>JADHED010000310.1_pt1 | contig 66395 bp, 55 predicted proteins | sample 8952041 | NCBI WGS metagenome assembly JADHED01 (sample SAMN16124423, study PRJNA663239) | bioreactor sludge metagenome | isolation source: sludge (control) | place: India:Bengaluru | collected 2018-09-08 | reverse complement strand
AGCACGGAAGAGAGGATAGCTCCTTTTGGGTACATAATCACACGGGACGGAACACCTATCCTACGCGCAACCCGCCCGACTGGGGCACGCAGGGTAGGGCTTCATGACCTATTCCTCACCGGCCCCGAAGACCGGGGTCTCCAAGCTCATGACGAGTGCCGATGCTACGGCATCGTCGGACCGGAGGACGGCTACCGGGCCTACCTAACGTCCGCAGCAAGAGGATGTTCCATGCTTCTGCGCATGGCGCATGAATGATTCACCGAACGACTTGACAAGATAATAGAGAGCAACAAGAAGGTCATGAAGAGTTGGACAGTAATTCTTAGCTGACTTGGGCTCGAAGGCCAGTTTCCCCTGCTACGTTGGCAAGATCATCGCAACTACAATTCTGAAAGGACAAAATATAGTGCACTTACGAAGGCTTGTCGCAGCGATCGTGCTCGGCTCCGCCGTCCATATCGCACCGGTTGCAGCGAATGGTCCGTCCGTCGAAGAACTTGCGCGCAAAGCGCAGGACCCCCTCGCCGATACCAAAGCGATCATGACGGACAACACCATCGGCTTTGGGACCGCGAACAACGAAACCGCCTACGGCTTCCAGATCCAACCGGTGTACTCCATTCCTACCGACGACAAACCCTTCAACTTGATCTTGCGATCAGTGATTCCGATTATCGGCGCGCCAGTCGGTGCGACGATTCCCAGGCTAAGCGATGATCCGATCCCAGATCTCGGCACGAAATGGGGACTGAGCGACATTTTTCTCCAATCCTTTTGGTCACCAAAGAGCGATGCGGCCATCAAATGGGGTATCGGTCCGCAGATTTCACTGAAGACCAGGACCTCCGAACGCGTCGGCGGGCCAGGTTGGGGCGGAGGAATTTCAGGCGTGTTTTTTGGCGCAGTCGGCGAGTTTTCCTATGGTGCGCTGATCAACCACCACTGGGGTGAAGAGAACTATAACGTGACTTCATTACAGCCGATGATCTACTACAACCTCAAATTGATCCCTGGCGCCTACCTTGGCTACAGCAACACCACGACTTACAGTTGGAAGGCAGCCTCCGGTGATCGCTGGCAAGTGCCACTGGGCCTGATCGTAGGCCGGACCTTCGCGATCGGCGGCAAGGGCCATGCCCTGGACCTAAACCTGGGGGCCTACAGCCTTGTTGCCAAACCGGAAGACGGCGCGGATTGGCAGTTTAAATTTGCCATTTCCTGGTTCATTCCCTGAACTCTCAGCCAGGCAATCTGGCGGATATCGTTTCGCCGTAGAACGACCTCAACATGATTGAGTCCCGCGGGATCAGCTCCCGGAGAGTCAATGTCATCATAATGAATGGCCAGATTACCCTTCGTGACGGCATATGAATGACGGAAGACACTAAAACCAACCTGTCGGTAACAGGGCGTTGGCCTCTCGCCTGTGGGACTCTAAGCAACAACGGCTATGGTGCCGCACACGGCTAATCCGAACTACGAACCAATTGGTATCTCCATGGGGAGGGTTATATTAATGCAGTGGGTATTTCTCGCCGTGGCAATTATCAGCGAGGTGATTGGGACTTCTGCTCTGAAGGCGTCGGAGGGGTTCACCCACTTATGGCCTTCAGCAATTGTTGCCGTCGGTTACTCGGTTTCTTTCTACTTTCTTTCCCTCACGCTTAAGGTCATGCCAATTGGAGTGGCCTACGCAATCTGGTCGGGAGCCGGAGTAGCCCTAATTACGGTGATTGCATGGGTTCTGTTTGGACAGTCACTCGATGTGCCAGGAATCATAGGCATCACTCTCATTGTGGCCGGTGTCATCATTCTCAATCTATTCTCTACAACCGTATCTCACACTTAAGCCGACCCCCCCATGCCACCAGGTTAGCGCAAAAAAACTACGCCGGGCCAGCGAATCCGTGAAAACGGGGTGATTGAATCCCCCCGGACTGAACTCGAACCAATTTCATCTCACCCACAGACCGGAAAACCGTCCATGAAAAGAAAAGCTGTTTCCTTCTTTATCCTCGCCACAGCCTGTGTCGGAGGGGTGCTCAGTCTGGACGTGCGGGCGATCGATGAGGCAGATTTCCGCTTCGACAACACGAGTGAGCTCTATGACATCTGCGTCGTCGAGACGTATGCCCCAGAGTACCCAATCGCCAATCAGGCGTGCCGTGCCTTCATCGAGGCCACCGTGCAGTATCACGATGGGGTCAGTGCGTACAAGAAGCTCAAACGTCTGATCTGCTACCCGGCGAGTGCCACCATTGAGGACGGGAAGCAGGCATTTCTCGCTTGGGCCAAACAGCATGCCGGTGACAAGAAGCTAATGGCGGAACAACCGGTGGTCGGGTTGATGCGTTCACTGGCGGCCAAGTATCCCTGCAAGGAATGATCTCCTTCGCCGCGACCGCGATTCGGTTTTCATCGGAAATTCTGGAGCGAACGACATGAAAAAAATGGCGATTCCCTTGATTCTTCTCACCACCTTGACCGCCACTGGGTGCGGGACCACAACCACGAGCCGTACGACGAGCGGTGCCCTCATGGGTGCCGCGGGCGGTGCAGTGATCGGCTCACTATCCGGAAAAGCTGGCACCGGGGCACTCCTCGGCGCGGGCGTCGGCATGCTGGGCGGCTATCTCTACGACCAGCACAAAAAAGGCCATATCGATTGACCTCCTGGCCAGCAGATGAGCCCTAAGGGACCATCGATCTCGACTTGGTCAATCTCTTAATCTCTTTTCGGTACAACCCCATGAACATTAAACGGCTTTTCGCAATCGCCGCCACGGCGGCTATAACCGCGAGTCTTGTGCAAAACTCGGCCAGCGCTTGCTCTCGCATCCTGTCCAACACGAACGGGACTGCCGTGGTCGCCCGCACCATGGACCTCTATATCCCGGACCACGCCAGGATTATGATCTATCCCCGCGGCATAGCCAGGGATGGTGCCGTGGCCGATGGCAACACGGCGCGTTGGACATCCAAATATGGCAGCGTGGCGGTAAATTCCTTAGGGCTTGCCACATCCGACGGCATGAACGAAAAAGGGCTCGTCGCCAATCTGCTTTATTTGCACGGTACCCAATATGAAAAAAGGGACGAACGCCCCGGTCTTGCCAACGCCCAGTGGGTTCAGTATCTCCTGGACCTATCTGCCACGGTGGCCGAGGCCTTGGCCGAGTTGGAGAAAATCCAGGTGGTTTCGGTGACGGCCGCCAGCCGTGAATGGCCGTTGCATATCTCCATTTCCGATGCGTCCGGCGATTCGGCGGTCATCGAGTTCGTGAATGGGGTTAAAGTGGTCCATCGCGGCCAGGACACGGCCATCATGACCAACGAGCCCCCACTCGATTGGCAGTTGAATAACCTCAAGAAATATAGGTACTTCGGCGGAACGGATTCCCTGCCCGGTGACATCGATCCCGCCAGCCGTTTCGTGCGGGCTTCGGCCTTCATGAAAACCGTGCCGGCACCGAAAAGCTCGGTCGATGCATTGGAAGCGGTTTACAGCATTATCAAGACGGTTTCGGTGCCGGACGGTGCCCACGATACGTCCGGCGGCACCGATTCCGTAGATAACTGGCCGACGTTATGGACGAGCCTGGCCGATTCTATCAACCGCCTCTACTTCTTCCAGTCCTCCGGGTCGCCCAATATGTTCTGGATCGACTTGGGCAAAATCGATTTCGCCGAAGGTACGCCGGTGAGGTTTGTCCCCGGGGATGACCTCTCGCTAAACGGAGAGGTTTCCAAACAGCTCATGATGTTCAAGGAGTAGGCAGCATTTTTGGGGCCAGAACAACCGCGTCCCAATGGCGGGTGGATACGCAAATCCACCCGTTGCGCAAGGCGGTGTGGGTTGTCGCGGCCATGGCGCACCCGCTGGGTGCGCTCCGCAACCCTAGTTAGTAGTTCCTGGCTGACGTCGAACTCAGGACCCAGCAAAGGGATCCATCCGCCGTGCCTTCCGCTCCACCTCTGTGGATAAGAACCGCGTCGTGGCCGGCGACGGATCAAGCCACTCCTGTCTGGGTCTCAAGCTCAGATTTCCTCAGTTTCAGGGCCAAAATTTTTCCTAGTCTATAAAAACTTACCAACCACCCCTTTCCGAGGATTAACCGCATGATCCATCGCCGCGCCCTACTCACTGCCAGCCTGGCGGGACTGACCTTGGTGACGACCGGCACCGTTCTGGCCGAGAAGCAAGCCGCCAAGCAACCCTCTGGCACCGTCATCATTGACGAAACCCAGTTTGCCTTCATCGTTGGCGGCAGTTTCGGCAAGGGCCAACTCAAGTTTCGGGGTAAGACCCACGATTTTAAGATCAACGGCATCAGCGCCGGAGTCAACATCGGCGCCTCCAAGATCTCGGCGGTCGGTGAGATCTACGATCTTAAGAGTCTGTCTGACTTCCCAGGCACTTATGTTCAGTTTGCAGGTGGGATTACGCTCGCTGGCGGGGTCGGTGGCACCGTTCTCAAGAACCAGAACGGCGTCATCATGCGTCTGCAATCAACCTCTCAGGGGCTACAGTTCAACCTCAGTTCGAGTGGCGTGACCGTCAAACTGGATTGATCCCTGGCAGCGGTTGCTACGGCCAGTCCAGGTCGGCCACTGGCCGTTTTCGACCTCATTCTGCGTGGTTCGATAGGATTGAGGATGCCCGCCACCGTCGCGGAGAGATGGTGATGGTGATGCGGTCACGACACTGGTTGGCGGTCCTTCTCTCCCGCCAATCACCAGATTGCGTTGATGGGACAGGGCTTACCAGACGGTGACGGCATCGACCTGATCCACGGACTCCGCAGCCAAGACAAGCGCCTGGACATCGTGATCATTTCCGCGCATAGCTAGGCGGGCCAGCATCGCTACCATGGCGTGTCCACCGTCAACTCACATTGGATCCTGGCATGCAACGCACCTCCTGCTCAGCCACAAAATACGGCCCGACAGATGCTGATAAAGACGGTAGTGGATGAAATACCAAAACAATTTCTCATGCCCCTACGCGAAGGTAGAGGGTCTGAAAAGGTCCATCACGACTGGATCATGTCTCATTGTTACGTGGTGGCTCGCTACCCCTTTGACGCAAAGAGATGCGCGGCCCTATTGCGCGCATTACGAGTCCGTCGAACCGTAGATGGATAGTCACCTTGATGAGTCTGCCTTGATCGCCGCCACTGACCAGAAGTCTGATGATCGGGTGGGTATCGACCGCTGCCTTGACGACCCCGCGATGGTTGCAGGCTTTTGTTTCGCCATGATGGCCCTGATCGTTCTTATTCGTGTCATCGAAGACCTTGTCCGCTTTTACATCCTGGGGTAAGGGTTTTTTGTCAAAAAATACTCTCTGAGAGCGATGTGAAGAACAATGGGATCATGCTTCAGCGTTTCTTAGGCAGAGAGGCACCCTAGTGTCCCCACACGCAATAATCAGGGCATGTAAGCAGAAACCTTTCTCGACACCGCCCAGCGACGGGCCATGGGACCAACCGGTCACCGCAGACCGCCTGAGGAGTGTCCGCTGCCGGTCAACTGGCGGGGGCGGGGGCGGGGGTGGAGCCCCCGGAGTGGTTCCCTCAATGCCTCACCTCCCAGGGGTTGATTACCTTGAGTCCCGCCGCCTGGAAAGGCGCTACGTCGCGGGTGGCCACGGCGAAGCCGCGATGGCCGCGATGTAATCGTCTGGCGTGGGGAGGCCCTTGTGTGATCCGGAGCCGCATGAAGCGACATGCCCTTGGGTAGATCTTCCAGGAAGATTAGCCCGGTTTCGACTATTCGGAGCAAGTGACGAGCTAACGCATTGTATTTGATGATCACGAGATCTAAAGGTCGGTACTACAGGCCAGGTTAGGCGGCTTGGTTCATCATCAAGTCGGCAGTGATCCGTGGTGGCGGTTGTTCAGGCAGCTGCAGGTGTAACTGCTGCAGCAGGAGTTGCTGATCCTGCTCCGGATCGGTATAGCGGCTCAGGATCAAGGTTCGGCCATCGGTGGTGGGCAGATGGACATCGATCATCTGCAGGGCCGCGAATTTCTCCAAGGCGGCGCGCGGGGTCAGCCCGGGACCCAATGCCCGCAGGCGATGCTTGAGGGTGACTTGCAGGCAGTAGGCGAGGAAGGCGACAAAGATATGCGCCTCGATGCGATCCTCGCGTTGGTGGAAAATGGGACGTAATGCTAGATCGTGCTTGAGTTCCTTGAACGCCTGCTCGATTTCCGTGAGTTGGATGTAATACTGCCAGAGCTTGGCCGGATCGGTGTCGCGGAGGTTGGAGCGGAGCAAGTAGCGCCCTTCACGGCGCCGGGCCTGACGTAACTTCTTGCGATTGATGGTAAAGGTGAAGGTCTGCGGCGTGACCGCTTCATGGGCCTCGGGTAGGCGGAGGGTGAGCAGATAATAGGCGCGACCCGCCTCCTTACGAGCGGCCCCCAGCTTCAGCAGCAACTCATCCCGGCTGGGCTGTTGGCGTTGGAGTTCTTTGAGCCGTTGGCATAAGCGCTTGAGGCGGCGGCGACGCATCGCACGTTCCTTGTCCTGACGGCCCAGGCTATGAGCCAGGATATAGATTTCCTCGTCTTGGCCAGGAGCTTGACCTCGACGCGCTCGCGCACCGCCGCCCAGGGTTGGGCGAGGAAGGCCTTCTCCAGCTGGGTCAGTCGGCCCTTGGGGGTGCCGACTAAATAAGAGACCGGTGGCGTCGTGTTCCGCATCAGCGCCAGACTGTCCTCGGTGGGGATGCCGCGATCCATGATCCAGATCCGTTCCGCCGCACCATACTGGGCTTTAATCTTGGCCAGAAACGCCGCCAGGGTAGTCTTGTCGCTGGTATTGCCCGCCAACACCTCATAGGCCAAGGGAAAGCCCTCGGGGGTGACGATGAGGGCGATGACGACCTGGACGCAGTCGGGGCGCTTATCGCGACTGTAGCCGTGTTTGCGCTTGCCCGACCCCGGTGGGTCACACTCGAAATAGGTGCTGGTCAGATCATAGAGCAGGACCTCGAAACGGATGCCGAACAACGCTTGCCAGCGTTCGCGCAAAAAGGAAAACAGGGCGGGTTTATGCACCAGCAGCTGGTCCAGACAGCGGTACAAGGTGTGACTGTGGGCGATGCGGAAGTCCTCCCCGAGCAGGTCACCCAAGGCGCTATGGTCGTAGCCGTGGCGGTGCAACCGCCATTCGCTGCCGGGATCGATCAGGCGGTAACACACCAGGGTCTTGAGGACGTTGAGCCACCGGGTGCCCTTGCGGCTGGGCGGCAGGCGGGGGCGCCAGAAGTCGTCGAGGCACAAGAGTGACCACAGTTCGCAGGCCAGCCAGCAGGCGCCCCATTGTCGTGGTCGGCAGAGGCGCAAGCCGCTCAGACGAATCTGGACGATATCCCACTCCAGCACAGGTGGCGTGCGGTCATCGGGGAAGAGCGCCACTTGGGTGGGGGCATCGCCCGCCGGGTCCACGACCTGAATGGTGCGGCACCAGGCGGCACGCTGGCTGTCGTTGATCTCGCCGAGGTAGAGCACCTGGCGTTGCACGACCCGGCCATCGGCCGTGCGGCGGTTTTCGACGATACTCCAGTAGCGGTGATCCTTGCCGTCTTTGCGGCGGTTCTTGTAGCGCAGGAACATGTGACCAGTGTCCGGAAAAACCCGGATGCCCTCAAGGGGGTAGGTCGGCACTACAAGCCCTTTAGGACCCGCTGGTACGGCTACTTCAAGCAGTTATACGGCGATAACAGCCTATATTGGCGAAAATCGAGGTCGAATAGTCGAAGTCGGGTTAGTTCCTATGCTCCCGCCCATGCCAGACGCGGATGATCACCACCGTATCGCCCTCCAGCCGGTAGCGCTGGATGTCGGCCCGGGCCTCCGGTAGCCAGATCAGTTCCATTCGCAGGGTTCTTCAGCGACAGCCGTGGTGGGCTTGTCGCCAACCTCGGTCGCGGCTTGACGACGAAGGGCGACGCGATCGGCCTGCGCGGCGAGCCCATTCAGCCACGAAATCATGGTGTCGTGGTCAATGTGGGCACCCGTCTCGACCCAACGCTGCCAGCGGGTGCTGTCTTCCAGACGCTCTTGTTCGATCCGCTCTTCCCGATCGAGGTATTCGGCAATGGCCGTCTTCATCAGCCAGTGTGGCGAACGATCGCGGGTTTCGCCGAGGCGCTGGAGGCGTGACCGGGTCTCGTCATCGAGTTTGATGCCAATGGTTGTGCTCATGGCGGATTCCAGGCTGGTTGCGATGATCGCAACCTATCATGCCCGCCGAACCAAGAACAACCGGTGCTTGACTGGCTTACCCAATCGCCAACTTGTTTCCGGCGAGGGTCATAAGGGTAATGAGGTCCGATGATCTCAAGGGCGGCGGCAACGAGGTCTTCCGTTACGAGTCAAACAGATCCCCAACCGGAGGAACCTGACCGGGGGGCTGACGCGGCGGCTTGATCCCTAGGTGCAGATAGGCGGACTGGGTGGCCATGCGCCCGCGGGGGGTGCGCATCAGATAGCCCTGCTGGATCAGGAAGGGCTCCAGGACGTCCTCGATGGTGCCGCGCTCCTCGCCGATGGCGGCGGCCAGGCTCTCGACGCCAACGGGGCCGCCGTCGAACTTCTCGATGACGGCCGCCAGCAGGCGGCGGTCCATGTGGTCGAAACCCTGGGCGTCGACCTTGAGCAGGGACAGGGCGCCGTCCGCCACCGCGGCGGTGATGCGGCCTTGGGCCTTGACCTGGGCATAGTCGCGCACCCGCCGCAGCAGGCGGTTGGCGATGCGCGGGGTGCCGCGAGAGCGGCGGGCGATCTCGGCGGCGCCGGCGGCCTCGGTCTCGATGCCGAGGATGCGGGCGGAGCGGGTGACGATGTGGGTCAGGTCCTCCGCCGAGTAGAACTCCAGGCGCTGGACGATGCCGAAGCGGTCGCGCAGGGGCGAGGTCAGCAGCCCGGCGCGGGTGGTGGCGCCGACCAGGGTGAAGGGTGGCAGGTCGAGCTTGATGGAACGCGCCGCCGGGCCCTCGCCGATCATGATATCGAGTTGGTAGTCCTCCATGGCCGGATAGAGGACCTCCTCCACCACCGGGCTGAGGCGATGGATCTCATCGACGAACAGCACGTCCCCTGGCTCCAGGTTGGTGAGCAGGGCGGCCAGATCGCCGGGCTTCTCCAGCACCGGGCCCGAGGTCTGGCGCAGGCCCACGGCCATCTCGTGGGCGATGATGTGGGCCAGGGTGGTCTTGCCCAGGCCGGGGGGGCCGAAGATGAGGACGTGATCAAGGGTCTCACGCCGCTGGCGGGCGGCGTGGATGAAGATCTCCATCTGCTCCTTCACCGCAGGCTGGCCGACATAGTCCGCCAACTGGCGCGGGCGGATGGCGCGGTCCAGGGCCTTGTCGTCGGGGGCCGCGTCGGGGCTGATGAGGCGATCGGAGACTGGGGCGGGCATGGCTGAGGGTGAAGGGGTGGAGGGTAGAGGAGGACCTGAAGGACGGAGCTTGTTGGCTGGGTTGGAGAGATTCTGGTGGCGTATGAAGACGGGCAGAGACAGACCGGATCAGTGTGACATGCCCCGTCCGGGATTGCACTCAAGGCTCCGCCTCCACGAAGACGCGCACCCGGCCGGAGCGGCCCTGGGCATCGACCACGGCCAGGTTGACGAAGCCCGGTCCCGGCGGGCGCCAGGGGGTGACACGGGCAAAGGGCTCGTGGGCGATGGGGGCGCCATTGGCGAACCAGGTGAAGGGGGGTTGGCCATCACGCACCTTGAGGGCCAGTTCCCCGTCCAGCCCCGCGCCCAAGGCCAGGCGGGCGCCGGCCGGGGGGAAGGCGATGCGCGGGGCGGCCGTCGCCGCGGGTTCGTCGACCTGGCGCAAGGGCGGGGGCAAACTGGCGGTAGTGGTCGCATGGAGCACCCCCGGCGGCGGGGGTGGCAAGGGGTGGCGGGGACCCAGGCGGGCGAAGACGTCGACCAGCAGGGGCGCGGCGGCGGTGATCCCCGTGAGCCCCGGCACCGGGGCGCCATCGGGGCGCCCGACCCAGACGCCGACGACGTGCCGGCCATCGAAGCCCAAGGCCCAGGCATCACGGTAACCATAGGAGGTGCCGGTCTTGAAGGCCAGCCCGGCGGCGTTGGCCGCTTCGGGGGGCGGGACGGCGGCCAGGATATCGGCGACCTGCCAGGCGGCGCGCTCGTCCAGCACCGGCAGCCGGAGGCCGTCATCCCATGATGCGATGCCACCATCCATTGGCGCCCCCCCCGCTCCATCCGCCCCCCTATTGATCGCCATGGGCAGTTCCTCGACCAACGGCATGGGCCGGCCGCCACGGGCGAGGGCGCCGTAGACGGCCACCAGGTCCGTCAGTCTCAGACCGACACCCCCCAGGCCGATGGCGAGTCCCGGCGGTGACAGGTCTGGAAGCTCGGGCCTCGCCCCAGCCCGTTTCAGGCGGGCGACCAGCCGCGCCGGCCCCACCGCCTCCAGCAGCTTGACCGCGGGGACGTTGAGCGAGAGTTGCAGAGCGCGGCGCAGCGTTACCGTGCCCTGATAGTCGCGATCGAAATTGGCCGGGACATAGCGCCCGAAGCCGGCGGGCCGGTCCTCGATCAGGCTCTCGGGGTGGGCGATACCGGCCTCGAAGGCCAGGCCGTAGATGAGGGGTTTGAGGGTCGAACCGGGCGATCGCACCACCCGGGTCATGTCGATGTAACCCTCCCGTGCCGCCGTCAGGCCCGGGGAACCCACCGCGGCGAGGATCTCGCCGCTCCGGTGGTCCGCCACCAGCAGGGCCAGCGACAGTTTCTCCTCCAGCAGGCGACCGCGCTCCACGGCCAGGGCCTCCAGCCGGGCCTGGAGGTCCGCCGCCAGGGTGAGGCGCTGCACCGGCCGTTCCGGATGGGCGAGCCGCGCGCGCTGGGTGGCATGGGGCGCCAGCAGGGGGAAGGGCCGGCGTTGGCGCGGCACGGGCTCACCTTGGGCCGCGGCGACCGTCTCCGCGTCCAGAATGCCCGCCGCCAGGGCCCGGGCCAGCACCCGGTCCCGGGCTCGTTGGGCCGCGGCCGGGTCCCGATCCGGGCGGCGGGCCTCGGGGGACTGCGGCAAGGCCACCAGCAGGGCGGCCTGGGCCGGCGTCAGGCGCTTGGGCTCCAGACCAAACCAGGCCAGACTGGCGGCGCGGATACCTTCGAGGTTACCCCCATAGGGCGCCAGGTGAAGGTAACGTTCCAGGATGGCCGCCTTGTCCAGGCGCCGTTCCAGCGCCAGGGCCTGGACCATCTGCCGCAGCTTGCCCGCCACTCCCCGGCTGGATTGACCCTGGAGCAGCCGAGCAGTTTGCATGGTCAGGGTCGAGGCCCCGGAGACCACCCGGCCGTTGGCGACCAACTGCCCGACCGCCCGGGCCAGGGCCAGATAATCGACCCCCCCATGGCGGTAAAAGCGACGGTCCTCGCAGGCCAACAAGAGGCGGATGAACAGCGGGTCCACCTCCGCCAGGGTCACGGGCAGGCGCCAACGGCCATCCGCGACCGTGAAGGCGCGCAGCAGGCGGCCCTGGCGATCCACCACCAGTGGCGAGGTGGCCACCGTCGGCAGTTCATCGCCGCTCCGGCTGAGAAAGATAGCGCCCGCATGGATGCTGGCCAGCAGGAGCAGCATCAGCAATCCGGCCCCGCCGATCAGCAACCAACCAGAAGTCTTGCGGAATCTCAATTGTCATGCCAGACCTGGCGACATGGGGGGTGAACGATTACACGCCCTGGTGCCAGGTGTTTGGTATCGCGGGTTGAGGAAAGGCTCCCGGGGCTCAGAGCTTCAGACCGAGCAGCAGTCCGGCGCCAAAGGCGGCGGCGTTGGAGAGATTGCGGGTCATGAGGTCCTTGAGGGCGCTGGCGTAGGCCCCGAACCAGGCCGCGAAGCTGTCATAGCCCGCCTCCATGCCCACCCAGTTGATGCCGATCAGCCCGGCGTGCTGGAGGGCGAAGAGGGCGATCAGCAGCAGGCCACCACCCACCAGGGCGATCTTGAAGGCGATCTTGAAGGCGTAGCCCACCGCCAGTCCGACGATGAAGGAAAACCCCAGGTTGAGCAGATTCTCCGGGGAGAAAAAGGCCGGCTCGCCGACATAGCCCCCGCGCTGGACCGAGGGCGGGAAGGGCAGGGCCGCCTCGGCCGCGGGGGGCGGGGTCAGGCCCGCGCCGCCCTCCGTGAGAAAGGTCTCGCTCGGCGGGCGACCCATGGCCGCCGCCGGGTCACCCGCCTTCCCTGGCCCGGTCATGAGGTGGTTCGTCGCCGCCACCGCGCCAACCAGGCCCAGGGCGGACCCGGCCAGGGTCAGCGCCCGCATGGCGGCATGGCCCCGGCGGCGGCGTTTCCCAAACCCCGTTCCCTCCTCTGGAACTAGCGCTTGCGCGCTGGCGGCAGGTCGGTGATGGAGCCGTGGGCCACCTCCGCCGCGAAGCAGATGGTTTCGTTCAGGGTGGGATGGGGGTGGATGGTGAGGCCGATGTCCTCGTAATCCGCGCCCATTTCCAGCGCCAGGACCGTCTCGCCGATCAGTTCGCCGGCGTTGGGACCGACGATGCCCGCGCCCAGGATGCGCTTGGTGGCGGGATCGAAGAGGAGTTTGGTCAGGCCCTCGTCGCGCCCGATGCCCAGGGCACGGCCGCTGGCCGCCCAGGGGAAGACACCCTTTTCATAGGGGATGCCCTTGGCCTTGGCCTCGGTTTCGGTCAGGCCCATCCAGGCGACCTCCGGGTCCGTGTAGGCCACGGAGGGGATGGTCAGGGGATCAAAGAGGGCCGGCAGACCGGCGATGACCTCGGCGGCCACCTTGGCCTCATGGGTGGCCTTGTGGGCCAGCATGGGGTTACCCACCACGTCGCCAATGGCAAAAATGTTGGGGACATTGGTACGCATGTGCTGATCGACGGGGATGAAGCCCCGCTCATCCACGGTCACTCCCGCTGCCTCCGCATTGATCAGCTTACCATTGGGCTTGCGGCCCACCGCCACCAGGACGCGGTCGTAGATATCCTCGGCCGGGGCCTCCGGGCCCTCGAAGCTGACCCTGATCCCCGCCGCCGTGGCATTCATGGCGGTGACCTTGGTGCCGAGCATGATCCGGTCGTAGCGCTTCTTGATGACCTTTTCCAGGGGCTTGACCAGATCCTTGTCGCAGCCGGGGATGAGCTGATCCTGAAGTTCGACGATGTCGATGCGCGCCCCCAGGGCCTGATAGACCGTCGCCATCTCCAGCCCGATGATGCCGCCGCCCACCACCAGCATGCGCCCGGGGATATCGGGCAGGGTCAGGGCAGCCGTCGAATCCATGACCCGCGGGTCCTCATGGGGGAAGCCGGGAATCTTCACCGGGGTCGAACCGCAGGCGATGATGGCCTGATCGAAGCTGATCCGCACGCGGCCCTCGCGGGTCTCGACCCCGAGCCGGTTTGGTGCCTCGAAGCTACCGCTACCCTGGACCACCTGGACCTTGCGCGCTTTGGCCAGCGCGGCCAGACCCCCCGTGAGTTTTTGCACCACCTGATCCTTGCCGGCCCGCAGTTGGTCCAGGTCGATGTCCGGCTCGCCGAAGCGGATGCCCAGGTGGCTCATCGCCGCGGCCTCGTTGATGATCTGGGCCGCGTGGAGCAGGGCCTTGGAGGGAATGCAGCCCACATTGAGGCAGACACCCCCCAGGCTGGGGTAGCGCTCGACGAGCACCACCCGCTTGCCCAGATCAGCGGCGCGGAAGGCCGCGGTGTAGCCGCCGGGACCCGCACCCAACACGACCACTTCGGTGGCGATCTCGGTCACGGCCATGGCTTCGTTCTCGCCGCCGGTCGCGGCCATCTTTTCATTCATCATTTGGCGGTTATCCTCTGGTAGTTATGGTGGTGGTCAGATCGGAGGGCATGGCGGCCTGATCAGCCGGACCCGTGGGGTGCGCTACCCAGGCGGGCAACCGCGACGCTGCCGCCAGCCTTCCCCCGGGGGAGGGTTCCGTAAAAATACCGGATCAACCCCCCATTTTTAAGGTTACGAAACAAAAAGCCACCACGGCCACTCGCCACTATCCCAGACACTGTGCTATAAATGAAGTAGCCCTTTGGGCGAAACCCCTTTTTCTTAACAACTCTAGGAGAGTTAAGCCATGACCAAACTGATCACTCTGTCCGCCGCCGCCCTCCTTGGCCTGGGCCTCCTGTCCGGCTGCACCGACCAGCAGGCCCGCGACATGGCCGCTGACGCCCTGAAGAAGGCCGAGGCCGCCCAGGCCTGCTGCGATGCCAACACCCAGCGTGTTGACCGCATGTATCAGAAGATCATGTCCAAGTAAAGCCGGTTAGCCGCGCTTTGCCGGCCTCCCACCCACTGTGGGAGGCCGGTGTTTTCCTCCACCGCCCGCCTTACCGCCTCCCAATCCAGATTCACCTCCGGCGATTGCGCCAGACGGCCCGGCACCACCTCATGCAGGGATGCCGCCGGCTCCTCGGGATCGCGGTGCACCTCCAGATACAGATCGTTGCCCCGCCACCCGAATTTATAGGACTGGTCAACGATGGTGATGGGCTCGTTCACCGAGACCATCGGGAAGAGCTTCTCCACCCCCTCCGGATACATGCGGATACAGCCGCGGCTGACCTCCATCCCCAGGCCCCAGGGCTTGTTGGTGCCATGGATGAGGATGCTGGGCGCGCTGGTGCGCAAGGCGTATTGACCTAAGGGGTTATCGGGACCGGCGGGCACCACCGCTGGCAGGGGTTCCCGCCCTTCCTTGGCGCGGTCGGCATGATGCTGCGCGGTCGGGGTCCAGGTCGGGTCCTTGACCTTGGCCGTGACCTTGAAGCGGCCCTTGGGGGTATTGAGACCGTCACGACCGATGCTGATGGCGAAGGTATGCACCTCCCGGCCACTGCTGGGATAAAAGTACAGGCGCTTCTCCGCCAGGTTGAGGACTATGCCCTGATGGGGGGCATCCGGCAGGACGAAGCTCTCCGGCACCAGCACATCCGCGCCGGCCTTGGGGACCCAGACATCCACCTTCTGGTTGGCCAGGCGCATGTCGTCATAGCCCATGTTGTTCTGCCGGCCGATGTCGAGCAGGGTGTCTTCCTTGCGGCTCTTTACATAGAATGCCCGGCCTACGACCTCCTGGTTGGGGTCCGTCAGGCGGAATACGGCGGCCTCGACCGGCGGGGAACCCACCGCCGCGACCAGGGCCAGGGTCAGGCCCGCCAGCACCGGGGCCGTCGCCCGGCCCAAGCCCTTGTCAGGGCGGCCCACGCCCCTACCGGGATTTTGTCTTTTCATTGACTGCTTAGCCTCACGAATTTCAATGTCCAAGCCTTCGCCGCTCTCGCACGTACGCAACATCGGTATCGCCGCCCACGTGGACGCCGGCAAGACGACCTTGACGGAAAGGATACTGTTTTATACCGGCGCTTCCCACAAAATCGGCGAGGTCCATGATGGCGCCGCCCACATGGACTACCTGGCGGAGGAGCAGCGGCATGGCATCACCATCACCTCCGCCGTCACCAAGGCCCCCTGGCGCGGCCACCTGCTGCAGATCGTCGACACCCCCGGCCACGTCGACTTCACCGTCGAGGTGGAGCGCTCCATGCGCGTCCTCGACGGCGCCATCCTGGTCATCGACGGCGTGCGCGGCGTCGAGCCCCAGACCGAGACGGTGTGGCGCCAACGTAGCCGCTTCAACCTGCCGGTCATCTTCTTCGTCAACAAGATGGACCGGCCCGGGGCCGACTATCGCCACAGCCTGGAAAGCCTCAGCCGGCGCCTGGGGGCCGAGCCGGTGCCGGTGACCGTCCCCGTGCTGGAGGCCCCCAACGGGCTGCCCTCGGTGGTCCATCTGCTCGAGCGCACCCTCATCGGTTTCACCGGCGACCAGGGCACCGAACTGGTGATCTCCCCCTGTCCGGACCACCTCTGGGAGGCCTTCGCCCACGAGCGGGAGTCCCTGCTCATGGCCTGCGCCGAGCAGGATGACGCCCTGGCGGACCGCATCCTCTCCGGCGAGGACCCGGAACCTGCGGAACTCTGGGCCGCCCTGCGCCAGGGCACCCTGGCCGGCACCCACTTCCCCTGCTTTGGCGGCAGCGCCCTGCGCAACCTCGGCGTTCAGCCCCTGCTGGATGGGGTGGTCGAACTCTTGCCCGCGCCCCTTGACCGCCCCCCCTCCATCGCCATCCGGCCCGATGGCAGCCCCGAGGAGGTGGCCATGGACGCCAAGGGGACCCTGGTCGCCCTGGCCTTCAAGGTGCAGATGTGGGAGGGCCGCCGGCACGTCTTCGCCCGCCTCTATCGCAGCCAGCTCAAGCCCGGCGACAAGGTGCAGTTGCAGACCACCGACGGCCGGGTGGTTAACGAGATCGTCTCCCGCATCTTCGACGTGGATGCCGGGCGCAAGACCGCCCTGGACCTGGCCAAGGCCGGGGAGATCGTGCTCCTCGCCGGCCTGCGCCACGCCACCACCGGCGACACCCTCTGCGCCCCCGGCCACCTGCTGCGCCTGGAGCGCATCGAGGCCCGGGAGCCGGTGCTGGGCCTGGCCATCGAGCCCGCCGCCGGCACCGAGGAGGACAAGCTGCTGGAGGCCCTGCAGAAGGTCCTGGAGGAGGACCCGACCCTGCGCCTGGAGGAGGACCCGGAGACCGGTCAGCGCCTGTTGCGGGGCATGGGCGAGCTGCACCTGGCCATCGTCATCGAGCGCCTGGACCGGGAGTTCCGCGTCGGGGTGCGCAGCGGGCGGCCGGCGGTGGCGGTGCGCGAGACCATCCTCGGCGCTGGCACCGGCGACCAGATCCACGCCACCCCGCCGGTCATCGAGCAGAAGATCCCCGAGCGCAAGGCGCGGGTGGTGGTGGCGGTGGAGGCCCGGGCGCGCGGCGCCGGCGTCCTGATCCAGGACGAGATCCCCGAGGTCCTGCCCGCCGGGGCGACCCTGAACATGGAGCAGGCGGCGGCGGTCAAGCGCGGCCTGCGCGCCGCCCTGGAGGCCGGTCCCCTTCTAGGGACGCCGGTGGAGGACGTGGCCGCCCGCATCCTGCGCGTTGAGGTCTTCGGCGCCGCCTCCACCCCCGAGGCCCTCCAGGCCGCTGCGGCCCGGGCGATGCACAAGGCCCTGGAGGAGGCCAACCCGGCCCCGCTCAAGCCCCTCATGGCCATGGAGGTGGTGGTGCCGGAGGAAAACCTGGGCACCGTGCTGGGGGATCTCCAGTCCCGCCTGGCGAGCATCCGCGATACCCGCGCCGAGGGCGACCGGGTCACCATCGACTGCGAGATCGCCCTGGAGAAGGTCCTGGGTTACACCACCGACCTGCGCAGCCAGACTCAGGGGCGCGGCCAGTTCACCCTGGAGTTCGAGCGCTTCGACCTGGTGTAGCCACGACGCCCCTTTCAGACCCCCTCTCCCCAGCCCTCCCCCACTAGGGGGGGACAAGAGAATCATCGGCTTGTGCCAGCTCTACCAGCCCAGGCAGCAGGGGGCATGAATGCTTTCCCCGGATGAATCTGAAGCGGGGAGGCTGGCGCGGAGGGGCGGCGGGCTGCCCTCCGGCTATTTGAGCTTGATGGTGATGGCCTGGTGGCCCCGGCTGGCCAACTGGGCGCGGGCCTTGTTGGCCGCCTCCTTCCCTTTGAAGGGACCCGTGCGGATGCGATAGCGGGTCTTGCCGTCGACGCTGGCCTGCTGGATGCTGGCGGCGATGCCCTGGGCGGCGAGCTTGGCCTTGAACTGCTCGGCCTCCGCCGGCGTCCCCAGGGAGGCGACCTGCAGGATGTAGGTCTCGCTATCGCCCGCCTTGGGCGCCGTTTCCGCCGGTTTCTCGGGCTGAGCGGTCTTGGCCGGGTCCTTCGGCGTTTCCTTGGCCACCGGCTTGGTGGGCTCCTTTAAGGTCTCCTTGGTCGCCGGCATGGTGGGCTCCTTCGCGGGCTCCTTGGCGATGGGCTTGGCCGGCTCCTTGCCCGGGGTCTTGGTCGCTTCCTTGGGCGGGGTCTTAGCCGCCTCCTTGGCGCCTTCCTTGCCCGGCTCCTTGGCCGGCGCCTTGACCGCGGTCTTGGGCAACTCCTTGGCGGGGGGCGGATCGGGCTCCGGCGGGGGCGGCAAGGCCGGCGGCCGGTCCGACATATCCTCCTCCGGCACCACCACCTCCAGATCGGGCAGGATGGTCGGATAGTCGTAGCGCAGCTTGGGGGCCGTCTGGGGCTGCGTCTGGGCCGCGCGCGGGTTATCAGCCGCGGCACCCCCCGGGGGCTCGCTGCGCTCATCCATCATCCAGGCGACCGCCACCCCCAGGGCACCAAGCAGCCCGCCGGTCAGGAACCAGAAAAAGCCCGACCCGCCGCCACGGCGGTGGCGCGGTCTCAGGGGTGGGCCGCCGTTGGTACCTGCCATATCACATGGTCTCCGGCGCCGAGACGCCGATCAGGTTGAGGCCGTTGCGCAGCACCTGACGCGTCGCCAGGATGAGCTTGAGACGGGCATCGCGCAGGGATTCATCCGCCACCAGGAACTGGTGGGCGTTGTAATAGGTGTGAAAGTCGTTGGCCAGTTCGCGCAGGTAGTGGGTGAGCAGGTGGGGCTCGGCGTTGAGGGCCGCGGTCTCCACCACCTCCGGGTAGCGGGCCAGGGTCTTGAGCAGGTCCTGCTCGTGGCTCTCCGCCAAGTGCTCCAGGTGGGTCAGCCCCGGGCTGGGCTCCACCGCCAGCCCCTTCTCCGCTGCCTGGCGCAGCACGCTGCACACCCGGGCGTGGGCGTACTGGACATAGTAGACCGGGTTGTCGCTGGACTGGGACTTGGCCAGATCAAGGTCGAAGTCCAGGTGCTGCTCGCAGCGGCGCATGACGTAGAAGAAGCGCGCGGCGTCGCGCCCCACCTCCTTGCGCAACTGCCGCAGGGTGACGAACTCCCCGGAGCGGGTGGACATCTGCACCTTCTCGCCGCCGCGGTAGAGGATGGCGAACTGCACCAGCAGAACATCTAGCTTGTTGGGATCGTCCCCCAGGGCCTGAAGGGCGCCCTTGATGCGCGGCACATAGCCGTGGTGATCCGCCCCCCAGATGTCGATGACCCGGTCGAAGCCCCGCTCCAGCTTGTCCATGTGGTAGGCGATGTCGGAGGCGAAGTAGGTGCTCTGGCCATTGTCACGCACCACCACCCGATCCTTGTCGTCGCCGAAGGCGGTGGAGCGGAACCAGAGGGCCCCGTCCCGCTCGTAGAGGTGCCCGGCCTCCCGTAGCCGTTCGATGGCCCGGTTGACGGCCCCCTTCTCGGTCAGGGAGCGCTCCGAATACCACTCCTGGTACTCCACCCCGAACAGGGCCAGGTCGTCGCGGATGTCATCGAGGATGGTGTTCAGGCCCAGCTCGAAGACGAAGCGGTAGCGGTTGTCGCCCAGCAATTCCTTGGCCCGGTTGACCAGGGCGTCGATGTGGGCCTCCTTGTCACCGGCCGGGGCGCCGGGCAGGGGGGTACCCTCGGCGTCGCGCTCATCGGCGCTGGCGGCATCCTCGGGGGCCCCGGCGAAGACCTCGGCGGCCTCATGGTGGTAGGCGTCGCCGTGGTCGCGGTGAAGGCTGGCGGCGATGTCCCAGACGTAATCGCCGCGGTAGCCGTTGGCGGGAAAGCGCACCTCCTCGCCGCACAGTTCCAGGTAACGCAACCACACCGAGGCGGCGAGGATGTCCATCTGCCGGCCGGCGTCGTTGACGTAATACTCGCGGTGGACGTTGAAACCCACCGCCGCCAGCAGGTCCGCCACCACGGCGCCATAGGCCGCTCCCCGCCCGTGACCGACGTGCAGGGGGCCGGTAGGGTTGGCGGAGACGAATTCGACCTGGACCCGCTGGCCCGCGCCGATCTGGCTGCGCCCATAGTCGGGCCCGGCGGCGAGGATGGCCGGGATCAGCCCCAGATGGGCAATGGGCGCCAGAAAGAAATTGATGAAGCCGGGGCCGGCGATCTCGACGCGCGTCACCAGGTCGGAGGTGGGCAGGGCGGCGACCAGCTTAGCCGCCAGGTCCCGGGGCTTGCCGCCGCCGGCCTTGGCCATGACCAGGGCCAGGTTGGTGGAGAAGTCGCCATGGGCGGGATCGCGGGCGCGCTCCACCTGGGGATCGGCCGGGGCGGCGCCGCTGACCTGGCCGGTCTCGACCAGGGTGCGCCATGCAGTGGAGAGAAGTTCCTTGACCTGTTGCTTCATTCGGCTTGGCTATATGGCTGGGATGGGGAGCCAGGTCCGGCGGGACTGGCGAGGACGGGGGCACCGAAAAAATTTCGGCCAATCAAGAATAGCAGGAATCGGGTGGAAAGGGTTTCAGTACCGTGCCCAACAAGCTGCATCAAGGCTCATGCCCTGACCCGGGATGGGACGGACGTGTTCCGCACCCTTGCGGAGGAGCGACATCGCGGGGTGGAGACAGCCAAATCCCGATCAGTAGAGTTCCTGTGGATCGACATCGAGGGACCAGCGCCCGCCAGCCGGGCGGCGGAGGGCGTAGAGCAGCGGCATCCAGCCGGCGAGAAAGCCTTGCAGATCGCCCCTGGCCTGAGCCTGGACCAGGAGCTGCGCGCGGAAGCGCCCGGCACGGCGCTCCATCGGCGCCGGGACCGGACCAAAGAGGCTGACGCCACCCCCTTGAGTCCCTTGGGTACTCTTGGCCCCTTGGATACCTGATGCACCCGAGACAACCAAAGCACTTGAGGCTCCCCGGGCACCTTGGCCCCCATGGGCACCTTGGGCACCTTGGGCACTTTGGGCACCTTGAGGACCTTGGGCGCCCGAGGCACATGCTGCTCCCAGGTCCCGTGGGACGGGCGTCGCCAGGGGACGCGCGGCCTCCAGGGCCAGGCGCAACCAGCCCAGGGTGGACTCACGGCTGGGGGCTTCGGCCCGCAGCAGGGCCTGGTGACTAAAGGGCGGCAGGCCCGCCGCGCGCCGTTCCCGCAGGGCCGCGGCGGCGAAGGCCGGATAGCCCTGGCGCCGCAGGGTCTGGAGCAGGGGGTGATCGGGGTGATGGGTCTGAAGCACCACCCGCCCGGGCCGCTCCGCCCGCCCGGCGCGTCCGGCCACCTGGATGACCAACTGGGCCATGCGCTCGGCGGCGCGGAAATCGGCGCCATAGAGGCCATTGTCGGCGTCCAGGATGCCGACCAGGGTGACGCGGGGGAAGTGGTGGCCCTTGGCCAGCATCTGGGTGCCGACCAGCAACGAGTATTCCCCGGCGCGGGCCGCCGCCAGCAGCCGGTCCAGTTCCCCCTTGCGGCGGGTGCTGTCCCGGTCCACCCGGGCGACACGGATGTCGGGAAACAGGGCCTGGAGTTCGCCCTCCAGGCGCTCGGTCCCCTGGCCCAGGGGGCGGATGTCAAGCCCGCCGCACTGGGGGCAGGCGGTGGGCAGGGGTCGGACCAGACCACAGTGATGGCACCAGAGACGCTGTTCCGCCAGATGCAGGGTGAGGCGGGCGTCACAGTGGGGACAGCCGCCCACCCAGCCACAGTCGTGGCAGTTCAGGACCGGGGCGAAGCCGCGGCGGTTGAGGAAAAGCAAAACCTGGTTGCCGGCGGCGAACTGCTCGCGCATCAGCCGGATCAGGACCTGGGACAGGCCGCTGCGCAGGGGCTGGCCGCGAATGTCAAGCAGGCCGATGGCGGGATGGGCGGCGCCACCGGCTCGCTCCGGCAGTTCCAGGCGCGCGTAGCGGCCCAGGGCCACGTTGCGCAGACTCTCCAGGGAGGGCGTCGCCGAACCCAGCACCAGGGGGCAGCCCGCCTGCTGGGCGCGGCGCACCGCCAGGTCCCGGGCGGAGTAGCGGAAGCCGTCCTGCTGCTTGAAGGACAGGTCATGCTCCTCGTCCACCAGGATGAGTTGCAGGCGTGGCAGGGGGGTGAAGACCGCGGAGCGGGTCCCCAGGACCAGGTCGGCCGCCCCGCTGGCCGCCGCCTGCCAGGCCAGCTCGCGCTCCTTGGCGGTCAGGCCGGAGTGGAGGATCACCAGCCTGCCCGGCAACCGCCCCGCCAGGCGGCGGCGGAGTTGAGGGGTGAGCCCGATCTCCGGCACCAGCAGCAGGGCCTGACCGCCCGCCGCCAGGACGGCGAGCAGGAGCCGGATGTAGACTTCGGTCTTGCCGCTACCGGTGACGCCCTCTAGGAGAAAAGGCTGAAAGCGCCCGAGGGCACCCAGCACCGCCCTCACCGCCTCCTCTTGACGCGGGTTGAGCTCCGGGACCGGGGCGAGGGCTTGGCTCGCACCCTCCCCGCTTACCTGGCCACCATCCCCTCCGCCAGGTGTAACCTGGCTATGCAAGGCATCTAGGGCAGGCTCGGGACGCCGCAGACGTGCCGGCAGGGCGGCAAATAAGGCTTCCCCTGGCGGTTGGCGATAATAATCGGCGGCCCAGAGGATGAGCTCCAGGTCCCTGTTCCCCAGCAAGGGGCGATCATCGATGAGCGCCAGGATGGGCTTGAGCCGCTCCGGCGGCTGGTCGCTGTCTTCCCCCAGGGCGACGATCATCCCCACCCGGACGCGGGTGCCAAAGGGCACCTGGACCCGAATCCCCGGCGCCGGGACTGGCGCCGAGGATGCCCCCCCCTCCACCGGCGGCAGATAATCGAAGAGGCCCGGCAGCGGCACCGGCACCGCAATCCGCAGAATAATGGTTGGCTTCTCCCAGAGGATCTGAAGGGCTGGCTTCTCCCAGAGGAGGAGGCAGGGTTGATGAGGCAGGGTCCCGCCGGAGGCACTGGGCCAGGGGCGGAACCGCGGGAAGGGAGATTCTATACCCGGCGCCTCCCGTTCAACCCTGGCATCGCCAGATCGCCACCTCACCAGCGCCGCGTTCCTCTGGAGGCCAGATCTAGGTTGGTGGCGTTTTCTCGACCCAGTCGCATGCCAGCTCTGCAAGTGACTGAGCCTGGTTCACTAAAGGCGCTTATCCACGCCGTCTGTGGATAAGTCTGTGGGCAAGGGTTGGGCATGGGGCCAGAAGTGGCGTTATTGCTGGGCTCGCGTTAGATTGGCCAGAAACTTTACAATCGGATGACATCTTTGATAAACAAAAGGATAAGCCACGGTAGCCATGCCCTTTGCCCCGCCACCCTGGCCAGGATCAGGTCTACTCCCGCCGGAAATCCCCTCCGCACCTCCTGTGCACAAATACCTGACTTTTTCATGTCTTCCATCCACCCCGCCTCTGCCCCCGAGGATCAGGCCCCATGACTGATTGGCCTCAGATCGCCGCCGCCATCACCGCCGCCACTGGCCAGCCCTGCCAGCCCCAATCCCGCCAGGAGCTCGGGGGCGGCTGTATCAATCGCGCCTACGTCCTACGGGAGGGAACCCATGCCTGGTTCGTCAAGCTCAATAACGCCCAGCGGCTGGAGATGTTCAAGGCGGAATCAGAGGGCCTGCAGGCCCTAGCGGCGGCGGGGGCCATCCGCGTCCCTCATCCCCTCTGCGTGGGTACGGCCGGGGATGAGGCCTTTCTGGTCCTGGAATTCATCGCCTTTGGCCGATCCAGCCCCCGCAGCCCGGCCACGGCCGGTCACCAGCTCGCCGCGCTGCACCGCCAGACCCAGAGCCGGTTTGGCTGGTGGCGCGACAACTTCATCGGCGCCACGCCCCAGGCCAACAACGAGGATCGTGACTGGGCGCGCTTTTGGCAGGCGCGACGACTGGGTCCCCAACTCGACCTGGCCCTGGTGCGCGGCTATGGTGGGCGCCTGCAGGAGCGCGGCCAGCGACTGCTGGCGGCCTGTCCAGCCCTGCTGAACCACAACCCGCAGCCGGCCCTGCTTCACGGTGACCTCTGGGGCGGCAACCTGGCCTATGACCAGGCCGGCCAGGCCGTCATCTTCGACCCGGCCACTTACTACGGCGACCGGGAGGCCGACCTGGCCATGACCGAGCTGTTCGGCGGCTTCAGCGCCGACTTTTACGCCGCCTACCGCGAGTCCTGGCCCCTGGACCCTGGCTACCCGGTTCGGCGCGATCTCTACAATCTTTACCACGTCCTCAATCACCTCAATCTCTTCGGCGCCGGCTACCTGGGGCAGGCCCAGAGCATGATCGACCGGTTGCTGGCTGCCCTGGGCTGAGAGGCCACGAAAACGTTACCGTTCAGCCCCCCCCTCTCCCCAAACCTCCCCCGCCAGGAGGGAGGGGATTAAGATAATCAGCAACTTGCGCCACCTAAGCCCTCCTAGGGCGCGTGATGACTGAACGAATACGTGAAATCAACCGCTCTCCTATAAAATCGTCCTCAATTCGCCACCTTGCCCCTTTCCATCCCTCCCGAGGTTCCTTGCACATGACCCGTGAATTGCTCCTGCTGCGCCACGCCAAATCCGACTGGGAAAGCGGCTTTCAGAACGACTTCGACCGCCCCCTGGCCAAGCGGGGGCGTCAGGACGCGCCCTTGGTGGGCGAATGGCTGTTGCACGCGGGCCGGGTACCTGACCTGGTGGTCAGCTCACCCGCCGCGCGCGCCAGGGAGACCACGCTCCTGGTTTGCAAGGCCATGCATTTCAAGGAAAAGAAGATCATTTGGGATGAGGATGTCTATGAGTCCGGGATGACCTCCCTCCTTGAAGTCCTTGGCCGTTGCCCGGCGAAGAGCGCCGCAGTGCTCCTCGTCGGCCACAATCCTGGCATGGAAGACCTGCTGCGTTTTCTGCTCGGTGATGAGGTGGAGACCCCCGCGGATGGCAAGCTGTTACCCACGGCCACGGTCGCCCGCCTGGAAATGCCCAAGGACTGGGAAAATCTGAGCGCCGGCTGCGCCAAGCTGCTGGAACTGCGCCGCCCCCGGCGGGACCAGGGCTGAGGGGCGGGATACGGATGGCGTTGACGTGAAATTCACGGCGAGGACTTTCCTTTTCAGGGGCGTGGCCCGCCATCTCATCACGGCTAGGCCCATCCTCCCGCGCTTCATGCGTCAAGCCCTGCATCAAGCCTGATTTTTTTCTCCCCCACCGGTCTCCCGTTCCGATGTCCAAAAATCTTCGCGGCCTCGCCGCGCGCCTGGCCCTCGACCCCGGACTTCATGGCCTGACCCAGGCCGCCGCCGCCTCCGGCCTGGAGCGGCCCTTCGCCGCCCTGGCCGAATCCAGCCAAACGGGCGAGGCCAGCCTGATCGGTGCCAGTTCCTGTTACCACTTTCCCCGTCAGCATCGGGAGGGGAAACGGGTGTTCGCCTGTGATGGCACCGCCTGCCTGGTCTCCGGGCGGACGACCGCGGTGGCGGCGCGGCTGGCCGAGCACTTCGGCCCGGAGGCGATTGGGCAGGCGACCTGCCTGGGTCAGTGCCACCGCAACGATGCCTTCCTCCATGAGGGGGCCACCGGTTTTCTGGCTGACGCCACGACCGTCCCGACCGGGGCCCCAATGGCGTCCCCCATCCTCCTCGCCCCCCTCCCGCCACCGGAGGACTACTACGCCACCCTGCTGGCTCACCTCCGGGACCCGGAGCAGGCCCTCATCGAGATCACCCACTCGGGGCTGCGTGGTCGGGGGGGTGCCGGCTTTCCCCTCCACCTCAAGCTCAAGGCGGCGCGTGAGGCCCCCGGCGAGCCGAAGTATGTGGTCTGCAATGCGGACGAGGGCGACCCCGGGGCCTTTTCCGACAAGTGGCTCCTGGAGGAACGGCCCCATGCCGTCCTGGGTGGCATGCTGGCGGCGGCCCGGATCATCGGCGCCGCAGAGGGCGTCCTCTACATCCGGGCTGAATATCCGGAGGCCATCCAGGCCATGCTGGCCGCCATCGCCCGCTTCGAGGCGCTGACCCGGAGCGGCGGCAACGAACACCACGCCGTGCCGCCTTTTCGCTTCCACGTCGTCACGGGCGCCGGGGCCTATGTCTGCGGGGAGGAGACCGCCCTCCTCAACTCTATCGAGGGCCTGCGCCCCGAGGTCCGCACCCGCCCGCCCTACCCCACCCATTACGGCCTGTTCGGCCAGCCCACCCTGCTCAGCAACGTCGAGACCCTGGCCAACCTGCCCGCCATCCTGACCGCCGGCGGCCGGACCTACGCCACCCGAGGTATCCCCGCCTGCACCGGCACCAAGCTGGTCTCCCTCGACGGTGGTTTTCGGCGGCCCGGCGTTTACGAGATCGAGATGGGCACGCCCCTGCGGGAGATCCTGGATGACCTGGGGGGCGGCACCCGCTACCCGGTGAAGGCCTACCAGATTGGCGGCCCCCTGGGCGGTCTGGTCCCCGCCAGCAAGGTGGCCGACCTGACCCTGGACTTCGAGTCCTTCGCCCATCACGGCTTCCTGCTGGGCCACGCCGGCATCGTCGCCATCCCCGCGCACTTCCCCCTGGCAGAACTCCTCATCCACCTGTTCGCCTTCGCGGCGCGGGAATCCTGCGGCAAGTGCTTCCCCTGCCGCATCGGTACCCGCCGGGGCCAGGAACTGCTGGAAGGTGCCCTCCACCAGGGACGCAAGATCGACCGCGCCCTGTTCGCGGACCTCCTCGCCACCCTGGAAGATGGGTCCCTCTGCGCCCTCGGCGGCGGCCTGCCCCTGCCGGTGCGCAATGCCCTGACCTATTTCGGCGACGAACTGGCGCCCCTGTTCGCTCCGAGTGCTCAAGATAGCCGCCCCTCCTGAAGACTGGTCCGCCGCGGACCTCGTTGCGAAGTTATGGTCCTTTGGCCCTTTGGCCCTTTGGCCTTTGGCCCTTTGGCCTTTGGCCTTTGGCCTTTGGCCTTTGGCCTTTAGCCTTTGGCCCTTTGAATGATTTGCCGCGCGCTTGAAAAGTATCCATTGCGATCCATGCCGATTATGCTAGCGCCGCCATGCCCCCTCTCCCCCTCCTTGCCATCCTCCATCGCGCCCTCCGGCGGGGGGTAATGCTCGCCTGCCTCTGGGTCTGCGTCCTGTCACTGTTGGCCCTGTCGCCGGCCTGGGCGCTGGAGACCGTCACCCTCCAGCTCAAGTGGACCCACGCCTTTCAGTTTGCCGGCTATTACGCGGCCCTGGAAAAGGGCTACTACCGCGAAGCCGGCCTGAACGTGCTGCTACGGGAAGGCGGCCCCTACATCGACCCCGTGGCATCCGTATTGGCCGGCAATGCCCAGTACGGTGTCGGCACCAGCAGCCTGCTGCTGGCCCGCAAGGCCGGTCAGCCGGTCGTGGTGCTGGCGGTGGTCTTCCAGCACTCGCCGCTGGTGCTGCTGGTCCGACGGGGCGACGCCACCCAGGGTATCCCGGGCATCCGCGACCTCGCGGGTAAGCGCGTCATGCTCGAACCCCAGTCCGACGAATTGATCGCCTATCTCAAGCAGGAAGGCATCACCCTTGACCAGCTTGTCCAGGTACCCCTCGGCCATGCGGAGCACTACGAGGAATTGATTCAAGGCGACGTGGACGCCATCAGCGCCTACGACACCTACGAGCCCTACTATCTCGACCGCGCCGGTAGCGCTTATCAGACCTATAGCCCCCGCATGGGCGGCATCGACTTTTACGGTGACAATCTCTTCACCACCGAGCAGGAACTGGAGGCCCAACCCCAACGGGTGCGCGCCTTCCGGGATGCCAGCCTGCGCGGCTGGCGCTATGCCATGGAGCACCCCGAGGAAATCGCCGACCTGATCGTCGCCAAGTATTCCCGGCAGCATCCACGGGACTTCTATCGGTTCGAGGCCCAGCGCATGGCGCCCCTGCTCCGCGCCGACCTGGTCGAAGTCGGCTACATGAACCAGATCCGCTGGCGCCATATCGCCAAGACCTATGCCGATCTGGGCCTGCTGCCCCCCGACTTCTCGCTGGAAGGTTTTCTTTACGAGCCGGACACCCCTCCCGACCTGACCAAACTCTTTATCGCCCTGGCCCTGCTGACGGCCGTCAGCGCCATCGCCCTCTATATCTATCGGGTCAACCGCCGCCTCGCCCTGGCCCTCGCCGAGAAATCCCGGAGCGAGGAGCGCCACCGCATCATTTTTCAGACCTCGCCCTCGGCGGGCCTGGTCTGGCGCGCGGGCTTCATTGTCACCGATTGGAACCGCCAGGCCGAGAGCCTCTTCGGCTGGACCCGCGAGGAGGTACTCGGCAAGCGCTTCGTTGATTTCCTCCTGCCGGCGGCGGAGCGGGACCGCCTGGCGCCGAAGCTGTCGGACCTGGACCAGGAGCAGGACCTACTCCCGGCCCATCGCATCAATGACAACCTGACCCGGGACGGCCGGGTGCTGACCTGCGAGTGGTTCAATGCCTGGCTGCCGGAGCGGCACGGCGAGCCACGGGAAGTCGTCTCCCTCGCCAACGACATCACCGAGCGCCGCCGGCTGGAGGAGCAGATCCACCAGTTGGCCTTTTTCGATCCCCTCACCCGGCTCCCCAACCGGCGTTTGCTGCATGACCGCATCGAGCGCATTATCGCCGCGGCCAAGCGCAACCGCCGGCATGCGGCCCTGATGTTTCTCGACCTCGACAATTTCAAGCCACTCAACGACACCCACGGCCACGAGGTCGGCGACCTCCTGCTGATCGATGTCGCCCAGCGCCTCCAGGGCAGCCTGCGCGCCACCGACACGGTTGCGCGCTTCGGCGGTGACGAATTCGTCGTGCTGCTGGGCGACCTGGACGGGGACGAGGCCCTGGCCCGCGAGCAAGCCGAACGCATCGCGGGCAAGATCCTCGAAGGTCTGTCCGAACCCTACCGGCTCACCCGCCCGGACGGCGCGGGCACGGTCGATCACCGCTGCACGGCAAGCATCGGCGTGGCCCTGTTCGACGGCGCGGGGGACGAGGAGGATGCCCTGCGGTGCGCCGACACCGCCATGTATCGCGCCAAGGAAGGCGGGCGTAACCGCATCGTGGTCGATGCTGGCCAGGCTGACGAGGCGTCCTCGCTGACGCCACACCGCCGGGAAGGGGGCCTGGCGTAGCCAGGTGGCGCGGGCGGTAGCGCCCCCACTGGGCGAAGGCTTAGGCGGCGTCCATTTCACCTCCTGCAGCGCGTGGCTGCCACAGCCTTATAGTTTGGCGCAATATTCGTTAAGACCCCTCGCGCCCTAGGAGGGCTTCGGGGGCGCAACTTGCTGATTCTCTTGCTCCCCCCCTCGCGGGGGAGGGTTGGAGAGAGGGGGGTCTAAAGGGTTACTCCAGTCTGTCCAGTTTTATCTGGATCTATCCCGGGCGACGCCTGATTTCACTATCGATCGCGAGGGTGACCCGTTCGGGTGCCGCAAAGTGAGGGGGGCTGGCCAATTCCCGCGCGGCCTGCCTCATCACCGACCAGCCGGCGGACAGGGCCAGCCCGGCCAGGACCGCGGCCACGGCGAGATCGGGCCACCCCTGGCCGGTGCCGAACACGCCCGCGGCGGCCAGCATGACCGCCAGGTTACCGATGGCGTCGTTGCGGCTGCACAACCAGACCGAACGCATGTTGGCATCGCCATCGCGAAAGGTGTAGAGCATCAGGGCCACGCCGCCATTGGCCAGCAGGGCCAGGAAAGCGACGGCCCCCATGGTGATGGGTTCCGGAGGTTGCCCCTGATAGGCCGCCCAGGCCGTCCGGACGATCACGAACAGGCCGAAGGCGAACATCGAGGCGCCCTTCACCCAGGCCGCGCGGGCACGCCACGCCAGCCCCATGGACAGGGCCGCCAGCGAGATGCCGTAGTTGGCGGCGTCGCTGGCGAAATCCAGCGCGTCGGCGAACAGTGACATGGACCCCGCCCGCATGCCCGCGACGATCTCCACCGCGAACATGATGGCATTGATCACCAAGGCCACCCACAGGGCCTGGCGAAAACGCGGACTGACGGCACCCGTCGCCGCGCAGGTCTGATCACAACAGCAACCGCTCATGTTGGCCCTCCTGAAACCGCGGATGAGTGCGTGTCCTCACCCTGTCGGGATTACAGAGATACGACTGGACGCCACGAAAACAATGTTAACGTCACGCGCTGGAGTATTCATACGGAATACACTAACACTTTCCCGGTTGCGCCCCAGAGCCCCCCACTAAATCGGTATGGGGTAGGGGGATTGCCACTGGCTGAAGCGTGAACTAGAGTTCACCAATGTTTCGCGTGATCAAGACCAGTACCTTTGATACCTGGCTTAACGCGCTGTCAGATCAGCGCGCCAGAGCGGCGATCCTGGCCCGGATCGACCGCATGCGACTGGGAAACCTAGGCGATAACAAGTCGTTGGGGGAGGGGTTGCATGAGGCCCGAATCTTTTGTGGGCCGGGTTATCGTCTGTATTACCTGCGCGAAGGCAACACCCTGATTGTTCTGCTCACGGGTGGCGACAAGGGCAGTCAGACGCAAGACATCCGCAACGCGCGCCAACTGGTGCGCGCCTGGCGCCAAAAGACTGAGGATTGAGGCAATGCCTGACCAGACCGACACCTTCACCACCTTCGACAGCGTCGACTATTTACACGACGACGAGGATATCCGCCTGTACCTGGAGGCCTGTTTGGCTGAGGACGAAGGCGATGGCCGCCTTATCGCCCATGCCTTGGGTACCATTGCCCGGACGCGCAATCTGTCCCGCTTGGCTGTGCAGATCGGCATGAGTCGCGAAGGGTTGCACAAAGCATTATCCGGCCGCAGCCAGCCAAGTTTCGCCACGATCCTTAAGGTAGCGCGCGGCTTGGGCCTGGAACTGACCTTTAAGCCCCGCCCCGCTTAGGCACATAAACCTGCCTGGGCGGGGGGCACGGAGCAAAGCCGATCAACCGCTCACCGGCGGCCAATTGCTCGCTCGCTCTCCATGGCCAGCGGCGTCAGTTTGCGAAAGAGTCCCCACGGTTCCAAGCCAGACCCAATTCAGGCACCGCTGAATTCGCTCGGGAGGCCAAACAGCTCTCCCGCCACCGCCGCGGCTCGGCGGGCGGCCTGGGCCGGCACGAAGACATAAAAGCGCCACAAACCCGCGTAGCGCTCCTGCAGGGCGCCGATCTCGGTAAAGGCATCCTGCCCGGGATCGTTCAGCCGCGCCAGGCCCCGAGAGGTTTCTACCGCCACATCCGCCTCCTTCATCATCGTCAGGGCCGGGCAGTAAAGGATGACCTGGGAAAAAGGCAGGCCGAGGGCGGCGGCGAGTTCCCGCTCCACCCGTGCCCGCTCGTCGCGGGCCGCGTGATAGCGTGCCACCCAGGTCTCCCGCAGCGGCAGGGGGACGCCGCGTCCAGAGACGACATAGCCGCGCTTGAGCAGGTCGCGGTTCAGCACTTGCATCGCCAAGGCGGCCGCCTCCGGTTGGCCACAATGGGCCAGGCGGTCGAGCAGGGTCCAGTCGTTGAGGTCCAGCAGGTCGTCCTCGCTCAGCAGGCCCTGGTCGTGGGCCAGTTCCACCGCCTTGGAGATCATGGCCCCGGCGACCACCTTGGTGTGGTGGTAGTAAACCCGCTCGGTCAGAAAATATCGCAGCCGCAGGACGCCGACGATCTCGGAGCGGGTGTCGGGCCGGTCCATGCCCCGCTTGACCAGGCGCAGCACCAAGCGGTCGTCATGGAGGGCGAAGGCGCGCAGGATGCGGTCGTCGTAGTCGTGGGCGAGGCCGGCGAAAAAGCTATCGCGGCGCAGATAGTCCAGCAGGTCGGCGTCGATGGTGCCGGAGACGATTTCCCGTGCCCAGGTGGGTGTTGCCGCCGGGCCGGCCTGGCCAAGCAGAGCCCCCACCTCCCGCCGCATACCTAGCCGCTCCAGGGCGGCGCCCAGTTCGCCGTCCAGCAGGCGGGCCAGCCGCGCCCCCTTGTCGTGACGGGCAAAGAGGCGGCGCTCGTCTTCCAGCGTATGACCGAAGGGCACGTGGGTCACGTCGTGCAGCAGGGCCGCCGCGCCGATGGTGGCCTCCTGTTCGGCGGTCACCGGAAAGCCGACGCGGCGCAGACTGGCGACAATGCGGTGGGTCAGGGCGCAGACGCCGATGGCGTGATCAAAGCGCGTATGCAGCGCGCCGGGATAGACCAGGTAGGCCGTGCCCAGTTGCTTGATACCGCGCAAGCGCTGCATGACGGGCAGGTCGATCAGCGCCGTTTCGAGCGAACTCAGCTCGATATCGCCGTGAATGGGGTCGCGGAGCAGCATAGGGACAGGGGACTGGTAAGCAGAATCAGGAAGCAGGAATCAGAACATTCCGTAACGCTGTTTCGGAATTCGATGGCAGGATTAAGGCAATGGATTTGAACCGCATACTCAAATGGCCGACGAGAAAAGCCGTTCCAGCATTGCCGGCACAAGGGCGGCATTGGCCGCGCGGATGGCGGCATGTTTGTTCTTCAGTTCCGCGATCTTTGCTTGCAAGGCGTCGAAGGCCTGCTGGATTTCCAATGAGGGGACGGGCACCTGGATGGCCATGAGATTCGACATGCTCAAGGTGCGATTGCGGTCAGCGGTACCAGGTGAGGCGTGTCCGATTCTCTCCATACCCTCGTCGGTCAAGAAGTAGTAGCGCAGAAAATCGGCGCTGGCGAGACGACGATCTGGCACGCAGGTGATGTAGCGATGGGACGCGATACAGTTCGCGTAGGCAGGCTCGACAACAGCAATGGCTCCTTCCCACGCCTTGATATTGCTGAATACCAAGTCACCGAGCTCAATCCAAACAGGTTTCTGCCAAGTGGCTTCAGCCCCATCGAAGGCTGGTTTGGCGAACAAGCCCTTACCGAACGAGCGTGCGCCGACCTCGTGGTAAGTTTTTTCCAGATCAATATCCACAGGCCGCTTTACAACAGGGGCGACCTCGGCCATCGGGCGATAGGGCGCATTGGCGATGGCCTCGCGAAAGCGCACCGTCAACAGAAGAGCAGCGTCGGCCTCGATGGCGTTAAGGTGCTCCGTCACCTGCCGTTTCTTGTCTTCGAGTGTGTTGAGGTGGGCAACGATGGCTTGCTGTTCAGCAAGACTGGGAAGAGGGACGGCATAACCAAGCACGTCAGCAGGGCGGATGGCTGCGTAGTTGGTGGTTCCTTGTGCCTCGATCTGAACCCGAAAATCTCTGGTTCGGCAGTAATAATCCAGGAAGTCTCTAGAAATCTGCGACTCGTCGATTTCGAACAAGAAATAGTGGCTGCTGACGATCGCGCCATCGAGTTCTTCCGGCACGAGTCCGAAGCCACCAACCTTGGCATCGATCTCGGCCACGAGAAACTCACCACTACGACACACTTGCTGCCGTTTTGTCTTGATATCGCTACCCAGCACAAGATCACGCTGAACAATACCCTGGGCATGCAGTTGGACACGACACCGCTTGTAGCGCTCTGTGTCGTCGATCTGCATGAAATCTTTGCGGTGCCGGAGTAATTGACGGAGCGGTACGCGAGGCCAGGAACTCATACCTTGTCCTCCATATTGAGCTTTGCCAACCGCCGTGCATCCAACTCCCGCCGCGACCGCTCCAACTCCTCGGCAATCAGTTTCTCGTCGGGCAGCACGGTCTGGTATTCGGCGGCCAGCACCTTGTTGGGCAGGTTGTCGAGGGCGTAGTGTGCCTCGGCGGCGCCCTTGTCGGCGCAGAGGATGAGCCCGACGGGCGGATTCTCGCCGGGCTTCATCCAGTGTTCGCGGGCGTAGTTGAGATAGAGGTGCATCTGGCCGGCGTCGGCGTAGCTGAAGCGGCCGGCCTTGAGGTCGATGATCACCAGGCAGCGCAGACGGCGGTGGAAGAAGACGAGATCGACGCGGAACCAGTTGTCGTCGATGCGCAGGCGCCGTTGGCGGCCGAGGAAGGCAAAGTCGTCGCCCAGTTCCAGGAGGAAATCGGCAAGGCGCTGGATGAGGGCTTCTTCCAGGTCGTTCTCGGAGTACTCGTCCTTGAGGGCCAGGAACTCCAGCACGAAGGGGTCCTTGATGGCTTCCTCGGGCGTCATCAGGTCATGGGACTCGGCCTTTTCGGCCTTCTTCAGCATGGCTGCCTTGTTTTTTGAGAGGGCGACGCGCTCGTAGAACTGGCTGCCGATCTGCCGGTCGAGCTGGCGTACCGACCAGCCGCAGCGCAGGGCCTCGGTTTCGTAGAAGGCGCGGGCGGCCTCGCTCTTCACCGACAGCAGTCGCACGTAGGCCGACCAGGGCAGCGGGAAGCGGGTCGCCAGGGTGGCGAGGTTGGCCAATTGTCCAGACGGTGTCTGGCGAATTGGGTGAGGGGATGATTTTGCAGACGGTGTCTGCGGAATCTCGGTAGGTAAGGATTTATCAGACGGTGTCTGATAAATCTGCTCCTGCGGCCAGAACAGGTAGAAATTGCGCATCTGCTGGAGATTGATCACCCCAAAGCCTCGGCCAAATCGCGCTGTCAGGTCGGCGGAGAGACGTTTGAGCAATTGCTGCCCATATTCGGCCCGACCCTTACCACCCTGCTCGAACTCGACGATGCGTCGGCCGATCTCCCAATAGCTGGCGGTCATCAGGGCGTTGACGCTGCGGGCGGCGGCACGCCGGGCGGACTCCAGCAGGTTGACGATGCCGGCATGGACATCGCCGTAGGTTGCGGGGGGCATGGGTTTCGCCATGACTAAACCGCGCTCACCAGGGCCTCGATTTCCGCCAGCAGCCGCATCACCTCCCGCTCCTGGGAACGCATGGCCGTCACCAGGTCCTTGGGGTCGGCGTGTTCCAGGCCGACCTTGGCGTGGGGATTCTTGAGGTCTAGGTTATAGCCAGTGGCCGCCACGGCGGTCGCGGTCGTCTTCCACGCCTGGGCGTTCTCCTCCCGCTGATGCCACCAGGCGAGGCAGGGTTCGAATTCCTCGTATTGCAGGGGCGCGGTCTTGCTGTATTTCTTGCGCCCCTCCGGCAACGGCAGCTCGTAGTACCAGATGTCGCCCGTGGGGCCGGTGCGGTCGAAGAAAATCAGGTTGGCCGGAATGTCGGTGTAGGGAGCGAAGACGCCCTGGGGCAGCCGGACGACGGTATGCAGGTTGAACTCGCCCAGCAGTTCTTCCTTGATGCGGGCCGAAACACCATCGCCGAACAGGGTGCCGTTGGGCACGACCACGGCGGCACGGCCTGGCTTGGGCTGGCGGCGCAGCTTGCGCATGATGTATTGGAGGAAGAGCAGGGCGGTTTCCGCCGTCTGCTTGTCGGCCGGGAAGTTGGCCTTGATACCGGCCTCCTCCTCGCCGCCGAAGGGCGGATTGGTGAGGATGAGATCCACCCGCTCGCGCTCGCCGATGGCGGTGAGCTTGCTGGCCAGGGTGTTGCCATAGGCGATCATGGGCGCCTCCAGGCCATGCAGCAGCAGGTTCATCTGCGCCAGCATGTAGGGTAGCGGCTTGGCCTCCTGGCCGTGCAGGGTCTGGCGTTGCAGGAGGCGTCGGTCCTCCGGGGTCCTGACCTGACCGACAATGTGATCGTAAGCCTCCACCAGGAAGCCGCCAGTACCACAGGCGGGGTCCAGCAGGGTCTCGCCCAGCTTGGGGGCCGTCACCGCGACCATGAAGCGCACCACGGGGCGTGGGGTGTAGAACTCGCCGGAGTCCCCCGCCGCGTCGCGCATCTCCCGCAGCATGGATTCGTAGAGGTGGGAGAGGGTGTGGATCTCCTCGCTAGCGCTGAAGTGGATGCCATTGATCTTGTTGATGATGTCGCGCAGCAGATAACCGCTGACCATGCGGTTCTGCACGCCGCCGAAGACGTTGGCGATGACTTCGCGCTGACTGCCCTTCGCGCCAGTGCCGGCCAGCCCGCGCAGATAACGGAACAGCCCCGCGCCGGCGACGCCATCAGGCCGGATCGCGGTGTCCTGGGCGATGAAGGCCAGCAGTTCATCGCCGCTGATGCCATCTTCCCGGGCCGCCCAATCGCGCCAGCGGTAGGGCGATTCGATGATGGGGTGGTAGGCCCGACCGTCCAGGGCCGCTTCTTCCGCGTGCAGGATTTCGAGGTCGTCGAGGAACTTGAGGAACATGACCCAGGTGAGCAGCGGCAGACGGTCGATGTCGCCGTTCAGGCCCTTGTCCTTGCGCAGGATGTCCCGAGCGGATTTGATCAGCGCCGAGAGTTGCTGGGCGGTGGTGAGGGGTTGCTTGGGCGTGCGGGTGCGGGCCATGCGGGTCCTTTACTGGTAGAGCGCGGTTTGCAGGCGGTTGATGGCTTGGCGCAGGGGCTGGATGCCGCCGAAATGGCGGTTGGCGATTTCCGAGGGCTTGCCGTAGCGGTCGAGCGGTTGCACCTTGAGCAGCTCGGAAATCTGGTTGAACTGCAAGATGCCGCGCTCGATGTACTTGTCGAGCAGGATGTCGAGGATTTCCCGGGCGGTGCCGCCGTAGCGCAGGAACAGATCGTCCGTGGCGCGCCTGGCCTGGTCAGCCCGCTGACGGCGACTGAGCAGAGGGGCGTTCCAGGCGAGATGGCACATCAAGTCGAAGGGATCGGCGTCGGCCTCGCCGCTGGTGGCGGCAAGTTCATCGAAACTGATACCACGCTCAGTCAGTTCCCGCACGACCTCGGCGCGGGTATCCGGGTTGGCCCAGGCGCTTTGGAACTCGGAACGGTTGGGGTACAGGGAGCGCAGCGCCCGGCCGGAATACTCGGTGTACTTGACGACCTGGAGCTTCTTGCCCTCGGCATCGAGGTCATACACCAGATGACCGATGACTTCGACCTCACCGCCGTCGATGTAGAACTTGCGCGGCTCACCGGGGGATTCCTCTACCAGGGTGGGGGCCGGGTCGAACCGCTCGTCGGGCAGTTCATATTCTAGTGGCGGCGTATCGGGCAGGATTTCCGTGACGCTCAGCGTTTCACCGGCCTCGTCGATGACGACCTCCTCGATGCGGGCGGGATCGCCGTCGAAATCCGGATCGGCGAAATGACGGGTGGCGGTGCCGGTGAAGTCGAGGATGTTGAAGTATTCCTTGCCGTATTCCACCTTCAGTCGGGTGCCACGCCCGATGATCTGCTTGAACTCCGGGCGCGAACCGATGACGCGGGCGAGCACCACGTTCTTGACCATCTCCGCATCCACGCCGGTAGTGAGGAGCTGGGACGTGGTCAGGATCACCGGCGTTGGCCTGTCCACGTCCTGGAAATGGGCCAGATGCCCGAGACCGATGCCGCCCTCGTCCGCCGTCACGCGGCAGACGTAGTCCGGGTACTGGGCCACCAGGTCGCTGTTGAGGTTCACCAGCGCTTGGCGCATTTCGGCGGCATGCTCCTGATCGACGCAAAAGACCAGGGTCTTGGCGAAGCGATCGGTGCCTTTCAAGAACTGTGTCAGGTGCCGGGCGATGGTCTGGGTGCGGGCGCGCAGGGCGACAACCCGCTCGAAGTCCTTGGTCTGATACTCCTCGTCCGGGATGGGGCGGCCGTAACGGTCCAACTCGTCCTTCGACGGCCGCCAGCCAACCGCGTCGACGGTGGTGATGATGCGATGCACCCGATAGGGGGCGAGAAAACCATCCTCGATGCCCTGCCGCAGGGAGTAGCTGTAGATGGGGTTACCGAAATAGTCGTAGGTGTCCCGCTCGTCCTCGCGGATGGGGGTGGCGGTCAAGCCAAGCTGCACCGCAGGGGCGAAGTACTCCAGGATCTCCCGCCAGGCGCTGTCGGCGCGACTGGAGCCCCGGTGGCATTCGTCGACAATGATCAGATCGAAGAAGTCGGGCCGGTATTGGCGGAAGACCTCGTTGCCGGCAAGGGACAGGGATTGATAAAGGCCAAAATAGATGTCGCGGCTCTGGATGGCATCGCCGGCGGAAATCTTGTGCCGGGCCTCGCCGAAGGGCGCGAACATCTTGGCCATGGGGTCATCTACCAGGATATTGCGGTCGGCCAGGAAGAGGATCTTCGGCCGCCGGTGCTCCCCCGTCCGGTTCCAGCGGCTATTCCACTGGGTCCAGCAAAGCTGAAAGGCCACGGTGGTCTTGCCAGTACCAGTGGCCATAGTGACGAGAACCCGCGTCTGTCCGCGCAGAATGGCCTCGATGACACGATGGATGGCGATCTGCTGGTAGTAGCGCGGCACCTTGCCGGATACAAGGTTGAACGGCTCCAGGAGATGCCTGGTCTCCGCCGCGCCGATGCCCTGGGCGCCGGACAAACGTTGCCACAGCTCGTCGGCGGTCGGATAAGCGCTAACCTCGGTTTCGGTGCCGGTGAGGTAATCGATCTCGATGATGCGGTTACCGTTGGTGGCGTAGGCGAACTTGAGCCCCAGGATTTCGGCGTACTCCCGCGCCTGCTGAACCCCGTCTTCGGCTGGACGCCCCACCTCCTTAGCCTCGACGACAGCGATGGGGTAATCGCGCCGGAGAAAGAGGATGTAATCGGCCCGCTTTTGTTTGCCGCGACGAACGATGCCGCCGGTCACGATGATTCGGCCAGCGGTGAAGGTGCGTTGCTCACCAATCAAGGTGGGCCCCCGGCCCCAGCCGGCGGCATGGAGGGCAGGGGTGACGAACAGCCGACAGGTATCGGCCTCACTCAACGAAGTCGGATTCATTTGCCCCCCATCCTGCCTGATACTTCCGCCATGTCTTCCCTCCTATAAAAAAATCCTGTCCTGACGGGGGCCATTTTCCGGCACCCGCAGCTTCAGTGCCAATACCTGGAGATTGATGACCGCATCAGTGGTTCATTCCCCTCTCCCCGGCCCTCCCCCACAAGGGGGGAGGGAGTAGGGCGAAGCGGCCTCCGTGCCAGACACGATTGACTTGGTGGCTTTAAGAAGAGGCAAACAGAGGGAGGCAGAAAGGGCGGGAATGCTGGCAAGCCCAAGGGGGATCTTTTACATTCGCGGGCGGCGCGCATCTCCCTCAGGGTCATGGAGGTCGGCAGCCCCCGGGTCAATACATGTCATCACGGCTCTGTCCAGGATCGAGGGTAAGTCCCTCTGCTACTGGATTGGTTAGGGAGAGAACGGTTTCGCCCTGTCATGGCTCCCTACATCGACCAGCACGATCTCCGTCTCCAGGATCATTAGTTGCATCGTGATCCGATAGCTGAGGTTGATCGAAAAGAAGTGAAGTCCCTGGAGCCGGCCCCCGCAGCGCATGGAGGCGTAGCGAGGGGTGGTAGGGATTGCTTTCCAGCAACTCCAGGGTCTTGCCGTACTGCGCCTTGATCTCGGGGTGCTTCTTGATGAACCGTGCCGCACGACGGGTGTAGTCCTCGGTGAAGACGAGCGCAAAGCTCATTCGGCGCTGATCCGGGCGAGGTGCTCTTCCACCGACTCCTTGCGGTAGTGCCCGGCCTCCAGGTCGGCCTTGACCCTCATCCAGGCGGCTTCAAGCTCCATCTCGCGCATCTCGCGGTAGTCCTCCACCGACATGACCACGTAGCGCTCCTTGCCCCGCACGGAGATGACCGCTTCCGGGGCCTCGGCTAGATGCTCCTCGAAGACCACGACGCCGCGGGTCTTGATCTCGTTGGCGGTGATGGCGTTCATGATGGCGCGCTCAATCGTGCTTTGGATAGTGCGATAGTAGACCTGTTCGGGCCTGTTTGCCCATTGCGGTGGCGGGCGGTAAGCCGAATGATTAGGAGAAGCCGAGCACAGCTCGGCGCTCCCAGGGGCGTTGGCGCTCAATACCCCAAATTCGGCGCCAACCACCGCTCCTTCTCCTCCGCAACACCGGCTATTCCGATTGGGCCTCGTTCAACACCCGGGAAATGTCCGGACGTGAGGCGCCCACGACGCCTTCGCCCTGGTGCTTGTGCTGGGGAAAGTTTGGCAATCCCGGAAAGTGCGGCGTACTGTCGTAACGAAAGAGGAGGTTGCCGGCGGCGTCCTGGCAGTGGTAGCGGTAGTCCAGGTGAGCCAAGGTTTCCGCCTTTACGATGACCGCCTCGTTGATTTCGAGCAGGCATCCGTTCCGGAAGCGGATGCGCACCCGCAGGTTGGCCCGCTCGGGAGTGACGATCTCCTCCTCATAGCGCTCCACATAGGCATCGCGGCAGCCGGCAACGGCCTTCTCGACCCGCTCAAGGTAGGCACTGAGGCGGTCATGCGGCATGCCGCAGGCTCTGTTCCAGGTCGGCGCGCAGGGCCAGATAGTGGCGGTAGTCGTTGGCCCACTCGACGGCGCTGGCGTCGTCGCCCATCCTGCCCTGGGTGTAGCGATGGAAGAACTCTTCCGATGACAGGCCCTGTGCGGCCTCGAACCGGCTGAGCCGCTTGGAGATGGCCACCAGCGCGTCGAGCGGGGAGCTGTATTCGATGCGTTGCTTGATCATTGTGGCGTCTCCATTGTCTCGGTCGGTGTGCCTACAGTGTAGCGCCGACCGCCCCTCCTGGGGCAGGCGGCTGCTGGCTGGGCGGATCAGTACCCGAGGTTGCAGCCGACCCGGGAATGCGGAATAGCAGGGTTATGTGCATAGGATGTTTAGCCACACTTCGTGGGCGAGGAAATGTCAACGCGAAGGCACTAAGCGAAGGCACTACGCAAAGGCAATGCTGGCAAGCCCGCTGGCGATCTCTTACATTTCCTGACTGCCAGCCATCGCTGGCTGATTCCCCGGTCGTAATCCGCCCCCCGGTCATGACCGGGCCTGAAACTACCCAACTAGGGGTTGGAGACATGGAACATATCGCTTATATCGACGACCAGCCCTATGCCTTCAACCCCGGGGAGACCATCCTCGACTTTGTGCGCCGGCATCGGGGGCGCGACCTGATCCCGACCCTGTGCCAGGCGGACAACCTGGAGAACTACGGCTCCTGCCGGCTGTGCTCGGTGGAGGTCGCCAGCCAGGCGGAAGGACCCCGGCGGGTGCTGGCCTCCTGTCACACGCCGGTGGCCGCGGGGCAGCACATCTGGCCGGCCAGCGAGCGCATCCAGCGCCTGCGGCGCAACCTCCTGGAGCTGGTGCTGTCGGATTACCCCGCCGACCGCGTCGCCCCCGCCCCCGGCCGGCTGCCGACCGAGTTCCAGCGCGTCCTCGCCGCCCTCGGCACGCCAGCGGTGCGCTATCCCCCCGGCGCCCGGCACCCGGCGCCGCTCGCGGATCGCGGCCATCCTTACATCAAGGCCGACATGGCCGAGTGCATCGGCTGCTTCCGCTGCGTGCGCGCCTGCGATGAGCTTCAGGCGGGTCAGGTGCTGGCGGTGGCCGGGCGCGGCCTGGAGGCTCGGGTCATCGCCGGGGCTGACCAGACCTTCGCCGACTCGCCCTGCGTCGCCTGTGGCGCCTGCGTCCAAACCTGCCCGACCAACGCCCTCAGCGACCGCTATGGCACCAAGACCGCCCCCTATGATCGGCGGGTGCGCACCGTCTGCACCTACTGTGGCGTCGGCTGCAACCTGGTGGTCAGGGTCCGGGATGGCGCCATTCAGGGCATCGAAGGCGCCGAGGACGCCGCCGTCAATCGCGGCCACACCTGCGTCAAGGGCCGCTTCGCCTTTGAATTCCACCGCCATCCCGACCGACTGACCACGCCCCTCATCCGCCGCCAGGGGCGTCAGGGGCCACTAGAGCCGGCCACCTGGGACGAGGCCCTGGATTATGCCGCCCGCCGCTTGCGGGAGATTCGCGACCGCCATGGCCCGGACGCCCTGGCCGGCATCTCCTCGGCGCGCTGCACCAACGAGGAGAACTATCTGATGCAGAAGTTCTTCCGCGTCGTCATCGGCACCAACAACATCGACGGCTGCGCCCGCGTCTGCCACGCCCCCACCGCCCTGGGCATGCAGTGGACCCTGGGCACCGGCGCCGCCACCAACTCAGTGGCGGACCTGGCGCGGACCACCTGCCTGCTGGTCATCGGCGCCAATCCCACCGCCGCCCACCCGGTCACCGGCGCCCGGATCAAGGCCCTGGCCCAGCGCGGCGTGCCGCTGATCGTCATCGATCCGCTGCGCACCGAGCTAGCGCGCCTGGCCCGTTATCACCTGCGCCCGCGGCCGGGGACCAATGTCGCCGTCCTCAACCTCTTCGCCCGCGCCATCCTCGACGCCGACCTCATCGACCGGGACTTCATCTACCGCCGCACTCAGGGCTGGGAGGCCTTCGCCGCCCACCTGCGCGCCCTGGACATCCCCCGCCTGGTGGCAGTCTGCGGGGTCGACTACGGCCTCATCCAGGCCGCCGCCCGGGAGTACGCCTCCGCCCCGGCGGCCATGGAGTTCCACGGCCTGGGGGTGACCGAGCACTGGCAGGGCACCAAGGCCGTGTCCCTGATCACCGCCCTGGCCCTCATGACCGGCAATCTCGGCAAGCCCGGGGCCGGGGTCAACCCCCTGCGCGGTCAGAACAACGTCCAGGGCGCCGCCGACATGGGCGTCCAGCCCCACCAGGGGCCGGGCTATCTGGCGGTGGACGACCCCCAGGTCCAGGCCCGCTACCAGGACTTTTATGGCGTCCCCTGGCCCGGCACGCCCGGTTACAAGATCCCGGAGATGTTCGCCGCCAGCACCCGCGGCGACCTCAAGGCCCTGTGGATCATGGGCGAGGACCTGCTGCGCACCGACCCCAACACCTGCCAGGTGCGCCACGCCCTCTCCGGCCTGGACTTTCTCATGGTGCAGGAGCTGTTCCTCACCGATACGGCGCGCCTGGCGGACCTGGTCCTGCCCGCCGCCTCCTGCTTCGAGAAGGAGGGCACCTTCACCAACGCCGAGCGCCGGGTGCAGCAGGTCCACCAGGTCATCGAGCCCCTGCCAGGGACCAAGCCCGACGGCCAGATCGTCGTCGAGCTGATGAACCGGCTGGGCTATCCCCAGGCGCCCTATTCCGCCCCGGACCTGCTAAAGGAGATCGCCGCCATCGTCCCCTTCTTCCAGGGCGTCCGCTGGGAGGAGCTGGGCGCCGACGGCAAGCAGTGGCCGGTGGCGGCGGACGGCGCCGACACCCCCATCCTGCACCTCGGGTCCTTCAAGCGCGGCCTGGGCCGCTTCCAGCCCTGGGACTTCGAAGAGACGGCGGAGCTGACGGCCCAAGGGGCCGACTACCCCTACATCCTCACCACCGGCCGGCGGCTGGAGCACTACAACAGCGGCACCATGACCCGTCGCACCCCCAACGCCGAGCTGGTGCGGGAGGACCTGCTCTACGTCCACCCCGAGGACGCCCAGGCCAAGGGCATCGTCGCCGGCGACCTGGTACGCCTGATCTCCCCCCGGGCGGAGACCCTGGTCAAGGCGACCCTGTCCGACCTGGTCAGTCCCGGCGTCCTTTACACCAGCTTCCACTTCCCCGAGGCGTCCATCAATCACCTCACCAGCGACGTGGGGGACGAGTTCACCCTCACCCCGGAGTTCAAGGTCGTGGCCGTGGATTTCGCCCGTGCCGAGCCGACGGACCTTGGGCCATCGCTCCGCCCCCGCGCCTGATCGGGACCGCCGGCGAGAGGGTTACCCTTAGCAGTCATGACCCACTTACGGGTATTTCCAAGCGCCGCGATTTTGAGGAACACCTGGCAGCGGAGTGGCGGCGATCTATGCGTCATGGGCAGCCGTTGTCACTGCTGATGATCGATATCGACCACTTCAAGGCCTACAACGATTATTACGGCCATCTGCAGGGGGATGATTGTCTCCGCAACGTGGCCCAGTGCATCGCCAGTTCGCTGATGCGGGGCGAGGACTTGGTGGCGCGGTATGGTGGTGAGGAGTTCGTGGCCCTGCTGGCTGGCTCCTCTTTGGGGGTCGCCGCCGGCTCGGCGGAAAAAATCCGCGCCAATCTGAGATCACTCGCGCTCCCTCAAGCCCCGACCATCGCCATGCCCCATGTCACCCTCAGCATTGGGGTCGCCATGAGCATCCCCGCCAATCTGCCTCAGATCCGTCTGACTTCAGCGAAGGGCCTGATGCGCCCGCCACGGAGCTTGAATTACGCGCAGGCCCAGGACCTGCTCAATCGCGCGGACCGGGCCCTCTACGCTGCCAAGGCCGCTGGCCAGGATTGCGTACGCCTGGATGGCCTGAAAGCTGACCCACAACTCACCGCGGCAGCCTGACCATGGGAGATAGCCCTAGTCATGTGGCGTAGCGCCATGCCAATCCGCCAGCGGATTTCAGGTTTGACGCAGGGGTAGGATCATCCGGACCAGGTCCGCCACCGCGCGGACCTCCAGTTTGCGCATGAGGTTGGCGCGGTGGGTCTCGACGGTACGCTCACTGGTGCCAAGGTCATTGGCGATCGCCTTGTTGGCCTTGCCCTGGATAATGCCCTCCAGGACTTCACGTTCCCGTGGCGTCAAGGTCGCCAAGCGCTGCGCCAGCAGGCGCGGGTCACCGAATTGGTCACGCTTGTGCTGGTCCGCGGCGAGGGCCTTGCGCACCGCTTCCAACAAGACTTGGTGGTTGACGGGCTTGGTCAGAAAGTCCACGGCCCCGAGCTGCATGGAACGTACCACGGTAGGGATTTCGCCGTAGGCACTGAGCATGATCGCCGGGAAGGTGGCCAGCCGAGCCCGCAACATTTGCAAGAGTTCCAGCCCGTCCATCTCTGGCATACGTAGATCTACTATCAGGCAGGCCGGGCCCTCAGGCTCCCCGCGCGCCAGAAAGGCCTTGGCCGAGGCGAAGTCCTCAACCTGGAGGCGCACCGATTCCAGCAGGTCCCGCAACATCCGCCGCTGAAAATCATCATCGTCGACGACAAACACCAGGGATTCCACGCTTATACCCCCCCTCCCGAATCCAGCCATTCTCTTTAACCCCGTCCCGTGAATGAGGATAACCATCGACACCGCAGAGTGAAAGTCCCGCGGATACGTCCATGACTTCCAGGCTTTCAGCCGGCCCGGTCAGGGTCGGTAAAGGAAAAAAGGGATTAGCGCTGGATCTGCGTATTTCTACTGAGGAGACCGGGGGAAAGTCCTCATTGGCGATTAAGGCCAGCCTTTATAACCTGCGGCTTGGGCGACAGGGAGTGTGACATGTGTCAGCAGCGTGGCCCGCCCCGCCCCCCCGGGGTTCCTGCCAAGGATTGGCCCACCAAAGCCTCAGAAAAACCATAAAGTATGGAGAAGGGATGATGAACACGCGTGGCTTGACCTTTTTCCCATCCTCGAACCCGCGCCCGTGGCGAGAGGCCCTCTGCATTGGCCTATGCTCGAACAGTATGGATGACATCAAGCTGCCTACAGGCATAGGCGGGACCGAAGTCGAGGGGGAGAATCTGGGTCTGGCAGCCGACATCGATTACGACATCGACAACGGGGTGCTTAGCATCGCGGTCAGAGGTCCGCTGGATCTGCGGTGCACCACGCGCCTCCTGGCCATCTCCCGCGCGGCGGACGAGAGCATCGCGAGCTGCCGTCTGATCCTGGATGAGGTCACCCGGGTCTTCGACTCCGGTATCGCCGCCTTGATTCTTCTCGCCAAGGCCCTGACCCACCGGGGTGTCGACCGGATTCGCATCGAAGGGCTGGACCTCAACCGCCCGAGCCTGTCCCCCTATCGCTCGGGTACCGTGGCGGCCTCCATGCGACGGGTCTTCACCTGGTAGGCACCTTGCTTTCCCGGCGCATGCTACCCGAGTGATGCCGGTCAGGGTTGCGGCGCCGGGAAGCGGGACAGTAGGTCCCGCCAGGGATCCAACCGATCGCCGCCGCCAAGCTTCTTGCCCGTCCCGACGGACTTGGCCAGCCACAGGCCGCTGCCGTTAAAACTGTAGACGGGTTGGAGATCCTTCCTCTCGCTGGCCAGCAGGATCTGGGGATTGAGGTTATCAAGGACCAAGGGGGTGGCATGTGGCGTGGCGTAATAGGTAAGCACCATGTGTGACTGGTTGATGTCCAGGGCCTTGACATAGGTCAGGCGCAACCGCTCCTCCGGAACGCCGGTGGCCAGCAGGGTAAAGTATTTGGCGATGGAGAAATCCTCGCAATCGCCGCCATTCTTGGCCAGTAATTCCAAAGGCGTCGCCCAGTAATCCTCCTTCCCCCACAGGAGACTGTCTTCGAGAAACCGGAGCTGATTAAAAAACTGATTGACGCGCTCTAATTTTTCCCGCTCCTCGAATTCCCGGGCCGCGTCGATCAGGCGCTGCCAATCCTCGATGCGGGCGACAGCGGCGGCACCCTCTTCCCGTTGGATGCGGGCAATCAATTCCTGACCGATCTCCAGCGCGCCGAAGGCGGAGAGGCCGATCATCATCAGCGTCGCCAGCCACGGCCAACACCGGCCCCGTCGGCTCCGTCCGCCCGGGCCAGGCCCGGCATCCGGCCGCGGATCTTTCCCCGGGGGCGGCATCAGCGGCTGGCGCCAGCCAGGCCCAGTTCCTGGATGACCCTGAAGTCTGCCTCCTCACGGACCGCCTCCGCCAGGATGGCGATTTCGAGCAGATCGCCAGCCTCGCGCATGGTTTGTACCCACTGTCGCTTGTCAGGGTCCTGACTGATACCGGCCGTCAGGTCCCGTGCCAGGCGGACATAGTCCGGCCGCAAGGTCTTGAGGGTTTCGATGGGGATGAATTGGACGTCATAGCGCTTCAGGAGGGTCTTGGCCCCCAAGCGGCGGGTGAAACCGACGAAGTCCCGGAACCGGTCGATATCCTTCGCCACCCCATAGGCTGAGACACTAAAGATCAGGCGCCCGGCCAGCGCGGCATGCAGGTGCAGAAACTCCCCCAGCCAGGTATAAAAGTCGACGCTATTGAGGGTGAGCATGGAGAGATTGATCGCCACGCAGTGCGGCGGAGGGGTTTCCTGGAGCCGGGTGGCCACCTTGCGGATCACCCCCCGGTCGAGGTCGGCGATCCGTTCATACCTCTCCGCCATCGAGATGAAGGGGCCCACCGGGATGGGTTCACCCCCCTCGTCCCTGGCATGGATGAAGGCCTCTTCCATGAGGACCTCCCCATCGCGGCAGCTCAGCACCGGGCCGATATAGGCAATCTGAAAGTCTCCCGCCGCGATGAGCGACAGGACCTGCGCCCGCCATTGTTCCGGGGTCCGGCCCCGCTCGGGGTGCTGATAAATGAAATAACTGTTGAAGCCGATGAGCCGCGCCTGTTCGAAAGCCTCCTGGGCGAGGGCCAGCATCCCCGCCGGCGTGTCGTGGGCATTGAAGGGGGCGATGCCGATATGCACCAGATCCGGCTTGCCATGCTGTTCACCCAACCCGGTCAGCCGCTGGTGCAAGGTCTGGGCGCAGTCCGTGATGGCCGCGGGCCCCAGCCCCGGGACCAGCAAGGCAAATTCAGCCCCATGGAAACGATAGGCCCTGGCGGCGGTCGCCGCCTCCTGCGCGCAGCGCTCGAGGGTGGTGGCGAAGGCCTGGAGGAACTGGTCGGTCCGCGCCTCACCCCAGGCATTGGCGAGTTCGGCGAAGGCCTCGATCCGCAGGTAGACGATGCAACCCAGGTCGCCATCTTCAGCAAGATGTTCCAGATCGGCCGTAAAGCTGCCCTTGTGATAGAGGCCGGTCAGCTCGTCACGCAAGAGCCGCTGGTTGAGACCTTCCAGCTTCTGGTTCATGGCGCGGATCACGCCCTCGATCTTGCCGGACATGAAATTCATGGATTCGGCGACCTGCCGCACTTCACACGTCCAGGGCAAGGGATCAATGCGGGCGAACCGCCCCCCGGCGATATCGTGCGCCAGTTGGGCGATGTTGCTCAGTGGGCGCAGGGTGAGGCGTAGCACCACAAAGAGCAGCAGCAGCGCCAAGCCCAGCGTCACCAGCGAGTAGAACAGGGCGTGCCGCATCTGCTGATACAGCTTGAGATAGGCCCACCCCGGGTTGATGGTGACGGAGACGACCCCCGCCAGATTCCAGCCGGAGCTGATCTCGCTGGTGGCCGTGGCAGTTGCCATGGGCAGGAGCCGGATGAACCAGTCCGGGACCTGCGCGAAGACGCGGCTGTCAGCAAGCCGGACCAGGGTCCGGCCATCGATGTCGGTGAGCTTGATTTCCAGGTAGTAGCCCCGGTCATAGATGGCCCGGATCATGGTCTCCAGGATGGGATCCGTGGGATCGGTCAGATGGGGGCTCAGGGACAGGCCCAGGGAAGTCGCCGTATCCTGGGCGTGGACCTGGGATTCGACCAGCAGGTAGCCGCGCATCTGATGGACCCCAACCGCGAAGTTGCCGCCGAAGATCAGCAGGAACAGCAGAGAGATCAACAGCATCAATTGCCTGGACAGGTACATGCGCGGACCTCCCGGGGAAAGGATGGATGGAACAAAACAGTGCCCTAACGCCAGCTTTGCCAGCAAATCCCAATTTGCTCAGGCGCCACCCGGGTCCTCCAGCCAGGGGGCGCTGGCCTGGCGCAGGTCCTGGAGCTGACGGTCCAGCTCGGTCAAGTCCGGTTCGAGATCGAGAGCGGACTTGCCGGCATCGACGGCCTCCTCCAGGCTACCGGCCAGGGCCATGATCGCCATGGCCCCCAAGGAACCGGAATTGCCCTTGAGCTTATGCAGGCCCAGGGCGGCCTTCTCCCGGTGTCCCTGGGCCAGTGCCTCCCGGACCCGCCGGCCCAGACCGTCGTTGTCAGCCAGGAAGAGCCCCAACAGGCGCAGGAACAGGGGCCGGTTACCGCACAGGATATCCGTCGCCTGCTCCCGGTCGATCCCCGGAATCGCGGGGAAGGCCTCGGCCTGGGGGCCGTCCTGACCCCTGGGTTCACCATAGCGAAGCATCATGGCCACCAGCGCCTCCAGCCGTACGGGCTTGGTCAGGACATCGTTCATCCCCGCCTCAAGGGCCGCCTCACGCTCGTGGGGCAGGGCGCCGGCGGTGAGGGCGATGAGGGGCAAATCGTTCAGCCCCAGCTCACAGCGGATGCGGCGCGCGGCGGTCAGGCCATCCATCACCGGCATCTGCACGTCCATCAGGACCAACCGGTAGGCCTGGGGATCGCGACTCAGCCATTCCAGGGCTGCGGCGCCATCGTTCGCCAAGGTGACCGCGGCCCCTTCCAGGCGCAGGGCCTGCTCCACCACCTCCCGGTTCATTTCGCTGTCGTCCACCACCAGCAGATGCCAGCCCGCCAGGCGCTGGCTAGAGGTAAGGGCGCTGGGGGGCGCCTCGCCCAAGGTTACCCCGCCGAGAGCCGCCCCACCCGGGGCCACCACGCCCGGAGCCGTGACATCCGCAGCCTCCCCACCCCTGGCCAGTTCCTGGCGGACGAGGGTGAAGGGCAGCGCGAACCAGAAGGTACTGCCCCGCCCCGGCTGGCTGGTGGCGCCGATCTCCCCGCCCATCAGCTCGACCAGCCGCTTACTGATCACCAGGCCCAGGCCGGTGCCGCCGAAGCGGCGGGTGATGCTGGCGTCGCCCTGGGTGAAGGGCTGGAAGAGGCCGGCCAGCACCTCGGGTTCGATACCGATGCCGGTATCCGCCACCAGAAAGCGCAGCCGCAGGGCGCCGGAAGCGGTCTCTTCTACCTCGATGCGCAGGCTGACCTCCCCCGCGTGGGTGAACTTGATGGCATTGCCGATCAGATTGGTGAGGACTTGGCCCAGGCGCAGGGGGTCCCCCAGGAGGGCACTGCTGAGCGAGGGCGGACGGTCGATATGAAGGGACAGGCCTTTGGTCCGGGCCAGGCGGCCGTGAAAACTCTCGATACGGGCCAGGACATCCGTCAGGTCAAAGGCTTGGTGCTCGATGGCGAGCTTGCCGGACTCGATCTTGGAGAAGTCGAGGATGTCATTGATGATGGCGAGCAGGTTCTCACCAGCCTCCAGGATACGCGTCACCCGTGGCCGTTGGGTCTCATCCAGGGACTCACGCTCCATAAGCTGGGCGAGGCCGAGGATGGCATTCAGGGGGGTGCGGATCTCGTGGCTCATGTGGGCCAGGAACTCACTCTTGGCGGCGCTGGCGGCGCGGGCCTCGGCGGTGCGTTCCTCGACCTTCAGCTCCAGGCCCTCGTTGAGGGCGCGGAAGCGCCGCTCGCTCTCGCTCAGGCGTTCCGCCACCCGCCGCAGTTCCGTGATCTTGGCCTCCAGTTCCGCGGTCCGTTCCGCCACCCGCTGTTCCAGGCGGGCATTCAAGGCGTTGATTTCGATGTCATAGAGCTTGAGACGGGTGATGTCACGGCGGACGTTCACCAGGCCGATGGGGTGCCCCCGCGCGTCATGGACCAATTTGCCCGTGTCGATGAGCCAGCGATAGTCACCCTGCTTGACCCGCCAGCGGTATTGGATGCTCTCCGGTTCCTGGCCCTGGGCCAAGCGCCGGCGCTGGGCCTCCACCCGCTCCCGGTCGTCGGGATGGACGCGGTCGAAGATTTGCTCGGCGGTGAAGTCCTTCAGCTCCTCGGCCGTGAAACCCGTCAAGGCCACCAGCGCCGGATTCATGAACCGATAGTCCTGGGTCTTGAGATCCAGGAAGCTGATGCCGTCGCTGGCATTGTCCAGGATGGCGCGGAATAGCTCCTCCTTCTCCCGCAGGCGCTCCTCCAGGGTCTTGCAGGTGCTGATGTCGGTCAACGCCAGTTGAATCAGCGGCTTGGTATCGGGATGGCGGTGGCGACGGCGATGGCGGTGATGCCATCAGCCTGGACCCAGCGGCTTGGCTGATCGGGGGGGATGAGGACCAGCTCGCAGCGGGAGCCGCCCTCGCCCAGCAGGGCATGGGTCAGCAAATCGTTGAAGGCGGCCCGGGTTGGCTTGCTGATGAACAGGCCCAGACGCCGGCCGCGCAAGGCCGAGAGGGGCTGGCCGAGCAGATCCGCGGCGGTCTGGTTGGCCTCGTGAATGGTGCCATTGCCGCTCACGGTCAGCAGGGCAATGGGGGCGAAGCCATAGAGGGCGGCATGGCGTTTCAGGCTCTCCTCAAGCTGGAGGCGGGTGGCGCGCAGGCTCTGGTTCTGCAATTCCAGCTCGATCTGGTGGATGTGCAGATCCTCGATGAGACGGGCCTGATCGGTGGCCATCTCCGCCCCCCGCTCGGCCTCCTGTCCTGACCCCTTGCCCGTCCCCTGCCCCGTTTCCCGCACCGCCCCCCTTCCCGCCTCCTTTCTCAGCCGGGGCCGGCCCTGGCCTTGCTCGCGGAAGACCGCTTCGGCCGCCCGGCGCAGGGCGGCGGCCCCTTCAGGCGTCAGCGGGTCCGGGAGGGAAGGTGAGGATGAAGGTTTTGGCTGGCTCATCGGCTTTCCTGGCACGGTTCTTTTCGGTTTCGGTACCCGTATGAGTGATGGCTCGCTGGCCTCATGGGTCGCTGGTTTCCCGCGACGGCACCTCGGCCAGGCGGCCCAGCTCCGCCAGGGCCTGGCGCAATTCGTTCTCCAGCCGCTTGGACTTGGTCATGTCCACCAGGGTCACCACCACCCCATCGATGCGGTTGTCCAGTGTGCGGTAGGGCATGATGCGGGCGTTGAACCAGCGGCCATCCTGGGTGCCGATGAGCTTTTCGCTGAAGATCAGGCTGCGCAGCACCTCGGCCACGTCCTGGGCCAGCTCCGGGTAGAGGACCTCCGAGGCAATGTGGGTGATGGGGCGGCCGACGTCGCCGGGGATCAGGTTGATGAGCTTGGCGGCCTGGGAGGTGAAGCGGCGGATGCGCAGATCCTCCTCCAGGAAGAGGGTGGCGATCTCGGTGCTGTCGAGCAGGTTCTTCATGTCGTCGTTGACCCGCGACAGGTTGTCCACCTTGGCCTGGAGTTCGGTGTTGACCGTCTGCAACTCCTCGTTCAGGGACTGCATCTCTTCCTTGGAGGTGGTCAGCTCCTCGTTGGTGGACTGCAACTCCTCGTTGGTGGACTGGAGCTCCTCGTTGGCGGATTTCAGTTCCTCCTGGGAGGTCTGCATCTCCTCGCGGGTGGTCTGGAGGGCCTCGCGCAATTGCTGGATCTCCAGTTCCTCCGGGAGCGGGGCCTGGGCTTCCATGCCCGCCCGGCGGCGGCCGCGGCGCGGCGCGGGGGCCTCCGCCACCTCGGTGAAGACCAGCAGCAGCATGCCGCGCAGGGGCTCGGGATCGCGTAGGTCGTGGATGCTGAGGTCCACGACCTGGAAACTGCCGTTGGTGCGGATGCGCAGGCCGCGCTGGATGGCGGGGACGCCACCGGCAAGTTGCTGGGCCTGCTGGCAGAGGCTGGGCAGGATGTCCCGCAGGCCCTCCCGCGCCATGGCGAAGAGGTTGAGGCTGGCCTGGCCGACGACCGGCTCCAGATACTTGCCGGTGCGCCCGGTGGTGAACAGGATCTCGCCCTTGGCGGTGGCGAGGATGGAGACTGGCGTCACCCGCTCCAGCAGGACCTGGTCCAGCAGCGCCTTGAGATTGACCGGCGCCGGGCTGAGGGCGATGTCAGGGGGACCCTCGGCCAGCACCCGGGCGGCGGGGAAGGCGAAGTGCATGGGGGCCTCGCTGGGGCTGAGGGTTTCGCGGCGGAAGAAGCGCCATTTGCCGTCCAGGGTGGAAAACAGCTCGCTGGAGCCGCTGACCGTCTCGGCGGTGCCGAGAAAGAGGACGCCGCCGGGGTTGAGGCTGTAGTGGAACAGGGCCAGGAGCTGACGTTGCAGCTCGGCGGTCAAGTAGATGAGCAGGTTGCGGCAGATGAGCAGGTCCATCTTGGTAAAGGGCGGGTCCTGGATGACGTTTTGCTCGGCGAAGATCACCATCTCCCGCACCTCTTTGCTGATGCGGTAGCCGCCATCCTCTTCCTTGACGAAGAAGCGCCGCAGCCGCTCCGGCGCCACGTCGGCGGTGATGTTCTGGGGATAGAAGCCGAGGCGGGCGGTGACGATGGCCTCCGGGTCCAGATCGGTGGCGAAGATTTGCAGGGAGTAGGGCTGGTCGGGGGCGTACTTCTCCAGGGCCTCGCGGAAGACCATGCCCAGGGAATAGGCCTCTTCGCCGGTGGAGCAGCCGGCGACCCAGGCCCGCAACTGCCCGCCCCCGGGCCGACGGGCCAAGAGGGCGGGGAGCACCTCGTCACGCAGGTGTTGCCAGGCGCTGGGGTCGCGGAAAAAGCTCGTCACCCCGATCAGCAGCTCCTTGAACAGCAGCTCCCGTTCCGGCGGGTTGTCCTGGAGGAAACGGACGTACTGGGCGATCTTGTCCAGTTGATGCAGACGGATGCGCCGCTCGATGCGGCGGTAAAGGGTGCTCTTCTTATAGAGGGAGAAGTCGTGGCCGGTGTGGTTGCGCAGCAGGATGATGACCTTGTCCAGGCCGCTGTGGTCCTCCGCCAGGAGGACCGGCTCCCCGGGCAAGGTCGGCACGGCGGGATGCAGATAGGCCAGCAGGCGGGCGCAGAGCTCCCCGGCGGGGGCGACGATATCCGCCAGACCGGCGGCGATGGCGCTGCGGGGCATGCCGTCGAACTTGGCCTCGGTGGGGTCCTGGACCAGGGTCAGGCCCGCCGCCTCCTTGATCGCCCGCAGCCCCAGAGTGCCATCGCTGCCCATGCCGGAGAGGATGATGCCGATGCTGCGTTCCTTTTGGTCCGCCGCCAGGGAGCGGAAAAAGAAGTCGATGGGCAGGCGCAGGCCATGGGCCGGCGAGGGCTCGAAGAGGTGCAGCACCCCATGGAGGAACGACAGGTCCCGGTTGGGCGGGATCAGATAGACCTGGTTGGGGCGGACCGTAACCCGGTCCCGGACCTGCTCCACCTTCATGGCGGTGCTGCGCTGCAGGAGTTCCGGCATGGTGCCTTTGTGCAGGGGGTCCAGGTGGACGACGATGACGAAGGCCAGGCCGCAGTCGGCGGGGACATGGCTGAGGAACTGGTCCAGGGCCTCCAGCCCCCCGGCGGAGGCACCAATGCCGACGATGGGGAAGGATTCCCGCTGGACCGGTGTCGGGGATGGGGCAGAGGTTGGAGCAGAGGGTGGGGCAAGTGGTGGGGCCAATGGTGGGGACGGGGTCGGAGCAAGGATCTGGGCTGGGGCCGGTGGCGGAGCAGGTATTGGGGCCGGGACCGAATCTAGCACCGTGTCCGGAACCTCTGCCTGAGCCTTTTCCCTTGCCTCCGAAACTTCCGTCGGCAGGCCTTTTGATGGCCGGGATTCCGCTTCCGAGGGTTCAGTTACCGCGCTAAGGGATTCTGCTGCCACGATTGGGGGCTCCGCCGCTGCCTTCCGGGAATTCACGCTATCGCTCACGAGGTACTCACCTCGTATTCGTTCGGATCGCTCGCGCCCCAGGAGGGCTTCGGCGATACAAGCGACTGATTCTATTGCTTCCTCCCTGGTGGGGGAGGGTTGGGGAGAGGGGGGTCCAAAATGAATACCTCACCCCCTAGTGATGATAGACGCCGCGGGTGTCTTTTACGCCCAATCTGCCAGACACACCCGATCACGCCCCGCGGCCTTCGCGGCGTAGAGGGCGTCATCCACCCGCTTGAGCCAGTCATCGAAGCTCTCCTCGGGGTGCAATTCGGCCACCCCGAAGCTGGCGGTGACCTGGCCAACGTCCGTGAACGGTTCCGCGGCCACCAGGGCCCGCAATTTTTCGGCGAGTTGCCGGCCGCCGTCCAAAGGGCAATGGGGCGCCAGGACGGCGAACTCCTCCCCGCCCCAGCGTGCCAGGACATCCAGTGCCCGCAGGTTCGGGCTGAGCCGCCGGACCAGTTCCATGAGGACCTGATCGCCCACCAGGTGGCCAAAACGGTCGTTGATGGCCTTGAAGTGATCGATGTCGAACAGGATGAGGGTCAAGGGCTTGCCGTAGCGCTGGACGCGCTCGATTTCGAGGGTCACTTGGTCCTCGAAATGCCGGCGATTCCAGGCGCCGGTGAGGCGATCCGTGGTGGCGAGCCGTCGCAGTTTGGCGTTGGCCGCCTCCAGGGCCTCCTCGGCGCGCTTGCGCTCGGTGATGTCGGTGCGGATCGAGATGAACTGGCTCAGGTGACCCCTGGCGTCCTTCAGGGGGACAATGGTGGAATTAACCCAGTAGTGCTCACCATTCTTGCGGCAATTCCTGACCTCGCCCCGCCAGACCCGACCCGCGGTGATAGTGGACCAGAGCTCGGCATAAAAGCTGTTCGGGTGATGGTTTGATTTGATGATGCGATGGTTGGCGCCGAGCAATTCCTCGCGCGAAAAGCCGCTGATGGCGCAAAACAGGTCATTGGCATAGGTGATGTTGCCGTCCAGGTCGGTCATGCTGACGATGGCATGCTGATCCAGGGCGGCCTTTTGATTGACCAGATCCTGACACCAGGCCCACTGTTCCGCCTGCTTGCGGAGGTAATGCTCGATCAGCCTGGCCAGATGGCTGGTCAGGCCGGTAAGGGTCTGGTCAACCGGGGCCTCCTTCTGCCAGGGGCGGTCATCGGAGGGCTCGGCCTGCCAAGGGCGTTCAGCCGGGTTCTCCGCCTGCCAGGGGCGGTCAGCCGGCAGGGTTGAGCTCAATCTGGCGATTATCTGCAGCAGAGCGGAAACGGCGGTCTGCCGCTCATGATCCATTTTCCGCCCGTCACCCTGTTCACCCGTGCTGATCGCCATCGTGGTTATTGCACTCTTGATTGAAGTGGCAACTCAAACCTGAAAGTAACCGATAGTACCCCCATACCGCCTGAACTGGCATGGTCAGCACCAGCAGTTAGTACAAGCCGATGATTCTCTTGCCCCCTCCCCCGTGGCGGGGGAGGGTTGGGGAGAGGGGGGTGAACGGGTTAAACCGCAAGCCCTACCGGCCCTGATAGTTCTCGGCATTGTCCCGGGTGACGATGCCTATACCGGTATCAATGTCCATCGGCAGGGGCGCCCCCAGCTTGGCCTGCCAAAGGGTGATGATCGACCAATAGCCCTGGGTGTGGGGCTTGGTGGCATAGGTGGAGTCGACAACGCCCTCGCGGATGAGTTGGATGGTCTCCGGCAGGTCATCCAGGCCAACGTTGTAGACCTGGCCGGTGAGGTTGGCCTCCTTGAGCGCCTGGGCGATACCGATCACCCCGCCGGCGTCACAGGACACCCAGCCCCGCAACCGGGGATGCTCGGCCATGATGGCCTTGGCCTGCTCCCGGGCGGTATCGATATCGTCGTGGTCGATGCCCTTGGCCACCAGTTTGATGCCGGGGTGCTCCTGGAAGAGCCGCTCATGGCACTCGGCACGAATCCGATGGTTCACGGCGGTGGGGACGCCCAACATGATGGCCACTTCGCCCTCGCCCCCCAACAGGGTCACCAGGCGCGAGGCCGCCAGCCGCGCCTGTTCGCAGAAGTCGTTACCCACGTAGGGCACTGCCATCCCGGCCGGCGGCTCGGAGTCGAAGAGAACCAGGACCCACGTAGGGCACTGCCATCCCGGCCGGCGGCTCGGAGTCGAAGAGAACCAGGGGGATGCCCTGCCGGCGAGCCAGGGCCAGGCTTGCCTGCTCGGCCTGGTCGTCGAGCAGATCCATGGCGATCCCATCGGGATTGGACGCGATCGCCTGCTCCAGGAGGCGCAACTGTTCGGCCACCTCCGCCTTCTGGGGGGGCTGATAGTCCAGGGTCACGGGCCGGCCGGTTTGTTGCTCGATCATCCGGGCCGCTTGTTTGGCGCCATCGTGCACCAGGTCGAACCAGGGATGGACCACCTTGGGGATGATGACGAAGCGATAGGAGGCCGCTGGCTCAGTCGCTGGCTTGGCGGTGGATTCGGGTACTGCTTTGGCCGTGGGTCCTGCCGTCGTTCCGACCCTAGGTGCGGTCGTAGGTCCGGTCGACGTTCCAGCGGCGGGACCTGCCGCCGGTCCGGCTGCCGTTCCGGCCGCGGGTCCGGTTATGGGTCCGGCCGTTGTTCCGGCCATGAGTCCCGTCGTGGGTGCGCCCAACGCCAGGGCGGGGGACAGGGAACAGCAAGCCAACAGGGCGGACAGCAACGTACGCATGACATCTCTCCGTAACTTGGGCGGGGCAGCGTGAGGGACGGGGGAAGGCATCAACGAAAGTTTAGCGTTAATGCGAGACACGCGCGCCTCACCTTCGTTACCAGAAAGCGGTTACCAGACAGTGGGCGAGCGGCGTCCTCTCACCCGACGCCCGTCACCCCAGCCAGGCAAAACCCAGGTTTACCAGCAGGGCATTGGCGGTATCGGCGAAGAGGGCGGCGGCCAGGGTGATCGCCAGCATCGCCCTGGGTGCCGGACCATAGCGGTCAGTCATGCGCCTCATGACCCCCAGGCCCACGGGCATGGCCCCCATGGCGAAGCCGATGAAGCCGCCGGCGGCCACCGCGCCTTCGTAGCCCCGCCCCAGCAGGGGATAGACCAAGAGTAACGCCACCGCGCTGACGACGAGGATCTGGACGGCCAGGCTGGCCAACAGGGGGAGGATGAAGGCATCCAATTCCCAAAGCTTGAGCCCCATCATGCTGATGGCAAGGAAAAGGCGCAGGGCGACGGTGCCGGTCAGTTCCGCGACCGTCGTATCCACCGGGTGCCCGAGCAAATCCGCCGCGTTCGTGAGGATCACCGCCACCAGCATCACCGCCAGGAAGCCGGGCACCACCAGCCCCTGCTGAGCCGCCCATTGCCGCAGCAGTTCCCCCAAGGCCAGGCACAGGGCAATCACCAGGGTGATCACCAGCCAGCGATCCGAGTTCAGGAGTTCAGCGCTGGTGAGGTGGGTGGGTGCCTGGCCTGAGGCGGCGGCCTGCTCCCGAGACGGCTGAGAAGCGGTTAGCCCACCCTGAAACTGCCGATGGATCAGCCGCGAGGCGATGGGGCCCGCGACCAGTCCCCCCGCGATCAGGCCCAGCGTGGCGGCGGCCATGCCCACCTCCAGGGCGCCGGTCAGGTCCTGGGCCGGCACAGCCTGGGCCCAGGCCGCGGCGGTCCCATGGCCACCGAGAAAGGGGATGCTGCCCATGAAGAGACCCAGGGCCGGGTTGAACCCAAAGCCGCTGGCGATCGCCACCCCCGCCAGATTTTGCAGGCTGATGGTGACCAGGATGGCCAGGCAGACCACCGCCACGCCCGCGCCACCGCGAAAGAGGGCCATGAACTTGGCCGAGAGCCCCACGCCGACGAAAAACACCAGCAACAGGGTCTGGCGGATACCGTCGGCGAACGCGAATTCGATCCCGTAGGCGCCGCGGACCAGGGTCACGACCAGCGCGAGCAGGAGGCCCCCGGTGATGGCAGGGGGGATATTCCACGCCCCCAGTCTCGGCAGCAGGCGATGGATCAGAATGCCGAGCCGAATGGCCAGCACGGCCAGGATCAGGGTCCAGATCTCGCTGATGGGGGCGGTCATGGGCTGTACTCAGAGTGGGTGAGGAAAAGGTGACCAACAGTGCACGTTCCGACGGGAGGGGGTGAAACCCTTCACCCTGCGCCCGGGGAGCATAATTCATGTCGCCTGGCAGATCCCGACTATCCTCATTGTATGCACCTTGCCAACCTCCCTCTTGCCGAGGCCCTGCAAAGCCTGGGTACCAGCGCCACCGGGCTGACGGCCGCCGAGGCGGCCCGCCGGCTGCGGGAATATGGCGAGAACCGCCTCGCTGCCATCGGCGTTGAGTCCCAGTGGCGCCGGTTCCTGCGCGAATTTACCCACTTCTTCGCTCTCATCCTCTGGGTGGCGGCTGCGCTGGCCTGGTTCGCCGAGTCCCGTGAGCCGGGCACCGGCATGTGGCAGCTTGGCGCCGCCATCCTGGCGGTCATCCTCATCAACGGCACCTTCTCCTTCTGGCAGGAGTACCGTGCCGAGCGCGCCATTGAGGCCCTGAGCAAACTGCTGCCGCCTACGGCCAAGGTGCTGCGCGATGGCCAGTTGACCAGCCTCCCCGCGGCCGGGCTGGTGCCCGGCGACATCATCCTGCTCGCAGCGGGCGATGACGTGCCCGCCGATTGCCGACTGATCGAGAGCGCCGACATCCGCGTCAACGCCGCCACCCTCACCGGCGAGTCGCTGCCCAAGGCCAAGAGCGCCACGGAGCATCCCGAGCACCAGCCGCCCCTGGAGATGCGCAATCTGCTGCTGGCGGGGACCTCCCTGGTCTCCGGCGAGGGCAAGGCCCTCGTCTTCGCCACCGGCATGCACACCGAGTTTGGCCAGATCGCCCACCTGACCCAGACCGCGGGCGGGACCCCCTCCCATCTGCAAGCGGAGATCGCCCGCCTCTCCCGGCTGGTGGCGATCTTCGCCACCAGCCTGGGGCTGCTGTTCTTTGGCGTGGGGCAGTGGCTGGGGCTGCCCTTCTGGACCAGCCTGATGTTCGCCATCGGCATCATCGTCGCCAACGTCCCCGAGGGCCTGTTGCCCACCGTGACCCTGTCCCTGGCCATGGCCACCCAGCGCATGGCCAAGCGCAACGCCCTGGTGCGCCACCTGCCGGCGGTCGAGACCCTGGGGGCGACGACGGTGATCTGCAGCGACAAGACCGGCACCCTGACGGAAAACCGCATGAGCGTGCGGCGGGTCTGGTGGCGCGGGCGCTTCTGGGAGGGTCCCCTGCCGTCCGTGGAGAGGGGGCCGGCGTCCGGCTCGGCCCCGGGTGCCGCCGATCCCGACCACTTGCCGCGCAACCTCGCCGTGTGCCACACCCTGAAACGGGGCCTCCGGGAGGGTCAGCCGGTCTGGCTGGGGGATCCCATGGAACTGGCCCTGACCGAGTATGGCCGTCAGTCCCGGACCTTCACCGACATGCGACTCGTCGGGGAATTGCCCTTCGACCATGAGCGCCGACGGATGTCGGTGATCGTCGAGCGGGAGGGGGCGCGCTGGCTCTATTGCAAGGGCGCCCCCGAGGCGGTCTTGCCCCTGTGCGTGGCGATCGAGGGCGAGGACGGGGGCATCGAGGCCCTCCATCACGCCTCCCGCCAGGCCCAGGTGCAAGCCCAGCAGCGGATGGCCGATGCCGGTCTGCGCGTGCTGGCCTTTGCCTGGCGGCGGATGGCTGCACCTACGGAGCCAATGGCGCCCGCCCCTGGCAAACCGCAGGAGGAAGGCCTGGTACTCTCCGGTCTGGTCGGCCTGTACGACCCGCCACGCCCCGAGGTCCCCGCGGCCATCGCCCGCTGCCACGGCGCGGGGATCAAGGTCATCATGGTCACGGGGGATCACCCCCACACGGCCCTGGCCATCGCCCGCGAGATCGGCCTGGTCCGGGGGGCTGATCCCAAGGTGATCCTCGGCGGCTCCCTGCGGCGCATGACCAAGGCCCAGCTCCAGACCGCCCTGGACAGCCCGGAGATCCTCTTCGCCCGGGTCAGTGCCGAGCAAAAGATGCTGGTGGTCAACGCCCTGAAGCGCAAGGGTGAGATCGTCGCCGTCACCGGCGACGGGGTGAACGACGCCCCGGCCCTCAAGTCCGCGCACATCGGCATCGCCATGGGGCTGACGGGCACGGATGTCGCCAAGTCGGCGGCGGACCTGATCCTCCTCGATGACAACTTCGCCAGCATCGTCAATGCTGTCGAGGAGGGCCGGGCGGTCTTTGCTAACATCCGCAAGTTCCTGACCTACATCCTGACCTCCAACGTGCCGGAGTTGGTGCCCTACCTGCTGTACGTGCTGCTGCGCATCCCCCTGCCCTTGACCATCATCCAGATCCTAGCGGTGGACCTGGGCACCGACATGCTGCCCGCCCTGGCCCTGGGGGCGGAGAAACCCGACCCCGAGGTGATGCGCCAGCCGCCACGCCCGGCCAAGGAGCGGCTGCTGTCCTGGCCCCTCCTGGCCCGGGCTTACCTCTGGCTGGGCCCCTTGCAGGCCCTGGTCTCCCTGACGGCCTTTTTCTGCGTCCTCCACCTGGGGGGCTGGGCCTATGGCCAGGCCCTGCCCGTCCAGGATCCCCTCTACCTCCAGGCCACCACGGCCTGTCTGGCGGGGATCGTGATGGCCCAGGTCGTCAACGTCTTTCTCTGCCGTCACCCCCGGGTGTCCACCTTGGCCTTCCCCCTCCTCGGCAGTCCGCTGCTGATGACCGGGGTAGCCCTGGAACTGGGGCTGCTGCTGGCCATCGTCTACTCGACACCCGGCCAGGCGCTCTTTGGTACCCAGCCCTTTCCCGCCGGCATCTGGGGGCTGATCCTGGCCCTGGCACTGGTCTTTGGCGCCCTGGAAGAGCTGCGCAAGGCACTGGTGGGGCGCTGGGCCCAGAGCGCACCCGGCTGATAGCGACCCTCACCTGGCCAGGAGCATGGATGTATGCCGGCCATGCACCACTTCCCTGACTGCCTCTCACCTACTTCCCTGGGTCGACCACCCACCGCAATGCTTTGGCTACAATGGTGATGTGATCCAAGACACGATGAATTTGTTTTGCGGGAGATCCCTCATGTCCCAACCGGCACCCCGGATCGATTACTTCACCTATGGCGACTACCGCCACTGGCCCGATGATGAACGCTGGGAGTTGATCGACGGTCAGGCTTACGCCATGTCACCGGCGCCAACCCGGATGCACCAGGAATTCGTGGTGGAACTGGCGGCGCAGATTCATCCCAGGTTGGCGGGCACTTCTTGCCACGTCTACGTCGCCCCCTTCGACGTGCGACTGCCGCGGCGCAACGAAGCCGATGACCAGGTGGACACGGTCGTCCAGCCGGACGTGGCGGTCATCTGCGACCCCGGCAAACTGGATGACAAGGGCTGCCGGGGCGCGCCGGACTGGATCATCGAGATCCTCTCCCCCAGCAGCGCTTCCCATGATCAGATCCGCAAGCGCGCCCTCTACGAGCGTCATGGGGTGCGGGAATACTGGTTGCTACACCCGGTGGACCGGGTCCTGATCATCTACCGTCTGGGCGAGGATGGCACCTATGGCGCGCCCGACATCCGCGCCCTGGATGAGCCCACCGCGGTCGCGGTCATCCCTGGCCTGGAGATCCACTGGCCAGCGGTGGCGGAGCTGGGTGCTGGCGCAGGGGTGGGGAACCCACCCTCAGCCGTGAAAGGTCCGCCGCAGAAGGGGTAGCAAATCCTTGAGGGGGCGGCTGTTGAGCACGTCGCCCTTGGTCAGCCAGCCGCGGCGGGCCTGGCTGACGCCATAACGCAGGACATCGAGGTCCTGGATACTGTGGGCGTCCGAGGCGATGCTGATCAGCACCCCCTCCTCACGGGCCATCTGGCAGTGGACATCGCTTAGGTCGAGGCGCTCGGGGTGGGCGTTGAGTTCCAGGTAGCAGCCCCGGTCCCTGGCCTGGCGGATGATGCGGGTCATGTCGATGTCGTAGGGCTCGCGCTCGGCGATCAGCCGCCCGGTGGGGTGGGAGAGGATGGTGAAGTTGGGGTGGTCCATGGCCTTGAGGACGCGCCGGGTCTGGTCGGCGTGGCTGAGGTGGAACTGGCTGTGCACCCCGGCGACGACCAGGTCGAGCTGGCCGAGGACCGCGTCCGGCAGGTCCAGACTGCCATCCGGGAGGATGTCCACCTCGATACCCTTGAGCACCCGGAAGGCCACCCCTTCGCTGGCCGGGTGCTCACTGGCCAGGCGCTCGTTCAGGCGATCAATGGCTTCGATCTGCTCCAGGAGCCGCCGGCTGTCCAGGCCATGGGCCATGGTCAGGCGTTTGGAGTGGTCGGTGATGGCCAGGTATTCGCGGCCTCGTTGGCGGGCGGCGGCCACCATCTCCAGCAGGCTGGCATGGCCGTCGGTGGCGTTGGTATGGCAGTGCAGGTCACCGCGCAGGTCGTCCAGGGTCACCAGCTCTGGTAGCAGGCCGCGACGGGCGGCCTCGATCTCCCCGCGATTCTCCCGCAGCTCGGGCGGGATGTAGGGCAGGCCCAGGGCGGCGTAGACCGACTCCTCCGTCTCCCCCGCCAGCCGCTGACGGCCGCGAAAGACCCCGTACTCGTTGATCTTGAGCCCCTGGGCACGGGCCTGGGTGCGCAGGGCGATGTTGTGGGCCTTGCCGCCGGTGAAATAGTGCAGGGCAGCGCCGAAGCAGTCCACCGCCACCGCCCGCAGGTCCACCTGTAAGCCGGCGCGCAGGATGACCGTCGCCCGGGTGTCCCCCGCTTCCACGACCTGGGCCACCTCCTCGTAGTCCCGCAGGCGGGCGATGGCGGCGGCGGGATGGGCGGCGGTGACCAGGATGTCGAGATCGCCGACCGTCTCCTTGCCGCGTCGGTAACTGCCGGCGACGACCACCCGGTCGACGCCCGGGGTCTGGCGCAGCCAGGCCACCAGGGGCTCGGCGTAGCGGGCGGCGGTGGCCAGCTTGAAGCGGGGTTCGGAGGTGAAATGAGTCTCCAGGGCGGCGCGCAGGGCGGCCTCGGTCTTGGGGCCGAAGCCGGGCAGGTCGCGCAGGCGCCCGTCCTTGGCGGCACGGTAGAGTTGTTCCGGGGTGTGGATATCCAGGTCATAGTGCAGGGCGTGGACCCGTTTGGGGCCCAGGCCGGGCAGGCGCAGCAGTTCGGGCAGGTCGGCCGGCAGCTCCCGCTCCAGCTTCTTCAGGGCCTGGCAGGTGCCGGTGTGGACGACCTCGGCGATCTTGGCGGCCAGGGCCGTGCCGATGCCGGGCAGGTCGGTGAGATCGGCCCCCGCTTCCAGCAGTTGGGCGGCCTCCTGACCGAGCCCGCGCAACTCCCGGGCCCCGTTGCGGTAGGCACGGACGCGAAAGGCATTTTCCCCCTGGATCTCCAGCAGATCAGCGATCTTGTCGAAGACCTGGGCGATATCCTCGTTGTGGATCGGCATCGACTTTGATCTCCATCAGCTCCGCTGGGAGGATGCCCCGGGCTCCATGCATCAACCCTTGATGCACACCAAAGGCTCCAGCCGCGCCACCAGTTTGGCCAGACCGGCGCGGTCGGTGGCGGTGACCACCTCGCTGACGTCCTTGTAAGCCCCGGGGGCCTCCTCGGCCATGCCGCGCGGCGAGGGGCTGCGCACCAGGATGCCGCGGCTGGCCAGTTCGTTCTGCACCGCCCGCCCCTGCCAGCGGCGGGTGGCGGCGTGGCGGCTCATGGCGCGGCCGGCGCCGTGGCAGGCGGAGTTGAAGGCCAGTTCCTGGCTCTGTTGGGTTCCCGCCAGGACGTAGGAGGCGGTGCCCATGGTGCCGCCGATCAGCACCGGCTGGCCGGCGGCGCGCAGCTCGGCGGGCAGGTCCGGGTGGCCGGGGCCGAAGGCGCGGGTGGCGCCCTTGCGGTGGACATAGAGCTGGCGCTTGTGGCCGTCGACGACATGCGTCTCCTGCTTACAGGTGTTGTGGGAGACGTCGTAGAGCAGGCGCAGGTCAGCACCCAGGACGTCGCGAAAGACCTGACGCGCCAGGTGGGTGATGATCTGGCGGTTGGCCAGGGCGCAGTTGATACCGGCACGCATGGCGCCGAGGTAGGCGCGGCCCAGGTCCGAGTTGAGGGGGGCGCAAGCCAGTTCCCGGTCCGGAAGGTGGATGCCGTGCTGACTGGCGGCCAGGGCCATGCGCTTGAGGTAGTCGGTGCCGATCTGGTGCCCCAGGCCGCGGGAGCCGCAGTGGATGCTCACCACCACCGCCCCTTGCTCCAGACCGTAGGCGGCGGCGATGGCCTTGTCGTGGACCGCCGTCACCTCCTGGACCTCCAGGTAATGGTTGCCGGAGCCCAGGGTGCCCATCTCATCGCGCTGGCGACGCTTGGCCTGGTCGGAGACCTGCTTGGGATCGGCGCCCGCCATGCGCCCCTGCTCCTCGATGCGGTTCAGGTCCTCCGGCCGGCCATAGCCGCGGCCCACCGCCCAGCTCGCCCCTCCGGAGAGCATGGCGTCCATCTCCCGGTCGTCGAGGCGGATGGCGCCGGTACTGCCCAGGCCCACCGGAACACGGTAGTAGAGGGCATCCGCCAGTTCCTGTTGCACCGCCAGGATGGCGGCGCGGTCCAGGCCGGTGTGCAGGGTGCGCACCCCGCAGGAGATGTCGAAGCCGACCCCGCCGCCGGAGACCACCCCGCCCTCGTCGGGGTCGAAGGCCGCCACCCCGCCGATGGGGAAGCCATAGCCCCAGTGGGCATCGGGCATGGCATAGGCGGCCTGGACGATGCCCTGCAGGCTGGCGACGTTGACCACCTGCTCGTACACCTTGTCGTCCATGTCACGGATCAGGGCCTCGTTGCCGAAGAGGATGCCAGGTACGCGCATGGGGCCCTTCGGCTCGATGCGCCACTGGGTGTCGGTAAGCTTGGTCAGGGTCTTGGTGTCCATGGGAATTCCTCGACTTCAGGGTAGTTCCGGATTGGGTGGCGTCTGAGGGGGACGCCGTGAGTCAGCGTTTTCCCGGGTCGGGTAGCGTCTGGCGGGGGACGCCGTGAATCCGTCCCTGGAGGCTTGCCAACCGCATCCATGCGGTTGACACCCCCACCAGACGCCACCCGACCCGCCCTTGCCCACCTGGGCATCAGCACGCAAAGTTTTAATCATCATCACCTTAGACCCCAGATCAAACATCTACCACGCAGCGCGCAACCCAGTGGCTGTCGTTTTCCTGGTACACGGCGAGGGCGGTGTAGGTAGCCCCTTTGATCTCCACCGCGGGCTGGTGACGTTCGGGGTCGATGGGCTCGCCCCAGACCTCAGCGCGGAGGACGGCCCCTTCGATCTCGACGTGGAAGCGGGAGAAGAGCAGGTGGCGGACGGCCATCTCGTAGACGAGGGCATTGAGCCAGTCCACGAACAGCAGTTCCAGGTCCGCTTCCTCGCACTGGATGGGAATAGCCTGGGCGGGGCGCAGCGTCGCGGGATCGCAAATGATAGCCGTCAGCGCCAGGGCCGCCTGCTCAAAGGCCTGCGCCGGGCTCGTCCCATAGCCGGCCACCCCCATGTCGGCGCGGTGCTCGAAGTGGGCCCACGAGGGCAGGCTGGCCGGCGGCGGGTCCTGTGTGGGTATGGAGGGCATGGGGGACGTCCCGGTTACGGCTTGCGGCTTCTGGCTTAAGGGTTCAAGGGGCGAAGATGGCAACGCCCGCGGTGGCGGCGGCCTTGGTCAGATTCAGTATCAAGCGTTGCCAGCGGTAGGCCCGTGCGCTGGGCCAGTTCCAGATAGGCTGAATCGTAAGCAGAGAGCTTGTAACGCCGAGCGATATTAAAGGTTTCACCCAGGGCATGCGCTGCCGTTGCCGGGTCGGTCACGATGTTGAGCCGCTCAAGGAGGGCGATAAAACGCTGCGTGTCCGCCTCGGTCACGATACCTCGGGATTCGACTTTGACGACGACATTGGCTATTTCCAGGGCCCATAGCGAAGGGACAACAGCCTGAGAACCCTTTAGCGCCTTGAGGGTAGCGGCGGCATTATCTACCCCGGCGGGGTTTGTCTCGGGTACCAGCCACAGCAGCGCCACGGAGGCATCCAGCACAAAATTCATGCTCGACCCTCGTCGATGAGAGCCTTGAGGTTGATAACACCCACCGGTTTACGGGCCTGCATGAAGGACAGCATTTCATCGACGGCGGCCACGATATCCGCTAGCTTGGTATCCCCCGCCGGCACCAGATCGGCCACTGCCTCGCCCCGCAGGGTGATGGTGTAACGATTGCCAGCCTGAATACCTCGCAGTAACTCGGGCAGCTTCGTCTTTGCTTCGTAGGATCCAACTTGGATATTCATGACCCGCTCCTGTTGACTAGTGTAGACCAGCGTAAAGACCAGTCGTTGAATGTCAAGTCAAGGCGATGATCAATAACTAGTGCCTGGCCGGAAACTACTTTAACTATATTAAACAATATGTTATAATATTA
>JADHED010000309.1_pt1 | contig 66409 bp, 63 predicted proteins | sample 8952041 | NCBI WGS metagenome assembly JADHED01 (sample SAMN16124423, study PRJNA663239) | bioreactor sludge metagenome | isolation source: sludge (control) | place: India:Bengaluru | collected 2018-09-08 | reverse complement strand
ACACCTGGCACATTTGTGAGTGATATAGGTGGAACATTTGAAGTGATATTATCAGCATACCATCTGGGCATACTTTTCACTTTCATATTTCCTCTTTTATAGTTTTCTGGGCATACCCTTTTAACAATTCAGACGTATAATATTTTATATGATGTTTGCTGATTACAGTAAGATTTTATGCATTATTTCGTTATTTATGGGGTGTTATTATGTGTGTTTTCGTGATTGGACGCAATGCAAAGACGTTGTAAGTGGTTGATTATTAGTGATTATATAAGTATAAATAGGTATATTGCGTGCGTAAAAGCGTGTGTGTGCACTAATATCGCGGAATAGAGCAGTTGGAAGCTCGTTAGTTTCATTGGCTAAAGGTCGGTAGTTCGAGTCTATCTTCCGCAACAAATACTTTGATTCATAGATGCCGAAAAGCAAGATGTTGTAAGCGAAAAGCCGTGCTTACACGAAAAATGGGAAAGGTTTGTTTGGATAACAACGATATCCTCCGGTGATTTTACGCCGGAGGATTTTTAATTAAATAGAGAAGGAAATATTCAAGATCATTTTATGGCTTATTGGAGTATTCGTTAACTAGTTTAAGCAAATAAGCTCTTTCTATCTTATTGACATAAATTTTATCACTATCTGGTAATGTCTTCATTACAGAATCTATATTCAAATATTTAGATTCCTTTTTTACATCTTTTCCTGATAACATACAATTTCCAAGTATTTTCATTTCTTGCATTTTTCTACTAATAGCATTTTTAAGTAATATAGACTTAATAGGATTATATTGCAAGGGGAGCGTGTTTATATCCAATAAAATAAAATTTAAAGCTTTAAAGCTTTCGCCAGTAGATATATGTCCGTTCATACTTCTACTGAATAATCCATTAAAATAAACTACAGACCCTCTTTGTATCTTTGCCATATTATTGAATGTTTTATCACAGTTCTTATATTTATTATCTACTGTGTATATGCAATGAAGCGTGATTTCGTTAAATCCATAATCAATATGTTGTTTTCCTTTATACTCAATCAGGATATCCAGCAAAACAGTACTGAACGATTCTCCTTTACTATACTCCATCTTTTCAACTTTTCCAAGCCAGTTATGTACAATTAAAACAGAGTCTGCAAATGAAGTTATAGAATTATAATAATCTTTCGTTGCTTTTATTCGCGAAGATTCCTTGAGTTCTTTGTCTATTGAATTCCCAGCTGTATTATCAAATATTGCCTTTATTTTATTTGATACGATTCTTATAAACTCATCTTTTGTATTATCCTCTACGACTTTGTTATTAACGTTGTTATTACAAGATAATAAAAACGTTATAAATAATAAATATAAAGTTTTTTTCATATTAAGTTAATATTTTCTTAATAGTTATTTGCCGAAATGGGCACCGGCAGAGGTTGCAGCGGGAGTTTTGGAAGGCGATTTCTCGGAGGAAACAACCTTTACAGTAGGGATAGATGACTCATATTTTTCTAGCCGTTCCTCCAGACGGCCTATCTCTTTAAGGAGCACTTTATTTTCTTCATCTTTTTCTTTATACATTTTATACATAAGAGACTCATTTTTGATGTTATACTCTGACTGAGGTTCTGCTGCCATTGTTAGCAAACCATCCTGGTTATTATATTCTTTTTGTGATTTAAACATTAGGCCTCTTCCTGTTATAAGCCATTCTATATTCATATCTAAACAATTGTCTATAATCTTAGTTATAATTCCTTCTCCTAAATCTGAATTCCGCTTTTCTTGCGTTTTCAAATATCCATTTGATAAGCCTATTTCCTTTTCAAAGCGCGTATGGGGAACTCCTTTTTCTTTTAGGTACATAAATAAGCGATTAATTATTTTTTCATTCATATAATAAATTGTCTATAATTCATTTGTTTATATAAACAATAGTCTATATATTTGCGAAGTCTTCCATTTTGAAAGATGCCTCAAATATAAAGAATTAACTCAATTAATAGAAATGATATGAAAGAAATCAGCAAGTACATCAATGCGAGTACCGAGTTGCAGCAAGAGATTGCCGACAAATTTGAAGTGACCACCCGAACGGTGCGTTCGGCTTTAAATTATGAGACTAACAGTCCATCTGCAAGGCTTTTACGCTCCTATGCTCTTAATCACGGAGGCAAGCTTTATGAAGTTAGACTCGTGGAGAATCCGTATGAAAAGACAATCACATTTTAATTTATAAGGATATGACATCAACAGCACTTACTCCAATTCATCCGGAGAATCTTTTGCAAATGGATTTGGGTACGCTTTCGGAAAAAGAGTTAACGGTGAATCAACAATTTGCCGAGACAAGGCGTCCGCAATTACCGAGTGAAATTTTCGGTACGATCCCGAATCAACAAGATCGTCTATCGGCCGAATATCTTCAAGCAACTGAACAGTTGCGTAAGATATTTGAAACGCGGCGAATCGAATTAGCAAGCTGTAAGGGTGGTTTACCCATTTCTTTTGTCTGCGTTGAGAAGGAGATAGCTCGATGTATTTCTGGATGTCTGGCAGATATTTCCGAACAAAAGCGCAATATTTCCCATATCCAATCACTCGTAAGCCTTTATAAAGTCGTTCAAATTCTTCCTGACGGAAGTCACAGCGTATCTCTTCATAAGGTCCATTTGATTTTGCAAGATAATTATAAAGACTCATGTTTCTGTAAGTTATTAAATATTCTACTGACAGGTTTCATGGGTTCGGAAACGAAGACAATAGATTTTTAGTTGAACATTATTTTAGTAAGTGAAGCTACAAATGTAGCAAACTATCCCGGTTCGGGAGGATAGGGATAGATTTTTTAATATAACGCTTTAAAATTATAGATATGAAACTTTTACGAACAATTCAGAAAATAGCCATCATCATAGGATGTATTTATGGCTTTTGGCTGGGCTGTCAAACAGGAGCAAGCCCAACGCAATATAACAGCGCATTCTTAATTGTGATGCTAGTTATTGTAATCGTATTTTCTCTTTTCAGCGAAGATATCAAGAAAGAAGAACTTAACGGCAAGAAAAGAGCTTAACGGCGGCTTTCGTCCCGGTTCGATGCCGGGGCTTGCGCAAATTGAAAAAGTTATCTGAATATGGAACTTTACGGAAAAATACAATGCGTGACTTACGATGAGCTGGTAGGTAGTGGCATAATATCGAAGCCTTCCTACGACAAGAAAGTAAGGAACGGAATTATCAACGTAGTACGACGGGGTGGCGGTGGACATCCAGCTTTGATAGACTACACATCGCTGCCGTCTGACCTGAAGGCAGCCATTAAAGATGCTCACCCTGATGCCGAAAAGGAATTAATCAAGAAATATATGAGTTGCACAATACAATCCGATGATGCTGCGGTGAAGTTCTACCGGGAATATCAACCGACTATATCAATAGAGCGCCAACAGGAATATGTCTTAACCGCTCAAGTTCTGAACGAAATGATACGCGTAGAGAAAGCGATGAAGGCGGATCATAAAATACATGGCAGCTATCTGCCTAAAGAGACTTGGAATGCCGTTATTGGTACTTGTGAGAATCTTCGCAAATCCTATGAACATAATTTACCCAAAAATGAAGCGCGGTTACGTCAAAAATTTAATGCTTACAAGCGTGAGGGTTATTCGTGTCTTGTTAACAAGAACTCCGGAAACCAGGTGGCCCGCAAAATTTCGGGTGAAGAGGCACGGCTCATCCTTAAGCTTCGCCGAAGCAAGTTTCCTATCTATACAGAGGCGCAGCTATTTGAAGAATACAACCGACAGGCGGTGGAACGCGGGCTGAATATTATCAAGTCACCTGTTACCCTTCGGAACTTCCTGTACGACCCCGCCAATATGCCGATGTGGTATGGTACTGTTTATGGCATGCAGGAATGGAAAAAGAAATACATTAAACTAATGAAAACTGAACTGCCACAAATGCGCGATGCCCTTTGGTATGGTGACGGAACCAAGCTCAATTTGTATTACAAGAATGAACAAGGCAAGAAATGCACCACCATGGTATATGAAGTGGTGGACGCCTACAGCGAAGTGCTGTTAGGCTTTGGGGTTGCTCCTTCGGAGAACTTCCGCAGCCAGTATGAAGCATACCGTATGGCCATTGAAGTAGCGGGCATGCGCCCTTATGAATTGGTACATGATAATCAGGGCAGTCACAGCAAATTGGCTTCACAGGGATTCTTTGATAAGATTTGCCGGCTCAATAAACCGACTATGCCCTACAATCCGCAGAGTAAGACAATAGAGAATATCTTCGGTCGTTTTCAACAACAGGTGTTGCACAAGCGGTGGAACTACACCGGTGGGAACGTGACGGACAAGAAGCTCAACAGCAAGCCTAATATTGAATTTATCAATCAAAACGAATACAAGATGCCCTCGTTTGATGAGCTGGTAGAAACCTACCGTGAGTGCCGCGATGAGTGGAACAACATGCCGCATCCGGCAACAGGCATACCACGCATGGAAATGTACCTGATGAGCGAAAATCCGGAAACAACACCTGTAACGGAATTAGATAAAGTGCGCATGTTCTGGCTGACAAAAGACAAACCTTCCACATACACCAATGCCGGGATCAGTTTTGAGCTTGCAAACAAAAAATACGAATATGAGGTGTACGATGCCGAAGGATTGCCGGACTACAACTTCTCTCTTAAGAATACCGGACGTGAATTTATCGTGAAATATGATCCGATGAATATGACGCATATAGAGCTATATGAAAAGACGGCATCCGGCATGAAATACAGGGGCACAGCTACTCCGAAAGTAGTAGTAAGCCGGGCCACACAAGAGCAAACGTTTGAAGACAGAAGCCATATTGTACGCTCCATCGACCTGAGTAAAGAGATTCTGGCAAAAGTACAGCTTGAAGGCGAGGACTTCGACCTCTCTGAGAAGATTGCTGCAGAACTCTTCGACTTCTCAACTCCTGAACCTAAAACTATCAGCAAGAAAAAGATGAAGGGGTTCCGGGAGAAGCACGCGTCCGGAGAAATGAGGCCTGTACTCCGATTCCCGAAAAAGGAAGATGAGATAGAGCTTGTTACGGCGGACTATTCCACAATTGGCGAATACGACAAAGCAGTCTCCAATATGACGTATGATGAACTCTACGACAACAAGTTTTAAACCGTATTTAAGAACCATTTAAACAATATCCAAACAATGAAATTTACCAATGAATTAAAAGATGAAGTTCGTGACGCACTGAGTGCGTATCGCGACAACTATGGAGGCACCAACCGTGCAGCCGAATCTCTTTCCGGGGTATCATCAGCTACAATTAGTCAAATACTGAATAGTAAGTACACCAACATCTCGGACGACATGTTCACGCGTATCGCCATGCAGATCGGGTTTAATTTTGACCGTTGGCAGCTTCATGAAAGCACTGCCTTCCGCGAAATAACCTTTGCCATGAGTGACGCGCAACTATACAAGAACGTCACCTGGGTGGTTGGAGATGCCGGGTGCGGAAAGACAACAGCTGCCATCGAGTACCGTCGTACGCACAAGCATGTGTTCTATATTCTTTGCTCTGAAGATATGCGTCGCGGTGATTTTGTCCGCGAAATAGCCAAACAAGTGGGCGCTCCAACCGACAGCACAAATCTTCGTGATATATTGGAATATGCCATCCAAATGATCCAGTTCTTGAACAACCCATTGTTGGTGTTTGATGAAGCCGATAAACTGACAGACAGCGTATTCACCTACTTTATAAGCATATACAACCGCTTGGAGAATCGTTCGGGTATCATATTCCTTTCAACGAGCCACATTAAGCGCCGTATGGAGTCCGGACTTCGGTACAATAAAAAAGGATACCAGGAGGTGGATAGCCGTATCGGAAGAAAGTTTTTTGACGTGGATGCCACCACACAAAATGACATCTACGCTATTTGCCAGGCGAACGACCTTACCAACGAGACCGAAATAAAGAAGGTGATTGCTGATGCTGCCACCGCAAGGTTTGACTTGAGACGAGTTAAACGCAAAATACATGCTTGCAAGCGCGCAGTAGAAAATCGCAAAAAGGAGGGTAACGATGAATGAAGCACGCACTTTTGCCCGTAATGCTCGCGGCGTCCGCGAGGTGATGTCGATGAAGTACGACACTTTTCCCTTTGAAGGGGATTGGTTGGCTGCTTTCGGCACACCCGAACGCCGGGGAGTATGGTTTATCTGGGGCGACAGCGGCAACGGTAAGACAACGTTTGCTATGCAGTTGGCCAAAGAGTTGTGCAAGTATGGCCGTGTAGCTTACAACTCACTTGAAGAGGGTTCCAGCCTCACGATGCGTAACACCATGCTACGCTGTGGCATGATGGAAGTTAACCGCCGATTTTTGCTGCTGGATGCCGAACCAATGGAACAGATGAACATCCGGTTACACCGTCAGAAAGCTCCGGATATCGTCTTTATTGACAGCTTCCAGTACACACAGATGTCTTACAAACAATACATTGAATTTAAAGAAGCTAACCGTAACAAGTTATTGATATTCATTAGCCATGCTGATGGCAAACAGCCCAACGGTCGTGCAGCAAAGAGCGTGATGTATGATGCAACTCTAAAGATTCGTGTCGAAGGCTTCCGTGCCTTTTCAAAAGGGCGGTTTATCGGGTCTGTTGGACACTACGATATTGATAAGGTTAAGGCTCCACGCTATTGGGGCGAAATACATAAAGAAGATGAAAAGAACGAAGAATAAACCAATTAGCCCGCAGCAGCTACGTGCATTGCACGCTGCCTGCCGCGCGGCCCGGGTGAATGAAGAGGCCCGGCATAGTATGATCTATTCGTTCACGTCCGGACGGACAAGTAGCAGTAAGGATTTAAGCTTTGATGAAGCCAGGGCTCTTATTTCCCGTCTGAATGCTCCGGAGGACGAACGAATTTGCAATTATGTACGCAAAGAAGGTGCAAACCTTTGCCGATCTATCTATTCTCTCTCATTTAAAATATCCTTCCTAAATAAGGGTTTTTCAACTGAATCAGAAGAGGACAAACAGATGAACCTTGCGAAATTAAACGTGTTCGCACGCAGCCGGAGCAAGGCACGGAAAAACATCACACAGATGTCTCTTGATGAACTGACAGACTTAAAGCGTCAGCTTGAAGCGATAGTTCGGAAAGAACCGGATGAGGAGGAATAATTATGTTTGAGCAGCCAGAAGTACAATTAAGTGCATTGAAGAAAGGTGATTGCTTTATGTTCAATCGTGAACCATATATAGTCAAAGGTACGTATTGGGAAAATTTAAGACTATTCAAACGAAAGATTTATATGTGTCGAATGAAATTTAGCGTTTATGATGCTCATTTTAGCCCTGATACAGAAGTTTATCGCATCTCGCGAGAGTTATTTGATATGCTTGTACAAGGAGATAATACCACTATTTAACAAAACAAATGACCAAATGAGAAGTCTATCAGAAATTAATCAAACCATCTCCTACCTGAAAGGTAAGGGAGGTAGAATAGCGGAGGAACAGATAAAAGTAATCTCCGCTAAAATGACCGAAAGCCAAGTCTTTCAAACTTACGTGGTAAACGTTGGTGAAGAAAACAAAGATGAAGCTTTATATTTCGCCACTCGCGAAGCTGCACAATATCTCTCCGGTAAAATAGATATAGAAGGACTAATACCTGATTATTGCGATATTATACCCTTAGAAACCACAACAGTTCCAAATTCCATTACCATTACCAAAGAAGAATTTAATTCTCTGTTAAAACGTATTGAAGAACAAGGACAGCGCATTCTGAAATTGGAAAAGCGTATAAAATCAGATCGTGAGATATTACCTAAACCGTTTGCAGCCAAGAATATGATTAACCAGCGTCAGGCTTGCGCATTGCTTGGCATAGGGCTAAATGTGGTAAAGAGATATTGCAAAGAAGGCTTATTGACGCCATGCGTCTACGGGCGGAACGTCTACTACCTGAAGAAAGAAGTGGAGCAACTTAAAGAAGAGAAGCAAGATGGACACTGTAATTAAAAGAAAGCAGAAGGCCTTTTTAGAACAAAAACTGCAGGAAAGCGGCTCGCGCCTTTCTGCATTGTCGGATTGGCTGTACGAGAACACAGTCACCGCGTCCGGAAGCCAATATGATGCCAAGGTGGCAGAATACCACACTGAACTTCGCCGATATGATGCATTGGAGCTTGAGTACAAAGAGTTGATAGGTGAAAGAAAGTCGGAACTAAAAAAAGCTGGGCAAAATGCACGCGGTAACATTGAAAAAAAATATAAAATCAAATATTAACATTACAAAAAACAAATGGATAGCAAAGGATTAGAAAGGCTACAGTCGCTTATGAATGAAATAAGTGAATGGTCGGATAAAGAATTTAATGAAGGGATATTTTCTCACGAACGCTCCTTGCCAATTTCTTACCATTTAAGAAAAGAAATCGATGAATTAACATGTGCTATTTCTGATTTCTTTAGTGAAGATAAATCTAAGGACATATCAGTTAAAATGGAGAACGTTGGTGAAGAGATTGCCGACGTATTTATGCTATTGCTTGATTGCGCTACACACATGGGGTATGATGCTGATGATTTGGTTACAGTGGCATTTAATAAGCTTGAGACAAACAAGGGGCGTCAATGGGGGGAACCTGATGAAAACGGAGTAGTTGAACATATTCAAAACGCATAACTAATAATATATAGAGATTATGAATTTAAAGAATTTAACCAAAGAACAAAAAGCAAAGCTCATGCAAGAGCTTGTTGCAGAGGAACGTGCTGAAAAGGCACTGGTAGAACAACAGAAAGAAGCGTACAAGCAGTTGGTAGATAAGACGGTGGAGACATCCGTCAAGAAGTTACAATTGCTATCCGCTGAAATGATGCGTGTAAAACAGGAAGTGTTTCAAGAATTCGGAGCGGTCATTCAAATGAAGAATGAGCTGTTTAAAACGAAAGGAGATCGGAAAAGTGACACATTTACCACAGCTGATGCTTCGTTTCGCCTTACACTTGGTAGTAGGGTAAATGAAGGATGGGACGACACTGTTGAATCAGGCATTGAGATCGTGAAGGAATACTTGGCTACGTTGGCTAAGGATGAGAACTCAGCAGCTTTAGTAGAAACGGTTATGTCGCTGCTTGCGAAAAACAATAAGGGTGCGCTAAAGGCCAACAAAGTATTGGAATTAAAAAAACTAGCGTCCAAAAGTGGTAATGATCGTTTCCTTGAAGGAATTACCATTATAGAGAATGCCTATCGCCCTGTGCCTTCCTGCCAGTTTATACAGGTAGAGATTAGAGATAAAAAGGAAGGCTATGAAATATTACCGTTGTCACTTTCAGCGATGTAATTATGGCTATGCACAACTGGTTTGAATGCAAAATCCGTTACGAGAAAACAATGGATAACGGGATGAACAAGAAGGTGACCGAACCCTACTTGGTGGATGCGCTTAGCTTCACCGAGGCAGAGGCTCGGATAATCGAGGAGATCACCCCGTTCATCTCCGGAGAGTTTACAGTATCGGATATCAAACGTGCTAACTACAGCGAATTGTTCTCTAGCGAAGAGGAAGCCGCCGACCGTTGGTTTAACTGCAAGCTGGCGTTTATTACGCTGGACGAAAAGAGCGGAGCGGAAAAGAGAACTACCGTTCATGTGCTTGTACAAGCCGCTGATTTGCGAGACGCGGTCAAGAAATTGGATGCCGGGATGAAAGGTACTATGGCAGATTATATCATCTGCTCGGTATCAGAAACGGCAATTATGGATGTGTTTCCTTATTTAATTCAAAAAGAAGAATGATATGGAAGAAAAGAATGGAATAGATAAGCTATGTTGTGAACCTTCGGGAGGATGCAATGGTTGCCTCTTGCCAATCTTCATAATCCTTATCATAACCTTGATTTATTTCACTATTACCTCAGTTTAATTATGATCATAGCTATAGATTTTGACGGAACAATTGTCCGGAGCCAATATCCGTTGATACAGGGTGAGCAACCATATGCGGGTGAAGTGATCCGCAAGCTGCACGAACGTGGCCACTACATTATTATCTGGACATGCCGCACAGGAGACAACCTGCTTGAGGCTATTAATTGGCTTGCAGGGAATGATATCCCGTTCGATCGTATAAATGACAATCATCCTGAAAACATTGTCGAATATGGGGGTAATAACCGCAAAGTATATGCTGACATCTATATAGATGACAAAAACTTCGGTGGCTTTCCCGGTTGGCCAGAGGTGGAACAGCAACTTATCCTGCGTGAGATTGATGAAGAACGCGCTTTTAACGAAATGATCTTTCCCGGATAGCCATGCAACGAATACCAGTAAATTATATAGTACAAATAGATTCCTTCCGGCTGGCGGATTTTATTTATTACTGGAATTACTATGAACAGCCTTGCAGCCTGCTATTTTTCAAGCCCAAAACAGAAGGACTGGTCGGTATAAAGCTTGTGGTTGATTCCGACGAAGCGGCTACCTTCCTCCTTCGGGCAAAAGAGAAAACGGGCTGCAAGCTTTATACTAAAGATTAAGAAAATCAATTAACCCTTTTATTTTAAAATTATGGACATTATTATTCAAAACTTAAACCTGTCGCTAATAGCTTCTGGTTTACAAGAAAGTCATTTAGGAAAATATAAACCTATGACTAAAGAAAATTGTACAGACGGTGTATTTATATGCACTGCATCCGGTTTATGGTTACCTCAATTCTTTGGGCTATGCAGCGAAAAAGCAGTTGCTATAGCTTTGGTAAAAGAGGGTAAAAAGCTTATGATCTCTCTTTCCGGATCAGAAAAAGACCTTATTCTGCTTGCTGATAAGAAAAAGACTTCTATTAAACAATACTCTTCAGTTGATGAAGCATTAACTGACAATTCCGGTATAAATAATACGGAGGAACTTATCAAAGCTGATAGTGAAGCTGCTAAATTTTGCAAGGAAACAGGGACATCGTGGTATATCCCTACATTAGCTGAAATGAATCTTATGTTTACTTACAAAAAAGAAATTGATTCTGCTATTACAATTGCTGGTGGAGAACCTCTTTATTATGGTTGGCATTGGACTTCTACCCGTTATTCGGATGGATCATATTGGATTTTCTATTGGGTCAATGGGAATAGGAACATCGATAGCCAGATCGACTTCGATAGGGTGCGTCCTGTTTCAGCTTTTCTTTAACTCTTAAACATTTAACAATTTAATTACTTAAAAAATGGAAAAACAAGGATTCTTTTCAAAGGAAAATGTGGGTAATGGTGTATTCATCTTTACTCAGGATGGTAATTTTATTTCTCCAAAATTTTGGGGATTGTACGAACAGACAGAATCTCCGGTAGGAATCGCAATACTGGAAGACCGAAAATTATTAATAGCACTCGAAGGTTCAAGTAGTAGTTTAGTGCTTTTGGATTACGGGAAAGAACTCCCCGGAACAAAATTCGATTCATGGAATGAAGCACGGAAAGATGTAGAAGGAATTCAAAAAACAAAAGATTTGTCTTCTATTGGTTCTCCTGCTGCTCAGTTCTGCCTTAATTATGAACGTGGAATGATTGGCAAAGAACAATGGTATATTCCCACTGCCGATGATTTACAATTAATGTTTGATCATAAAAAGGAGCTTGATGTTGCCCTTGCTATCTCTGGAGGAAATGCAATTGAAACTGACGATTGGCATTGGACTTCTACGCGTAGATATGACAAATCTAATTGGATTTTCCGTTGGGACTATGGCTATAATCACAACTATGACCAGAGCTACTTCGACTATAGGGTGCGTCCTGTTTCAGCTTTTCTTTCAACTCTTTAACATTTAACTCTTGTCAGTATGATAGCTTCACAACTGCCTGTATATATTGATACATACCAATTAGTTAATACTCTTATTGATTATGTATCCAAGTTTCCAAAGATGTATAAATACACTCTTGGACAGAAGATAACTACTGTATCATTGGAACTATTCGAATATATACAGCTTGCAAATATGACAACAGATAATACCTCAAGGATGAAATACCTGCAAGGATTTCAGATTAAGCATGAATTGCTTAAAGTCATGATTAGGCTATCTACTGACAATAGGGCTATTACCTCAAGGCAATCCGCTCACTTAGCGATGCTTAATGATAAAATAGGGAAACAGATATCAGGATGGAAAAATTCAAAATCCTGTAGCCGGAATCCATAACATCACGGTGTTATGAAGCGAGCGATTTTTAGAAGAAAAGGGTTGTCCACTTCCTTTTAGGGAGTTAAGACTAAGATAGTGACAACAATAATTGGATTTTCAATTGGAACAATGGAAATAGGAACAACAATAACCAGAACAACAACAATAGGGTGCGTCCTGTTTCAGCCTTTCTAATAAAAACAAAATGGCAAATATTGAGCTATATGATATTATAGAAGCCTATTTTGATTGTAGGAAAAATAAACGGCGTTCGCCTGAAGCGATTGCCTTTGAGGTTAACTATGAGCATAATTGCATTAATCTGTTGAATGAGATATTATCACGGACTTATAAGCCGGAGCCAAGTATTGCATTTGTGGTTAACAAGCCTGTAAAACGCGAGATTATGGCTTCAACTTTCCGTGATAGAATCATCCATCATTTTATTGCAATGCGATTAAACCCTCTTTTTGAGGATGAATTCATTTCATCAACAACCAATTGTCGTAAAGGGAAGGGTACAAGCTACGGAATAAATCTTTTAAAAGATAGTATAAAGAGGATATCAAATAATTGCACAGCGGAATGCTGGGTTCTAAAACTTGATATTAAGAGTTTTTTTATGAGCATAGACAAACAACTCCTTTTGAATAAACTTATAAAATTTATCGAAGAGAGATATTCTGGAAATGATATTGATATACTTAAATATCTTATTGAAACGGTGCTTATGAATGATCCTAAAACAAACTGCTCGTATCGTTCATCAAGAAAATCATGGTATAATTTACCTGTTGGAAAGAGTTTGTTTACATGCAACGAAGGCTTTGGAATAGCTCCGGGGAATCTTACCTCTCAACTTGAGGCAAACTTTTTTTTGAATGAATTCGATCATTGGGCATATTCACTTACCTGTGAGTATGGACGCTATGTCGACGATTTTTATTTTGTGAGTAAAGACAGAGAGGAATTGGTATCTTATATTCCTCTTATCAAATCAAAATTAGAAAATATCGGTTTGACTTTACATCCTAAAAAAGTTTATCTGCAGCATTACTCCAAAGGTGTGAAATATATAGGAGCCGTACTTAAAAAAGACCGACAATACATTTCGAACCGTACTATTGGAAACTTTTACTCAGCGATTCACCGGTTCAATCTAATGGCTGATCGAGAGGGATATATAGATAATCATGTTACCCATTTTGTGGCTAGTATGAATTCATATCTTGGTTTTTGTCGGCAATTCATGGCATATAATATTCGAAGAAAAATGATGAGATTAATAGATGAGCGATGGTGGAAAGTCTGTTATATATCCGGGCATTTTGAAAAATTAAGCATAAAAAGAAAATATAAAAAGCCGTTATAGCACATATAGCGGCTTTTTCTTTGGTTCTATATGTAATATTTTTGATTTTTGTATCAATTAATCAGGCTAACATGAAGAAAGGTAGACGTAAAATTGTGGGACGTATGTATGCACAGCGGGTAAGTGATGTGCTGCGCATATATGAAGAGCACGAGAAATCGGGCCTTTCAAATCGCGAAATATTACGTCGTTATATTTGGCCCAGATACCACATGTGTGAGAAAACGTTTTATAATCTCATCAATGCTTCTGCTGATCCAAAGATTCAAGCACAGCAAAAGGAATTGCAAATGTCACTATTTGGCTAATCCTTTTTAACTTCTTCCACTACCATTGTAGTATAGATTTGTTCGTATACCTTTATTCCTCCCGGTAGGGAGTATTCACGACTTTCCGTTCGGAACAGGCTCTGCGTCCGTCCTTGCAGTTTCCAGCCATGTATGCAGCCGTTCAGACGGGATGCAATCTGCATGCGCTCCGTTGCCTTCCCTTCCTGCGTGCTGCCATAATGAGTGTCATCATAGCAATCGAAGGCCAGGCGTATGGATAATGTAAGTTCACCCTGCTGCATAGTTGTACTCAGCGTTTTCCATTTTGTCTTAGGAGTTCCTATAAGCACGCAAGGAAATGTCACCGGGTACATGTCTTCTCCGTTGATCAGGGCATCCAGTTGCCCGAAGTCCTCATCTATAAGTGATATGTTGCTACCGAATTTATCGGCAATACATCGCTGCAATTCATTAAATAGTTCTTCCATAAATTATCCTTTTAATATGGTCAAAAGGTCTCTTTTGGCCGTGTTTTTTAAATCTTCTATAAGTTCGTGGCTTGCTCCGATAAACTTCCGTTGCGGCATCCGGATAACATAGCTTGTTTTCTTTGTTAATGCAAGTCCCTTCCACATCGAGTTTTTTTCCCGGTGTTGACTACCGTTTTTACGAATATGCGTTTCCATAGCTTTCACCCGTTGTTTACGGGTAATGGGATGCGTTATATTTCCTCCATAATTGTGTATGGCTGCATACTCCACATCTGTGCTTACAATTGCTTTTCCGCTTTCAGTAGACGATCGGAAACTGTTAGCAAGATTATTTCGTCCGGAATGGAGCGTTTTATATTCTGCTTTGGTACCTTTCCCGGATTTTCGTTTTGAAGGTGTCCAAGGGTGAAGCCCGTTGTCTATATATCCCTCTTTGCGAAAGTTTTCCTGTATATGATCAACGGCTATCTTTCCCGCTTTCCGTGGAAAGGTATCCCGGCAATAGCGAGCTATTTCTTCTTTTTTACGCTCAAGTATTTTGTTTATATCCGCCATGTTAAAATAACCCCTAAATAGTTTTTAATTAGAATTTTAATTGTATATTTGCCTCCGTGAAAGCAACTTTATAGCGGACAAGTCGGATTGTAGTTCCGACCCTCGACTGTTATAAAATTGCTTTCACTTTCTTATTTAGCCAATCCTTTTAATATTTCCGGGGAATCTGAAATACTATACAATGCCATTCTTCCGAATTTATATTCCCTTACGATTATCCATGTTTTATCCCCATTAATATTTGTTTCAAATAGATGTAAGCCTTCAATATCCTTTTTGTTTTTGTAGTCATCTATACGTCCCAAATATTTTGAATTGGCAAGTATAGCTTTTATGTCCAGCAACATTTCGTTCTTTTCGGCATAATGCTTATGCGGTTGATTTAACCATTCTTTTATTGCCTTTTTGGTCACGATAATTTGTTGCTCAAGTCCGTCATTAGTTAGCGTCTCATTGGTTAGATGTTCCGCTTCCCTGGCTATTTCTTTGCGCCTCTGTCTTACTTCTTCCAGTTCACCCATCAGCCTTTTAACCGCTTTCTCCGCACCTTTGTAGGCCTCCGTTACATAAGGATGGCTATTGGTAAATATCTCTCCGCTGGCGCCGCTGTTACTGTCTATGCCGGCATCCGGGCGGTCAGCTCTGAATACGTCTTCATCCAGATCGGAATTGTCCGTTACAGGTTCATCCGTATTAGTAAGTCCACATTTGCAGTTCCAGCGGTCTCCGGGATAATGACCTGTCCAGAACGGATCGGTCAATGACCACACTCTATTCCAAAATCGGATATGCACTTTTGTATCCGGATGAGGGGAGGTTGTCTCCAACCATTTAAGGTTCGGGTAAAGGTCGGAATCCCTAAGGAAGTCTCTCCAGCGGGCGGCATGACGTGCACGGATTACTGCCGTGTTATATTCCGTTGATAGCCAATTACGGTTATATTTTCCTATCACGTCTTCTACATCCCGTCGGAATCGATCAAATGGTTTCAGCTTTCCGTCCCCGTCCAGCATCAGAGCCGCCAAGTCATTTTGCTGGCGATGGGTTTTGTATGCGGCCATCACATCCGTATTATGCTTGAGTGCCTGTAAAAAGTCATAGTCCGGATGTCCGAAACGCACCGTCCCAAAGCCTTCATCTATGGCTTTTCGATAAGTTTTGCTTGTGGTATTATAAAGGTTTGGTTCAATCTGATTCTTTACATCCACGCTTTTATTATAGATATTTTTTAGGGCTTCCTGAATGAGGCTTTCTTCATCCGGTATTTCGTCAGCCGCATTCCGGTAAAGCATGTCTACTCCCATCCTAAAGCCCCGTCGTCGTGCGGGGCGTCCGCGAAAAAAGAGCCGGCACGGTTTTGCGGTTGTATCATCTGTGCCAATGGACTGGCCGCTTTTTTCTTTTCTTCTGCATCTTTTTTCATCTGTTCGTAATTATCCGGTTTTTCAATACCCAGTTGCTCGTACAGGTAATCATCATCCATCGGCAGATTAAATACGGTGGCAGCTTTTTCCAGCAGCTCGGCACGGGATTTGACCTCTTCATGATCGGTCTCTTCGACATACACGAACTCTCCACCTTTGGTGTTTACGCCTAGAGAGGCGAAAAGGTCGGTCATATCATAATTAAGCAGATTCAATTCGGTGAGTGAATCTTGCTCAATAAGTTTTTGCTCCCCTTTATTATGTACAGTTCCAAGAGCTTGCGTTCCTGTCTCGCTAGCCTCTGTGGTAAGCGTATTGCCAAGTATTGCCTTGCTCATTTCCGCATTGCAGCGATCTACAAGACCGCTGTATAGGTCGCTACTTCCGGTGGTATTTCCTGTTTCTACCAGCTCCAGATTGCTGCCTTCCGCACAAAAATAAGCGGCAGCGCCTCCCTGTGCCCGTGCGGCTTCTTGTGCTGCCTGCAAGGCTTCCGGATCAGCAGCATCGTAGGTGTACTTTCGCACAGGCATACCAAATATTTCGGAGAACTGTACCCAATCTCCGAGTGTACCCCTCTTATATATTACATAAGGTGCACATTTTGCCAAAATACCTAGTGCTTCTTTGCCTTGTATCATCAACAGGTCGGTGTATTCGTCGAAGCTCTCTCCATTAATATCGTTCTGCCGGGTCTTGATCAGTTTCAATACAGGGTCTACATGCTTGCGTGGTACCATGTAATAGTCAATCCATCCTTTGTCATTACGGTAGAATTGTACCAGAGTAAAACCCCAGTATTGCGCATCCAAAGCGTCTTCACGGAAACGTTGGAACCATGGAGAAGCGAGCTGCTCGTTTACTTTGTCATCGGCTACGCCGTTACGGCGAAACTCTATCTTACGCCCTAAAACGCCGCTTTTGCGTTTTTGCACCACTGAAAAAAGATGCGGATCCATCAGGCAATCACTGAGTATATCATATAGCCGTACCCGTTGTGTGAAGTCCACGTTTTCGAAACTCCGGATGCCTTGCATATAGTCTTCCAATCCGATGCCGAAACGTTGCACCTGTGTCAATATCACCGTAGCACCCGGACGGGTAACATTGCTTCCCTCGGTAATCCGTTTCTCTTTTTTGGTTCTGTTCCGGAAGGTTGGAAAATTGATTTTTATTTCCATATTATATCGTTTTAAATCCATTAAATAATAGTATTCCGAATCAGAGATGGGTGGCCCGCTTGGGGTTGCTAGTCATGCTCCAGGGGCTTTTCTGTTTCTGTTCATCTTCTGGCAGTTTGGGCGCTCCATCTACACTTATTTTGAATGTTGCCACTTGTTTAAGCCATTCAACGGCACGCTCATATCTGTCTTTCCGTATCTGCGACATCTTCTGCGGGTTGTGAATACTGAATAGGTGATAGACGGCAATGTCGATGGCCATCATCAACACCAACTGATTACGCATATTGCCCGTGGCGGCAAAAAGAGTATCGGTGTCATACCGTACGCCGAGATAGCCGCGCATTTCGGCAATAGCGCGATCTTCACATATTTCTACTATACTTTCGTCGCTACGTGTCAAGGCATCCAATATTTCGCGGTGGATGCTGGCGTCATAATCTTCTATGTCAATAAATGCACTCATTTTTTATTGTTTAAGTGGTTATTAAATGGGGTTTAAATGCCGTTTAAAGCCGATGCCGATTATTGCCGGGATTTCGGCGCACCACAACGACCGGTTGCAGCTGCTGCACTTTCTTTTTAAGGATTCGCAGCCCTCCTTCCACACAGTCAGGACCGTCGGCAGGAAACTTCAGGCGGAGTGTGAATAGTTTAAATTGATCTTCCAACCTTTTCATGTGTGGATTATCTTTTTCGTTTTCGTTGAAGACTAAGTTACCTTCCCGGTTTATCGGTTCAAGATTGGCCTCGATGCGGGTAGCTTTCTCGGTTTTACGATCTTCATCCGGAGCAATGTATAGCTGAATATTCCTATCTCGACGAACCTTTCCCACAAGGGGCTTAAATACTTGTTGAAAGAAAGGGTCTTGCAGCTTGTTATTCTCCATGTAGCAATAAACGGGGGTTTTTCCGCCTACATATTCAAGCAGCTGCACGTACCAGTCTATGAAGTCGGCGTTCAGCCCGCGGTCAAGGCGTGCATTGATGATGTACACTTTATCTTTAAGTTGCCCCATTAGGATACAACTCTTTGTACTGCTGTTCTTGCTCTTATTCTCTCCAGGAGCCGGGTCTCCGTAGATTACCAGGAAGGGAAACTTTTTCAGATCGGGAACACGCCCGTAGGTGATTTCTTTGAATACCTCACCTTCCGTCACCGGATTATTATAATATTCCTTCTGTGCACTTGCAGCACTGATTTTGCGAAGTGTAGTATCTATATGTTCTTCTGTGTTCTTTTCCGGCCATGTGCTGTGTCCGTCCTTATCCCGGATATTCACGATATCATGATGATCGGACAAAATGGCGGCTCTCGCCACGCAGCAGTCACGAGCTATGATGTTCCCGCACCACACAATGAGCGTAGGTTCGCTAATGGAGCGTGTGGCATAGAAAGCCTGTTCGTACCAATCCCACTTTTTGTTCACAATGTCCGGGTTGCGGCATTCTTCATCGGTATCAAAGTCATCTACCAGCAGCACGTCCGGACGTATGGCCTCATTGCGGCTACCACGGGGAGCATTACCGGCACCGATGGCTCGGAAAGCGCAACCGGACTTGGCTATAAATTCGGTATCCGTCCACGATCCCAGGTTGATTTGCTCCCCATAATAGGCTTTTATTCGTCCGTTCGCCTCAAAATTGGCACGGTAAGGATCGAGCAAACGCTTGGCACTATCTTGAGTGGCGCTGGCCAGCATCACATTTTTTTTCTTACCGGTGAGTGCCAGATACATCACGGAGAACATTACCACCGTACTTTTGGCGAGCTCGCGACTCCAGCTCAATACTTCGTACCATTCATCATTGTTCAGCAAGCGGTTGATAGCTTTTTTATGGAAAGGAGCAAACGGGTATTTGGCATACTTAGGGAAAAAGTATTGAATCCATTCGATGGGGTGGGCTTCGAGGTATAACCGGTGTTTCTCCCTTTCCGCTTGACTCATGTTCACATCCACCGGGGTAGAGTTGCTGATGTCTGCCTTATATTCCGCCCAATTGGCGAGGGCGGTTTTTTCTTCTTGTTTCATGACAGACTGTCTTTAATGAATTTATCCCAAAGGATCGTGATCTCTTTGGCTTTGTCTAAATCAACAGGGCGTATCCATTCTATAAACCGCATGCCTACGCTGATGATATCCGCTATTCCCACATCTGTTTCCATTTTTTTTATGGCTGCCGCAAGTTTGCCAAGTGTATCGGCTTCTGCCGGGGAGGCAAAGCGTTTGCCTGCCTCTCGCTGAAGGATAACCCCATTTATTTCGGATATCTGCCGATGCATATTGGCTATCTGTTGTTCGCGCGCCATGGTGAGGCCTACTTTCATTTCCTCCCACTTTTCGGTATTCACCCATCGGGATAGCGACTGCCGGGATATGCCTGCCCTGTCCGCAATTTCCTGTTGCGTAAGGTTCTCCTTCAGGTAAAGCGTACGGGCGTAGTCCTTCTTTTGTTGTACGGTTAAATCTGCCATATCATTTACTCTTTATATGGCAAATGTCGGGCAGTGTGGTGGTAGAACGAAAAAACGGGGAAACGCTTACATGCTAATACACAGGGGATACACACTTGCGCGTAATCGTTACACACTTTTTTGTGCGATTATACATTCGGACATAGCTTTGCCGCAAATAATAAGAACGACGAATGACTTTTTTAAAGAATATACTAAATGACAACACCGCCTGTTTGCTGCTCTATGGAGAAATCAGCAACGAAGGAGGCGAAGGAAAGATAGCCAGCCGTGACGTGGTGAACGAGTTGATGTATTTGGATACCAATTACGAGAATCTGAATATACGCATTAATTCCATTGGTGGAGACGTCTATGCCGGTATCGCTATATTCAATGCCATACGGCAGTGTAAGAGCAATGTTACCATCTATATAGACGGTGTAGCCGCCAGCATAGCCGGTGTAATTGCCCTTTGTGGAAAGCGTGTGGAAATGAGCCGCTATGCACGCATGATGTTGCATAACGTTTCTGGTGGTTGCTATGGCAACAAAAAAGATTTGCAGGATATGATTGCCACAATTGTCAGCCTGGAGGATACCATTGCCGAGATAATAGGTAGCCGAAGCGGAAAGGATAAAGAAGAGGTAAAAGCCACTTATTTTGATGGTGCAGAGCATTGGTTGAAAGCCGAAGAGGCGCTGGCGCTTGGCTTGATTGATGCGATCTACGATGTGGCTGCCGTACCCGATGAAAGTACCACCGATGATATTTATCGCATATTTACTAACCGGCTGGAGCTGGAGCAACAGCCACAAAACCTTGATAAAATGAAACTGGAAGATTTCAGAAAAATTCCGCGCTTCGCTAATTGTACGGACGAAGCGGCCGTAATGACCATGCTTGGTGAAACAGCCGAGAAAGCGGACAAGGCCGATGATTTGGAAAAGGAAAACGGCCAATTGAAGGAGCAAGTACAGCAGCAAAATGAGGAGCGGATTGAAACGGCCGTAACCGATGCTGTCGCAGACGGACGTATCGGTGCAGATCAAAAAGATACGTATAAGAACATTCTGAAGGCGGACTTTAAAAACGGAATGATAGCCTTAAAGGGATTGAAGCCGAAGAAAATGCTGAAAGATAAACTGGAAAATCTTGAACCGCAAGGTGAAGGAGCATGGGAGAAAAGACAGCGTGAAATTCGCGAAAGCGCCAAAAAGTAAGGGTCATGGAAACTCCGAAAAACCCGAAAAATGCCAAGTTGAGCGGCAGTTCCTACTTTGGAAAGAAGGTGGGAAGTAGTGTGCGTAGCGCTGGCAGTGCCCCGCAGATACGCGGAGGGCAGAAGGTGAAAATATAACGATAATAATTAACCATTAAAGATTAGAACAACAATGGCAATTCAAGGATTGAATACCACCAATTATGGTGGTGAAGTATTGGAACAGGTATTGACCCTGGCCACTACCGGCAACGAATTGGTAAGCAAAGGGCTTATCATGGTTATTCCTGGGGTCAACAACGCAATGAGCATTCCGCGAGTAAAAACGGGAACCATGCTTCAAAAGCGTAAGGAAGACCCTTCAAAAACAGACAGCAAAGGAGACTTTACGTACAGCGAGCAGAAGCTTGTGCCAAGGGACATGATGGCTTTCACGCTCTTTAACCCACGTGCATTCGAGCATATTTGGAGACCTTTTCAGCCGACAGGCGACCTTGTATTTCGTCAACTGCCGGCCAATGTACAGAGTATCCTGCTCAACGAATTGTTAAAGCAAGTGGGCAATGAAATGGGCTACCTGTACATCAACGGTAAGTATGAAGATACAGGTGATGCTAACTTGATGGATGGCATATTGACACAGGCAGCCAAGCTTACTGATGTAGTGAAAGTCGCCACGGTTGGTACTACCATGTTGGCCCGACTCAAGGAACTTCGCAAGAAGATACCTGTAACTATGCGCAAGAGTGCAAACCTGCGTATTTTGATGAGTGTGGAAGATGCCGACCAATATGATGACGAACTGACCCAGCTCGCCAACAAAGGTACTGCCCCCACGGACATTAACCTGGAGCGTTACAAAGGTATTCCAATTGAGGTGTTGACCCAATGGCCACAAGGACTGATAGTGGCAACTCTTTGCGATAGCGGTATGAATGGTAATCTCTTTGCTGCAGTCAATCTTCAGGATGACGAAAACGTGATTAAGATAGACCAGTGGGCTAACGCCAGTGAACTTTACTTTTTCAAGATGCTGATGAAAGCAGATACGCAGATCGGTTTCGGTGAAGAGTTTATTGCGCTGGATTGGCGTGCCGATGGAGCGTTTAAAATGACAGAAGGATAAGGAGGTATAATAATGGAAGAATTAATGTTGATTACCGTGATTGTGCTGGTTGCTTTTCAGGATAAAAATGACCATAAGACGCAATATGCTCCTGGAATGGAGTTGCAAGTAGAAAAAGAACGGGCTGATGATTTGATAGCTCGTAAGTTGGCCAAGCTGAAGGAAACTGCCAAGTCTAAAGGAGAATCAGGGACTAAGGGTAAAGGAGGAAAACCTGTTAACGGTAAAAAGGGAAAACCGGACTCTAATCAAGGATCCGATACTACTATAGCTCCTGAAGCAAAAAGTGAAAACGAGGTAAATAATGAGCAAGATGCAACAGCAGAAAGCAAGGGGATTGAGGAATAATAATCCGGGTAACATCCGGATATCCGCAACTAAATGGAAGGGTGAAATCCGTCCTTCACAGGATAAAAGCTTCTGTCAGTTCAGCACGATGGCCTATGGCTATCGTGCCCTGATCAAGCTGCTTCAAAACTATGCCAAATTGAACGGGTGCCGGACAATGTCTGATTATATCCATCGTTGGGCGCCTCCATCTGAAAACAATACATCAGGATATCTATCCCGTGTGTGCCGCGAGATGCATATTCCCGCAACCTATGTTCCAAATGTGAATGATCAAGCAACTATGTGTGCTTTTGCTGCAGCAATTTCTGTGGTAGAAAACGGAATTCCCGCAGTTATGACAGATATAACGGCAGGTTGGAAGTTACTATAAAATGAATGAAAGGAGATCGAACAATGCAAATGGATAACAATTACAATGGCGGTTCCTCGTTTGATATTTATCAAGTGCTTACAGTGGCTCTGCCTGTACTGTCTTCTGTAATAACCTGGTTTGTAGCCAGGAAAAAGAGAAAGAATGATTTCTTGGCCGATCTCCAGTCATCCATTGACTTATTGAGTGAGAAATACAACGCCGCATTACAGGAGTTGGTTACGGTAAAGGAGCAAAACTCCAAACTATTGATAGCGCAGAACGAGATGAAAGAGCAAATCGACAATCTGACAAAAGAAAATGAAACGCTTAAAAACACGGTTGATGAGCTAAACGATCGGCTCAGCAACGTGAAAACAATAACAAGAACAAAGTAATGAAACATTTAATGTCTTTATTTATAGCTCTTTTGCTGCTGACAGGCTGTCGTAGTAACCGGAGCATGGAGCATACTTTCGATAGGCGTTATGACTCACTGGCAGCCTTGCTTACTGAAAAAACAACCATACTGAAGAGTATGGAGCTCCGACAACAGATTATTGTAGACAGTATGCGCAAGATTGCCCTTCCGCAGGAACGTTCGCAGAACGTGCTCCCGGCATCCGGGCAAAGATCGGAGCTGGAAACGTCGTTTGCACGAAGCTCCGCATGGATAGACACGGCTGGGTTGCTGCATCATGTTATTGCAAACAAGGACTCCGCCCGGGTTCTGCAACGCAGCGTGACTTTAAATCACGAGCGTAAGGACAAAGAGGCGACTACATCCGCCATGTCGGTCACCACTAGAGTAAATGACAAAACGGACACTAAGGAGAAAGAATATGTAACGGTGAGCAAAAACAGGTTTGCCGATACATTTTTCTATTACTCCGGATGGGTGTTTTGGGTAGGTATAACTGTGGCTGTAATATATTATTTACAGACTCATACGGCACTTAAACCAATCACCCGGATAATCAGCTTATTTCGTAAAATCATAAAAAAGTAAAATTATGGATTTTGTATATGGACTTTCGTCAGTGAAATTCTGCGGAAAAGAGATTGGGTTACTTGATCAGAATGGTGTACAACCGGCAGGAACAGCTCCGACCCGTACACCGATTTATTCCGCTCAGAAAAAAAATGGCCCGGTGGTTACTTTGACTTCCAGCCCCGGTCAGTTAGCGTTTAACATGTCGCTTATAGAACTTAAGCCGGATGCATTGGTGGATACCATCGGTGGCGAGAAAGATGCAAACGGCAACTATACTCCTCCAAAAAAGGCTGAAAAAAGCGGGCCGATGGACATTGTTGCAGATAGCGGTCATACCATTCGGCTATACAATGCACGTGTCAGTTTGAATGATTTTGTTAACGGATTTAATCCGTCCAACGTACTTGGTTTGCAACTCCACGTAGAGGTAGAACCGGATGCGGATGAAAAGACATGGAAACAGTTTGCCCCGGGTATTGATCCGGCAACGGGTAATCCAACCGTTCCTCCTGTTGAAGGTTAGCAGATATGGTTAGCAATCAAGAGAAAGAAGCGCTCGCGGCAAAGGTACTCACAGACAAAGGAATAGCTTTGCCGCTTCGCTTATTAAGCGGGAAGCGCCGATACATCCGATGGAAAATGAGAGTACCGACTTGGGAGAGTCGCATCCGGATGAATGAAATATATTTAAAAATGAATGTGAGGTATGATGATTTGCTGAAAATGACTTATGAAGAAAAACTGCAATTCATGATAAATCATAGTCTTTCAGTCAGTCGGATGGTCGCATACGGAATAGTAAGAGGCCCATTTTTGGGCATGTTGCTCAATCGTCCAGTTGCATGGATGCTAAGAAATTACATGCATCCGGCGGCGCTGGAGGAAGCTTGGATGATAATTAATAGCATCATGACAACTGTCCCTTTCGAGAATATTATCAGATTGGCCGAGGCGACAAACCTTATGGCTCCCAATCTGAGCCAACCGGACAAAACAAAAGGGAGTTAAAGGGGTACATGGAGCCCACACATAGCCCGTTCGGATTGATAGGACAAATTGCAAGAGATACCGGCTGGAGTGTAAATTATATAATGAGAGGTGTGAATTATCCCTGTCTTATGTTGATGTGGAGCGATGTTTCCCGGTATGTGGAACCAAGACAAAAAACATTGCTTGAGCTTCTTCAGGAACGTGACCGCAAAGCAGAAGAAGCGGTGCAGACAACACGGGGTATGAGTCCCTTTGATTTCTTTAATGATAACGAAAACAATGGATGACAACAGAGTAAATCTTGAGCTGTTTCTGACGGATAATACCCGGCAGGGTATGCAGTCCGCCGGGCAGAATATGACCGGACTTGAACAACAAATGAAGGAAGTTGTCGCAATCCTTAAACAGGAATTAACCGGGCTTTCGAGAGCATTTAAGGAGGCCCTGTCAAATGGAACGGCCAATCCTTCTGATCTTGCCGAAATACAGGCGATGAAAGGCGCCATTGCTGAACTTGAACAACAAATAAAGGATTTAAAGAAGGAGACATCAGAAACTCCGAGGTATCCGAAGGTAATTGACCTTGCTCCTTACGTAACAGAGGAAGTTGATAAACTGGAAGATGCGCGGGAGCGTATAAAACTCATTATATCTAATATACAGAAAGATATTGATAGTATGAGAGCTGCGTCCGTACAAAATGCATCATCCGGAATAATCAATCCTGCAGATGAAGCAAAAATAAAGCAGCTTGAGAATACCGTCCGTGGATTGACTGAAGAATTAAAAAAATATGATTTGACTAAAAGAGATACTTATGACACTCCAATAGTCAACGATGCCGTAATAAATAAAACGAATGCCCTGCGAATGCAATTTAGTCAAGTTGCCCGCGAACTTCCTTCTTTGGCAATGGGGCCACAGATGTTTATTTTGGCTATAAGCAATAACCTCCCATATTTGGCAGATGCCATTAAAGACGTAAAGATTCAAAACGAAGAGCTGGCTAAATCAAGCCAAAAAGGTGTGCCTGTGTGGAAACAATTATTATCTGCCGCTTTTTCTTGGCAGACAGGACTCGTTGTAGGCATTACATTATTGACGGTATATGGAAAGGAACTTGGAAATTGGGTGAAGAGTCTGATTAAAGGAAAAGAAGCCATGACTGAATTATTGTCATCCGAACAAGAAATGGCATTGGCACGAAGTAAAGTGTCTGAAAACATAAAAAAAGAACAGACGGAATTAGATATATTATATACAAAATTAAAGGATACAACAATATCTTCACGCGAGCGTATGGCTGCTGCGAATGAATGGATTAAAAGATACCCTGAATATGCAAATATACTTAATGGTGAAAACATAAATATTTCCAAGCTGCAGACAGCTTATAGTTTATTAAGTAAAGAGATATACGCCAATGCTGTGGCAAGATCATATATGGATAAAGCTGCAGATATCTCTGTACAACATGATAAAGAAGAAATAAAAAGACGTAATCAATTAGTAACATTGACTAGGGCTCAAGAAGAATATTCCAAAGCTCAAGAAAAATATAATCGGCTACAGCAAGAAGCTGACAAAGGAAAACCTGTCGGACAGACATTATCAGTTGCACGCGTTGCTTATTTAGATGCAGAAGAGAATCTGAAAAGCCAACAGAAAGTGTATAATGACATTGTTGATAACGTTAAAAAATACAAGGATAATTATGACGCTGTTATAAATCACGCTGATACGTTTAATTCTTTTCCACAGCCAAAATCTGGTACTTATGATTATTGGACACAGCAGCAGAATCGCGCAGAAGGTGTTTTGAAAAACATAAAATCCAGCATAAAAAAAACGTTAGATGAAGCGTCTAAAGATGGGAAAAACCTTTTTTCTCTTGGGATTGACAAATCAATCGTAGAAAGTTATGTAAAAGCTTCTTCTCAGGTAAAAGAAGCCAGGGAAAATTTAAAAGTATACGATGATAAGAAAAAGCCAAGAGTACAAAGCTCCACACGTGATTATGAGACCGAACTTGCAGAAGCCCGCGTAAAGACACGGCTCAAGATAGAGAATATGCTGACAGACCTTATGGAAGATGGTTTTGCCAAACGAAAAGAAATAGCCACAAAGGAATATCATGAAACTTTAGCTCAGATAACAGAGGAAGAGAACAAGCAGATGAAAATACTAAAGGATGAATCCAAGAAGAAAAAGCAGGCTGTCGATCCCGGTAAGGAGAATGATATAAAATCTTCTGCAAGTTTCTCAAGAAGTTTAGCCGCCATGAATTATATGAAAGATATTTTCGATATAAATAAAGAGTGGCAACAAAAGGATGAAAACAGTTGGATAGAGTATAATAAGCAATATGGAACATACAATGAAAAAAAAGCGGCAATAGCGAAAGAGTATGCTCTTAAAATCAACAAGGATACTACGGATGGGGAAAAAGCTTTTTTGAAGAAACAAATGGAAGAAGCTTATGTCAATCTCGATTTCTCGCAATTGAAGGATAAAATAAACTGGGAAACCATATTCGGTGATATGGCTAATGTCACAAAGAGTCAATTGCTGAATGTAAAAAATCAGTTGATTGCCTTTAAAAATAGCCCGGAGTTTAAAAAGAATTCAAATCCTGAACAAATTAAAGTAATTGAGGATGCCCTTAACAATATAAATAGTGCGATCACTGATAAAAGCGGTTTTTTCGGTGGATTGGCATCATCAATGAAGGAATATAAAAAAGCCGTTGATGAATTAAAACAATCTCAACAGGAGTATAATAAATCCGTAGAATTGGGTGATGAAATCGCTCAAAAAAGTGCTCTTGAAAAGCGCAATACGGCTGAAAAGAATCTTCTCTCCGCGCAAAATAATGTAGAGAAAAGTAAAGATAAGGCAGTTGATAACATAACGGCTGTAGCCAATGCAATGACTAGGTTGGGTGAAGCTAAAGCTTCCATATCTGATGTTGGAAATGCCGTTGGTAGTCTGGTTGATGCATTAAGTAAATCGGGATCAAAAATAGGCGGTATAATCGCTTCCGTTTTATCAATGCTGGATATGATAGGAAAACAGGGTCTTGATCATTTTTTAGGTAATATTTTCGATAGTTTGAACAATATGACTGCCGGAATATGGAACTCCATCGGTTCTGTTTTTGGTATAAAAGGAGCTGGTAACTTCTTTGCGGGAGCGGATTATGAAAGTTATTCTAAAATGGTATCCCAATACAGCAGGCTTAATGAAGTGTGGAGCCAGTTAATAGATAAAAAGAAAGAATATATTTCTATCTCTTATTCTGAAGAAGCTTATAAGGCTGGTCAAGAAGCTGAAGCTTTAGTGCAAAAGAGCATAGATAGTTATCGTAAGCTTGGAATCGAAAGGCTTAATTCCGGTTCATCTACCGGTAGTCACAGTATTGGAGTTAGGCAAAGAAAAGATATGTCTTCTTCTGATTGGGCGGAAGCTCAAAAGGCTTTAGGCTCTGCTTTCAACAGTAGTATACGTGATGGAAGAATGACCGGTCTTTTTGATTTGTCCGTAGAACAGCTTGAAAAATTAAAAGCAGAAGCGCCGACCTTTTGGGCTAAATTGGATGATGATGTTCGCGGATATTTGAATAATATTATTGATGGGCAAGCTAAAATTGAAGAAATACAGAAATCAGTGAAAGAACAATTAACGCAACTTACATTCGATAATTTGCGTAGTAATTTCCTCGATACGCTGATGGATATGAATAGTGACTCCGCTGATTTTTTTGATAAGTTCCAGGAATATTTTGAACGGGCTATCCTAAACGATAAAATAGCTGCTCTTTATAACGACAGACTCCAGGCTTGGTATGATGAATTTGCCAATGCCAATAAAAGCGGTGGTATCAATTCGGATGAATATGCTAAACTTAAAGAAGAATGGAATAAAATAGTATCTGATGCCCTTACCGATCGAGATGCATTAAAAGAAATATTTGGTTGGACAGGCGATGAAAGCTCACAGTCCGGGCGATCTGGGAACTTTACTACGCTTACGCAAGAGCAGGGCACGAAATTGGAAGGCCTATTCACTTCGGTACAGGATCACATCAGTAGTATAGACCAATTGCTTAAGGATGCGCGAGAGGAGCGCAAAACAGCAATGGAAGTATTAGGCAGAATAGCCGAGAATACAGCATATTGCCGTCACTTGGAAACAATGAATGAATATTTAGAAAGACTCGATAGAGAGGGTTTTAAAATGAGATAAACAATGATTGATTTAACAGGATATTTAATAATTAACGGGGTTGACTTCTGGTCGGAATTTAATGCTTTTCTGTGCGAATTGTCAGCGGCAGCTACCGTGAATAAAACGGAACTGTTGAAAACTCCTCGAATGAAAGCATATACGGCGGTTTCTTTTCGCGAACGAAATGGAGAAGATCTTCCGGCAGAACTACCGGAACCTCGATATGAGGCCATAGATCGTAGTATCCAGCTATGCGTCTTTGACAATACAATGGCGGGGGTCATGTCTAAATATAATGCTCTTATGGAGCTAATGAAAAACGGTTGGATAACAGTAATCGCAAAAGATATTTGCACTCGTAAAATGTACTATCAGGAGCAAAGTGATCCAACGTGGTACGATGATTTAAAACAACCGGCATGTGTATTCAAAGTAAAGCTTCGCGAACCGAAACCGGGAGAGCTTTAAATGATATTTAGGAACTGATTAAACGGAATTTGAATGGAGCTTAAAATATTTAATCAATACGGTATATTGAAATTGACGGTTACTCCGTCTTCGGCATCAACATGGAGCACAGAGTTGATGGTAGAAAATACGGTATCAGCATCTTTCACTCATCCTGTATATGTACAGCTTGAGGTGAATGATTTCATTATGCTTGAAAATATAAAATTTGGAATTCAGAAACAATATAAGCCCAAACAAAAAAACAATCAGGAATATAGTTATAGTGTCAAATTCTATGGGCCGGAACACGATGCCCAACGAGTGAAATGTCTTAATCTGACTGACGGACAGTACGAACCGCAATTCAGTCTTGATGGGAACCCACGTGAACATTTGAAAAAAATAGTGGATAACCTAAACCGTATTTATGGAGAAGAGAAATGGAGCGTTGGTGAAGTAATTACGGCTTCCAATCAGACTATTGAGTATAATAATATGTGGTGCTGGGATGCGCTCACAGCACAAGCCGATGCATTTGAAACAGAATGGTGGGCAGATGGATATACTCTTAACTTGTGTCGCTGTGAACGTGGAGAACGTATTTCCCTCGGATATCTACAAGGCCTTACACAGCTTGTACAATCGGAAAATAGCAATGATGTAGAATTCTTTACCCGTTTGATACCATTGGGCTCTACGAAGAATATAGACTCTTCACGCTATGGATATACCCGACTTCAACTTCCTAATAGGGAAAAATATGTTGATCTTAATACCGATGTTTATGGCATTTATGATCATGTAGAAGAAGCAGCTTTCGAAAAAATATTTCCACACTATACAGGTACCATATCAGAAGTGCGTTCGGCTGAAAAAACAGGGGAAAACGGTAAGGCATATACAGTCTATTATTTTAAAGACAATGGAATGTCGTTTGATCCAAATGACAGCGAGATATCTGGACTTGTAAAACATCTCTCTTTTCAGTCCGGAGATTTAAATGGGCGTGATTTTGAAGCCAACTATGATAGCACAAATAAAGAATGGGAAATAATTAACACTTATCCTTCTGAGACCGTACAAATACCCGGTGGAAATCTGATACCACGGATTGGTGACACTTATATACCTTGGAATTTCCGCATGCCCGTAGAATATGAAACACAGGCGGAACAAGAATATCAAGCGGCCGTTACCGATTTCTTAAGCAAATACAGTTTTGATACCAGCAAATACGGTGGAGATACCGACTATATATACGTTATCGAGAATGCCGTGCCCTTGATTTTAGGACAATCCGTGCGTTTGCTCAGTAATAAATATTTTGGCTCAATCGGTTACCTTGATACCCGTATGACAAAAGTTGTGCATAAGTTGGAGAATCTGAATATTTCAACCATAGAGTGTACAAAGGAACTTGGAAAAGGTTGGAAAAGCAGTGTTGACAATAGTCTTACGGAGCTGCAATATGTTGTTGCCCAACAGCAGGCCGAAATAGCATTGGATATATTAAAGAGTTGGGATGGCCGAGAGGCTAATGATTATCGCGTAATGTCGGCTTTACGGGTCTTAAATGAGATAGCGAATAGGTCTCTTTCTCGTTTAAGACCGGACAAAGCATTAGATGTAATAGATTTCATGAAGGGCATTACCATCAATGAGGACAAAGGTGTAATAGATAAAGATGGAAATGCGAAATTTAAAGAATCTCTCATCATTGGAGATTTTATTACGGGATTACTAGGTTCTGGTATTAGATTATCAGAAAATGGTTTAGCCGAAATGTCCGGTTTGACTCTCCGAGAATTTTTGGAGGTTCCGGAACTACGTTTTAACCGTGTGGATGTTGTTAGCGGGGAACTTTGGAATGCAATCGCTTTTGGTACGATTGAATCAGTTGATATAGAAAACCAAATAGCCACGCTTCATTTGGTAGACGGAGAATTACGAGGAATTCATTTACAGGATTTCTGTCGTGGAATATTCCACAACCTCGAAGGAAATTCCACTTCGCCCGGTAAAGATGAAAATGGTTTCGACATAATGCCAGGTTTCTCTACTACATATTTCACCCCCACTGAGTTACTAGAAGATGGAGCAAGTTTTAAATACTCGCTCAAACCCGGCACAACCATCCATCCGTGTGCGAGTATGAAATTTGCCGTATATGGCAATCCGATAGATAAAAGTAGACAGTCATCCGCTTACGATACTCGGACATATAAACGCTATTTGAAGGGCGTTGATACCTGGGAGATCACAACCGATAACATTGCCATGCAATTCGGTGATTGTTCCGGGCTTACTATTGGTGGCGTGGATATGTCCGGTTATTCCGCCTATCTGAATAACGTCTACATAACTGGCGTAATAAAATGGTTAGAAGATAATATTGATAAGTTTAAGGGAAAAGACGCCTACATAGTTGAACTATCGTCTTATTATGCCATAATAAACGTAAACAGCAAAGGACAAATAGATGATAGTATCTATGACCTTGTGAACATAGTATCAGGTGAAAATTACACTTATACGGGGGATTCACAAATCGTCCAGATCAAATATAAAATTCAAACCAAAGTACAGGTCGCTACACAATCGGCAGTATTGGAATACGTAGAAAGTGATCCGGGTGAAGAACAATACTCTTTATCCGTTGTGGCAACCGGATGCACGTGGGAAAAGTATGGTGACTATCTTACTCTAAAATCTATTTCAGAAGATTTTGCTACACTTGAAATTACTGTAAACCTAGAGGGAAAAGCTTCTATATTAAAAACCTTTCAGGTTAAGAGGGTGTATGACGGACAGGATGCGGCCTTACCGGATTGGGTGCAAGACTGGAATAACAATAAAACCTTGTTAGGAGATACCTATGTTGTTTCTCCGACCATGTTTTCAGGAACTAAGGGTTCTGACGGAAAACTCACTGGCATTGCAATGGGAAGAGATTGTCTAACAATCAACGGGGTAAAACGTACAGGTATTTTTGCACTTGTGGCGGATAAGATCGTTTTTCAATTAGACCCTATAACTAGATTTTATAGCTATCAAGGAAGCATAGCTACTCCACCTACAGTAGTAAATTCTTCTAATCTCTCAAATTATGGAGAAATTAGCATTATAAACCATATTCTTACTTGGAATATAGATTTAAAAAAAACAGGGTTTAATGTACAGATGGATAGTCTTAATGGCGGAGATATTAATCTATCTGGAACAATGAACCTACCGCGAGAATCACAATATGAAGGTGTAGAGTTTAATTTGATTAATACTTCCCCGGGAAATGTAATTGTTGTAAATGGGCATGGATATTTTGATGATAATGTTACCGGAAAGGTAAATAGGGATACTAAACTAATAACGTTTTTAACGCAATATAAATTCAAATGTATTGTATTTACTGCACCAACAGGGTATCAATATCCATTAATAGATGGTAAAGCAATTGAATGGGTGCTAATTAATAATTAATAACTAAAAGATATGGCAGATAATATTTTAGATATAAAAGATTTTCCCTCAAAATCTTCACTCGGAAATAATGACCGGATACTTGTGACCGACTCAACAAATGGGCAATTAGCGGCTGCTATAAGCTATTTTAATTTTGTAGCTAGCTTTACAGGTTTGAACGCAATAAATGATGCAAGGAATAATGCACTAGAGTACATCTGGAACCAAGCAACTATTTATAAGAATACCGATACGGACGGTTTTTATGTGACGGATGAAAACGGATACTGCATATTTTCAATGACATCACTGGGAATTGATGCTGTCGGTTTGACAGAAAATTTTATATCTCTTATTAAGGCAATATCAGGAATAGGATTAGCTATTGGCACTACTTCGGGTACTGCTTATGAGGGTTCTAAAGGGCTTAAATTGGAAAAGGATATGTTATCTCTTTCATCCGCTCTTAAAATTAAAGAAGTAGATGAAAATTATTTTCTTATCTGTGATGCTAATGGATACGTTGCTTTACGCATTGATTCATCCGGTAAGCTTGATTTTGCAAAGCTGGGCGATGAAGCTATAAGCGTACTTAACAGCGCCGGTATAGGAACTATGCAGTATACAACTATTGAAGAAATAAACTAATAATATAATATTATGAGTGGAATAGCAATTATAATCCCCGGAGCTGACTTTTCCGGGAAGAATTTAGGGAAAGTGACATTCTTGGAAAACATAGATGTCACAGGAATTAGCATTATCGCTAACAATAGTTATACGGGTATAATGGCTAGCCTTACGGCAGCTTATGCCCCTATAAACACACTTCAAAAAGGGTGCACTTGGTCTATAACATCAGGCAATGAGTTTGCAACAATAGACGCAAATAGTGGGGTGCTTACAATATTATCCGGGGCAAATGCTTCCGCCGTTACGGTTAAGGCTACATCAACCTATAATAGCAGTATTTTTGCAACTAAGAATATTACTCTTACATATCAGGAAACAGTCGCAGAACTTAACGGTATCTCCATATCTGGAGCAGCAACTGTAAACGGGCAAACATCTAAATACACTATTGTCTATGACCCGATAAACTCATCCTATAAGGGTGTTACATGGTCAATCATATCAGGGGGAGAATATGCTACAATTAATGCAGCAACCGGTATACTAACGGTGTTGTCCGGTGCAAGTGTGGCTGCTGTTAGAATTAAAGCAATATCAACTCATGACACTTCTTTGAGCGCTACAAAAGACATCACAGTATCCTACTCGGAACCTATCTTTGATTTAACCGGAAAAGTGGCATACGTTCCATTTAGGGACTTTACTGCTAATATGACTATTTATGCAGAATTCAATAATGCGTCTTTAACCGACACTGCTGGAAAAATTTGTCTTATAACAGGTCTTCGCCCAAAGGTTGGATATTTACAGGATTCGTGGGTAGACTGCTGTGTGATTAGTACTTATCTGTCACTTGGAGATCAACGTACTTTTGCTCTACAGCAAACCCCTTCTTACAGTACTAGCGAAGCAAATGGTACGGCCGCCCGTGTAATGTTCCACATCGTTACGATCAGCAAGATTCTCATGAATAAAAATAAATTCATTTTCGATGGAGTCGATGTTGATGGAAATACGATCTCAAGTGAAAGAGAACAAACACCTCAGATATTAGACCGTACAATTAAGGCTAACTCCGGATATCTGTATTTTAATGCAACCGGTGGCACGGCTCGCGCACATGATCCGCATGAGTATACGACAAATGCAGCGTTAAAAGCTGCCATAACGCTTGGTGATGTTGTACCTCTTATGTCTTTTGGCATTAAAAAACTGATATGTTATAAGAGCACGTCATACACTACTTATGAGGATGTAATTGCCAATAGGGCATCTGCTGATATCGATTTGCAATTTGACGAGAACGGGAACCCTTATAATGCGGGTACAAGTGGAACATTAATATACTCTGAATAATGGCTACACTGATTAAAAAAGTAACAGAAAACGGAAAGGACATATCGTTTGTAACGTTGTCCGACTCTGTTTATCACGATGGAAAACGCCTTTCGGCTATCCTGTCAGGTATAGGAGCTGTTAAAGCATTACCTGAAATAGCTTTAGAAGAATGGAAATTCAACCTTATATCAAGTGTTGCGAACCCGGATTATAATGATGCTTCCCCGGCGGGAAAAGTTTATGATGATTCCGGTTGGAATACCGTATCTATTCCGCACGACTATAGTATTTATAACAATTTCAATCCCGATTCGGCCGCTGGTTATGATGGTGGCTTCTTAGACGGTGGAGATGCGTGGTATCGGAAAAAGCTAACAGATATTTCCGATATGCAGGGAAAATTAGCTTATTTATTTTTCGATGGCATATATATGGAAGCGGACGTATATGTAAACGGGAATCTGATCAAGCAGAATAAATGGTATAATCCGTTTTATGCGGAGATATCACAGTATCTTAACTATGACGGTACGGATATACTTGCTGTGTTTGTTCGTAACATGCAACCAAATTCACGCTGGTATTCCGGTAGTGGTATCATTCGCCCTGTATTTTTGGTATGTGCAAAAGCGTCGTCTTTATCTGTCGGTTCGGTAAAGGTTTCTACTCCTAATTTGCAAGATGATTATGCAAATGGAATAGCAACAACCGTTGTATCCGGACAAATATCCTCTGCAAATGCAAAGATAGGGGAGTTACTTATCCTGATAAAAAAGGACAACGAAATAGTTTATAAATCTATACGCTCTATTGCGATACAAACCGGAACAACTAATATTTCCGAAACGATTACTCTCAATGATCCCACTCTATGGGATGAACATGACGGACAATATTATACGACCTCCCTGAAATTGTCTGTAGATGGAGACATTGTATATGAAGAAGACATTGACTATGGTTATCGTTGGTTTAGCTTTAATCCCAACACAGGATTTTGGCTAAATGGCAAAAGCGTAAAACTGAAAGGCGTATGCCTGCATCATGATCTCGGTTGTCTTGGGGCTGAAATCAACTATTCTGCCGTGCAAAGGCAAATAAGGATGATGAAGGATATGGGAGCAAATGCTATTCGGACTTCGCACAATCCTTCTAGTGCGTATTTACTGGATGTGTGTATGAAAGAGGGAATGATGGTTGTAGAGGAATTCTTTGATTGCTTCACTGTCGGGAAGAAGAGCTACGATTTTCACCGTTTTTTTAATGACTATTATGCAAGCGTAATAGAAAACACAGTAAAAAGAGATCGCAACAATCCGGCTGTCATTATGTGGTCGGCTGGTAATGAGATCATGCGGTTTAACAACGACGGAACAGCGTTAGGTATTGCCCAAGCACTTTATAACAAAATAAAAGAGTTTGATGATCGCCCCGTTACTTGGGCAGACAATGAAACCACTACAGCGGCACTTGCGGTTGACGCGGTGTTTGATGTCAAAGGATACAACTATAAAGACGGTGATCTTGATACCATACATGCTAATAATCCGACCTGGTGCATATATGGAAGTGAAACTACAAGTGCACTGTCTTCTCGAGGTATTTATTCGAGGGATAATGCAAACCATCAATGCAGCAGCTATGATGATGATTATGTAAGTTGGGGAGCTGCAGCGGCTACAGTCGTTAAAAATTACGCTTCAAAAGCATACTTAGCAGGGCTGTTCGTTTGGACGGGCTTTGATTACATAGGTGAGCCTACACCTTTCGACGTTTATCCTTGTAAGTCAAGCTATTTTGGTATTTGCGATTTGGCTGGATTCCCGAAGGATATTTACTACATGTATCAATCAGCCTGGGCTTCTACTCCGATGATTCATATTTTGCCTCATTGGAACTGGGCTAGCGGAGATGTAAAAAACGTATGGGTATATTCGAATTGTGCATCAATTGATCTTTTCCTTAATGAAACGTCTTTAGGAAAACGGGTACTCAACGACAGAGGAAATAAATTACAATATGCTTATTCTTTGTCTTATACACCCGGAACTCTTAAAGCTATAGGATACGATGCAGAAGGTAATATGATAGCAATTGAAACGGTCAAGACTGCCGGTAGTCCATACAGACTAAGGCTGCAATCCGACAAATCCCGTATCAACGGAAAAACGCTTGCATTTGTTACTTGTGAAGTTGTCGATCAGAATGGTACTATTTGCCCGTTGGCATCTAATCTTATTGCATTCTCTGTAATTGGTGGAAAAATAAAAGGCTTAGATAATGGGGATGCAACATCTGTAGAAAGATTAAAGGGTACGTCACAAAGAACAGCTTTTAATGGTAAATGCTTATGTGTAATTCAAGCCGATAAATTAAGGTATATAGCAATACAGGCTGACGCTGACGGATTAAAAGGAGATTGTATCATAATTGAAAATGGATAATATGTAATAATAAAATAGAATAATTCGATCGGGGATAATAAAAGCCCCCGACTCGTTAGTAAAGACGCCAATCACATACTAACTCAAATGCGCTACCACGCAAAGTCGAGGGCTAAAAACCTTCAGCTGTGTGGTAGCGCATTTTTTATACGTGATTGGCGCAGCAAAAATAGCAACTTTTAATTAAAAACAGAATATGAAAACTCCAATTTCTTATTATGGAGGGAAACAAACAATGCTAAAGCACATCCTTTCGCTTATTCCTGACCATAAGCTTTACACTGAAGCTTTTTGTGGAGGTGCGGCTGTTCTATTTGCCAAAAAACCATGTGCCGCAGAAATCATCAATGATCTCAATATGTCATTGACCGTATTTTATTGGATATGCCAGGTAAACTACCCAGAACTGAAACAAGAAATAGATAAAACACTCCATTGCCGGGATATACACGCGCATGCGGCCCACATCCTTAATTATCCGGATTATTTTAATCAAGCACAACGAGCGTGGGCCGTTTGGGCTCTATGTAAAATGAGTTTTGCGAGTATGCTTGATGGGACATTTGGATATGATTTTGAAGGAGGAATGCCAAAGAAATTATCCAATGCTAAGGATGAATTCACAGAGCAGCTTAGTCGCAGGCTTGAAAAGGTGACGATAGAGAACAGGGATGCTTTAGACGTGATTTCCTGCTACGATTGCTCTGATGCCTTCCACTTTATTGACCCTCCTTATATCAACTCCGATTGTGCCCATTATGAAGGGGTGTTCAATGAGTACTGCATGGAACAACTTCTTCAGCTCCTGGAACAAATTAAGGGGAAGTTTATGCTCACCATGTTTCCCTATCGGCCAATAGAAAATTATGCGGAAAAGAACGGTTGGGTAATCCATCGAATCGAGCGGACTATATCAGCCTCAAAAATATCGAGGCGCAAACAAGAGGAGTGGATGGTGTGTAATTTTGCGGCTCCTCATGGACAACAGATATCACTGTTTTAATGGCATTTAAATAGTATTTTGAAAAGGGCAAATAGAGTGAAGTGTGAAAACAAAAAATACAATTTGTTTTTAGTTAAAGAGTTTCAACTAATACAAAACGTTTTGGCTAGTGATATACAAAGTGTTTTGCGGCTTTTACTTTCTGATTAAGTAAAGCCGGAAGACAAGAGGAACGTTGTATTAAAATCAGGATAAAATGGCGGGTGCAATTAAATTTAATTGCACCCTGCTGTTTCGCTCAATTGCACCCGTGTATCACTCTGCTTATTAGATAGTTAGAGCCATTGGTGCAAGTGGTGCAATTAAAATACGGAAAAAACTCCAGGAGAGAGTAAAAGTTTAATTCAGCCTTGATTAGGCTTTAATGCACCAAGTGTATTTGAGTATTAATAACATTTCAATTTTAATGGGGCACAAGTGGACTCAAAAATAAAACAATCTATACTTAAGCTTGTATAAATGAGATATTACGTGCTGAGTGTTATTGTAGTCTTTTTTAATATTTCTTTCATTGTTGTTGTAGAGCGTTTTGGGTTTATTAAATGATACGGGGCTGTTTCTCAAGGAGCAATCCCGTATTTGCAAATAGCTACTATTGCTTCTTGTAGCATTAGAATATTATCCATGTTTTTTACTTGTTTTATATCTTATTAGTACCAGATAGAATAACACTTTTGATATATGAAACTTGAGTGCTTAAAACAATAAGGTCTAAGTAAGTGTTTATATAGCATATATTTCTACTCTATATCTACACCATTTTTCGCAGAATCTGATGTCTTTATAAACCAATCCTCTTAAAATGAGGTTGGGAGAGTGCCTTTTCACTCTCTTTTATTTTAAAAAGATAAATATATCATCATGAAAATATATGTTAGACATATGGTTAGTCAGCGCTGCAAAATGGTAGTTATGCAAGAATTAAAGAATGTAGGTCTCAGTTATATTACCGTCGAATTGGGTGTCGTAAATCTTTCAATGAATATGACGCAGCAACAAAAAAAACTATTTAAATTTGCTTTGCATAGAACCGGATTAGAACTGATAGAAGATAAAAAAGATATAATAATTGAACAAATAAAAACGACGGTTATAGAATCAATACATTATTCGGATAATAAATTAAAAGTCACCTTTTCGACCTATCTAAGTAATAAATTGAACTTAAGCTATACTTATTTGTCTAATATTTTTACAGAGTCAGAAGGCGTTACCCTAAGCCATTTTATTATATTGCATAAAATAGAATATGTAAAAGAGTTAATTCAGTATAATGAATTGACCTTTTCGGAAATTGCTTACAAACTGAATTATAGTAGTATTGCACATTTATCGAACCAGTTTAAGAAGATAACAGGTATTACTTTATCATTTTATAAGACACACCATCCCAAAAGAGAAATCAATATTGAAAATCTGTGATTTATGTAATATTTAAGCGTAAATATGTAACACTTTATATATCTGTTAAATGTATCTTTAACAGATATGGATGAATTAACGTATTTAGAAACAAAACTTAACGAGAATCCTTTGCGAGATGAATTGTTCAACATAGAGCAACTCATACAACATGCAAAAGGACTAGCTGAGCAGCAACAACTAGCAAATAGCAAGAAAGATCATTTTTTATTGGCACGCCTCAATTATAATGATAAGGTTCTTCATGAGTTCAATAGAGCGGGACTTATGTTCAATAAAAATCATAATATTATTCCTGCCACCACATGGTTAATCGATAATTTTTATTTGATAGAAGAACAGATACAGTTGGCAAGGCTACATTTTCCTCAGAGATACAGTCAAGAATTACCTTGCCTTGCAGCAGGGATATACCGTGATTTGCCCCGTATTTATGGTATCATATTAGAGCTTATTTCTCATGTAGATGCACAAATAGATGAAGACTCACTTCGGGCATTTATTAATGCTTATCAAACTGGGATCCAACTAAAATTAGGAGAACTTTGGGCTGTTCCAATAATGCTAAGATTAGCGTTAATTGAGAACCTTCAACGAATTGTAATACGCTTGCAGAAGAATCAATTAGATCGCGACGAGGCAAATCTGTGGATAGAAAAATTGCAATTAGTGGCAAAAAAAAAGCCATCCAGGCTTGTGGAGGTAGTCTCAGATATGGCAAAGTCGGACATTCCTATGACTTGTGCCTTTGTTTCAGAATTTTGTCAACGAATGTCGCCTCATAATCCCACTTTACAGATTGCAAGGAGTTGGCTTGAACAACGGCTGGTTGAAAATGGTTTGTTTATCGAGGAATTATTACATGCGGAGAATCAGGATCTGGCAGCCGATCAGTTGTCTGTAAGTCACAGTATTAACAGTTTCCGGACTTTGAGCATCATTGATTGGAAAAAATTTGTTGAAGCATTAAGCTTTGTTGAAAAAATACTTCAGAATGATCCTTCCCAGATATACTCTAAAATGGATTTTGTTACACGTGACCACTACCGCCATTCCATAGAACATTTTGCAAAAAAAAGTTTATGTACTGAATGGGAAGTAGCTAGCCAAGCAATAAAACTTGCCGAAGAAGCTAAAAAACGAGATAACCGTATACGGACTACTCATGTTGGATTTTATTTGATAGACGATGGACAAGATGAACTTTTCCAAGCACTTAAAATAAAAAAGACAGTTACCGTTTTTATTGAACGCCTTGTTTATAAGCACCCTCTTTTCCTATATGCAGGAGGCATTGTTTCTCTATCTTTGATTGCTGCTGGTATTTTCATAAAAATACTGCATACTCAAGATATCTTTCTCGATAATTGGAAAATGGTAATTCTATCATTTGTTTTCCTCCTATGTGTCAGTCAGTTGGTGGTAGATTTAGTGAATTGGTTGTCAATGTTACTCATTAAACCCAAGATACTTCCCCGACTCGATTTCTCAGAGGGTATACCTTCAGAGAATGCAACTATGGTTGTTATTCCAACTATGCTTTCAAACATCGATGCTATTGAGAAACTTATAGATAATATGGAACTTCATTATTTGTCTAATCGTGATGAAAATATACATTTTGCTTTGCTTACAGACTTTCTTGATGCACAACAAGAAACAATGCCTTTTGATAATCTTTTGCTAGAACAAACAAAAAAAGGTATTGAAAGGCTAAATAAAAAATACACATCCACTAGTGGTATATCTATATTTTACCTTTTTCACCGGCCTCGTCGTTGGAATTCCACTGAAAGCAAGTGGATAGGATATGAACGTAAACGGGGGAAGCTTATGGATTTCAATGCCTTCTTGAGAGGAGGTGCCTCAGATGCTTTTTCCAAAATAATAGGAGATCAATCGGCGCTTTCTTCAATCAAATATATAATCACTTTAGATACGGATACTCAATTACCGGGCAATACGGCTCATAAATTGATAGGAACCATGGCTCATCCGTTAAATCATCCGATTTTTGATACAAAGCATAATGTAGTTGTTAAAGGCTATGGCATTCTTCAACCTCGTATCGCCATAAATTTGGCAAGTAGTCAAAGGTCCATATTTACCCGTTTGGTATCGGGAGATACTGGCATCGACCCTTATACGCGTGCTATCTCAGATGTATATCAAGATGTTTTTCGCGAAGGTTCTTATATTGGAAAAGGTATTTATGATGTGGATGCTTTTGAACAAGTACTAGCTGATCGGTTTCCAGAAAATAAAATACTTAGCCACGACCTGCTTGAGTCTACGTATGTCCGGTCGGCTTTGGTCAGTGATGTTGAAATGTATGAGGCTTATCCCCCGAGTTATAATTTGGATGCTATGCGGCGCCACCGTTGGATTCGTGGAGATTGGCAGATTATTCAATGGCTGCTTCCACGTGTTCCTACATCCAATCATAAATGGGAGAGAAATCCTATTTCCAAATTGGGAAGATGGAAATTGTTGGATAATCTTCGTCGTAGTTTGATTGCCCCGGGGCTATTATTGCTATTGGTATTATTTTATTTTTTATCTCCAAAAGCTATTTGGCTGGTGCCCTTGTTGATACCTATTATACTAATGTTACCACTTGTCGTTTCTTTGTTGACTAACATAATCTATAAATCCAAAGAACAGTCGTGGTATTTCCATTTACGTGAAGTTTCAAAAAAAGGGATCCGACAGTTTAAACAAATCTTGCTTTCATTAATACTTTTGCCCTATGAAGCTTATCTAAATTCTACAGCAATATCTGTTAGTCTATGGCGTTTATTGATAACTCATCGCCATTTGTTGAAATGGAGAACATCGATTGCCTCCGAGCAAGTAACCGGTAATTATTTATTTGGATTTTATGCTTTGATGTGGTTTACTTCTGCTTTAGCTTTGCTTTGTATTGGGTTGTTATCCCTTTTCAATCCACTACTATTGCTTTATTCTTTTCCCATCTGGGTTGCATGGTTAATTGCTCCTTATGTTTTATGGCTAATCAGTCGACCTATAAAAAAACAGAGTACTGATATTGCTGTAAAACATACGCTGCTTCTGCATCGTATTGCCCGTAAAACATGGTATTTCTTCGAAACGTTTGTTACAGTCAAAGAAAATTGGCTACCTCCTGACAACTTTCAAGAAACCCCAGAACCGGTTATTGCTTCACGTACATCTCCTACCAATATAGGACTAGCCTTATTAGCTAATTTGTCGGCGTATGATTTAGGATATTTATCTGCTGGAAAAATGTTAGAGCGTACGCAACTAATGTTTGTAACTATGAGCCATCTTAAAAAGTATAAAAAACATTTTTATAATTGGTATGACACGCATACACTCGAACCGCTTTTTCCTCTCTATGTATCAAGTGTGGATAGTGGAAACTTAGCCGGTCATTTACTTGTATTGGGGCAAGGTATTGAAGAATTGAAAAAAACTTCTGCATATAGCCCTGATATTTTCAATGGATTACTTGATACGGTACGCGTAATAAAAGAATATGCGGTGCAAAACAGACTCCTTTTGCAACTTGAAACCGATTTGAGTATCAAACCCGAAACGCTACAAGAAGCATTTACATTCCTTAAGTTCATTAGTATCCAAATTGATCAAACTATAGGATCATTTGACTCTAACAATGAAGAGCTACAAAAATGGGGACGTACATTGAAAGACAACTGTGAAGATCATATCAATGAATTATTATATATGGCTCCTTGGCTTGAAATAAATTATACGTTGCCAGATGAGGGTATAACAGAGAATATGCATATTCTTATATCAAGGATAAAAGATCTTAATCGTTCTCTCACTTTGCAAGAGATTTCAAAGTTAGAGGTGACTCTCTGTCCTTTAATTGAGTCAACATTAATAGAGCTTACAGAGGACCAAAGCTATGCGATTCAATCTTTGACAGCATGGTTATACTGTATACATAAAGCTGCTAATCATGCCATAGAAAGGCTAAAATATATAAAGCGACTGGTGCGGCAAAGTGAAGTCTTTTCTAAAATAGATTTTACATTCCTTTATAATACATCAAAGAAACTGTTTTCCATTGGGTATAATGTAGCAGAACAACGTAGTGATGCAGGGTCATATGATATGTTGGCTTCAGAAGCAAGGCTATGCAGTTATGTAGCTATTGCTCAAGGCCAAATACCTCAAGATCATTGGTTTTCATTGAGTCGGTTATTGTTTATTATTGAAGATAAACCTGTCTTATTATCATGGAATGGTTCTATGTTTGAGTACCTGATGCCTTTGTTGGTAATGCCTAATTTTGAGCAAACTCTACTTGATAAAACTTATAAGGGAGCAGTACAACTCCAAATAGAATATGGTAAAACACTTGGTGTCCCATGGGGTATTTCTGAGTCTGGATATAACCTTACCGATGCCTATCTTAATTATCAATATAAAGCTTTTGGTATTCCCAGTTTAGGGTTGAAGCGCGGGTTATCAAAGGAGTTGGTTATTGCTCCATATGCTACTGTCATGGCATTGATGGTTGCACCGGTTGAGGCTTGCGACAATATGGAACGTCTCACAGCGGCCGGCCACGAAGGTCTTTATGGATATTATGAGGCTATCGATTACACTCCTTCACATCTGCCGCCTAATGAATCAAGTGTAAATATTCGTTCCTTTATGGTACATCATCAGGGAATGAGCTTACTCGCATTGACTAACTTGGTAAAAGGAAATGTGATGCAACGGCGTTTTATGTCATGTCCGATATTAAAAGCAAACGAATTATTGTTACAGGAACGTGTCCCGCGTAATATAGCTGCCAATATTATCTCAGATGATTCTAAATATGAGATAAAAGGAGTTCATCCGTTAAATTTCGACACTTCTGAAATAACGCGCCATTTTAGAGACATGAATATTGCTCCGGAGGTAAATTTATTATCAAATGGTCATTACCATACTATGGTAAATAATGCCGGTGGTGGTTATAGCAAATGGAATAATATAGCTATTACTCGTTGGCGAGAAGATGCAACAAGTGACAATTTAGGGCTTTTTGTTTATTTTAGAAATAAGGACGAAGAAAGTTTTAATTCCATAACTTATCAACCTGTTATCTCTACTTCTACCAATAACGAAGCAATATTTACGCAAGCATATTCTGAGTTCCATCAAAGAGGTCTGAAGTTTGAAATACATACAACTATCTGCGTCTCACCAGAAGATGATATTGAATTAAGACGGATCAAATTAATTAATCATTCAAATAGAGCCCGAAAAATAGAATTGACTACATATAGTGAAGTTGTTATAGCTCCTCAAGGTGCGGATGAAGCACATCCGGCTTTTAGTAATTTATTTGTGCAGACTGAATTTATTCCGACATTATCAGCCCTTTTATGTACCCGGCGTGCTCGTTCAGAAATGGAGAGTTCACCTTATCTAATACATCTATTGCTTACAGATGATAATCAGCAAAAAGATATCTCCTGCGAAACAGATAGGGCTTTATTTGTAGGAAGAGGATGTACATTGAATAATCCTGCAGCTATGCAATATTCAGGACCATTAACTAATAGTAGTGGGTCTGTATTAGATCCGGCTATTTCATTACGGCGAATAGTGACTATACCACCTAACTCAGAGATAACAGTGTATGTTTTGCTTGGAATGTCTGAGATGCGTGATGCAGCCTTAGGATTAATTGATAAATATCAGGATATTAGAATGGCTGAGCGTGCTTTTGAATTGGCTTGGACACATAGCCAAATAATTCTTCATCAATTGAATATTACTGAAGTGGAAGCTCAACGATATAGTAAACTTGCCGGATCTTTGGTTTATGCAAACTCCTTGAAGAGAGCTTCACAGTCTAATCTAAAGCGTAACAGAAAAGGGCAAGACGGTCTTTGGGGTTATGGCATTTCGGGAGATATTCCTCTTGTTCTGGTTCGTATCAGTGATATTGCTGGTATAGAATTGGTAAGACAAACTATATTGGCACATGCTTATTGGCGTATGAAAGGCCTGCTTGTGGAGTTAGTCATATTGAACGAGGATATTTCTGTGTATTGGCAATCAGTACATAATGAGATTATAAATCTCATATCACTGGGGATTGAAGCTCCTTTACTAGAAAAAGCTGGAGGTATTTTTATCCGTCGCATTGAACATCTTCCATATGACGATATGTTGTTATTATTGTCTGCTGCACGTGTTGTTCTTACCGATGAACAGGGGACACTTGCCATGCAATTAGAATCCTTAACGATAAATGATGCATTGCAATTTCCTGCTTTGCAGCCCGAAGTTTCATCCATACCAACTGTAGTAAAATTGCCAACACGCAAGTTAATATTCGAAAATGGCTTGGGTGGATTTACTCCTGACGGGCATGAATATATTATTACTCTTCAACCCGGACAAACCACTCCTGCACCTTGGTGCAATGTGTTGACCAATGAACAGTTTGGTACAGTTATTTCCGAAAGTGGAAGTGCATACACTTGGGCAGAAAATTCCCATGAATTTCGACTTACTCCTTGGAATAACGATCCGGTGAAAGACACTTCGGGAGAAACCTTTTATATCAGAGATGAACAGTCTGGACAATATTGGTCACCCACACCACTACCGGTTAGAGGGCTTGCACCTTATATAATTAGGCATGGATTTGGATATACTATATTCGAACATAGCGAGAATGGCATAGAATCAGAGTTTACTGTATATGTTGCAATAGATGCTCCCATTAAATTTAATGTATTGAAATTGCGTAATGTGTCTGGCAGAGATCGTAGAATTTCAGTTACGGGATACTATGAATGGGTATTGGCTGATTTGCGACAAAAAAGCTTGCTTCATGTCCAGACTGAGATAGACGTAAAAACCGGAGTGTTTTTTGCCAGAAACTTTTATAATATAGGTTTTGCTGGGAAAATTGCCTTTGTTGACGTGGGTGAATCCCGTACTCTAACCGGAGACAGAACTGAATTTATTGGACGCAACGGTAGCTTATCACAACCGGCTGCAATGAAACGGACCCGTTTGTCTGGCAAAGTTGGTGCAGGCTTAGACCCTTGTGCCGCTATTCAAGTTGTATTTGAGTTAGCCGATGGACAAGAACGTGAAACTCGTTTCAGGCTTGGCTTTGCTCAAAATAAAAATGAAATGAGAGATTTAGTCTCACGTTTCAGGCAAGTTGGTGCAGTTAAAGAAGCACTTAATGGGGTATGGGCTTATTGGAATAAAACATTGGGTACAATTAATGTTGATACTCCCGACCTATCGGTAAATGTAATGGCTAACGGGTGGTTGTTATACCAAACGATAAGTAGTCGAATATGGGCACGTTCGGGATATTATCAGTCGGGAGGGGCTTATGGATTCCGTGATCAACTACAAGATGTAATGGCACTGGTACATGCCCAACCTGTTATGGCGCGCCAACAAATACTTAAAGCTGCCGGTCGTCAGTTTAGAGAAGGAGACGTGCAGCATTGGTGGCACCCTCCTTTGGGAAAAGGGGTAAGAACACATTTTTCAGATGACTATTTGTGGTTGCCATATGTTGTGAGCCATTATGTCACGAGCGTTGGTGATGCAGCTCTTCTTGATGAGAGCGTGTCATTTATTGAAGGACGTCCATTAGGATCTAATGAAGAATCATATTACGATTTACCCGGACGTTCCGAAGAGCGGGCTACAATTTATGAACATTGTGTAAGAAGTATAAAGTATGGATTAAAATTTGGGAAAAACGGATTGCCGTTGATGGGGTGTGGCGATTGGAATGATGGCATGAATCTCATTGGAAAAGATGGTCGGGGCGAAAGTGTTTGGCTGGGATTCTTTTTATATGATGTTCTTTTAAAATTTTCTAAGTTAGCTTTGTCTCGTAATGATACTTCTTTTGCCTATTATTGCATTGAGCAAGCAAAAATACTTCGGATTAATCTTCGGAAGAATGCTTGGGATGGAGAGTGGTATCGGCGTGCTTATTTTGACAATGGAGTACCAATCGGGTCGAAAATAAACGAAGAATGCCGTATCGACTCATTACCTCAAAGCTGGTCGGTTATCAGCGGTGCGGGAGATCCTGAACGGTCTGCTTCAGGAATGGCTCAAGTAGATAAGCTATTGGTAAACCGCAAAGATAAATTAATTCAGTTATTTACTCCGGCATTCGATAAATCGAATCTCAATCCAGGCTACATTAAAGGCTATATACCGGGTGTTCGTGAAAATGGAGGACAATATACACATGGGGCTATTTGGATTGTGTTCGCTTTTGCTCTTATGGGAGAAACTGAAAAAGCGTGGAAATTATTTGATCTTTTAAACCCTATACAACATGGAAGTACTACTGAGCAAATATCAGTTTATAAGGTGGAGCCTTATGTGGTAGCTGCTGACGTATATGCCGCCGAAGGACATCTAGGTCGTGGAGGTTGGACATGGTACACAGGTTCTGCAGCTTGGATGTATCGCCTTTTGGTAGAAACTCTTTTAGGAATAAACTTAATAAGGGATACGTTACATTTTTCACCTCATTTGCCGAAAAAATGGAATAGTTATAAGGTGCACTATCGTTACAAAGAAACTATATATCATATTACTTTTTGTCGAATATCAGATTCAGCATCTGAGCGTATCGTTCTTGATGGAAAGATATTGCATAATAAAAAGGTCTTGCCTCTTGTAGATGATAAAATTGAGCATACTGTAGAGATTTGGATAAATTAGGCATCTGATCAATATAATGGCTTTCATTACTTATTTATAACGAAAAAAATATACTAGGTGCTTTGTTATACATTTCTAGTTATTAATTATATAATTTACATATTATCAAGCCGTTTTTATTTTTACGCTGTTTTAACTTAATGAAAGGCAGCTATTTGTCATATACAACTTAGAGCATAATCTAAGGATTATGTGTAAAAAACATTGATCGGAGAACCAACTTCCGGTACTTTGTAGACTAACAGGTTGAAAAAAATAATTAAAAATAAAGAAAATGGAATTAGGTATTATTGGTTCAATAATAATTGGTATTCTGGCGGGCTTTGTAGCTGGTCAAATAACAAAAGGACATGGGTTTGGCTTAGTTGTAAACCTTATAGTCGGTTTAATCGGAGCAGTTTTAGGCGGATTTCTTTCAAATGTATTAGGGGTGAATTTCGGTGGAATAATAGGAATGCTGATCGTGTCTATTGTCGGAGCTGTTCTATTCTTATGGATACTCTCTTTATTTGGCGTTTACAACAAAAAATCCGGAGTTTAACTTAACGGATAAGATCTTTTAATTTAATAATAAGAAATATGAAAAAAATTATACTTTTATTTATTGTAATTCTAGCATCAATTACCATATCTGCTCAACAGCCGGAAGGACATAGTGTCAAAGCAGGTAGCAGAACGACTTTTGTTACTAATAGATTTTGGGACAATTGGTTTATCGGAGCTGGTGCCGGTTCAAATATTTATTTTGGCGACAAAGATGTAGATGCCACTTTTTGGCGGAGAATGACGGTAACGCCTAATTTCCAATTTGGAAAATGGTTCAATCCTTATTCTGGTGCTCGTATCAAGCTCTCTGGAGGTACGAATATACATACTTTTAATAATGATGCATCATTAATGACTCGTAACAGGTATGTGACTGCTGAGTTGAATTATATGTGGAATGTGACTGATTACCTATTGCATTATAATGCAGACCGCGTTTACTCTTTCATTCCATATCTTGGTTTAGGATGGGCATATGGATGGGACTATAAAAACTTGCCAGTATATGCAAGTAATAGTAATCACGTGAATAGCGTTACATTTGATACCGGTCTTATTAACCGTTTCAGGTTTTCACCACGAGTTGCTCTTGACCTTGAACTTTCAGGAAAATTACTTAAAGACAATTTTGATCAACGTACAGGTGGAAAACATAGCTATGACCTTCTTGGAACTGCTTCTGCCAGTCTCATTTTCACAATTGGAAAGGCTGTATTTACCGAAGCTGTACTAAGGGACCAATCAGAGGTCGACGACTTGAACAATACAATTAACATGCAGCGTGCAGATATTACAAGACTTTCGGAACGTCCGGTCGAAAAGGCAGAGCCTACTGTAATTGTAAAAGAAGTTGTTCGAGAAGTTCCGATTAGCGAAGTTCCAGCCAATAACGTTATCCTTTTCAGTATTAATAAAGCAAAGGTGGAATCAAATCAAGAGGTTAATGTGTATAACATGGCTAAATATCTGAAAGAAAATTCCGATAAGAAAGTTAAGATTATTGGTTATGCAGATAGAGAAACCGGAACAGTAGCTATAAATGAAAGACTATCGAGACAACGGGCACAGAATGTTGCCGATGTTATGACTGGTAAGTATGGAATAAGCCGGGACCGTGTTGCCGTTGAATGGAAAGGGCAAACTAATCCTCCTTTCAATGTAAAAGAATGGAATCGTGCCGTTATTTTATATGTTGAATAAAATTAAAAAGGTGAATATGAAAAAGATTTTAAATATGCTTTTTGTTTCCATCTATATTTTGCTGTTATCTTCGTGTAACACAAAGGCTGGTGCTGACAAAGACTATAGGAATGTTAAAGACTCCGTAAACAAGTCTATTGATAATGCAGCTGATTCAACAAAAAATAAAGTGGAAGATGTGAAAGATTCATGGAATAAAACTAAAAAAACTGTTGAAAAAAAAGCAGATACCATCAAAGTTGATATCAAAAAGGATGTCAAGAAGATAAAAAAAGACATTAAGAAAAAGTTGGATTAATATCCATAACAAATAATAAAGCCAGCCGACGATATAAATAAATCGGTTGGCTTATAAACAAAAATGATATGAATAAATTATTATTTTACAATATAATGCTATTGATTAGCATTGGTTTCACATCCTGTGGAAATGATGATGACGATGCTCCGGCATTAGGCGCTAACGTGCAAGTCACAGTAAAGAATATAATAGGTACTGTTCAACCAAATACGACTGTATACCTATATAAGGATAAGGTAGTAAGTGGATCTACAAAAAGTTCCGATGCTGACAAACAAGCTGTGACCAATGCGAATGGTATTGCTACTTTTAGCTTGAATTTCACAGAATTGAATATTTTTGAGTCTAAAACAGAATTATCTTTTGCCGTCTTTTATAAAGTTGGAGGTGCTGAATTTGTCGCTCCGGGCAGTACGAGCGTAACAGTAAAAAGAAATGATGAAAAAAAGATTGATCTTACGATTCCAATCTGAGTAAGAAGGAATATATGGAAAAGCAAATAGATAAAGCACCAGATTATCAGAAAGATAACCATTTGAGCGTTGAAGTGAAAAAATATCTGAAAATATTGAATGCCGGTAAGCCTGTTGAAACATTGTCGAAGCAGGATGCCCGTAATGTTCTGGTAGCTGTTCAGGAAAGGTTAAAAGTCAACTTATCAGGGATAGAAGAATCTGAAAAAACAATTTTAGATAAGGATTACCCTGTCAGGTTAACAATAGTCCGCCCTATAGGGATAGCAAAAAAACTGCCGGCTTTTATTTTCATACATGGTGGAGGATGGGTACTTGGCGACTATAACACACATAGACGGATGGTACGCGATTTAGTTGTAGAGTCGGGTTATGCCGCTGTTTTTGTGAATTATAATCTTTCCCCTGAAGCTAAGTATCCACAGGCTGTCAATGAAGTTTATGCTTCCATGAAGTGGATTGCAAAACATGGAGACGAAATAAATATAGATGGTGAACGTTTGGCTTTGGTTGGTAATAGTGCCGGAGGTAATATGGCTATTGCTGCCAGCTTACTGGCGAAGAAGAATAAAGAGCCAGCTATTAAAGTTCAAATTTTATTATGGCCGGTGACAAATACTTATTTTTATACAGAGTCATATATGCTATACAGTGAACAAAGGTTTCTGACCGCGGCAATGATGAAATGGATGTTTGATCAGTATACTACTGATTTGAAACAGCGTAAAGAAATTTATTTTTCACCGCTTTTAGCTTCTGTTGATGAATTAAGAGGCTTGCCTCCAACTGTTATACAAGTTGCTGAAAATGATATTCTTAGAGATGAGGGGGAAGCTTTTGGGCGCAAGTTGGATGAGGCAGAAGTTGATGTGACTACTATTCGTTATAACGGTGTAATTCATGACTTTGGGTTGTTAAATGGATTAGCGACTTTGCCTCAAACACGTTCGATGTTCACTTATTCAGCGGCAATATTAAAATATTATCTCAAATAAATTAGTGAAAATAATTATGAAAAAAGTTATATTAGGTTTACTGCTTGGCTCTTTAGCCGGGTATTTAATCCGTAAGATGCAGAATGATGGACAGTTTGACTGTATCTGTGATAAAGGCAACAAATTTCTCAAGAAATCAAAGAGAGATTTTAAGAATATAGTAGACTTGGCTAAAAATGAAGCTGAATATCTGAAGGATTAAGTTAAAGATAAGCTTGGCAGTGCAATTAAGACTGCCGGCTTTCTCTTTCGCTTAAATACAGATTATTCGTAGACCTGAGAGCGCCTGTTGGAGTGGGGAATACCCGTTCGAACAGGCGCATTTATTATAGGTGAAGCCATTCTTCAAATATTATAATTTTCACCTTGCAGTGCCCCAATTAGTAAAATCCTTATGCAAGTTTAGGAAAAAACTATCTACGAAAATGAATTATAAATAAATTTTCATGAACATGCTACTTACAATAAAGCAAGCTTGCAAGAAGTCTGAATAATAATGTTATATGAAAAGTAATCTTATGTCAAGCAAAGTAATCCCAATCATATTAAAGTCGGAGTACAATCCGGTCCGATTATATATTAAGGGATGAATCCGAGCAAGTAGCGAAGGCGAAATTTATTAAATATACTTTAAATGTGGTATATAAATACCATATTTATGGTATGAATCGAATGTAGATAGTTTCTTTCCTTTGCACTCACGTAAAAAGAAATAATAAAGAATTAAGTTCAGTTCAATAGAGTTAATATAGTGAGTTATAAATTGAAAAGAAACGTTGTATGAGTAAAAAGTTAGGTGTATTAGTTTTATATATTTTCTTAGGTATTGTAGAAAGTATAGCTCAGGTTACTACCATACGTGGTACGGTAATTACAGATGATGATGGAGAGCCTGTGATCGGCGCTAGTGTTGTTATAAAAGGAACAACAAAGGGGACTGTGACCAATGTTGATGGTCAATTCGTCTTACCAAATGTTCCAAACTCTGCAAAATTGGTAGTATCTTATATTGGGTTGGCAACTCAGGAGGTTGCTGCTAAACCGGATATTAAGATTCGTTTATTGACGGATGATCGTCAATTGGATGAAGTAGTGGTTACGGCGCTCGGTATTTCAAGGGAGAAAAAAGCTTTGGGATATTCAGCTCAAGAAATTAAATCGGACGCCCTGACTCAAGGCAAGGATAACAATATCTTGAATTCTTTGAGTGGTAAAGTTTCCGGAGTACGTATAACCAATACTCAAGGTGATGTCGGGTCGAGTAGAATTGTGATTCGTGGTGAGACTTCTATAGCTGGAGAAAATCAGCCCTTGTTTATAGTGGATGGTATTCCTGTGGACAACTCACAACTCAACGGGCAATCCATTGGTCGTGACTTTAAGAATGCTATTGCCGATTTGAATCCGGAAGACATCAAGTCGCTTACCGTATTGAAAGGGCCTAATGCTTCGGCACTTTATGGTGCTCGTGCTGCTCATGGGGCTATTGTCATTACAACGAAAAACGGACAAGGACAGAAAGGATTGGGCATTACCTTACATTCCACTACTCAGCTGTCACAAGCTGCCACTCTGCCGAAATTTCAAAATCTCTTTGGGCAGGGAGCGGGAGGACAGTTTAAATATGTAGATGGAAAAGGAGGTGGTGTAAATGATGGAGTGGATGAAAGCTGGGGACCGCGGTTGGATATCGGATTGCAAATACCTCAGTTTGATAGCCCGTTGGATGCCTCTGGAAATCGTACTGCTACTCCATGGATATCACATCCCAACAATGTGCGTGATTTCTTTCGTACCGGCATCACTACAAATAATGGTGTATCAATATCCCGATCAGATGATAAATATCAGTTCCGTGTAGGTTATGGCTATGAGAAGCAACAAAGTATTGTGTCCGGTGCTGAAACGAACAAAACGAATATAAGCTTAAATACCGATTATAAGCTGACTGACTGGCTCTCGGTAGGAAGTACTGCTAACTATATTGTATACACGGCACCCAGTTTGCCTGGGTCAGGTAATCCTTCGGGTTCTAATTATCGTTCCAACAGTACAATGTTACAGTTTTTATGGTTTGGCCGTCAGGTCAATATCCAATCTTTGAAAGATAACTATTCGCGTAATTGGAATTCCAGCTATTACAGTAATCCTTATTGGAATGCTTATTATAATACTCAAAGCCAGGAACGCCATAGATTGATTGGAGATTTACATGTAGATTTTCATCCGCTGAAAGACTTGAATATCCGTTTCCGTACAAGCACAGATTGGTATAACGACCGTCGTAAATCGAAAGTAAAGTGGGGTACAAGTGGTACACCTTACGGTAGCTATGATGAAGATGCTTATACCGTGAAAGAAAATAATACAGAATTGATCGCTACATATACCAAGCAGCTGACTCAGGATTTAGGACTTGATGCCTTGGTGGGTTTCAATGTGCGTAATAAGCAATATGAAAATAATTTTCAGAAAGCGCCTAGATTGGCAGTAGCTGATCTCTATAATCTTGGTAATTCACGTGATCCATTGGTCTCTTCCAATTATTTTTATCGGTTACGCCAATACGGATTATATGGCTCGGCGCAGTTGAATTATCGGAATTGGGCGTTTTTGAATGTCACAGGACGAAACGATTGGTCGTCCACGCTTCCTGTTGCAAACAATTCTTATTTCTATCCTTCGGCTACTGCAAGTATTCTTTTGTCAGAGCTACTCGGCTTGCAAAAGTCATTCGTCAATTACTTGAAGTTGCGTGGTGGTTGGTCACAAGTAGGTGCTGATGCCGATCCTTATCAATTGGCTACTGTATACGTGTCCGAAACAGCATTTGGAGGTAATCCTTTGCAGACATCCTCCGGTGAAGGTAAGAATCCCCAGCTGAAGCCAGAAAAGACTTCATCGGTTGAAGCCGGTCTCGAAGCTGCATTCCTGAATAACCGCATTCATCTTGATTTTACTTATTATAAGACCGATAGCCGCAATCAAATTTTGAAACTTGCTACCAGTGCAGCTAGTGGCTATAACTCACAGGTACGTAATGCCGGACATATACGTAACCAAGGTTATGAAGTACAGTTGAATGCCACACCTGTCAAAGTAAAAGATTTCCAATGGGATATCAATACCAATTACGGAGTGAACCGTAGTAAGGTAATCAAATTGGATGATGAAGGTTTGATACAGAGCTATCAGCTTTATTCGTCAGGTGTACAAGTTCTTGCTTCTGTGGGTGATGCTTACGGAACATTATTCGGAACATCATATACGCGTGATGATGCAGGAAATATTGTAGTGGATGCCAACGGTTTGCCTAAAGTAAATACTACAGCTAAAAAATTGGGTAAGTTTACTCCCGATTGGACAGGAGGTATCAGTAATTCACTAACTTATAAAAACTTCACTTTTTCATTTTTGGTTGACGCCAGCTTCGGAGGCTCTATCTTCTCCAATACGAATAAAACGGGCAAATATACCGGTATCCTGAAAAGTACCTTGCAAGGTCGCGATGCCGATCACGGAGGACTATGGTATTATGTTGATGCCAATAATATAAGAGTTCCGCTGTCTACTCCACAGTATACCACTTCATCTACCGGATTGTATTATGCAAATCTAAATGGCAATTCCACTCGTGTTTATCAAGATGGTATTATCGTAAACGGTGTTACTGAAAATGGTCAGAAGAATACAATAATCACCTCGGCAGAGAACTATTATCATCGTATTTACAGTATTGCAGAGGATAATGTTTATGATGCATCCTATGTAAAACTGCGTGAAGTTGCACTTACATATAATCTGCCAAAGGCTCTTGCTTCCAAATTATTTTTGCAAGGCGCTTCGTTTACTTTGACCGGGCGTAATTTGTGGATAATTTATAAGAAAGTTCCTAATATTGATCCTGAAGCAGCGTTGACTGCCGGCAATGCACAAGGCGTAGAAGCTTATTCCTTGCCAACGACACGCTCCATCGGATTGAATGTGACACTTAAATTCTGATAGAACTTCATTTACAAGAATAAAGATATGAAAAAGAACTATTTAAATTATATAGGAGTTATAGCATTTTTGTTGCTGGCTATTTCGTGCAACGATGAATTAGCAGACATAAATGTGAATCCCAACGCGACAGAGAATCCCCAACCGTCTTATTTATTGTCTGCTACCGAATATCATTCGGCGGAGTGGTACTGGGGGAGTACCGTTAGTTATAACACCTCCTTACTTTGGGTGCAACACTGGGCTAAAATACAATATACCGAACCCGACTGCTACAATGTGACAAATGGTGACTTTAACACTATTTGGAATACCGGCTATGCCACCTTGATTGCTAATCTGAATGCAATTATTAATTCTAATCTGAGCAACGATAATTATAGAGGAGTAGCTTCTGTATGGCGTTCATGGGTTTTTCTCCAATTGACTAATCTCTTTGGTGACATTCCTTATAGCCAATATGCAAAGTCTGTTACGCCTGCTTATGATACACAGGAGAATGTTTTAAGAAATTTGTTGGTGGAATTGGAAAATGCTGATCAGCTGCTTAAGCCTACCGGAGATGCTATTGAAGGAGATCTTATCTATAATAATAACATCGCTAAGTGGAAGAAATTAGCCAAATCACTTCGTTTGCGTATTGCTCTCGAAATAGCCGATCGCGATGAGGCTACTGCCAAAAACATTATTTCCACCTTGTATGCCGATCGTGCTAATCTGATTAATAGTAATGATGACATTACGCAATTTATATTTGCTGCTTCGCCGCAATGGAACCCTTGGGCTTCCGCCTTCAGTTCCCGTGATGATCAGCGTGTATCCAAAACATTGGTAGATAAATTACAACAGTTAGGTGACCCTAGATTACCGGTTTATGCACAGTTACCTCAGGATGGGACAGTAACTACTTACGCCGGTGCAGCTAATGGGCTTTCGGCGGATGCAGCCAATAATCAGGGTTTCTCCAAAGTGTCACGTCCCGGTACTTATTTCTTGCGCGATAGCTCACCTGCTGTGTTCTTTACTTATGCTGAAGCATTGTTTATTTATGCTGAAGCGGCAGCCCGCGGATGGATTACCGCCGATGCCTCGACACTTTATAAACAAGCTGTTACAGCTTCTTTAAACCAATATGGAGTGACGAGCACTTCTAAGATTGATACATATTTAAATCAGGAAGCCGTGCAATACGATTCTTCCAAATGGTTTGAGTTGATTGGCTGGCAAAAGTGGATTGCTTACTACGGGCAAGGTCCTGATGCCTTTACCGATTGGCGAAGATTGGGATATCCTACTTTGAGTCCCGGCCCTAATTCTGCTTTAAGCCCCGGTGTAATGCCGCGTCGTTTATTCTACCCCAATACCGAGCAGTCTCTGAATGGTGTAAACTATAAGTTGGCTGTGAAGAACCAGGGAGCAGATGAAATTACTACTCGCTTGTGGTTTGATGTAGCAAACAAGGAAAGATAAGCCGATATTATAGGTGTTGTCATTTAATAAATACTGCCGCGCGATCTAAAAAATGGCGCGGCAGTATTATTATAATAAATCAATCTGTTGAAAGAGGGAACTATTAAATTCTAGTTATTCATTCGTTTTGCTTACTTTTGCCCAAATTTTAGTAATAGTATGTTAGAAAATCTGTTTAAGAAAAAGGATATTGCAACAATCCTTCGGGAAGCAAATGAAAATAATGGCGGCTTAAAACGCAATCTTTCGGTATTTAATTTGGTGGCATTGGGTATTGGTGCTATCGTAGGGACAGGCATTTTTGTCATTACCGGACAAGCCGCCGCCAGTTATGCCGGACCTGCTTTAACCATCTCATTTCTTATATCCGCTTTGGGTTGTATTATGGCAGGACTTTGTTATGCGGAGTTTTCGGCAATGATTCCTGTGGCAGGAAGTGTCTATTCATACTGTTACGTCACGATAGGGGAGTTCCTAGCGTGGTTTATCGGATGGACATTAATATTGGAGTATCTTTTTGCCTGTTCCAGTGTGGCAGTCGGTTGGTCGGGATATGTTGTGAGTCTGATGGAAGGATGGAATATTCACTTGCCTCAACAGATAGCTCAGGCACCTTTCGATCACATAGGCAACCAATGGGTATGGACAGGCAGTCTGATCAATTTTCCGGCAGTGTTTATTATCGTTCTCGTTTCTTCTTTCCTAATAGGTGGTATAAAGCAATCCGCTTTTATTAATAACATGATCGTTGTCATCAAAATCGGAGTGATTCTTCTTTTTATTGGTTTTGGACTTTCGTATATTGATGTAAGTAATTGGCATCCCTATATTCCTCAAAATACCGGCACATTTGGTGAATTCGGTTGGAGTGGTATTTTGCGTGGAGCGGCAGTTGTGTTCTATGCTTATCTGGGTTTTGATGCTTTGTCTACAGCTGCGCAGGAAGCTCGTAATCCACAACGGGATATGCCCAAGGGAATCTTGATATCCCTGCTGATCTGTGCTTTTTTATATGTGGCTGTTACTGCTGTTTTGACCGGAATTGTAAATTACCAAGATTTAAATGTTCCGGCACCTATCGCTTTAGCTATTGACCGTACCGGAGAAGGATTGAAATGGTTGAGTCCGTTTATTAAATTGGGAGCGGTAGCGGGACTTAGTTCGGTGATCCTGGTTATGATGTTGGGTCAATCACGCATCTATTTTTCAATCTCCAAAGATGGCTTATTACCCGGTATATTTTCTAAGGTAAACAGTAAAAGGGGAGTTCCTTATCATGCTACAGTATTTGCATGCGTATTAACTTCCATATTTGCGGGGCTATTTCCGTTGCATGTACTGAGTGAACTGGTTTCTATCGGTACCCTGTTGGCATTCACCATTGTATGTATCTGCATTTTGATTTTACGTAAGAAAAGGCCCGAGCTGAAACGTCCGTTCCGTACACCTTGGGTACCGGTTGTACCTATTTTAGGCGCAGCACTCTGTATTTTACAAATGGTCTTCCTTCCCTGGTCTACTTGGGAAAGACTGATACTATGGACAGCAGTGGGCTTGATTGTCTATTTCACTTATAGTATAAAGCACAGTAAGCTTAATAAGAAATAAAAGGCTCTCTTCAAGGTCTATTAATTTATTCGTAACGTCTCTTTTGTGACAAATAGCGAACAATCTTTGCACTACTTTTGTATTTGCATAGAGAAAGGTTCAATTATTATTAATCAAAAGAAATAATGATTATGAGTGAGTTAATAAATAATTCCGAGAAGAGAAAAGAGTTGCTCAAGCACTTGATTCTTCAACTTCACAAAGGGGAAGCTCCCGAAGTCGTACGCAAAAGATTGATTGATTTACTGCGGTCCATCCCTTACGATGAGGTGGTTGAAGTAGAGCAGGAATTGATTAATGAAGGACTTCCCGAGGAAGAAGTCTTGAGATTCTGCGATATCCATACCGCTGTGTTAGACGGTAGTATTGATACTTCTGCGCAACAGGAAGCTCCTGCCGGGCATCCGGTTGATACCTTTAAAAAAGAGAATATTGAATTGCGGAAAATCGTCTCTGCTATAAGAGGGTTATTTACTGCAATTGCTCGATACGACGATGATAAGCAGGGATACTTGTTAGAGATGAAAAGTCTGTTGAATCAGCTTTCCGATGTGGATAAGCATTATAGACGCAAAGAGTATCTGCTGTTCCCATTTCTCGAAAAATACGATATTACAGGTCCTCCAAAAGTAATGTGGGGTAAACATGATGAGACACGTGCTTTACTTAAAGCTGCTCATGAAGTTATAGATGTCCGTGCCGATATCAGTCCCGAAGAATTGCGATCCGCAATAGCCTATATCATTGAACCGGCTTTGTCTGCTGTAGAAGGTATGATTATGAAGGAAGAAGAAATTCTGTTGCCAATGTGCATGGATACTCTTGCCGAAGATGAGTGGGGGCAGATCTATCATCAGAGTCCAGAAATAGGATTTTGTATCTATGACCCCAAAGACAAGTGGCATCCGGAAGGTAAGGTGGTAAGCGAGGTAGAATACAAATCTGCCGACGGTCGCATTGTACTACCGACCGGAAGTTTTGATGTGGCACAACTTACGGCTCTCTTCAGTTATCTGCCTATGGACATCACCTTTGTCGATAAAGAAGATAAAGTCCGCTTCTTCTCTTTAGGTGAACATCGTATCTTCGACCGTAACCGCGCGATAATAGGAAGGGACGTCCGTTTATGTCATCCTCCCGGAAGTGTACACATCGTTGAACAGATATTGGTCGACTTCAAAGAAGGGAAAGAATCAAAAGCCGCTTTCTGGATTAACTTCAAAGGCATGTTTGTTTACATTGAATACATTGCCTTGCGTGACGAATCAGGTGAATATCTTGGGGTAATAGAATGTACCCAGGATCTCACTAAATATCGTCAACTCGAAGGTGAGCAGCGTTTACTCTCTTATTCGAAATAAATTCATTTTATAGTTTAATTTATATGGCGTTGCTAAATATCACACCCCAGACTAAGATAGGAGAAATGCTGGAGGCTTATCCTGCATTGGAAGATACACTATTGAAGATTTCTCCATCATTTGCCAAATTGAAGAACCCAATTTTGCGCAAGACCATAGCACGGGTGGTTTCATTGCGCCAAGCAGCGGAAGTCGGAAAAGTCGATCTTGGAACAATGGTCGCTGAATTAAGAAAGGCTGCCGGATTGAATAGGGATACGGAATCGGGAGATTTGGCCAAAGCAGATGCGGAAAGCATATCACTCAATCTTCCTGAACCCGTTTGGCTGATGGATTATGATCTGTCGCAAGCTATTGTGTTTGATGCAAGGAGTGTAATAGAAGAGGGTGGAAGTCCTCTCAACGAGATATTGAGCAGAGTAAAACGGCTAGGTGAAGGAGAAGTCATGCTTCTCCTCACTCCCTTTGTTCCTGTTCCTGTCATTGAACTGGTACTTTCCAAAGGATATCTCAGTTGGAGTAAACAAGAAGGAGAGACAATACAAACTTTCTTTCGCAAAAAATGAGGAAGAATCTCGAAACTTGATAAAGGAGTAGAGTCGTACAGACTTCAGGTTGCATAAGTTATTCTACACATAGCCATTATATTCGGATTTAATGCGGTATATTTGCACCGTTTTTGAGATATGATGTAATGGGTATTCGTACAAAAGGATTTACTTATGGTGCTGTAGCTGCGGCCAGTTATGGGTTGAACCCCTTATTTACACTTCCGCTTTATAAGGCCGGAATGCTTGTTGATTCCGTATTGTTCTATCGCTATTTCTTTGCCTGTCTGCTTTTGGGAATAATGATGAAAATACAAGGAGAGTCGTTTGCCATTAAGAAATCAGAAATTCTTTCTTTGGCTGCGATGGGCTTGCTGTTTTCCTCTTCCTCCCTGTTTCTTTTCATTAGTTATAATTATATGGACGCGGGTATTGCATCGACCATTCTATTTGTCTACCCCGTTTTGGTAGCACTTATTATGGCTTTGTTTTTTCATGAGAGGGTTTCTTCTCTCACCATATTATCTATCGGACTGGCATTCTTCGGCATCTCGTTGCTCTATCATGGAGGAGGAGGTAAAACTTTGAGTTTATTGGGAGTATGGTTGGTCTTTCTTTCTTCGCTGACTTATGCCATTTACATTGTGAGTGTAAACCGTTCTTTCTTACGGACTTTCCCTACAGCCAAACTGACTTTCTATGGATTATTGTTCGGAATTCTGGTTTATGTGGTGCGCTTGGATTTCTGTACTGCATTACAACCGGTTCCTTCCGGTGCTTTATGGATTAATGTGTTATCTCTAGCCATCTTTCCCACTATTATTTCGTTAACGGCAATGACGCGCTCAATCCGTTATATCGGTTCTACTCCTGCTGCCATATTGGGAGCACTCGAACCTCTGACCGCCTTATTCTTTGGGGTTCTTGTCTTTGGTGAGCAACTTACGCCGCGTATAATCCTAGGAGTTGTCTTGGTGTTGGTTGCTGTGACACTCATCATAGTAGCCCGACCGCTTGGTCAACTTATTAAAAAGCAAGTTCAGCGCCGGAATCTTACCGGATTTTGATCTCTCTCCTCGCCAACAATGAAGTGTAAGATAGTGATGCTTTATAATTTTGCTTGATTTTGAATGATACGGGCAATTTGTTCCGCCGTTCGTTCAATATTACGCCGGGTAACATCCGCATGCATGGCTTGCTTAAGAGGCATTGGCGCAGGAGTAATGGAAAATACCGCAGTAAATCCCGCTTCATTCAGTATTTCACTGTCTTCTATGCTTCCAGCAAGTAAAATGACCGGAACATTCCATTTGTCAGCTTCTTTAAGAATACCGTGAGCCACTTTGCCCATAACGGTTTGCTTATCGGCCTTGCCTTCTCCGGTAATGACCAAATCAGCATCCGATATTCTATTCGAAAAATTCAGTACTTTTAATACCAATTCTATTCCCGGCTTTAGCTCGGCATTGAAAAAAGCACGAAGACATCCTCCCATACCTCCTGCAGCTCCCGAACCCGGGAGGCCGGATATTTCTATTCCGGTAGCTTGGTGGATTACTGTCGCAACATGCCGCATGCCCATATCCAGCACATTGACCATCTCTTTATCCGCACCCTTTTGAGGAGCAAAAATAGCAGCTGCTCCTTGTGCACCAAAGAATGGATTGTTCACGTCACAAGCTACGGTGAAATGAGATGTTCGGATTGCCGAATACCTATCATTTCGGTCAATTGAAGCGACTTGACTCATTGTTTGTCCGCTCGCGATGTCTAATACTCTTCCGTCTTTATCTTTAAGTTTATAGCCTAAGGCTTGCAGCATACCCATTCCGGCATCATTTGTTGCGCTTCCGCCAATGCCAATTATAAAATTTCGACAACCATGTTCCAAGGCATCTTTTATCACTTCACCGGTACCGTAAGTAGTGGTAAGCATCGGGTTTCTTTGCTCCAAAGGGACTAACGTAAGTCCACTGATATTAGCCATCTCAATAAAGGCGGTCTTGCCGTCTCCCGATATTCCGTAGTAAGTCTGGCGCAAGTTCATGAGCGGATCATGCGCTTGAAGCATCACTTTCTTACCAGAGGTAGCGGCTGTGAGCACATCTGTCAGCCCCTCACCACCATCGGATACAGGAATGGATATCACCTCGCATTCAGGAAAGATGCGTTTAATACCTTTGGCGGCTGACTCTCCCGCTTCAAAAGAACTCAGGCTACCTTTAAAGGAGTCTATTGCGATGATTACTTTCTTCATTGTTGAGTGTTAATCCGCTTGCAAATATACTCTTTATCTCATTCGATAGGCATAAACGTTGGAGTTTCCTTTAGTGGCAGAGAATCTATGTCACTGATATCAGAGAGAATATAAGTAAGCTCTTTATTTAATTGAATCCGGAATGTGTATAAACATAAGAATGGCGGGATTATAGCATCCGGTAGATCGGCGATAGGAGAGAGAAAGTAAAGAAATCACTTTAAATGTTTATCTTTGCATCATGGCTGAAGATGTATATAAGACGATAACCACTCTTGCAGAAGGTATTTATACGGAAAAGAAAAGTAAATTCATTGCAATAGCTTTACCGGTAAAGACCGTTGAAGAAATAAAAGAGCAGGTGGATCATTATCAGAAAAAATATTATGACGCCCGGCATGTCTGCTACGCTTATGTGCTGGGTCATGAGCGTAATGTCTTTCGCGCCAATGACAATGGAGAACCTTCGGGTACAGCCGGTAAGCCTATTCTTGGTCAAATCAATTCGAATGAACTGACAAATATACTAATTATTGTAGTGCGCTATTTTGGTGGAATAAAGTTGGGTACCAGCGGACTGATTGTTGCTTATAAAGCTGCTGCTGCCGAAGCTATAGCTAATGCGCAGATCGTGGAAGAGACCGTTGACGAAATGATCACAGTGCTTTTTGAATACCCGTTTATGAATGATGTAATGCGTATTGTGAAAGAAGAAGAACCCGAAATACTGAAGCAGGAATATGATATGGATTGCAGTATGACTTTACGTATTCGTATGTCGGCAATGCCAAAATTAAAAGCTAGACTTGAAAAGGTGGAAACGCTCCGTTTTCCCTAAATGAAAAAGAGAAATTGTAAAAAGAAGGGGCAATGCATTTCTTGATGAATAGTTATGTATACTCAGTCATTATGCTAATGAGGTGCAATGTCTCTTCTTACGGCGTCTCCTAATTATTCAACACCATCTTTAAAATTTACAGTGTGATCGGAACCATCGCAGAATGGCTTGTTTTTTGAAGCTTCACATCTGCATAGGTGGATGGTACCATTGTTTGAAATCTCTTTACCATCTTTCCCAATAAAAGTAAAGTCGCCTTTTACTTCGTAAGGCCCGTCAGGGAAAACTTTGACGATGACCGGTTTCTCATTTTTTTCCATAATTGTCAGTCTTTAAATTATACGTAACTTCGGTCTAACAAACGCTTCTCAATCTAAATGGTTCAGTGCTTTTATCTGTTTTTACTGTTTTTTTCTACCTTTGTAGAGTAAACAACTGAATTTATACAATATGGCTTTTGAAGCAATAAAACGTGAATTGGGTGAACTATATACTTTTTTCCGGTTACTTGCCGATGGAGAAGTATCTCCCGGTACACCTGCAGCTCGCAAAGACGAGACTGTAAAATGGCCGGTCAGCATGATAAAACGTGAAGAAAGCTCGCAAAGACGAGACTGTAAAATGGCCGGTCAGCATGATAAAACGTGAAGAACATGACGGTTCCCGTTTCTATTATGTGGAGGATAAAGAGATTCGTATTTCCAGTGAGACGGGTGAACAGTCTATTCCCCGTAAAGACTTTGCTGCCGCCGCAAGTGAAATCTATGAATTGCTGAAATCACCTTCGGTAGACGAATATGTAGAAGTGTCCGATACAGTGGAGACTTTCTTAAATACGGTGGCTATTTATGACTTGGAAGCCAAGACGGAAGACCGTACCGATTTCTCGGTTGCATTTTGGCATTCCGATGCTCCTCTATGCGGCTTTAATGTGCGCTGTCGGTTGAGCTCCATGAATCCTTTGTTGGATGGAGGCAGAGCTGCTAATCTGAAGTTGGAACAATCCGGTATCAAGTTTGCAACTCCTACTGTGAATAAGATCAATGCTTTACCGGAATCTCCCACTGAAGTGGCGGAACGCATGATGATGATTGAGCGTCTTGGCGGTGTATTGAAATATTCAGATGTAGCTGATCGAGTATTCCGAAGCAATCTGTTAATGATCGACCTTCATTTTCCGCGTGTATTGGCAGAGATGGTGCGTATGATGCATCTTGATGGAATAACCCGTGTCCGCGATCTGACAGAGAGGATAAAAGAAATCAATCCGTTGAAGATCAAAGAAGAGTTGATCAGCAAGCATGGTTTCTATGAATTTAAGATGAAACAATTTTTGATGGCTCTTGCGTTGGGAATGCGTCCTGCTAAAATATACAATGGCGTTGACTCTGCCGTTGAAGGATTGTTTCTTGTTGATGGGAGTGGGGATGTGCTGTGTTACCATCGTTCCAATTACCAGGCTTTTGCCGATTTTCTCTATCAAAATACCCGTTTCGAGAAAGGAAACGTAGATAAAGATAAATATGGTTTTCTGGAAAGAGAAAATGGAGTCTATTATTTCAAACTGAATATAAAACTGGGACTTATTAAACGGTAATCTCGAGGGGGGCGTTGTACTTTCCCAATCTTTTTAACTAGGTATATTCTCTGGCGTAAAAGATGAAGGCAGATATTCAATACTACTTCTTGAATTAAATAATAAACCCTTGCTACGACATGTAACAAGGGTTTATTATTTTAATTTTAGCATACCTTCTTTTCGATAAGAGTACGTGCTTCGTTGCTCCCTCTGTCGATTCATTCTTTACTGCTATTCCGAAAGATCTTTTTTCGCATAGGCAAAGCATGAAATGCGATAATGCTTTAGTCAAATAATGACTTAAATTTTTTGAATATCTTTTCTTTAATAGAAGCATTTGGGCGGAAATTATCCGACTCCTCCATCTTCTCGAGCGTGCTCTTTTCTTCCTTAGTCAATGTTTCAGGTACATACACGCTGATGTTCACTAATAAATCTCCCGTACCGTATCCATTCACGCTAGGCAAACCTTTACCGCGTAAACGCAGCACCTTGCCCGGTTGTGTACCGGAATCTAT
>JADHED010000306.1_pt1 | contig 66409 bp, 46 predicted proteins | sample 8952041 | NCBI WGS metagenome assembly JADHED01 (sample SAMN16124423, study PRJNA663239) | bioreactor sludge metagenome | isolation source: sludge (control) | place: India:Bengaluru | collected 2018-09-08 | reverse complement strand
GCGGCCCTCCGGACCGCGAGCCTCATCGAGGCGCTCGAGAAGAAGGCGGAGCGCGGGACGCGCGTGGCGCGCGAGCTGCAGAAGAGCGCCGACGAGACGAGCGGCGCGGCGATCCTCGGGACGAGCGCGGCCGTCGCGGCTCTTCTCTCGGAGATCGCGGTCGTCGCCGCGTCCGACCTCCCCGTCCTGGTGACGGGGGAGACGGGCGTCGGGAAGGAGCTCGTCGCGCGCCACGTCCACTCGGGGTCGCGCCGGCGGGACGAGGCGCTGATCCACGTCAACTGCGCGGCGCTCCCGGAGTCGATCGCCGAGAGCGAGCTCTTCGGTCACGTGGAGGGCGCGTTCACCGGTGCGGTCCGCGACCGCGCGGGGAAGTTCGAGGTGGCCGACGGCGGGTCGCTCTTCCTCGACGAGGTGGGCGAGCTTCCGTTATCCCTCCAGCCGAAGCTCCTTCGAGCGCTCCAGCAGGGGGAGATCCAGCGAATCGGCTCGGACCGGCCGCACCGGGTCGACGTGCGCGTGATCGCCGCGACGAACCGGGACCTGACGGCGGAGGTCGCGAGGGGCCGCTTCCGCGCCGACCTCTACCACCGCCTCGCGGTCTACCCGATCCGGGTCCCGGCGCTTCGCGAGCGGCGGGAGGACATCCCCATCCTGGCGACGCACTTCGCGGACAGCGCCCGCCGCCGCCTCGGCCTCGGGCCGCTGCGCCTCTCCGAGGAAGTCCGGGAGGCGCTCGCGACCGCGGAGTGGCCGGGGAACGTCCGGGAGCTCGAGAACGTCGTCAGCCGCGCCGTCCTGCGCGCGGCGGCCGGAAAGCCGCTCGGCGCCCCGATCGCCGTCGGCCTCGCGAACGTCGACCTCGGGCCCGACGGCCCGGCCCGGGCGCCGATCGAGCCGGTCGTGCCGACCGTCCCGGCCGGCCCGCTTCGGGAGCAGATCGAGGAGTTCCAGCGGAGGCGCATCCGCGAGGCGGTTGCGCGGCACGGCGGGAACCACGCCGCCGCGGCGCGCGAGCTCGGGATGCACCGTGCGAACCTCCACCACCTGGCGCGGAGGCTCGGCCTGAAGGGCTGACGATCCCGGGAGCCGGTCCCTCTCCCGAGCGAGCGCGCCGTACCGGCGGAAGAGCGGTCGTTCCCGATATCCTCTGCGGGCCCGATGGACACGAGCTTCGTCTCCTCCACCATCCTCCTCGTCCTGATCACCGACCCGCTCGGGAACATCCCGTTCTTCATCTCCGCGCTGAAGCACGTCCGTCCCGAGAGGCGCCGCGTCGTCGTCCTCAGGGAGTGCCTCGTCGCATTCGCCGCGCTCCTCGTCTTCCTCCTCGCGGGGCGGCCGATCCTCCGGCTGCTTCAACTGAGCGAGGACGCGCTCCGGATCAGCGGGGGCGTCGTCCTGCTTCTGATCGCGATCCGGATGATCTTCCCCGAGAGGGGAGCACGCCTCGGGGAGGAGGACAGCGAGGACCGGGAGCCTTTCATCGTGCCGGTGGCGATCCCGCTCATCGCGGGACCCTCGGCGATGGCGACGGTCCTCCTGATGTCGACTCCCGATCCGCTGCAGATGCTCTCGCTCGCGGGCTCGCTCACGGTGACGATCGCGATCACGGCGGTCGTCTTCGTCTCGAGCACGCGCATCCAGAAGGTCCTCGGCGACCAGGCGATCATGGCGATGGAGCGCCTGATGGGGCTCGTCCTGACGGCGATCGCCGTCGAGATGCTCCTCGGCGGCGTCGCGAGCTACATCCGGCGCGGCCCGGGCTGAGGAGGCGGGGCGGAGGCGCCCCTTCGTTCCGGCGAGGAAATACACGAGTGTAGACACGGCCCCGAGCGGCCCCTTGCGGTCCCGCCCGTGACTCCGTGACGACGGGCCTGTCGAGACGACTCCGGCCATCGGCCGGCGGGGTTCGTTTCCAGGCGTCCTTCCCTCGGCGGCGAGCGTCGACCCGTGGCCGTGGATTTGCGTCACGGGGGCAGATTGCACCGGGCTGGTCGGACGGGGCCGGCGATTCGAGAGAGCCGAGCATGGGGGAGTGAAGTGACGACGAGGCGCACCAGCACGGGTTCCAGGGATGTCACGTCGGTCCGCGGCCGTCTCCCGTAGATGCGGCAAAGAGGGACCAGCGTTGCAAATTCTGCAAGAGGCCAGGGAAGCAGGTCCTGATGCTGCCTGGATTCGGGCTCGAGAACCGACGGGACGATCGGCTCGCGACCCGCACGGACGGATGACGGAAACCACCCGGTTCATGTCTCACGAACGGGAGAAGACGATCACGAAGTCTTCGATCCCCGAGCCTCGGAGGAAAGAAATGTACATGCTCTCTCGCCTCGTCAAGCCGGCGGCATCGCTCCTCTTCGTGCTGGGGATGGCGATCCTGGCGACGTCCTCGCCCGCGGCCGCGCAGGACGTCTGCCCGGGGTTCGACCGGAAGCACACCATCACGAGGCTGGGCGGCCCGAACGCCCTGGCTCCGGGCGGCGGGCACTCCCGGACCCGGGCCGAGCTCCAGGCGTACTTCGCCGCGAACGCGGGGACGATCCGCGCCGTCCTGGCGAGCCAGGGCATCGGCGAAGAGGTCGCGAGCGCCCTCCTCGACGCCGTGCGCCAGGACGCCCGCATCACCGAGCGCGCCATGCCCGAGGGCGAGCGCCTGCAGTGGATGGCCTACCGGAAGAAGGGCCGAGTCGCCACGATCGAGAACGTGTGCCTCAACCTGCCGGGTGCCGCCCCGGCCTTCGAGGTCATCGTCCCGGTGGTGACCGCCGCCGAGACGGCTCGCGCCGACTGCAGCATCGACGTCACGGCCGACCACCAGCCCGGCGGGACCAGCTCGTTTCGGATTCGGACCGCTCCGGGCGCGCGGGTGACGCTGGAGGGGCCCGCCGGGAGCCGGACGATCCTCGAAGGCGGCGGATCGAACTGGACGGGACCGTGGGAGGACCCGTACGGGACGGACTACGCCTTCACGGTGACCAGCGAGCGAGCGACGGCTGAGACGGTCACCCGCTACACGTTCCTCGTGCCGAGGGAGTGCCTGAACCTGGCGCTCATCGGCCGGACCGAGGAGCGGCGGGCCGGCAAGCCGGAGACCTGCACCGAGCGCCGCATCGTTCCGCGCCCCGCGCCGCCGGTGTCGCCCGTACAGCCCGTCCGACCTCTGCCACCCGTTCCGCCCCCGGCCTCCGTCGAGGCGCGCGGCGCCGGCTGGATCCTGCGGCCGTTCGCCGCCTACCTCTTCATCGACGGGGAGACGAGCGGAACCGTGAATCCCGGGAGCTGCCCGTGCCCGGCCCGCACGACCTACGGCTACGACGACGGCTACGGGTTCGGCCTCGGTCTCGAGCGCCTGCTCAGCGATCGCTTCGGCGTCGAGCTCCGCGGCTTCCACGGGCGGCTGGACGACCGGTTCTGGATCGGTGCGAACGGCATCGGGATCTCGGAGAGCGAGACGCTCACCTACTGGGACTTCAGCCTCGGCCTCAACGTCCACCTCACCCCGAGGGGCGGGGTCGACTGGTACGCGGGTCCGTTCGTCGGATACGGCGTGGTGGACGGGCACGAGTCCTTCGTGGTCGACCGCTCTCTCGAGTACGACGCCAGGGGCGGCCTGACGTGGGGCGCGCAGACGGGTCTCGACTGGCCCTTCGGCGACGGCCCGTGGTCCCTGCACGTCGGCGCCCGCTACACGCGGTACGCGGCGGACCCCACTTATCGCTACACGGACCCCGGCGGAGCCGTGTTCGAGCAGCGGAAGTCCATCGACCTCGACCCCATCAGCCTGGAACTCGGCGTGGCGTACCACTTCTAGGAGGAAACCCGTGAATCGAGCACTCTCCGCCTCAGTCGCTCTCGGCCTCCTGCTTGCCGCTCCGGCCTTCGCCGACATCCGCGGTGCGCAGTGCACAACCTCGGATCCGTACCTCCCCGGGGGCACGGCCACCATGCGCTGGACCTGCACCAATGGCGGCCCCGCCGCGCCCGATCCCGAGGCTCTGGATCAGATCGCGCTGGGCTTCCCCGACGGCTGGACCGTCGCCTGCGGCGCGAAGGACGCGACGGATTCCGGCGGCAGCCCGGTGGCGTTCGCCTGCTCGGCCAGCGGTCAGACCGTCACCTACTCCGACACCGACGAGGGAGCGGGTGAGATCCTCCCCGGACGCTCGTGGAGCTTCTCCGTCGCCGTCACCGCCCCCGCGACGTCCACCACGCCGGTGTGCGCCTTCTACACTCTCTCGGGGGACGGCTCGGGCGGCGAGCCCCACGAAGTCATCGACTGCGGCACCTGCCTGCCCGCGCCGGGCTCGGTGACGATCGTCAAGGAGACGGTCCCGCAGGGCGCCGGCGGTCAGATGTTCGCCTTCGAGGGCGGTCTCGGCGGCTTCTCGCTGACGGGGGGGCAGAGCCGCACGATTCCGAACCTGGTGCCGGGCACCTTCGACGTCACCGAGGCCCTGCCGGCGGGCTGGAAGCTGACCCGGATCTCGTGCGTCGACCCGGACGGCGGCTCCAGCTTCAATCTCGCGACGTCCACCGCCCGAATCGACGTCGACGCGGGCGAGCACGTCACCTGCACGTTCCTCAACACCGCGCAAGGCTCGGTGACGATCGCCAAGCAGACGGTCCCGCAGAACGCCGGCGGTCAGATGTTCGCCTTCGCGGGCGATCTCGGCGGCTTCTCGGTGACGGGGGGGCAGAGTCGCACGATTCCCGACCTGGAGCCGGGGACCTACGGCATCGCCGAGACCCTCCCGGCGGGCTGGAACCTCACGCAGATCACGTGCGTCGACCCGGACGGCGGATCCGCCTTCAATCTCGCGACTTCATCCGCGACCATCGACCTCGACGCGGGCGAGCACGTCTCCTGCACGTTCCTCAACACCGCGCAGGGCTCGGTGACGATCGCAAAGCAGACGGTCCCACAGGACGCCGGCGGCCAGGCGTTCGCCTTCGCGGGCGATCTCGGCGGCTTCTCGGTGACGGGGGGGCAGAGCCGAACGACTCCGAACCTGGGGCCGGGGACCTACGCCGTCGCCGAGATCCTGCCGGCGGGCTGGAAGCTGTCCCAGGTCACGTGCGTCGACCCGGACGGCGGCTCCAGCTTCAACCTCGCGACCTCGTCCGCCAGCATCGACCTCGACGCGGGCGAGAACGTCACCTGCACCTTCCTCAACACCCGGCAGGCATCGGTGACGATCGTCAAGCAGACGGTCCCGCAGGACGCCGGCGGTCAGATGTTCGGCTTCGCGGGCGGTCTCGGGAGCTTCTCGCTGACGGGGGGGCAGAGCCGCACGATTTCCGACCTGGGGCCGGGCAGCTACGGCATCACCGAGGCCCTGCCGGCAGGCTGGAAACTGACGCAGATCACGTGCGTCGACCCGGACGGCGGCTCCACCTTCGATCTCGCGACGGCCACCGCCAACCTCGACCTCGACGCGGGCGAGCACGTCACCTGCACCTTCCTCAACACCCGCGACGCCGCGCGGGGATCGGTGACGATCGTCAAGCAGACGGTCCCGGAGGAGTCCGACGGTCAGATGTTCGCCTTTGCCGGCGGTCTCGGCGCCTTCTCGCTGACGGGGGGGCAGAGCCGCACGATGCCCGACCTGGGGCCGGGCCGCTACGACGTCGCCGAGACCCTCCCGCCGGGCTGGCAGCTGACCCGGATCACGTGCGTCGACCCGGACGGCGGCTCCACCTTCGAACTCGCGACCTCTTCCGCCAGCATCGACCTCGACGCGGGCGAGGACGTCACGTGCACCTTCCTCAACTCCCGCAACGCCGCCCAGGGCTCGGTGACGATCGTCAAGCAGACGCTGCCGCAGAGCTCCGGCGGTCAAATGTTCGCCTTTGCGGGCGGCCTCGGCGCGTTCTCGCTGGCGGGGGGGCAGAACAGCACGATCTCCAACCTGGGACCGGGCACCTATGACGTCCGCGAGACCCTGCCGGCAGGCTGGCAGCTCGCTCAGATCACGTGCGTGGACCCGGACGGCGGGTCCGTCTTCAACCTCGCGACCTCTACGGCCAGCATCGACCTCGACGCGGGCGAGCACGTCAACTGCACCTTCCTGAACCAGTCGGACGACTACGTGCCCCCACCTCCGCCCGCCACGGGAATCCCGACGCTGTCCACCTGGATGCTCCTGTTGCTGGCCGGGTTCCTGTCCCTCACCGGGGTCCTGGTGATCCGGAGTCGGATCGCGGGCTAGTCACCGGCTGGAGCGAACGACCGCCGTTCCCGAGCGGTCCGGGCTGCGGCGGTTTCGGAGCCGCTTCCCACGGGGGCGCGGCCGTCGTCGGGGCGTCCGGAGGCCGGGGAAGAGGCCCCGGTCTCCGCGCCGACGGGGGCTTGGGGGGCAGCGCGGGCGTCGGCGCCGGGGTCGGTGCCGCGCCGCCGGCGCGCGGGGGAGGCGTCGGCCGGCGGACGGGGAGGGGTGGACGGAGGGCGCTCGCTCTCGGGGCCGGAGCTCCCGGAGCGTCGGCGCTCGCGCCGGGCGCTTGGTTCCCATCTGCCTCCGGGAGGGCCGGCAGCGGCCCTCGAAGAGGCGGCGCATTCCGCAGGTCGCGGAGGAGCGCGACGTCGTGGACGAGATCGCGCTCGTCGAATCGGCCGCGGGCGAAGACGGCGCGCGGGAGGTAGAGGGCGCGGTCGCGGTGCAGGTGGCGGTATGACGGGTCGCTCGCCGGCTCCGTCGAGCGGGTCCACCACGGGTGGAGCGGCTCGCGCGGTCCGAGAGGGAACCAGCCGACGAATCCGTCCCCCCCGAGCGGAGCGTCCTGCCCGGGCTCGGATTCGACGAAGGCGACGGTCGCCGGAGACCAGGCCGGGCGAGGTTCCCTCGGTCCGACCGGGACCCAGGCCCAGCGGTTCCGAACGAGGCCCCAGCGGCCGTGGTGATAGGGGGCCCAGCCCCAGGGCTCGGCCGAGAGCCAGGCCCAGCCCCACGGCGCGCGCCAGGTCCAGCTTCCGAAGCGATACGGAGTCCAGTCGGCTCGGCTCACCCTCGGGAACCAGACCCATCCCCACTCGGAGGTGCTCTCCCAGTCCCCCCATTCGTCGAGGTCGTCGATTCCAAGGACGTCGGCGTGGACTCGAGCGGCGGACCGGACGTCGCGGAGCCTTCGGGAACGCCTCTCGACCCAACGGTCCCACGCGTCGCCGAGCCCGAAGTCGACGACGTCGTAAGAAGGCCGGGCGAGGCCGAAGACCCGCATCCGTTCGCCCCAGCCGATCCGCACCTCTCCCTCCGCCGTCGCGGCTCGGGCCCGCCCCCGTGCGACGCGGATCGAGCTGTCGCCGGACGCGCCCACGTCGATCCGGTAGGCCCCGGGAAGCTCGAGGGCGACGGAAACGTTCGGAGCCGCGATCTCCGCCTCCCGCGCACCGCGCGAGTCGAAGACGCGAACGGTGGCCGTGCCCGAGGAGAGGGCGAGGGAGCGGGCGTCCCGCGCGAGGTTCGAGAGGGCGATCTCCGTCCCGGGGGCGAGGAAGAGGACCGCGCCCCGGAGCTGCAGCTCCGCGCGGCCGTCGCTCCCGACCCGGAGCCGGTCGCCCGTCGTCAGCGGTTCGTTGACGGCCCCGGGCTGCCACTCGTCCGGGGCTTCGCCGCGCGCGACCGAGACGTTTCCCTCGAGCCACGCGAGGCGCGCCACCGACGGCCGCATCCCGTCGTCCGCGTGCTCGTCCTCCCGCGACGCCGCGGCGGGAGCGCCGAGGGCGAGGAGGACGAGGAGCAGAACGGAGGCGAGGCGGCGGCGGACGAGCATGGGGACCTCCCGATCGATGATCCTTCGCTTCGGCGATGGCGACGGCGGTATCTTCCCGCGGCCGTCCCGCCGGGGGACTCTCCTTCGTGCCGAGCCGGGCCGATGCTCCGCTACACGACGACCGGCTTGTCCGCCACGATCCGCGCGAGGACGGTCGAGAGCATGTCGACGTGCTCGCGTTCCTCGGCCTCGAGCTCGCGGTAGAGCCTCCACTCGTGCGAGCCGGTCGGGAACTTTCGGCCGGCGTCGAGGAAGAAAGCCCGAGCCCGCTTCTCGAGGTGGACCGCGAGGCGGAGGAGGGCGGCGCCGGTGAAGTCCTTCACGTCGGCTCCGGCGTAGACGGCGATCTGGGCCGGCTCCAGCCGCATCGTCGCGGACTCCGCGGGCGCCTCGACGTGGTAGCGGCGGGCGAGGATCTCCATGTGCCCGCGCTCCATCTCGGCGAGGTCGCGGAAGAGCTTCGCGAGGTCCGGGTCCTTCGCCTCGAGCTCCTTCGCGCCGCGCGAGTAGAACGTGATGCCGCCGAGCTCGATCTCGAAGGCGTGCCGGATCGCCGCGACGGCCGCCTCCGACGTGACGTCGGTGGCGTGGCCCAGCTCGAGCGTCCCGCCGCAGGCGGGGCAGAGGCCGTAGGGGAACGCGAAACCCTCGGAGACCTTCTGGCAGGAGGTGCAGGTCCAGGTGACCTTCTCGCCGCCGCAGCAGAGGTGATCCTCCTCGCCGGGCTCGAAGGGGCGACGGCACTTCGCGCACGCGGCCGCGGCCGGCACGGGGATCGGAACGCCGGCGCCGGCGGCCTCGTCCTCGAGGACGACCGGCCACTCCTTCGTCTTCAGGTACTTCTCGATGGCGCGCGCCGCGCGGCGGCCCGCGCCGAGCGCGAGGATGACCGTCGCGCCGCCGGTGACGATGTCGCCGCCGGCGAAGACGCCGGGGAGGTTCGTCGCCTGCGTCTTCGCGTCGGCGTTGACGTACCCCTCGCCGCGGACCCCGAGGTCCGGCGCCGAGCGGGCGATGACGGGGTTCGCGCGCGTGCCGAGGGCGTAGATGACCGTGTCGCACGCGAACGTCTCGTGCTCGCCCGTCGGGACGGGGCGGCGCCGGCCCGACTTGTCGGGCTCGCCGAGCTGCATCTTCTCGACGACGACGGCCTTCACGTCTCCCTTTTCGTCGACCTGGATCTCCGTCGGGCTCATCAGCCAGTTGAAGTGGATTCCCTCCTCCTTCGCGTGGCGGATCTCCTCCACGCGGGCGGGGGCCTCGGCCTCGGTCCTCCGGTAGATGCAGTGGACCTCCTCGGCCCCGAGGCGCCGCGCGACGCGGAGGCAGTCCATCGCGGTGTTCCCCGCGCCGAAGACCGCGACCTTCTTGCCCATGGCGATCGGCGTGTCCTCGAAGGGGAACTTGTTCCCGTGCATCAGGTTGATGCGGGTCAGGAACTCGTTGGCGCTGTAGACCTGGCCCGCGTGCTCGCCCGGGATGCCGAGGAACATCGGGAAGCCCGCGCCGGTCCCGATGAAGACGGCGTCGTAGCCCATCTCGCCCTTGAGCTGGTCGATCGTGAACGTCTTGCCGATGACCTTGTTCGTCTCGAACCTCACGCCGAGCTTCTCGAGCGCCTTCACCTCGCGGTCGATCGTCGTCCGCGGGAGGCGGAACGACGGGATGCCGTATTTCAGGACGCCGCCGACGACGTGGAGCGCCTCGTAGACGGTGACGTCGGCCCCCTTGCGGGCGAGGTCGCCCGCGCAGGCGAGGCCGGCCGGGCCGGAGCCGACGACGGCCACCCTCCCGAGCGTCCCGGCGTTCTCGGGGGGCTTCACGTCCGGCAGCGGGGCGAAGTCACCGACGAAGCGCTCGAGCCGCCCGATGGCGACCGGCTCCATCTTCTTCTCCAGGATGCACTGGATCTCGCACTGCGACTCCTGCGGGCAGACGCGGCCGCAGATCGAGGGGAAGAGGTTGCTCTCCTGGATGACGGAGAGGGCGCCTTCGAGGTCGCGGACGAGGAGGTGCCGGATGAAGCGGGGGATGTCGATGGAGACGGGGCAGCCCGCGACGCAGGTGGGGCGGGCGCACTGGATGCAGCGGTCCGCCTCCTGCAGCGCGTCGGCCATCGTGTAGCCGAGGTTGACCTCCTCGAAGTTGCGCGAGCGCTCGAGCGCGTTTCGCTCGGGCATCTTCACGGCGTGCTCGTCGAGGTCCTTGAACTTCTTGTAGTTCCGCTTGTTCATCTCGAAGAGCTGCTCCTCGATGGAGCAGACCTTCGAGAAGTCGTCCTTCGCCTGCGTCTCCTGAGGCTTGAAGCGCTCCTGGCGGAGCTGGAGCTCGGGGAAGTCGACGAGGTGGCCGTCGAAGTCGGGTCCGTCGACGCAGGCGAACTTCGTCTCGCCGCCAACCGTCACGCGGCAGGAGCCGCACATGCCGGTGCCGTCGACCATGATCGCGTTCAGCGAGACCATCGTCTTCACGCCGAACGGGCGCGAGACCTCGGAGCAGGCGCGCATCATCGGGAGCGGGCCGATCGCGACGACGAGGTCGGGCTTCTCCCTCTCGAGGACCTCCTGGAGCGCCGAGGTGACGAAGCCGGGCTTGCCGTAGGAGCCGTCGTCGGTGCAGACGATCAAGTCGTCGCAGTAGCGACTGAAGCGGTCTTCCCAGAAGACGAGGTCCTTGTTGCGGAAGCCGATGATCCCGGTCGTCCGGTTCCCGGCCTCCTTGAAGGCGCGCAACTGCGGGAAGACGGGGGCGACGCCGAGGCCGCCGCCGACGAGGACGACGTGCCCGACCTTGCCGACGTGGCTCTCGAGGCCGAGCGGCCCGACGAAGTCGGCGAAGGTGTCGCCTTCCTTGTAGGCCCGCATCATCTCCCGCGTCGTCTTGCCGAGCGCCTGGATGACGATCGTGACCGTCCCCCACTCCGGGTCGTAGTCGGCGACGGTGAGCGGGATCCGCTCCCCGCCCTCGTCCAGCCGGAGCATCACGAAGTGGCCCGGCCGGGCCGCCTTCGCGACGTCGGGAGCGTGGACGTCCCAGAGGAAGGTCACGTCGGAGAACTGCTCGCGCTTGACGATCTGGTACACGGAACCCCCTTGCCGGGGCCCGGCGGGATGCTGCGACCGCCGAACCCGACCGCGAATGATGCCCGAAACGGGGCTTCGGCGCTCTCCGGGGCCGCACGGGGAGCCAGCGTCGTGCTGCGAGGCGGCAGGTCGCCGCCTCCTCCAGCATCCCACCCTGATCCGGCGCGCGTTCTCGATACCGGAGGGTTCCCTCCCGGCGACGGCCTGGAGGCGGCTGAAGCTCCGGCTCGCGGACGGCCTGCGCGGAGCGGATCAGGGCCAGCCAGGGGCGCCTCCGCGTCGTCCTCCCGAAGGCGGGGGAGTTCGCGGCGATGGGGTCGGCCTGCGCGATCTATTCCCGAGAGGCCCGCGCCCCTTCCTCACGCAGTAGCAGGACGTCTCGAGGTCGACCGTCGCCCGCGCCCAGGAGGCGGCGAACCGCGTCTCGACCTCCTCCGCTTCGGCGGTCTTCTTCTGCATCTCGAGCGCCGTCGCGAGGCCCCGCAGGGCCCAGCCGTTCGCCGGGTACTTCTTCAGATCCTCGCGGTAGACCGCCTCGGCCTCGGCGGGACGCTTCGCGTCGATCAGGATCGCCCCGAGCGCGTGGCGGGACGGAACGGTCCAGGCGGGCGGCTCGTCGTACTTGAGCGCGTCCTCCATCTCGACCGCCTCGCGGAGCTTCGCGACGGCGGTCGCGTGGTCGCCGGCGCGGTAGGCGATCTCGCCGTCGAGGTAGGGGAGGGCGACCGCGAGGACGTCGCCCGCGAGGTTCGATCCCCAGTAGAAGTCCTTCGGCACTTTCGGGAGCGCGGCGGCGAACGCGGCCCGTTCCCTCTTCGCCTCCGCGACGTCGCCGAGCGCGGCGTGCGCCACCCCGCGCAGGAAGTGCGCGTGCGCGGCCGAGACCGGGAGGCCGTCGGGCGGGGCCTTCGCGGCGAGGATCTCCTTCCAGAGGCCGAACCGCTTCTGCGCCTCGCCGACGACGGTCAGGAAGGCGTCGGCGAAGGCCGCGTTCGCCTTCACGAACGCGGGATCGAGGCCGGCGACGACGCCTTTCGCGGTCTCGAGGGCCGCCTCGCGCCGGCCCTCCATCATCGCCGTGTAGGCGAGGAAGTGGGCGTTGTGGGCCATGTAGATCCGGTAGAAGCCGATCTCGCCGGCCCGGGCCGAGTACTTCCGGTCGGCGGCCATAGCCCTCTCGTTCGCCTCCGCGGCTTCCTTCCAGCGGCCCGTCCTCACGTCGATGTGCGAGGGCATGTGGACGAGGTGGCTCGAGTCGGGGACGAGGGCCCGGAGGCGGTCGGCCGCCTCCGCGGCGCGCTCCGGCCAAGGGGACGCCTCGAGGGCGTGGATCGTCAGGTGGAGCGCGCCCGGGTGCGCGGGCGCGAGCTTCCGCGCCGTCTCGAGGGCGGCGAGGACCTCCGCCGTCCCGGGCTGGGGCTTGCCGTCCTTCGTCCACTGGTCCCAGGGGCGGGTGTCCATCAGCGCCTCGGCGGCGAGGGTCGCGACGTCGGCATCGGAGGGAAAACGCGTCCTCACGGCGAGCATCGCCTTCGCGTAGGCCGCGTCGAGCGGTGCTCGGTCGGCCGGCGCCGGCCAGGCGTACCTCGCCCCCAGCGCCTCGATCAGCGCCTTCTCGACGTCGCTCGCGCCGGCGGCGAGCGCCCGGGCCTTCTTCAGGGCCTCCCAGGCCTTCCTCGACTGCTCCTCGCTCATGGCGGGGTTGTTGATGTGCGGGCCGTTGACGAGCGCGATGCCCCACCACGCCATCGCGAGCGCGGGGTCCCGGCGCGCCGCCTCGGCGAAGGCGCGCTCGGCCTCTTCGTGGTTGAACGCGAAGGCCCAGACGAGCCCCTGGTCGAACGCTTTCTGCGCCTCGGCGACGCGCGTCGTGACGGGGCGCGTGTACGACCCGAGCTCGAAGGGGCGCCACGACGCCGGCGGGGGGTCGACGTCCTCGGGCGTCGAGAGAACCGACACGCCCGACGGCGCCGGAAGAAGGAGCGCCGCGGCGGCGAACACGACAACCAGGACCGTCGGAACGGTCGGACGGGGCAGCCTCATCGGAACCTCCCAGCGAGACGACTTCTCAGAATCTGGACCTCGCCGGCCCGCACGTCAACCCGGAATCCGTATCCCGGGAGACGAATCGGGGCCCCGCGCGAGGTTTCGAGCCGCGCCGGGTGCGGCCTCCTCGCACGGGGCCCCGGGGGGCGCCCCGTCTCAGGCGGTCGCGAGGACCATCGACCGTGCGACGGCGCTCCTCGCCGCGCCGACGATCGCGTCGGCCTGCGGGACGAACGCCTGCTCGAGGACCCAGCTCGACGCAGCCGGGGCGTCGGGGCCGGCGAGGCGAATGACCGGCGCCCGAAGCGCGTCGAACGCCTTCTCGGCGACCGTCGCGGCGATCTCCGCGCCGACGCCGCACGTCCGGCTCGCCTCGTGGACGACGACGAGGCGGCCCGTCTTCCTCACCGACGCGAGGACGGCTTCCTCGTCCCACGGCTTGAGCGTCCGAAGGTCGATCACCTCCGCCGAGATCCCCTCGGAGGCGAGCGTCTCGGCGGCCGCGAGGCAGCCGAGGACCGTCTTGGCGTAGGAGACGAGCGTCACGTCGGTGCCCGGGCGGCGGAGCGCGGCCTTCCCGAGCGGGACGAGGTGCTCGCCCTCCGGCACCTCGCCGGGCGCGTGGAGGAGCGCGACGTCGAGGAAGAACGCGACCGGGTTGTCGTCGCGGATCGAGGACTTCAGGAGCCCCTTGAAGTCGGCCGCGGTCGACGGCATGACGACCTTGAGGCCCGGGGCGTGGACGAACCAGGCCTCGACGTTGTGGTTGTGCTGGGCGCCGACGCCCCAGCCGGCGCCGGTCATCGCGAGGGCGACCATCGGGAAGGAGAACTGGCCTCCGGAGAGGAAGCGGAGCTTGCCGGCGCTGTTGACGATCTCGTCCATCGCGAACGTCAGGAACGGGGCGAAGAGGAGGTCGACGACGGGGCGGAGGCCGGTCGCGGCGGCGCCGGCGGCGGTGCCGGCGATGATCCCCTCGGCGAGGGGCGTGTTGCGGATGCGGGCGGCGCCGAACTCCGCGACGAGGTCGTGGCGCTTCGTGGCGATCCCTTCGCCGAACGCGAGGACGGTCGCGTCGCGGCGCATCTCCTCGGCGAGGGCTTCTCCGATGGCGTCGTGGGGGGTCATCGTCTTCATGGCGTGTCCTTCTCAGGCGTAGACGTGAGTGGTCAGCTCGTCGAGGGAGGGCCAGGGGGATTCGGCGGCGAACGTGAAGGCGGCGTCGAGGCGCCCGGCGACTCGGGTCTCGATCGCTGCCGCGGCGTCGGCGGTCAACGCGCCGCTCTCGAGGAGCTTCGCGCGGAGGGCCGCGATCGGGTCGCGCGCCTTCCACGATGCGAGCTCGGCCTTGTCGACGTAGCCCTGGTCGTCCGGCTCGAAGTGGCCGCGGAGGCGGTAGGTCTTCGTCTCGAGGAGGAACGGCATCCGGGTCTCGCGGACCTTCGCGGCCGCCTCGGTCGCGGCGGCGAGGACCGCCTCGACGTCGTTCCCGTCGACCGTCCGCCCCTCGATGCCGTAGCCGGCGGCGCGGGAGGCGATGTCCTCCGTGAGCATCGTCTCGCGGCGGTGGACGAAGGCCTGCCACTCGTTGTTCTCGCAGACGAAGAGGACCGGGAGCTTCCAGACGGCGGCGAGGTTCAGCGCCTCGTGGAAGATCCCCTCGCACGCCGCGCCGTCGCCGAAGAAGCAGGTGACGATCTCTTCGCCCCCCTTCATCGAGACGGAGAGCGCGACGCCGGGCGCGAGGGAGAGCTCGCCGCCGACGATCGTCGAGGTGAGGATGACGCCGAGCTCCTTCGCCGAGACGTGGAGCGTGCCGCTCTTGCCGCCGCAGTAGCCGGTCGCGCGGCCCATGATCTCGGCCATGAGCCGGCCCGGATCGGCGCCCCGGGCGAGGAGGTGGCCCGCGCTCCTGTGGTTCGTCAGGATCAGGTCGTCCTCGCGCAGCGCGGCGACGACGCCGACGGCGGAGGCCTCCTGGCCGACGCAGGTGCAGGTCCCGGGGGAGCGCCCCTCGGCGAAGGAGGCGGCGCTCCGCTCCTCGAAGGAGCGGATGAGCTGCATCTTCTCGAGCAGCTCGGCAGGGCTCGGACGGGACGGGGGCTTCGTCATCGTTCACCTCTCGTACGGCGCGGGGCGCCTGTCCTGGCGGGGCGTCTTCGGGGGCGCTCCCGACGCCCCGGAAGATGCGGCGGCGGCCGGCCGTCCGCCACCTAAGAATCGACTAAGCGATCCTAAGAATTCGCTACCCGGCGCACCGGGGAGGGCTCGAAAGGGAGCGGCTGGCATACTTGCGGAGTGAGGCGCCCGGCGGCCCTGATCGCGGTCGCCCTTGCGGCGGTACCGGCGGCGTGCCGGGAAGGCGTGAAGCCCGTCCGGATCGCCGTCCACAGCGCCCCCCAGAGCTTCGACCCGCACCTCCAGAACGAGATCCTGACGTCTGCGGTCCTGGCCAACCTCTACGACGGGCTCACCGAGTTCGACGAGGAGTCGCGCGTCGTCGCCGCCCTCGCTTCCGAATGGCGGAACCCGGACGAGAGGACGTGGGTCTTCCGGCTGCGTCCGGGCGTCGTGTTCCACGACGGCCGTCCCCTGACCGCCAGGGACGTCCTCTTCAGCCTCGATCGGGCTCGGCACCACTCGGGGAGCGGTCTCGCGAGCTACCTGGTCGAGGTCGAGACGGTTCGGAGCACCGACGCCGCGACGATCGAGATCCGCACGAAGCGTCCCTTCGCGGCGCTCCTCGCGAAGCTCACCGCGATCGCCATCGTGCCCGCGAGCTCCCCGGCCGAGATCGTCGAACCGGTCGGGACAGGCTCGTACCGCCTGGCCCGGACGACGGCGGAGGTCGTGGAGCTCGTACCGGCGGAGAACGGCTGGAGAAGGGGACCCCTGCTGCCGGTGACGTTCGTCGCGGACGGCGACCCGCGGAGGCGGCTGGAGAGGCTCCTGGCGGGGCAGGTCGACATTGCCACGGACCTGGCCGAGGACGCGGCGGAGAGGCTCGAGGGTTCCGAGTGCTGCCGGGTGATCGCGCAGCCGGGATCGACGGTCGAGTACCTGCGTCTCTCGGCGGCGGCGGCGCCGTTCCGCGACCGCCGCGTTCGGCAGGCGATCGACCTCGCGCTCGACCGCGCCGCCTGGGTCGCCGAGGCGCACGGCGGCATCGGCCAGCCGGCGGGCCAGCTCTGCGTGCCCGGCGTCTTCGGCTTCGCGCCCGACCTGAAAGCGACGGTCCGCGACCTCCCGCGCGCGCGTCGGCTTCTCGCGGAGGCCGGATTCGGGACGGGGCTCGACCTCGTCCTCGAGCATCGCCCGGGCCGGCGCGGCGACGTCCTCGCGCGCCAGCTCGCCGAGGCCGGCCTCCGGGTGACGCCGCGGGTCACGCCCTGGACCGAGCTCCACCCCCGGATTCGCAGCGGCGAGGTCGACTTCTACTTCGGCGGCGTCGTGGCGCAGACGGCCGAGGCGAGCGACGTCCTCGACAGCTTCGTCCACACCCGCGACGACGCGCGGGGGTACGGCTCGACGAACCACTCGCGCTACTCGAACCCCGAGGCCGACGCGCTGATCGAATCGGCCTCCGCGGCGCTCGACCTCGGGCGCCGACGGGACCTGCTCCAGCGGGCGATGAGGGTCGTGATGGACGATCTCTACCTCCTGCCCGTAGCCGGGCTGTACGACGTCTACGGCCTGCGCAGGGACGTCCGGTTCGAGCCGCGGTTCGACCGCAGGCTTCCCGGCCGCGGGATCGGCCGGACGCGATGAGGCGGGGGATCGCGAACCGGGCGGCCGACGCCCTCATCGAGGCCGCGGGCTCCTCGTTCTCTCTCGTCCGGCGGCAAGAGCTCCTGCAGGAGGCGACGGGGGCCGTCGTGGCCGACCTCCCCTTCGTTCCCGTCGCGGGGCTCTACGAGGTCTGCGGCGCGAGGCGGGACGTCGGGTTTCGGCCGCGCGTCGACCTGAAGCTGCTCGGAGAACGCATTCACCGCCGGTAGGACGGGACGTCCCGTCGTCCGGTCGCCACCCCGCGCGGTACGATCCGCGGGATGGAAGTCCCTTCGACCGCTTCCCCTTCGGCTCCCCGCTCTTCGTCCGCCCCGGATTCGCCCGACGCCCGGATCGAGGCCCGTCACGTCGCCCACGTGATGGACGAAAAGCTCGGCGAGCGCGGAGACGGGACGGCCCTCCGGTACCTCGCGGGCGGCCAGTGGCGGGACATCTCGTGGCGCGAGCTCGCCGCGAGGGTCCGGGACCTCTCCTCCGCTCTCGTCGAGGCGGGTGTCGCGGAGGGGGACCGCGTCGCGATCCTCGCCGCGAACCGCCCCGAGTGGACGATGGCCGATCTCGCGATCCTCCGCGTCCGGGGCGTCTCGGTCCCGATCCACGCGACGAGCAGCGCGAGCCAGGTGGCCTTCATCCTGAAGGACTCGGGAGCGCGCTTCGTCTTCGTGGACGGGGGCGAGCCGATCGCGAAGGTCCTCGCCGCGATCGAGGCCGGCGTGCCGCTCGAGCGGGTCGTCGCCTTCGGCGGGGGGACGCTCCCCAAGGGGCAGGTCTTCGCCGGATTCGAGGAGACGCTCGAGCGAGGCCGCACCGCGGGGAGAGAAGAGGAGATCGCGGCGCGGCTCTCCCGCGCGACGCCGGACGATCTCCTGACGCTCCTCTACACCTCCGGGACGACCGGGGAGCCGAAGGGGGTCATGCTCCCGCACTCGGCGTTCACCGTCACGTGCGCCTACCACGACCTCCGGCTGCCGCCGATCGGCCCGGACGACGTCTCGCTCTGCTTCCTCCCGCTCAGCCACATCTTCGAGAGGGCGTGGACGTTCTACATCCTCTACCGCGGGGCCGTCACGGCCTACTGCGAAGACCCCAAGAAGGTCTCGGAAGTCCTCCCCGCGGTCCGACCGACGCTGATGTGCGCCGTCCCCCGCCTCTACGAGAAGGCCTACACAAAGATCCAGGAGAGGGTCCGGAGCTCCTCGGCGCCGAAGCGGGCGCTCTTCCGCTGGGCGATCGGGACCGGCCACGCGGTGAGCCTGCGGACGCGGGCCGGAGAGGCGGTCCCGCGCCTCCTCGCGCTCCGCCACGCGCTCGCGGACCGGCTCGTCCTCGCGAAGATCCGCGCCGCGTTCGGCGGCCGTCCGCGCCTCTTCCCGTGCGCCGGGGCGCCGCTCGCCCCGGAGATCGAGGAGTTCTTCCACTCCGTCGGCGTCTTCGTCTGCCAGGGCTACGGCCTCACGGAGACGACGGCGACCGTGACGTGCCACGACCCGTCGCGATTCCACGTCGGGACGGTCGGCTCGCCCCTCCCGGGGGTCGAGGTGAGGATCTCGGAAGAGGGGGAGGTCCTCGTGAAGGGCCGGACCGTCATGAAGGGCTACTGGAACCGGCCCGAGGAGACGGCGGCCGTCTTCCGGGACGGCTGGCTCCGGACGGGTGACGCCGGCGAGATCTGCGAGGACGGGACGCTGAAGATCACGGACCGGATCAAGGACCTGATCAAGACGGCAGGCGGGAGGTACGTCGCCCCGCAGCACGTCGAGACGACGATCGGGGCCGATCCGCTCGTCGAGCAGGTGGCCGTCATCGGCGAGGGGCGGAGCTACGTCACGGCGCTCGTCGTGCCGGCGTTCGAGGCTCTCGAGAAGTGGGCCCGGGCCGCAGGGATCTCCTTCGCGGGGCGGGACGAGCTCGTGCGGAACGAGCGGGTCCTCGACCTCATCAAGCGGACGATCGAGGAGCGGACGAAGGACCTCGCCCCGTGGGAGAAGGTGCGGAAGTTCTCGCTCCTGACGAAGGAGTTCTCCGTGGAAGGGGGCTCGATGACGCCGACGCAGAAGGTGCGCCGCAGGGCCGCGGCCGAGCTCTACAAGGACCGGATCGAGGAGATGTACACGGGCAACTGAGGCGCGGCGGCGAGCGCTCCGCCTCTATACTGATCGTCCCGTGCGCCGCATCGTCTTCGCCCTCGCCGTCGGCCTCCTCCTGTCCGTCCTCTCCGTTCGCCCCGTCCGTGCGGCCGGGCCTGCGCCCGTGTCGCCGGCCGAGCTCGACGCCCACATCCGGTTCCTCGCCGACGACCTCCTCGAGGGGCGCGCCCCCGGGACGCGCGGCGACGGCCTGGCGCAGGCGTACATCGAGTCCGTCTTCCGGGCGAACGGCCTCGCGCCGGCCTTCGGCTCCAGCTACCGTCAGCCGGTCCCGATCCGCATCGTCGTGCCCGACCCGAAGACGACGCTGTCCTGGACGGGCGCGGCGGCCTCGGCCCCGGCCGGCCGGTTCGGCGACGACTTCGTCCTCGCGTTCCCGCGACCCGAGTCGGCGGGGAGCGTCTCGGCCGACGTCGTCTTCGGCGGCTACGGGATCGAGGCGAAGGAGTGGGGCTGGAACGATTTCGAGGGGGCGGACGTTCGGGGGAAGCTGCTCCTCCTCCTTTCGGGCGAGCCGGGCGGCGACGACCCGGCCCTCTTCGCCGGTCCGACGCTGACGCATCACGGCCGGTGGCGGACGAAGCTCGAGGTCGCCGCCAGGCGCGGCGCCGCGGGCGTCGTCTTCGTCCACACGCGCGAGGGAGCCGGCTACGGCTGGGAGGTCGTCCGGAACGGCTGGACGCGGACCGTGGCGTTTGCTCCCGACGCGGCGGCGCTCTCTCTCGAGGGGTGGCTGACGGAGGCGGAGGCGACGCGCGCCGTGCGGGCGGGGGGCGTGACGCTGGAGTCGCTCCGCGAGGCGGCCGGGAAGCGGGGCTTCCGGCCGATCCCGCTCGCCCTGAAGCTCGAGGCGCACGCCGCGCCCCGATACGAATCGGTCGTCTCGGCGAACGTCGCCGGGATCGTTCCCGGCCGCGGGCCGTCGGGAACGGCTCCGGTCGTCGTCGTGAGCGCCCACCACGACCACCTCGGCGTCGGGACGCCCGAGGAGGGCGACGCGATCTACAACGGCGCGATGGACAACGGCTCGGCCCTCGCGGTGCTGCTCGCCCTCTCGCGCCGGATCGCGGCCCTTGCGGGGGAGCTTCCGGTCGACGTCCTCTTCCTCGCGCCGGCGGCCGAGGAGGCCGGTCTCCTCGGCTCGGACCTCTTCGCCCGGACGCCCCCGGTGCCGCTCGCGCGGATCGCGGCGAACCTGAACCTCGAGATGTCGGCCGTCTGGGGTCCCGCGCGCGACGTCGTCGCCATCGGCGGCTCCGAGAGCGCCCTCGGCGCGGTCGTCGAGGCGGTGGCGAAGAAGGAAGGCCTCCGCGTCGCGCCGGAACCCGCCCCCGACCAGGGCTTCTTCTACCGCTCCGATCAGTTCTCCTTCGCGAAGGCGGGGGTCCCCGGGATCTGGATCGACCTCGGCGACGACCTCGTCGGAACGCCGCCCGGCACGGGCCTCGCGCGGCGCGAGGAGTACCGGGCGAAGCGCTATCACCGGCCCGACGACGAGCTCGACCCGTCCTGGGAGCTGACCGGCACCGCTCAGCTGGCGCGGTTCGTCGAGCTCGCCATCGAGGAGATCGCCTCCCGCGGCGGGAAGGTTCCCTGGAGGGCCGGCTCTCCGTACGCCCGCTGACCGAGGGGGTAGCATGAGGGCGTGAGCGACACGCCCGAACGACCCGTCGACGGCGAGGAAGCCGAACCGTCCGGCTTCCTCTCCCTCGGCCTCGATCCTCGCCTCCTCGCCGCGCTCGCCTCCCTCGGCTACGAGGAGCCCACTCCGGTCCAGCGGCAGGCGATCCCGATCCTCCTCGAGGGGCGCGACCTCCTCGCGCAGGCCGCGACCGGCACGGGCAAGACGGCCGCGTTCGCCCTCCCGATGCTCGATCGGCTCGTCCGGGAAGGGGGGGAGCGCCGAAGCGTCTTCGGCCTCGTCCTCGTCCCGACGCGCGAGCTCGCGATGCAGGTGGCCGAGGCGGTCCACCGCTACGGCAGGGAGGCCGGGGTGAGGGTCCTCGCCGTCTACGGCGGCTCCTCGATGGGCCTACAGCTGCGGGCGCTCGAGCGCGGGGTGGACGTCGTCGTCGCGACGCCGGGCCGGGCGCTCGACCACGTCCGGCGCGGGACGCTCGCGCTCGCCGGAGTGAAGCTCGTCGTCCTCGACGAAGCGGACGAGATGCTCGACATGGGCTTCGCGGAGGACCTCGAGGCGATCCTCGACGCGACGCCCGACGGGCGTCCGATGGCGCTCTTCTCGGCCACGTTCCCGCCGCGCATCGCGGTCCTGGCCGCGCGCCGCCTCTCCTCTCCGACGGAGCTGAGGCTCGGGACGTCCCGCGAGATGGGAACGGCGTCGGAGAGCCAGGGGCGGGTGAAGCAGACGGCCTACGTCGTGCCGCGAGCCCACAAGCTCGCCGCCCTCTCCCGCGTCCTCGACCTCGAGGACCCGACCTCCGCGATCGTCTTCTGCCGGACCCGGACCGAGGTGGACGAGATCTCGGAGAAGCTCAACGCGCGGGGGCGGCGCGCCGAGGCGCTCCACGGAGGGTTCTCCCAGGAGCAGCGCGACCGCGTGATGAAGCGGTTCCGCTCGGGCTCCGCGGACCTCCTCGTGGCGACCGACGTCGCCGCCCGCGGGCTCGACGTGGAGCAGGTCTCGCACGTCTTCAACTTCGACGTCCCGAGCGAGGCGGAGGCCTACGTCCACCGGATCGGCCGGACGGGGCGCGCGGGGCGCGCGGGCACGGCGATCACGTTCTACGAGCCGCGCGAGCAGTGGCTCCTCGCGAACGTCGAGCGGCTCACGAAGAAGAAGATCGAGAGGGCGACGGTGCCGACGGTCGCCGACCTGAAGGCGCGCCGCCTCGAGCTGACGCGCGCCTCGCTCCGGGAGACGATCCTGGGCGGCGGCCTCGAAACGTTCCGGGTCGCGGTGGAATCGCTCGCGGACGAGTTCGACCTCCTCGACGTCGCGGCGGCGGGCGTCAAGCTCGCCCACGAGAACGCGGGCTCGCCGGGGGAGGACGAGGAGATCCCGGCGATCCCCGTCCCGTCGGAACGTCCCCGCTTCGTGCCGCGCGGCGACGGCCCCGCTCCGGGTCCGTTCCCGGCCCGGCGCGGTCCGCGCCTCGCGGGAGCGGTGCGGCTCTTCATCGGCGCCGGGCGCGACGCCGGGATCCGGCCCGCCGATCTGTTCGGCGCCATCACGAACGAGGCGAAGCTCCCGTCCCGCGCGATCGGGGCGATCGAGATCGCCGACCGCTTCTCGCTCGTGGAGGTCCCCGGCGAGTCGGCCGACGCCGTCATCGAGGCGCTTCGCCGGACGACGCTCCGGGGGCGGAAGGTCCTGGTCCGGCGGGAGCGTCCCGCGCCGCCGCGACGGCCGTTCCCGCCGCGCGGCGAGGGCTGAGGCGGGCGGCGGCTCGTCCTTCGGCGCCTTACGAGTCGGTTCACGTTCCCGCACGGACCGGAGCGGGCCGGTCTCTTGCGCGGATTGGACGAGTCCGCTAGTTTATCGAAAACGATCTCATCGGGGCGGGTGGACGTTCATCCGTGTCCCAAGGAGGACCTGAACAGATGATGCGCCGTCTGCTCCTGCCGGGAGTCTTTGCTGCGCTCGCGATCGCCTCGCCCGCCCCGGCAGCGACGTTCCTCGTGACCACGACGGCCGACAGCGGTCCCGGATCGCTCCGGCAGGCGGTGGCGGACGCCAATGCGAGCGCCGGCCCCGACGCGATCGCCTTCTCGGGGCTCGCCTGGCCGGCGACGATCTCGCTCGTCGCTCCGAGGATGGACGTCGTCGGGGAGCTGACGATCGAGGGGCCCGGTCCGGGGCTCCTCACGATCGAGGGGGACGGAACGATCACGGGTCTCTTCCGGCTGAATCGCTCGGCCGACGTTCAGAACCGGCTCGTCCTTCGCGGGGCGACGGTCCGTTCGTTCCGGTACCTCTATGGCGGCGCGATCGAAGGATACGGGGCGACGGGACCGGAGCCGCTCGAGTCCGTCATCGAGGTCGACGGGTGCGTCTTCGAGGAGAACGGGTGGGCGAGCGGCGATCCGAACGCCCAGGGGGGAGCGATCTACGCCTCCGGCTCCCTGACGATCCGGCGGTCGGAGTTCGTCGGGAACACGACGGGCGGCAACGGCGGGGGGGCCATCCAGTCGTCGGGACCGCTCCTCATCGAGGACAGCCTGTTCTGGGGGAACTCGGCGGAAAGCGACGGCGGGGGCGCGATCCGGATCCTCGGCTCGGGCGCGGTGACCCGCCGGATCGCCAATTCGACCTTCTCCGACAACCACGTCACCGTCGACAGCGCGAACAACGACGGCGGCGGCGCGATCGCCTTCGTAGGGCTCGGCGCCGGAACCGGCCTCCAGGTCTACAACTGCACGTTCGCGGGGAATTCCACGGTCCAGGGCGGGGGAGGAGCGATCTTCTTCGCGAGCTCCGCCGCCCCGAGCTTCTCCAGCCTCACGATCAGCAGCAGCGTCTTCGCTGCGAACACGTCGGCCGGCTCGCCGAACGACCTCTCTCCGGAGCCGGAGGCGAGCGTCACGGCCGACTACAGCCTCTTTCAGGGGCACGCGAGCGCCGCGGCAGCCGGAATCGACAGCACGGTCTCGAGCCTGTTCGGCGTCGACCCGCTTCTGGGTTCGATCGTCGACAATGGAGGACCGACGCGGACACGGCGGCCCGGCAGCGGCTCGCCGGCCATCGACGCCGGAACCAACGCCCTCGGCCTCTCCTGGGACCAGCGCGGGGAGGGCTTCCCGCGCGTCGTCGGCAGCGCGGCCGACATCGGTGCCCACGAGACGGGCACGACGGACCTGTACGCCCTGACGGTCCTGCGAACCGGCCCGGGGGCCGGGGCCGTCGCGTCGGCCGACTTCGGGATCGCCTGCGGAAGCGAGTGCACCGACGTCTACGGCGCGGGGGCCGTCGTCTCCCTCACGGCGCTGCCCGAGGCCGGCTCGGTCTTCGCGGGCTGGAGCGGGGGAGGGTGCTCGGGGACGGGCGCGTGCGCCGTCACGATGAACGCGACGCAGTCGGTGACGGCGCGGTTCGAGATCGCGCCGGCGCCGGGCGGCGAGACGCTGACCGTGAGCGTCGTCGGGAACGGAACGGTGACCTCCCTTCCCGCGGGGATCGACTGCGCGCCGACCTGCAGCTTCTCCTTCGCGGCCGGAGCACAGGTGACGCTCAGCCCGTCGCCCGCCCCGGACTGGGCGGGCACGACCGGCGATCCGTGCGTGCCGGGGGCGGCGAGCTGCACGGTGACGATGGCCGGCGCGCGGAACGTGACGTTCTACTTCCTCGACACCGCCGCCGCGCCGGTCGCGCTGACGGTGACTCGTTCCGGGAGCGGGACCGGGACGGTCGCGAGCGACCTGCCGGGGATCGCGTGCGGCGTCGACTGCGCGGAGAGCTACACGCGGAACTCACTCGTCACGCTCACCGCGGCTCCGCAGTCCGGCTCCACGTTCGCCGGATGGAGCGGCGGGCCGTGCAGCGGGACGGCACCGACCTGCGTCGTGCCGATGACGCAGGCGCGGGCCGTGGACGCGGCGTTCACTCTCCGGGAGCCGGCGTCCGTGCCCGGGCTCGGGGCGCTCGGGAGTTTCCTCCTCGCCAGCCTCCTCGCGGGGGTCGGCGCCCTCGCGATCCGCCTTCGCTGAGGCGAATCCGGCCGTCCCGGGCTGCGGCGACGCGGCCCGGGACGGCGCCTCCCCGGCGCGCGAAGCTTCGACTCTGCTATCTTCCCGGCACGATCCAGGACGATACGGGGGGGGATCGTGAACAATGCACGATTTCACGCCTGACCCCGGTTGCGGGAGGGACGATGGCGACGAAGAAGGAGAAGTCCCTGGCGGAGCGATTCGCGGAGGCGAAGGGGCGGGTCGAGCAGCTCACGAAGAGGCCGACGAACGACCAGCTCCTGGATCTCTATGCGTTCTACAAGCAGGCGACGGAAGGCGACGTGGCGGGGAGCCGCCCCGGCCTCCTCGACCTGAAGGGGCGGGCGAAGTTCGACGCCTGGTCGAAGGCGAAGGGGCTGGCGAAGGACGAGGCGATGAAGAGGTACGTCGCGCTCGTCGACGCGCTCCGGGAGGAGCTCGGCTGAGTTGATCTTCCTCGCGGAGCTCCGGGCCGAGCACGTCCTGATCGACCGCGTGGCGGCGTCGCTCCGGAGCTACGCGGCGGCGCGCGCCCGGGGAGAGGGAGACCCGTCCGACGGCGCGGCGTTCCGGCGCTTCCTCCGGCTCTGGGCCGGGGCGTGGCACCACGCGCGGGAGGAGGAGACGCTCTTCCCGGCGCTCGCCGAGAAGGCGGAGCTGGCGCTTGCGCGAGGTCCGCTCGCGGCGTTCGTCGAGCAGCACCGCGACATGGCGGCGCAGATCGACGCGTTCGACCCGCTCCTCGACCGCGCGGCGCTGACGGAGGAGGAGGGGCGGCGGCTCGTCGCGCTCGCAACGGCCTACACGGCCGAGCTCGGCCGCCACATCGACGCGGAGAACTCCGTCCTGATCCCGGAGAGCGAGGTGCGGCTCGCGCAGGCCAACGTCCTCGAGCTCCGGGGGCGGGAGCCCTCGCCCGAGGAGCTCGCGGCGCGGGCGGAAGGGGAGCGCCTCGCCGCGACCTGGCCGGCCGCGCCCGAACCGGGCGTACGCGGCGAGGGGTGCGTCGTCTGCCCGTCGTTCGGGACGACGTGCCGCGGCGTGGAGGCCGAGTGGTGGAACGAGAGCGAGTGGGAGGAGTTCTCGGACCACCTCGGCTGAGGGAGCGCGACCTCCGCGTGACGGCGCGCACGGAACCCTCCGCTCCGTTTCCCCGTATCCGTCTCCGACCGAAGGAGAGCCGGCCGCCAGCGACCCACGGAGCGTCCCGCGGGGCGTGTCGCGTGCGTGCGGAGCTCGACCCCGGATCAAACGGATGACGAGGAGCCCGGCGCGGGCTCCTCCGGAAGGAGCGGATATGCCCGCGGATGCCACGGCGAATCTCGCGGTCGCGAAGGAAGCCGTCGCCTGGGTGAAGGCGATGGTTCCGTTCGGAGCCTCGAACAGGGGCTCGGACTACGTCGAGAGCTGGAAGAAGAACCGGAAGAAGATCGAAGGGCCCGACCCGGGCGTCCTCGACAAGGTCCTCGGCGGCATGACGGCCTTCCTGCCGCTCCTGACGGGAGCGAACCGGGCCATGCAGATCCGGGGCGAGGTGACGGGGGAGGCCGCGACCGACTACCTCTCGCGCTTCCGTCAGATCTACGACATCACGCTGAGGACGAAGGCAGGGAACTGCAACGAGCAGAGCATCACGGCGTTCGTCTGGCTCCTCGATCGCGGCGTGAAGCCGATCGCGTGGATGTACCTGACGAACGGGAAGCACGCGTTCGTCGCGATCGGGCGGAAGGCCGGCAGCGGAAACGACCCCGCGAAGTGGGGCGACTCGGTCGTCGTCTGCGATCCCTGGGCCGGAGAGGCCTATCCCCTCCCGGCCGACAAGGGGGGCGCGCTCCTCCAGACGAAGTGGGGCTGCGCCACCGCGAACGCCGAGTTCGGCGTCGCGTAACGGCTACGCGGGCTGGCCCCGCTCGACGGCGAGCCGGACGAAGTCGTCGACGAGCGCGGCGAGGCGCTCCTCGCCGCGGGCCTTCGCGGACGGGATCGGCTCGGCCTCCCGCGGCGTCTCCACGAGCTCGAAGTAGTACTTGATCTTCGGCTCGGTCCCGGAGGGGCGGAGCGTGACGCGCGAGCCCCCCTCGAGGAGGTAGGCGAGGACGTTCGACTTCGGGAGTCCGGGGACGCCGGAGTGGAAGTCGCGCGTCTCGGCGACGGCGAGGCCTCCGATCGCGGCGGGGGGGCGGGCGCGGAAGCCGTCCATGATCGCGGCGATCGTGGCGGCCCCCTCGGCGCCGGGGATCGTCACGCTCCTCTGGGCCGAGAGGAAGAGCCCGTGCGCGCGCTGGATCTCCTCGAGGTAGTCCCACGGGGTGACGCCGCGCGCGCGGCACCACCCGGCGAGGTCGGCGAAGACGAGCGCCGCGGAGATGCCGTCCTTGTCGCGGACGACGTCGCCGACGGAATACCCGAGCGCCTCCTCGTAGCCGAAGAGCGTCGTGCGCCCCTCGGTCCGCTCCAGCTCGAGGGCGCGGTTCTCGATCCACTTGAAGCCTGTCAGGGTCTCGGCGTAGGCGGCGCCGAGGTCGCGCGCGATCGCGCCGAGCTGCGACGAGGAGACGATCGTCGTCACGACGAGGGGCCGCTCCGGCGGCGGCGTCCGCTGCGTGAGGGCGTACGTCCCGAGGAGGACGCCCAGCTCGTTTCCGGAGAAGACGCGCACCCTCCCGTCGCGCCCGCGGGCGCCGGCCGCGAGGCGGTCGGCGTCGGGGTCGTTCGCCAGGAGGAGGTCGGCCCGCGTCTCCTCGCAGAGGGCGAGGGCGAGGTCGAGCGCCCCTTTCTCCTCCGGGTTCGGGAAGGCGACCGTGGGGAACGCGCCGTCGGGCTCGTTCTGCGCGGCGACCGGATGGACGGAGGCGAAGCCGGCGCGCGCGAGCGCGGCGAGCGTGAATCGGGCGCCGACGCCGTGCATCGCGGTGTAGACGATTCCGAGGTCCCGGCCCTCTCCCGGGTGGAGGACCAGGCCGGCGATCGCCTCCTGGTAGCGCTCGGCCACCTCCTCGCCGAGCGGCTCGAAGAGGCCGCGCGCCTCGGCTTCCTCGCGCGGAAGGAAGGGGAGGGCGTTCGCCGGCCCCGCGTTCGCGATCTCGGCGGCGATCCCGGCGTCCACCGGCGGGACGATCTGGGCGCCGTTCTCCCAGTAGACCTTGTAGCCGTTGTAGGCCGGCGGGTTGTGGCTCGCCGTGACGACGATGCCGGCCGCCGCGCCGAGCGTCTTGACCGCGAAGGCGCCGAGCGGCGTCGGGGCGCGGTCGACGAAGAAGAAGACGCGGATTCCGTGCCCGGCGAGGACGGCGGCCGTCTCGAGCGCGAACGCGTCGCTCCCTCGGCGGGCGTCGCGGGCGACGACGACCCCGCGCCGTGCGGCGTCCGGGACGGACGCGAGGAGGTGGCGGGCGACCCCCGCCGTCGCGCGGCGGACGACGGCGCGGTTCATCCGGTTCGGCCCCGCGCCGAGGAGGCCGCGGAGGCCGGCCGTGCCGAACTCGAGCTCCGCGCGGAAGCGGTCGAGGAGGTCGGCGTCCCCGGGCGTCTCCAGGAGGCGGTCGATCTCGTTCGCGGTTTCGGGGTCGGGGTCGGCGTCCCGCCAGGCGCGGGCGATCGCGGTCAGCTCGGCGTTCATCCGGGAGATGGTAGCGCCCCGCGGCTCAGGTGCGCGGCAGCGTGGCGACGGCGAAGCCGGCCTCGTTCGACTTCTCGTCCCAGATGCCGATCGCGACGCGGGCGCCGGGTCCCGTCGTCACGACGTCGAGCTCGTAGGTATAGTGCCCGGCCTGGGCGGTCTCGACGTCCTTCGCCGGGATCTCGAACGGCTGGTTCAGGCGCGTCACCGTCGAGAAGTCCCCTTCGGGTGCCACCGACGCCACGAAGACCGAGAAGACGCCCTGCACGCCCTTCGCGGTCGGCAGGAGCGCAAGGGACTCGATCGGGATCCGCACCTCGAGCCGGAGGACGTGCTTCCCCTTCCCCGGCGTCGAGCCGACGATGCTCGCCGAGATCGGGATGCGCGCCCGCTCGTCCGGCTGGAAGAGGTGGGCGAGGACCCGGTCCGACATCTGCTCCTCGACGCTCTTCTCGACGATCGCGCGGCGGGCCCGGACCGTCAGGTCCCGCCCCTTGACGCGGACGGAGACCGACGCGGTGCGCCCCGTCCCGGGCCTCGAGGGGTAGCCGAGCGAGTACCACGACTGCAGGTCGCTCGAGACCCGCTCCACGAGGCGGCCGACGTTCCCGGAGCCGACGAGGGCGACGCCTCCGGTCGCCGAGGCGACGACGTCGAGCGCTTCGACCTCGTTCTGGAGGAGGGCGTCGCGGCGAACGCCCAGGGTGGGGCCGGTCGCCGCCGGGAGCGATCGCCCGGCCGCGGCGGGGGCGCCCCGGCCGCCGCCGACGTCGCTGTAGTCGAAGTTCGGGTGTTGCCAGGCGGGGGATGTGGTCGCGGAATCGGCCGCCGAAGGAAGGGCCGTCCCCTCGAACGCGTCGGGAAAGAGGCCGTAGAGCGTCACCCCGTTCGCGTTCGCGGCCTGGGTGACCTCCTCCAGGAGCTTCCGGGCGTCCTGCGCACGACGCTTCGCGTCCTCGAGCGCGCCGGCATCGGGGCGGGACCCGATGAGGAACTCGAGGCCGGGGAAGCGGGAGAAGCGATTCGTGACGAGGACGAGCGCCTTCCGACCTTCCACGCCCCCGAGCGTCGCGGCGAGGCCCTTCAGCGCGGCCGTCTTTCCCTTCATCTCGAAGTACGCCTGCCGCGCGAGGATCTCCTGGGTCAGCTCGCTCCCGCCCGCGGAGCCCCCGACCCGCGGGTCGGCCTCCTGGGACTGGAACCAGGAGGTCTCCCACTCGAGAAGCGCCGATTCGGCGGCTTCGGGGCTCTTCCGCGCGGCCCGGCGTTCGATCCTTTCGAGGGAAGGCTCGAGGGCGTCGAGGTCGTCGGTGAACGGAAGGACGGTCCGGATGGAGCGCTCCCAGGTGACGATCATGACGTCGTCCCCCTCCTCGAGCGTGTCGGCGACGAGGGACCGGAGCGAGTCGAAGAGGGCCTTGCGGACGCCCGGATCGGGAAGGTAGAGCCGGTCGAAGAAGATCACGACGCGGCGGCGGGGGCGCGTCGCGCGCGTCGCGCGCGGGGCGACGGCGGTCGTCGTGCCCGCCGGTGCGGTGGTGGTCGCGGTCGTCTGGGGGGGTGCGCCCTCCAGCCGGATCTCGCTGAAGTTCGTCAGCTCGACCGGCCGCCCGTCGTGGAGAACCTCGAAGTCGGTTGCGACGAGCCCGTGGACGGGGTTCCCCTTCGCGTCGGTCACGACGACGTCGAGGTTCGTGAGGCTCAGCTCGACGGAGGCTGTCGTTCGGGGAGGAGTCGGCGGAGTCGTCTGCGCGGCTGCCGGCGAGCCATGCATCGCGACGACGGAGAGCAGGAGGCAACGAAGAGATGCGCGATGTCCGTTCATGGTGCTCCGTGGGACGCGGGAGACGCGCCGGAGGCGAGTCTACCCTCGCGGTTCCGTCGGGTCGGCGGCGCGACGGCTCGACGGGGTGACGAGCGCGAAGCCGGCCTCGTTCGACCTCTCGTCCCAGATTCCTATCGCGACTCGGGCCGAGGGGCTCTTGGTGACGACGTCGAGCTCGTACGTGTAGTGCCCGGCCTTCGCCTTCTCGAGGTCCGTCTCCGGGATCTGGAACGGCTGGTTCAGGCGGTTCACGGAGGAAAAGTCCCCTTCGGGCGCCACCGCTGCGACGAAGACGGAGAAGACGCCTCCGACCCCCTTCGCGGTCGGCAGCAGCGCGAGCGATCCGATCGGGATCCGGACCTCGATCCGGAGGACGTACTTTCCCTTCTCGGGCTGCGAACCGACGAGGCTCGCCGTGATCGGGATCCGGGCCTGCTCGTCCGGCTGGAAGAGGTGCGCGAGGACCCGGCCGGACATCTGCTCCTCGACGCTCTTCTGCACGACCGCGCGACGGGTCCGGACGGTCAGGTCGCGCCCTTTGACCCGGACGGAGACCGTCGCCGCGCGCCCGGTGCCGGACTGCGACGGGTAGCCGAGGGAGTACCACGACTGAAGGTCGCCCGAGACGCGCTCCATCAGTCGGCCGACGTTCCCGCCGCCGGCGAGGACGACACCCCCGGTCGCCGACGTGACGACGTCCAGGGCCTCGATCTCGTTCTGGAGGAGGGCGTCCTTCGTGATTCCCTGAGGCGGGCCGCTCCGCTGGCCGGCCGAGACCATCCCCATGCCCTCGAACGCATCGGGAAAGAGCCCGTAGAGCGTGACGCCGTTGGCGTTCGCCGCGTTCGAGACGTCGTCGAGGAGGCGCCGCGCATCCTGCAACCGGTGCTTGCTCGCGCGGATCTGGTCGATGTCCGTGGCGCTCCGGATCAGAAACTCGAGCCCAGGGTAGCGGGAGAACCGGTGGCTGACGAGGACGAGGGCCTTCCGCCCTTCCGCGCCTCCGAGGGTCGCGGCGAGGCCCTGGAGAGCGGCGGTCTTCGCCTGCATCTCGAAGTACGCCTGCCGGGCGGTCATCTCCGCCGTCAGCTCGCTGTCGCCGCCGACGCCCTCGAATCGCGGGTCCTCCTTCAGGGATTCGAACCAGGCCTGCCCCTGGTCGAGGAGGGCGTAGTCGGTCTCCTCCCGCCCGGGTCGCGTGGAACGCTCCTCGATCCGCCTGAGAGCCCGGCGCAGGGCGCCGAGGTCGTCCGTGAACGGCAGGATCGTCCGGATCGACCTCTCCCAGGTGACGATCATGACGTCGTCCCCCTCGTCCAGCGTCTCCCCGACGAGGGAGCGGACGGAGTCGAAGAGGGCTTTCCGGATGCCGGGCTCGGGGAGGTAGAGGCGATCGAAAAAGAGGACCACCCGCCGCCGAGGGGGCTTCGCCGGCGACGCGGACGGCTCCTCGGCCGACGAGGCGGAGGCTTCGGGAGCCGTCTCTCCGTCCAGCCGAATCTCGCTGAAGTTCGTCAGCTCGACCGGCCGTCCGCCGTGGAGGACCTCGAAATCGGCGGCCACGAGCCCTCGGACCGGGTTCCCCTTCGCGTCGGTCACGACGACGTCGAGGTTCGTGAGGCTCAGCTCGACGGACGCGGTCGCCCGTGGAGGGGCCGGCGGTGCGGCCTCCGCCGCTGGACGGCTGACGGTCAGGATCGCGGCGGAGAGGAGGAGGGGCGTGAGGCTCGCGCGAAACCCGCTCATCAGCTCGAACGGCACGCAGGATGCGTGCCGCTCGAGGATGTACCCTTCGGAGGTCGACGGGATGGGAGCATGATTTCGTTCGTTTCACTCTTCGTCGGGTTCGTCGTCGGAATCGTCCACGTCCAGCTCATGGCGACCGCCGAGGTCGACCGGGTCGAGCTCCTCCTCGACGGCCAGGTCGTCGCGGAGCTGCGCGAGCCGTTCTCGAGGCCGGTCGACCTCGGCTGCGAGCCGGCGCCGCACGAGCTCGTCGCCGTGGCCTACGACGTGCGCGGACGAGTGCTCTCCTCCGCCCGTCAGTGGGTGAACCGGCCGCGGGCGACGGCCGACCTGAGCCTCCTCGTCGACGGCGGCGGAGATTCCTCCCCGCGGACCGCGCGGCTCGTCTGGCGCGCCCTCGCGGGGGAGGTTCCCCGTTCCGTCACGGTGTCGTTCGACGGGGTGGTGCTGCCGGTGACGGACCCGCTGCGGATCGAGCTTCCGGAGCACGACCCGGCGCACGTCCACCTCCTTCGCGCCGACATCGACTTCGGGCGCGGCGTGATCGCCTCGGCCGAGATGATCGTCGGGGGCCCGTCCCGCGTCGAAGCGCGCTCGGAGCTCTCCGCGATCCCGCTGTCGCTCGACGAAGGCGCCGTCCTGCCCGAAACCGAGGACCTCGCCGGCTGGCTCGAAGCGGGCGGCCTGCCGCTCGAGATCGCGGCGGTCGAGGGTGGCCCGGTCGACGTCGTCGTCGTGGGGGAGCGGAGCGTTCAGGACACCCTGAAGCAGCTCGGGCGTCGCGGCCGGCGCTCGCGGCGGAGCCGCAGCACGCCCCCGCCGGAGGCCCGTGCGACGGCGCCGGAGGCTCCGACGACGGTCGACGCGGACGTCCGGCTCCGCTTCCTCTGGCCCGTCGCCACGATCTGGACGCAGTCCGCCATGGTGGCGAACAACTTCCTCGCGACGTCGTCCTCGGTCGACGCGCGGCTCGACCTCGCCTGGCTGAAAGCGCGACACGGCGACTGGCCCGACTGGAGCGGGGCGTCCGAGCGGCTGGCGGACGCCGTCGCGGTGGCCGCCCTGACGGCCGCGGAGGGGAACCGCCGTCGCGCGGTGGTCCTCGTCCTCGGACCCTCCGCGAAGGACGACAGCCTCGTGACGCCGGAGGAAGCCGCGCGTTTCCTCGGGCGGATCGGCGTTCCGCTGCACGTCTGGTCGATCGGCGAGGCCGCCTCCCCCGAGGCGTCTCGGTGGCCCACGGCGCGGACGATCGCGAGCGCGGCCGATCTCGACGCCGCCGTCCGGGACCTCACCGCCGCGGCGGCCCGGCAGCGGATCGTCTGGGTCGAGGGGTCGCACGTGCCGCAGGACGTGGAGGTCGGCCCTCTCGCGAAGGGGATTCGGCTCGCGCGCTGATGGACCCGGGTTCGGTGCGGGCACGGCATCAGGGCGAGAGTCGGGCCATTTCGGTCGTGATTTTTCGAAGACGTGGCACGCGTTTCGCTGCCGCCTCTCGGGTGTCCTTTTCGGGGTACGGGAGGACGGATGATCTCTTTCGCGTCGCTGTTCGTCGGCTTCGTGATCGGAATCGTGAACGTGGAGCTGATGGCGAGCGGCGGCGTCGACAGGGTCGCGCTGCTTCTCGACGGCCGGCCGGTCGTGGAGCTGCGCGAGCCGTTCCGGGCGCCGGTCGACCTCGGGTGCGATCCGGCCCCGCACGAGCTCGTGGCGGTGGCCTACGACGCAGAGGGGAAGGAGCTCGGCCGGGCGCGGCAGCTGATCAACCTGCCGCGGCCGACCGCGGAGGCGAGCCTCGTCCTCGAGGAGGGCCGCGGCGGCACGGGCCGCGTGGCGCGCCTCACCTGGCGGGCGCTCGTCGGAGAGGCGCCGAAGGCGTCTTCCGTCACGTTCGACGGCAATCCGCTCGCTTTCGCCGATCCGCGCCGGATCGAGCTGCCTCCGCACGAGCCGGCCCAGGTCCACTTCCTTCGCGCGGACCTCGAGTTCGGCGAAGGCGTGTCGGCGTCGGCGGAGCTGATCTTCGGCGGCTCGAAGCGGTCCGAAGCGCTGGCCGAGCTTTCGGCGATTCCGGTGGAGCCGGAGGGAGAGGCCTCGCTTCCTTCGGCCGCGGAGATGGCGGGCTGGCTCGAGGCGCGGGGAGTCCCCCTCGAGGTGGAGGGCGTCGAGGCCGCCGGCGTCGACGTCGTCTTCGTCGTCGAGGGGAGCGCAATCCGGCAGCTGAAGCGGGCCGCGAGCCGAAGCGGCGCCGACGCGGCCAGCCCCGAGATGATGAGGCGGGGTGAAAGCCAGGCCGGCGGAGGGGCGGGCGCCCCGGAGATGCTCCCGGACGTCCGGAAGAGCCCGAGCGGTACGCCCACCTTCCATCGATTCGGGGTCGCCGGCGGACGTCGCCTCGCCGTTCCCGTCGACCTCCGGTTCCGCGTGCTGCGCCCCGTGGCCCGGATGACGGCCCAGAAGGAGATGGTCGTGAACCTCTTCCCGTCGACCCCCTGGTCCGCTCGCAGGACGTTGGTGCCCGGAGCGGTCACGAGCGCCCTCTCTTCTCTGTCCGCGCCAGGACCGGCCGGTCAGAGGCTGGCGGATGCCGTCGTCGTCGCGGGACTCGAAGCGGCGAAGGGGAATGGACGACGGGCGGTCGTCCTGATCCTGGGGCCGAACGCGAAGGACGAGGGCCTCCTCGGTGCCGAAGAAGCGAAGTCGTTCCTGACCCGGCTCGGCGTTCCGCTGCAGGTCTGGTCGGCCGGTCGAAAGCACTTGCGGGAGGCGGTCCGGTGGAAGGCGCAGCGGGTGCTGTCCGACACGTGGGAGGTCGAGGGGGCGGTCCACGAGCTCCTCGAGGCGGCTGCCCGGCAGCGGATCGTCTGGGTGGAAGGTTCGCACCTGCCGCAGGACGTGGAGCTCGGGCCGCTCGCGAAGGGAATCCGGCTCGCGCGCTGACGCGCCCGAAAGAGGATCGCCCCGCCGCGGTGGATCGGCGGGGCGATCGGGTCGATCGGGAGGGCGGGCTCGCTCGGCCCGCGCCGGAAGCCGGGGCTACTTCACCTCGCAGAGGCAGTGGGCATAGACGCCGCGCGGGTCGTTCCAGACGGAGAGCTGGTCGACCTCTGCCGCGACGGCGTCGAGGAGCGCGGCTCCCGGGCCGGCGGCGGACCGGGGCGCCGGCGCGAGGGTGTGCCCGAACGCGGCCGCGACGCGCGTCGCGCGGACGGAGAGGCCCGAGAGGAGCTTCTCCTTGAGCGACTTCTCCTTCTCGACGTACGTGACCCGGTAGGTCTTCCCGAGCTTCGCCTTCGCCGCGGCCGAGGCGATCGCCTCGTCGAGGCCGCCGAGGTTGTCGACGAGGCCGATCTCCTTTGCGTCGGCCCCGCTCCAGACGCGGCCGCGGGCGATCCTGTCGACCTGGTCGCGCGTCATCTTCCGGGCCTTCCCGACGCGCGCGAGGAACGCCTCGTAGCCGTGGTCGATCATGGCCTGGATCGCCCCGCCGACCTCGGGGGGGAGCTCCCGGTCGATCCGAATGCCGGCCCAGGGGGTCGTCCCGACGCCGTCGACGTGAATGCCGAGGTACTTCGCGAGCGGCTTCTCGATCGTGGGGAACATCCCGAAGATGCCGATCGACCCGGTGATCGTCTCCGGGCTCGCCCAGATCTCGTCGGAGGAGGTGGAGATCCAGTAGCCGCCCGAGGCCGCGACGGAGCCCATCGAGACGACGACGGGCTTCTTCGCCTCGCGCGCCAGCTCGAGCTCGAGCCGGATCACCTCGGAGGCGAACGCGCTTCCGCCGGGGCTGTCGACGCGGAGGACGATCGCCTTGACCTTCTCGTTCTGCCGGGCCTTGCGGATGAGGGCGGCCGTCGAGTCGCCGCCGACGCGGCCGGGGCCGGCCGTGCCGTCGACGATCTCGCCCTTCGCGACGACGACGGCGACCTCGTCCCCCTTCGCCTTCGCGCCGGGGCGGTCGTTCCCGAGCGCCTCGAGATAGTCGCCGAGCGCGACCTGCCGGAACGACTTCGACTTCGCGTCCTCTCCGGCCAGCTCGATCATCCGCTTCCGCACGTCGGCGCGGGAGGCGAGCCGGTCGACGAGCTTCGCCTCGAGCGCGAGCTTCGCGGGGTCGCCGCCGGCCGCCTTCAGGCGCTCGGGGAGCTGGTCGACGAGCGCCACGATCGCCTCGGGCGTCGTCTTCCGCGCCTTCGCGACCGCCGCCACGTACGCCCGCCAGAGGTCGCCCATCCACTCGAGGTCGGCGACCTTCGCTTCGGGGGACATGTCGTTTCGCAGGTAGGGCTCGACGGCCGACTTGTACTCGCCGACCCGGAAGACGTTCCAGGTGACGCCGAGGCGGTCGATGGCGTCCTTGTAGTAGCTCCGGTAGCGGCCGAAGCCCTCGATCAGGACCATACCCTCCGGGTGGAGGAGGAGCTCGTCGCCGTGAGCGGCGAGGTAGTAGCGGCGCATGTCGAACAGGTCTCCCGCGACGACGACCTTCTTCCCCGAGGAGCGGAAGTCGGCGAGGGCCGCCGCGACGTCCTCGAGGACCGTCATCCCGGCTCCGCCCATGTCGTCGAGGTCCATGTAGACCGACGAGATCCGCTCGTCCTCCTTCGCCGCAGCGAGGGCGTCGACGACGTCGCGGAGGAGCGTCTCCTCCGTGCCGCCGCCCGCGAGGTTCTCGACGAGGTCGGTCGGCGACTTCGCGGAGAGCTGCTCGACGAGGTTCCCCTTCGGGGCGAGGACGAGGGCCGAGCCCTTCTCGACCTTCGGCCCGCCGGCGAGGAGCGCGGCGAGGAGCCCCACGACGACCGAGAGAACGAGGATGTTGAGGAAGGTGTTACGCGCGATGGTGAGCCCGCGGCCGACGGCCGAGAGGGCGCGGCGGGGGAGGGAGCGGGGACGTTCGCTGTTCATCGTTCGGGACCTCTTTCGGAGAGACTGTACGGCCGAATCGGGAGCCGGGGTTCGAGAGCGGGTCGCAGCGGACGACCGCCGGCCGTCAGGCGCGCGGAACGAGGTGAATCGCGGGGGCTTTCACGACCGCGTCGACCTCGGCGCCCTCCTCGAGGCGGAGGTCGTGCCGGGAGGCGCGCGTGACGAGAGCCGAGAGGCGGGCGCCCGCGCAGGAGAGCGCGATCCGAACCAGCGGCCCCTCAAGCGAGATCGAGACGATCCGAGCCGGGAGGTGGTTGCGGGCGCTGCTCCGGCCCTTCACGTCCCGTTCGAGGACGACGGACTCGGCGCGAACGAGGACCCAGACGTTCCCCGAAAGACCCCGGTCCACCGCCGAGAGGAGGAGGCCGTGTGTCTCGACGAAGGCGAGGCCGTCGGCCGACCCGGCGATCCTCCCGGCGAGGACGGTGTCGACGCCGACGCATCGGGCGACGTCGCGATCGGCGGGGCGATCGAAGACTTCCTCGACCGTCCCGACCTGCCGGACCTCGCCCTCGACCATGACGGCCATCCGGTCGCCGAGGGCGAGCGCCTCGATCCGGTCGTGCGTCACGACGACGGTCGGGACGCCCAGCCGGACGAGGAGGCTCCGGAGCTCGACGCGAAGCTCCTCGCGGGTCGGGGCGTCGAGCGCGGAGAGGGGCTCGTCGAGGAGGAGGAGCCGCGGGGAGGGGGCGATCGCCCTCGCGAGCGCGACGCGCTGCCGCTGGCCCCCGGAGAGCTCTCCCGGCCTCCGGTCGGCGAGAGCGTCGAGCTTCAGGAGGGCGAGCGTCTCGCGCGTCCGCGTGTCCCGCTCCGCGGCGTCGAGCCGGTGGAGGCCGAAGGCGACGTTCTCGCGAGCGGTCAGATGGGGGAAGAGGGCGTAGTCCTGGAAGAGGAGGCCGACGCGCCGCTGGCGCGCCGGGACGAAGAGGCCGCGCGCGGCGTCGAGCCACGCCTCCCCGCCGAGGGAGATCGTCCCCTCGTCGGGGCGGTCCAGGCCGGCGAGCGCTCGCAGGACGGTCGTCTTCCCGGAGCCCGAGGGGCCGAAGAGGACCGTGACGGCGCCGTCTCCGGGGAGGGAAAGGACGGCGGAGATCGCCGGCCCTCCCCGGAAGCGAGTCACGAACCGGGCTTCGAGCGCGGCAGCCATGCGGAGGGAACGCGGCCCTGGAGGGCGTAGGTGGCGGCGAGGACGCCGAAGGAGACGGCGAGGAGGACGAGAGAGGTGGCGCCGGCCGAGCCGTAGTCGAGCGCCTGGACGTGGTCGAAGATCGCGACCGAGACGGTGCGGGTCTCGCCCGGGATGCTTCCGCCGACCATCAGGACGACGCCGAACTCTCCGAGCGTGTGGGCGAACGAGAGGACGACGCCGGTCACGACACCCGCGCGGGAGAGCGGGAGGACGACCCGGAAGAACGTCCGGGCTCCGGAGGCGCCGAGGGAAGCCGCCGCCTCGAGGAGCGAGCGATCGACGGCGGAGAAGGAAGCGGCGAACGGCTGGACGGCGAAGGGAAGACTGTAGAGGACCGACGCGACGAGGAGCCCTTCGAACGTGAACGGAAGGCGGGCGCCGAAGAGCGCCTCGGCGGCGCGGCCGACGGGGCCGCGCGGCCCGAGGAGGAGGAGGACGTAGAACCCCAGGACCGTCGGCGGGAGGACGATCGGAAGCGCGACGACCGCCTCGACGAGCGGCTTCCAGCGTGCCCGCGACGTCGCGAGCCACCAGGCCAGCGGCAGGCCGAGAGCGACGAGGAGAGCCGCCGTGGCCAGGGAGAGGCGGAGGCTGAGGAGAAGGGCCGGAAGGTCGACGCTCAGCGTTCGCCTCCGGCCGGCCTCATCTCGGCCGCGACGATCTTCCCGTCGGGCCGCGGCTCCCACTCGAGACGGTCCGTGACGGCCCAGGCGTCGGGGCGGTGGAAGAGCGGCACGAGCGGGGCGTCTTCGTTCGCGATCCGCATCGCCTCCTCGAGGAGCGAATGGCGGGAGGTCCGGACGAACGCCCCATAGCTGGAGTCGACGAGCCGGTCGACCTCGGGATTCACGTAGCCCGGGTTGAAGTAGCCGGTGAGGCCGTTCGGCCCGCGGCTCCGGATGCAGTCGCGGAGGAAGCCGCCCGCGTCGGGTCCGTCGAAGACCCACCCCCCGAAGAACAGCGAGAGCCGCCCCCCGCGCAGCTCGGCCTGGACCTGGTCCCATGCGACGGGCCGGAGCGTGACGCGGAATCCGGCCGCGTCGAGCATCTCCTTCAGGGCCTTCGCCGCGGGGTCGTCGCTTCCGACGGCCCTGTAGGAAAGGACCGCCTCGACCGGGAGGTCGTAGCCGGCGGATTGCAGAAGGGCCCGGGCTGCCGCCAGGTCGTGGGGAAGGGAGGTCATGGAGGGGACGTGGCCGAAAACGGTCGGGGGGACGAGCTGGGGCGCCGCTGTCGCCTCCGTGCCGGTCGCCGTGCGGGCGAGACGCGTTCGGTCGATCGCACGCGCGGCGGCCCGCCGGACCCGGACGTCGGCGAAGGGGTTCGGGCGGCCTTCGATCGTCTTCGGGCCGTTCATCCAGAGGTAGAACGTCGTCAGACCCGGCGAGCTGACGAACCGGGCTCCGACGGGGGGGGCGGCGCGGGAGGCCGACGGCGGAATCTCGGCGACTTCGGCGTCGCCGCGCGCGAGGGCCGCGGCACCGTCCTCGGCGGAAGGGAGGGCGTCGATCCGGACCTTGCGGAGGACCGGAAAGGGGCCCCAGTAGTCGTCCCACGCCTCGAGATCGAGCGCGCCCCCGCGGGACCAGCCGGCGACGCGGTAAGGGCCGGTGCCGACCGGCCTCGCCTCGATCTCCGCTCGCGAGGTCCCCCGGGCGACGAGCACCAGGGTGAGCTCGTGCAGGAGAAGGGCGTCGGGAACGCGCGTCCGAATACGGATGGAATGGCCGTCCGTGGCCTCGACGTGCGAGACGGCCCAGAGAGTCCCCGGGACGCTCGACTCCTGGCTCAGCCGGGCGCGCTCGAGGGCGGCGACGACGACCGGCGCGTCGAGCGGGGAGCCGTCGTGGAAGGTGACGCCCCGGCGGAGGGAGAAGACCCAGGTCGTCTCGTCGGGAGTCTCCCAGCGCGTCGCGAGCGCCGGGACGAGGTTCAGGTCGCGGTCGTAGGCGACGAGCGGCTCGAAGACGTTCGCGAGGGCCGAGAGCGTGCGCGGCTCGCTCTCGGTCGGGTCGAGGGAGAGGACCGGCGTCTGCCGGGCGAGCCGGACCGGCTCCGGAAGCGGAGCGGGACCCCCCGCGCGGCAGGAAGCCACGCAGGCGCCGAGGACGATGACGGCCAGCCGGAGGCGTCTGAGGATCACGACGAGGCGATTATGTCCCGCGTCCGCGCGCCGCAGGCGGCTCCTCCTGCCCCGGTCGGTACGCGAGAGAGCGGGGATGAGCTCTCCGGAAACGCTCCCGAATCGATCCGCCGAGGCATTTGCCATTCTCTTGTTGACACCGGCGCCACGGCGGGGGTAGGTTTCACATGAAAACGGTTACAAGGCGATGGCCCGAGACGAGCGACGCGCACGGGAGACCCGATCGGCCGGCCGGACGTCCGGCGAGGCGGGCGCCCCGTCCGGCGGGATCCGGGAGGTCGCGCGGGCGGCGGGCGTCTCCGTCGCCACGGTCTCCCGCGTCGTGAACGGCACGGCCGTCGTCCGCGACGAGACGAAGCGCCGGGTCGAGGCGGAAATCGCGCGGCTGCGCTACGCGCCGCACGCGGCGGCCCGGAGCCTCATCACGAACCGGACGTGGACGGTCGGCGTCGTCCTCCCCGACATCTGGGGCGAGTACTTCTCCGAGGTGATCCGCGGGATCGACCTCGCGGCGCGGCAGGCCGGCTACCACGTCCTCGTCTCCTCGTCGCACAGCGACGCCGCCGAGACGCGCGAGGTCCTCCGGGCGATGAACGGGCGCGTCGACGGGGTCGTCGTCATGGCGCCGCACGCCTCGCCTCGGGCCCTTTCGACCTCGTTCCCTCCCGCGCTGCCCGCCGTCTTCCTGAACTCGGCCCCCGGCGGCGCGGGCGCCCCGTCGCTCAGCGTCGACAACCGGGGCGGCGCCCGCGCGATCGTCGCTCACCTCCTCGGGCTCGGTCACCGTCGTCTCGCCTTCGTCAACGGCCCCTCCTCGAACCGCGACGCGGCCGAGCGGCGGCGGGGCGCGCACGAGGCGCTCCGGGCGGCCGGCCTCGCGGCCGAGTCGGCCCTGGAGATCCAGGGCGACTTCACGGAGGAGTCGGGGCGGGTGGCGGGCGAAGAGCTCCTCCGTCAGTCCCCGCGTCCCACGGCCCTCTTCGCGGCGAACGACTCGATGGCCATCGGGGCGCTCTTCGCTCTCCGCAGGGCGCGGGTGGCGATCCCGGGGCAGGTCGCGGTCGCCGGCTTCGACGACGTCCCGATCGCGCGTTTCGCGAGCCCGCCTCTCTCGACGGTGCGCCACGAGATCCGGTCGCTCGGCGAGCGAGCCCTGATCCGGCTCGTGGCCGAGATCGAGGGGCGCGGGGACGGGCTGCCGGACCGAGAGGTCCTTCCTTTCCATCTCGTCCTCCGGTACTCGACCGAGGGGGTCGACGCCGAGACGACGACCGAGCCGTCCCGTCCTCGGCGGGCGGGCGCGCCGGAGCAGAAACCGACAACCGATCGAAGGAGGAAGGCACGATGAGAAGCAGCCCGGGGCCGAAGGCCCTCTTCGTTCTCCCGGCCGTCCTCCTCGCCGTCGCGACCCTCGTCGCCCCGCCGGCATCCGGCCAGACGACGACGGCGCAGGTGAGGGGTACGGTCACCGACGCGCAGGGGGCGATCCCCGCGATGCCCGTGATCGCCGTGAACAGCGCTTCCGGAGCGAGGTTCTCGGCGGCGACCGCGACGAACGGCGCCTACGTCCTCGTCCTTCCCGCCGGAACGTACGAGCTCTCGGTGAGCACCGGCGCGCACGCCCCGTGGAAGAGGAACGTCCAGGTCGGCGTCGGCCAGAGCCTTCAGCTCGACGTGTCGCTCCAGCCGGCCTCGATCACGGCCGAGGTCGCGGTCGTCGCGACGGCCGCCGAAGCGCAGGTGGAGCGCGTCACTTCCGAGGTCGCCACGAACGTCAGCGAGATCCAGATCCAGAGCCTCCCGCAGTCGAGCCGGAACTTCCTGAACTTCGCCGCGCTCGCGCCGGGGGTCCGCCTCTCGCGCGACGAGCTGCGGCAGGAGTACAGCTACGGCGCGCAGGGGTCGTCGAACACGAACGTCTTCATCGACGGAACGAGCTACAAGAACGACGTCCTCCTCGGCGGCTCCGTCGGCCAGGACGCGAGCCGCGGGAACCCGTTCCCGCAGAACGCCGTCCAGGAGTTCCGGGTCATCACGCAGAACTTCAAGGCCGAGTACCAGAAGGCCTCGAGCGCCATCATCACGGCCGTCACGAAGTCGGGCGGCAACGAGCTCCACGGCGACGTCTTCGTCTACTACCAGAACAAGAACCTCGTCGCGATCGACGGCGTCACGCAGCGCCGGGCGGACGCGAACAACACCGACGCGGTCAAGCCGGAGTACGAGCGCTGGCAGCCGGGCGTGAGCCTCGGCGGGCCGATCGTGAAGGACCGGCTCCACTTCTTCGCCTCGTACGAGGGGAACGTCCAGGACCGCGAGTACGAGGTCTTCCGCGGGACGAACATGAACTGGCCGGCGGCGTTCCGGGACCAGTTCACGAAGTACGAGGGGCTCTACACGAGCCCGTTCCGCTCGACGCTCCTCTTCGGGAAAGTCACGGCCTCGCTCGCGGAGAACTCGCACCTCGACGTCTCCGGCGACCTCCGGCACGAGACCGACATCCGCGGCTTCGGCGCCCAGACGAGCTACCAGGCGGCGGAGAACGTGAAGAACGACGTCTGGACGGTGCGCGGGAAGCACACCGCCGTCCTCGGCTCGTTCCTGAACGAGGCGACGGCCAGCTTCCAGCGCTTCAAGTGGAACCCGGTGCCGCAGGACAACAGCCTCCCCGGCATGAACTACGACGGCCTGATGCGGATCGGCAGCAAGGACACGCAGCAGAACTTCACGCAGGACCGTCTCGCCCTCCGGGACGACGTGACGCTGATGAACCTCCCGTGGAACGGGGACCACGTCGTCAAGGGAGGGGTCACCTACGACTACCTGAAGTACCACGTGATCAAGCAGCTGAACGGGAACCCCGTTTTCAACTTCCGCAACTCCACGTTCGTCTCGACGCCGGGCGACATGCCGTACAACGCGATCTACGGCGTCGGCGACCCCGACCTCTCGACGAACAACACGCAGTTCGGCCTCTACGTCCAGGACGACTGGCGGATCACCTCCCGCTTCACGGCGAACGTCGGCCTCCGGTGGGACTTCGAGACCGACATGCTCAACAACGACTACGAAACCCCCGCCGACGTCCGCGCGGCGTTCGCGGGGATCTACCCGTCGAACTACCTGACCGACGGCACGCAGCGCGACACGTTCTACGGCGCGATCCAGCCGCGCGTCGGCCTCTCCTGGGACGTGCGCGGCGACGGGAAGACGATCCTCCACGCCGGCTACGGCAAGTACTACGACCGGACCCTCTACAACGACATCCTCGACGAGAAGTTCCGGCTCCAGTACAAGGTCACGACGTTCTGGTTCTCGCCCGACGGCGGCCCGATGGACGGCCGGCCGGCGATCAAGTGGGACCCGCGGTACCTGAGCCTGACGGGGCTGCAGGAGCTCCTCGCGAGCGGCGAGGCGCCGCAGCCCGAGCTCTTCTTCCTCGCCAACGACACACGACCGCCCTCTTCGGACCAGTGGAGCCTCGGGGTCCGGCACGACTTCGGCCTCTTCAACGCCGCGGTCAGCTACACGGGCGTGAAGAGCAAGAACCAGCTGACCTGGACCTGCGGCATCAAGAACGCGGACGGGACCTGCAACTGGGGCGCCCGCCCCGCCCCCGGCTACGGCTTCTCGATGCTCTCGCGCTCGAAGGAGGCCTGGTTCGACTCCGTCCAGGTCGTCCTCGACAAGCCCTTCTCGGCCTCCGCGGGCTGGGGAGCCTACCTCTCGTACGTCTGGTCGGACGCGGAGCAGACGGGCAACGACCTCTTCAGCTGGGGCAAGCTCGACCCGGTGAACGGCATCCGGCAGCGGAGCGCGGGGTCGCAGGAGCACCAGATCACGCTCTCGGGCATCGTGGCGCTCCCGTGGGAGATGCGCGCCTCGACCCTCGTCACGCTCGGCTCGGGCTACCCGTTCGGCGGGACCGACTGCTCGGCCGGATGGGACAAGTGCGTCGACCACGTCGGCGCCGGCGACCCGCCGAAGTGGACGCAGAGCATCGACGTCCGGCTCGAGAAGCGGTTCACGTTCGCCGGCTCGATGAACGTGGGCGTCTTCGCGGAAGCGATCAACGTCTTCAACTACACGAACGAGAAGGGGTACGACGGCTGGCAGCCGGCGCTCCCCGAGATCAACGCGAACTACGGCAAGCCCAACGAGGGCTACAACCCGCGCCGGATCCAGCTCGGCGCGAGCTTCGGCTTCTGACGAGGCGTCCGTGACCCCGCGGCCCGCGTCCCGAGCCGTCGCGACGCTCCTCCTCGCGGCGTTCGCCGCGGGCTGCGGCTCCCCGTCCTCCGCGCGCGTGACGGAGGCTCCGGCCTCCGTCACGCGCGTCGTTCCTTCGCCCGGGGCGGAACCGATCGCGGCGCCGCCCCGGGTCCTCGATCCCCTCGTCGACGAGCTGCAGCACCGGACCTTCCGCTGGTTCTGGGAGACGGCGAACCCGCGAAACGGGCTCGTTCCCGACCGCTGGCCCGCGCCATCGTTCTCGAGCGTCGCCGCCGTCGGCTTCGGCCTCTCGGCCTACCTCGTCGGGGCCGAAAGGGGCTGGGTGACCCGGGAGGAGGCGCGCGATCGCGTCCTCGTCACGCTCCGGTTCCTCTGGAACGCGCCGCAGGGGCCGTCGTCGACCGAGGCGACCGGCTACCGCGGGTTCTTCTACCACTTCCTCGACATGGAGACGGGGAAGAGGTGGGGGAAGGACATCGAGCTCTCCTCGATCGACACGGCGCTCTGCCTCGCGGGGGCGCTCTCCGCGGGCCTCTACTTCGACCGCGACGACCCGGCGGAGGCCGAGGTCCGGGACCTCGCGAAGAAGCTCTACGAAAGGGTCGACTGGGCCTGGATGCAGCCCCGGCCGCCCCGCGTCGCGATGGCCTGGCTGCCGGAAAGCGGCTTCGGAGAGGCCGACTGGCACGGATACGACGAGTCGATGATCCTCTACGTCCTGGCGCTCGGCTCGCCGACGCACCCGGCCTCGGACGGGGCCTGGGAGACGTTCGTCTCGACGTACCGATGGGCGGAGCACGAGGGGCAGACCTACGTGAACTTCGCGCCCCTCTTCGGCCACCAGTTCTCGCACGCCTGGATCGACTTCCGCGGGATCCGCGACGCGTTCCTGCGCGAGAAGGGGATCGACTACTTCGAAAACTCCCGCCGGGCCGTCCTCGCCCAGCGCGCCTACGCGATCCGGAACCCGGAGGGGTTCCTCGGCTACGGGCCCGACGTCTGGGGCCTCTCGGCCTGCGACGGCCCGGCCGACGTGACGCGGACGGTCGACGGGAGGGTCCGGAAGTTCGTCACCTACGGCGCGCGCGGGACCTCGTCGTTCTGGACGCACGACGACGGGACGATCACGCCGATGGCGGCCGCCGCGTCGCTCCCGTTCGCGCCGGAAGTCGTCCTGCCGGCGATCCACGAGACGAGGAGGCTCCACGGGGAGCACCTCTGGGGAGAGTACGGCTTCTTCGACGCCTTCAACCCGACCTTTCGGTTCAGCGACGTCCCGACGCCCCTCGGTAAAGTGGTGCCGGAGGCCGGGTGGTACGCGACGAACTACCTCGGGATCGACCAGGGGCCGATCGTCCTGATGCTCGAGAACCAGCGGAGCGGACTCCTCTGGCGGCTGATGAAGCGCTCGCCGGCGATCGAGACCGGCCTGCGGCGGGCGGGGTTCACGGGCGGCTGGCTCGAGGGGGCGGCGGTGCCGGTGCGAAGCGGGGAGGCGGCGACCCGTTGAGGGCGCTCGCCTGCGGCCTCCTCCTGGCCGCGGCGACGGCCTGCGCGCGCGGGGGAGACCGCGGCGAGGCGGTCCGCCTCTGGGCGTTCGGCCGAGAGGGGGAGGTCGTCCGGGAGCTTCTCCCCGAGCTCGAACGGCGGCACCCGGGCCTGCGTGTCGAGGTTCAGCAGATCCCGTGGACGGCGGCGCACGAGAAGCTCCTGACGGCCTACGTCGGGCGGGAGCTCCCCGACGTGGCGCAGATGGGGAACACCTGGATCCCGGAGATGACCGCGCTCGACGCGATCGAGCCGCTCGACGCGCGGGTCGCCGCGAGCGCCGCCGTCCAGCCGGGCGACTACTTCCCCGGGATCTGGGAGACGAACGTCCTCGACGGGACGCTCTACGGCGTGCCGTGGTACGTCGACACGCGCCTCGTCTTCTACCGGACGGACCTCCTCGCCGCCGCAGGCGTGCGGGACTTCCCGAAGAGCTGGAGCGCCTGGCGGGCCGCGATGGAAGCGGTCGGGAGGAGGGGCGGGCCGGGCCGTTTCGGGCTCCTCCTCCCGACGAACGAGTGGGCGCAGCCGGTGGCCCTCGCCGTCGCGGCGGGCGCGGAGCTCCTCTCGGGCGGCGGGCGGCACGGCGCGTTCCGCGCGCCGGAGTTCCGGCGGGCGGCGGAGTTCTTCGTCGGCCTCTATCGCGACGGCCTCGCGCCGCCGCTCGCGAACACGCAGGTCGCGAACCTCTACCAGCAGATGGCCGCGGGCGAGTTCGCGATGTACGTCACCGGGCCCTGGAACCTCGGCGAGTTCCGGCGCCGGCTCCCCGCGAGCCTCCAGGGCTCCTGGGCGACGGCGCCCCTCCCGGCGCCCGACGGGATGCCGTGGCCCGGCGTGTCGCTCGCGGGAGGCTCGAGCCTCGTCGTCTTCCGCAGCTCGGCCCGGAAGGACGACGCCTGGAAGGTCGTCGAGTACCTCTCGGAGCCGGCGACGCAGAAGCGCTTCTGGCAGCTCTGCGGCGACCTCCCGGCGCGGCGCTCGGCCTGGGAGGAGCCCGCCCTCGCCGGGGACGCCAGGACCTCGCCGTTCCGCCTCCAGCTCGAGCACGTCCGCGCGACGCCGAAGGTCCCCGAGTGGGAGCAGATCGCCGCGAAGGTCTGGGAGCGGCTGGAGCCGGTCGCGCGGGGGACGCGCGACCTCGACGCGGCGCTCGCCGCGCTCGACGCCGACGTCGACGCGATCCTCGTCAAGCGTCGCTGGCTCCTCGACCGCGAGGCGGCGGAGGCGAAGCCGTGAGGCGCCTCTCGTCGTGGCGGGCGCGAGAGGCGCGGGCGGGTTTCCTCCTCGTCGCCCCCGGTCTTCTCCTCCTCGCGCTCTTCCTCGCGCTGCCCGTCGTGGCGGCGCTCCTCCTCTCGCTGACCGACTTCGACCTCTACGCGATCGGAGACCCCTCGGCGGCGCGCGTCGTCGGCCTCGGGAACTACGCCCGGCTCCTCCACGACCCGGTCTTCTGGAAGGCGCTCGGGAACACGTTCTTCTTCGTCCTCGTCGGCGGGCCGCTCACCGTCTCCCTCTCCCTCGGAGCCGCGCTCCTCCTGAACCACCGCCTCGTCCGTTTCCCGGGCCTCTTCCGGACGATCTACTTCGCCCCCGTCGTCACGACCCTCGTCGCGGTGGCGGCCGTCTGGCGCTACCTCTACCACCCCCGCTTCGGCCTCCTGAACGCCGCGCTCGGCTTCTTCGGGATCGGACCGGTCGACTGGCTCGGCGACCCGCACTGGGCGATGCCGGCGATCGTCCTGATGGCGGCGTGGAAGAACTTCGGCGCGAACATGATCATCTTCGTCGCCGGGCTGAAGGCGATCCCGGAGAGCCTCTACGAGGCGGCGCGGATCGACGGGGCGGGGCCGGTCCAGCGCTTCCGGCGGATCACCGTCCCGCTCCTGGCGCCGACGTTCCTCTTCGTCGGCCTGACGACGACGATCGGCTACTTCCAGCTCTTCGCCGAGCCGTACGTCCTCTCGGGCGGGGAGGGGGGGCCGATGAACGCGACTCTCTCGGTGGCCCTCTTCATGTACAAGCAGGGCTTCCGCTGGTGGAGCATCGGCTCGGCCGCGTCGATCGCCTTCGTCCTCTTCGCCGTCATCCTCGCCGCGACGCTCCTCCAGCGACGGCTCCAGAAGGGGGGCGAGGCGTGAGCCGGAAGGCGTGGACCTCCCTCGCCCTCCACGCGGCGCTCGTCACCGGGGCGGTCGTGACGCTCGCCCCGCTCCTCTGGATGCTCTCGGCCTCGTTCATGACGACCGGCGAGGCGAACGCCGCGCCGCCGCCGCTCCTCCCGGCGAAGGCGACGCTCGCGCAGTACCGCGAGCTCTTCGTGAGGCTCGCCCTCGGGCGGAGCTTCGTGAACAGCTCGATCCTCGCCCTCTGCGCGGCGCTCCTCTCGGTCGTCGTGAACGCCGCGGCCGGCTACGCGTTCGCCAAGCTCCGCTTTCCGGGGCGGGGGCGCCTCTTCGCGGGGCTCCTCGCGGCGATGGTGATCCCGGGGCAGGTCGCGATGCTCCCGGTCTTCCTCCTGCTGCGGTCGATGGGGCTGGTCAACTCCTTCGCCGGGGTGATCCTTCCGGGAGTCGCGAGCATCTTCGGGATCTTTCTCGTCCGGCAGTTCGCCTCCTCGGTCCCGGACGAGCTCCTCGACGCGGCCCGGATCGACGGGGCGGGGGAGCTCCGGATCTTCCGGTCGATCGTCCTCCCGCTCTGCCGTCCGATCCTCGTGACGCTCGGCGTCCTGACGTTCCTGGGCACCTGGAACGATTTCATGTGGCCTCTCATCGTCCTGACGGACGACACGAAGTGGACGCTGACGGTCGCCCTCGCGAGCCTCGCGGGGGAGCACGTCCAGGACACGGAGCTGATGATGGCCGGGGCGGTCGTCACCGTCCTTCCCGCGCTCCTCCTCTTCCTCTTCCTCCAGCGCTCGTACATCGACGGCATCACCGCCGGGAGCATCAAGGAATGACGCGATTCGCCCTCGCCGCCGCCTCGCTCTTCCTCCTCGCGGCCGCGCCGCCTCCGAAGGCGACGCCGCTGACGGGGGCCGGGGCGGCCGGGTGGACGGCCGCGCCGGCCCCGGGCGTCTACCTCCGCGTCTCGGAGGCGCAGGGAGAGGCCGTCCGCCTCGATTTCGACTTCGGCGGAAAGGCGGGCTGGGCCGCGGCGACGCGGAAGGTCGACCTCGTCCTGCCGGAGCGCTGGGAGATCCGGATGCGCCTGCGCGGCGAGGCGCTTCCGAACGACCTGGAGCTGAAGCTCGCGGACCCTTCCGGCGAGAACGTCTGGTGGTTCCGGAAGCGGAACGCGACGTTCTCCGCCGCCTTCGAGCCGCTCCGCGTGAAGCAGCGGCAGGTCGAGTTCGCCTGGGGTCCGGCGGGGGGCGGGGCCCCGTCGCGGATCGGGTCGATCGAGGTGACGGTGACGGCCGGGAAGGGAGGGAAGGGGTGGCTCGAGGTCACCGACCTCCTCCTCCTCGAGCTCCCGCCCGAGCCGCCCGCCCGGCCGGTTTCGTGGTCGGCCTCTTCGTCTGCAACCGGGCAGGACCCCGCGCGGGCGGGTGACGGCGACCCGGCGACGTCGTGGCGCGCGGCGAAGCCCGGCCCGGCCGAGTGGCGGGTCGACCTCGGAGCGCTCCGCGAGCTGGGAGGGCTCGTCGTCGAGCACGGCCCCTCGTTTGCGAGCCGCTACACGGTCGACCTCTCCGAGGACGGCACGACCTGGCGGATGGCGCGCGAGGTCGCGGGCGGGAACGGCGGGCGGGACCTTCTCGCGCTTCCCGAGAGCGAGGCGCGGGCGATCCGGCTTCGTCTCCTCGAAGGTCCGAGCCCCGAGCCTTTCGAGCTCCGGGAAGTCTCGGTGAGGCCGCTTTCCTTCGCGGCGACGCCGAACGCGTTCGTCGCCGAGGTGGCGAAGGAGGCGCCGCGCGGCGCCTGGCCCCGATACCTCGCCGGCGAGCAGTCGTACTGGACGGTCGTCGGCGTCGACGGCGACCCGGACGAGGGGCTCCTCTCGGAGGACGGCGCGCTCGAGGCGGGCGCCGGTCTCTTCTCGATCGAGCCGTTCCTCGTGGCCGGAGGCCGGACGCTCACCTGGGCCGACGTGACGGCGCGGCACGCCCTCGTCGACGGCGACCTCCCGATCCCCTCCGTGACGTGGGACGCGGGGGAGACGCGCCTCGAGACGACGGCCCTCGCGACGGGACTCCCGGGCTCCTCCGCTCTCCTCGCGCGCTATCGGGTCGCGAACCTGACGAAGGAGGAGAGACGCATCCGGCTCATCCTCGCAATCCGGCCGCTGCAGGTGAACCCGCCCTGGCAGTTCCTCGGGACGCCGGGCGGGGTCTCGGAGGTCCGGTCGCTCGCGTTCGAGGGGGCGCGCGCCCTCGTGAACGGAGAGCGGGTCGTCGCCGCCCTGGCGGCGCCCTCGGCGACCGGGGCGACGACGCTCGACGCGGGAGACGTCTCCGACCATCTCCGCGCCGGGGGGCTCCCTCCGGCGGCGTCGGCGAGCGATCCGGCCGGCCTCGCCTCGGGCGCGTTCGCGTTCGACCTCGTCGTTCCGGGCGGCGGGCGGCAGGAGGTCGTCGTCGCGATCCCGTTCGACGGGTCGCGCGTCCCGGCCGAGCTGACGAGCGCGTTCGGGCCGGCGCCGTGGGAGGGTCTCTCTCAGGCGGACGCCTCCGCGCTCTTCGAGGCGCTCCTCGCGAAGGAGCGCACCGCCTGGAGGAGCCGCGTCGACCGGGTCGCTTTCGACGTCCCGCCCGAGGCGGAGCGGTGGGTGAGGGTCCTTCGGTCGCAGCTCGCCTTCATCCTCGTGAACCGGGACGGGCCGGCGATCCAGCCCGGATCCCGCTCGTACGCCCGCTCCTGGATCCGGGACGGCTCGCTGACGTCGGAGGCGCTCCTCCGGCTCGGGCAGGGGGGGATCGCCCGCTCCTTCCTGATGTGGTTCGCCGGCCACCAGGGCGAGGACGGGCGCGTCCCGTGCTGCGTCGACGCGCGCGGCGCCGACGGCGTCCCCGAGAACGACAGCCACGGGCAGCTCCTCTTTCTCATCGCCGAGACGGTCCGCCACACGCGCGACCGCGGGCTCGCGGCCCGGATGTGGCCGAACGTCGTCTCCGCCGTCTCCTTCCTCGACGCGCTTCGGCAGAAGCGCCGGACGCCGGAGTACGAGACGGGCGAAGGCCGGGTCTTCTACGGCCTCCTCCCCGAGTCGATCAGCCACGAGGGGTACTCCGCGAAACCGATGCACTCCTACTGGGACGGCTTCTTCGGCCTGCGCGGCCTGAAGGACGCCGTCTTCCTGGCCGAGTTCCTCGGGAAGGCGGACGAGGCGAGAGCGTTCGCCGCGATCCGCGACGAGGTCGCGGCCGACCTCCACGCTTCGATCCGGCTCGTCATGGAGAGGCACGGGATCGACTACCTGCCCGGCTGCGCCGAGCTCGGCGACTTCGACGCGACGTCGACGACCGTGGCCCTCGCGCCGGGTGGCGAGGAGGCGCGCCTGCCTCGCGCCGCCCTCGAGCGGACGTTCGAGAAGTACCTCGAGAACCTCTCGCGCCGCGAGGCGGGAGAGGGGGACTCCTACACGCCCTACGAGTGGCGGAACGTCGGCGCCCTCGTTCGGCTCGGCCGGCGCGACGAGGCGCTCCGTGTCGCGGAGAGCCTCCTTCGCGACCTGCGGCCCGCGGAGTGGAACCAGTGGGGCGAGGTCGTCTGGCGCGACCCCCGGACTCCGAGATTCGTCGGCGACATCCCCCACACCTGGGTCGGCTCCGACTTCGCCCGCTCGTTCCTCGACCTCTTCGCCTGCGAGCGGGAGGCGGACGCCGCGCTCGTCGTCGGCGCCGGGCTCCCGGAGCGGTGGGTCCGTTCGGAGCGCGGCGTCTCGGTGAAGGGGCTCGGCACGCCGTACGGCCCTCTCGACCTCTCGCTTGCGGCCGACGGCCCGGGCGTCCGCGTCCGCCTCTCGGGCCTGCGCGAGCTCCCTCCCGGCGGCCTCGTCGTGAAGCCGCCCCTCCCCGCGTCCCCGCGGACGGCGACCGTCGACGGCCGCCCCCTCGCCCTCTCCCCGGCCGGGGAGGTCGTCGTCCGCACCCTTCCCGCCGAGGTCGTCGTCCGGCCGTGACGCGACTTCATCGCTCTCCGAACTCTCTTCCGGAGGATGCATGAGCCAGTCCCTCGCGCGCCGCGTCGAAGCGGCGAACGCCTACGGGCGTTTCACGGACGACGGCCGCGAGTACGTCGTCACCGACCCGCGGACGCCGCGCCCCTGGGTGAACGTCGTCGCGAACCGCCGCGCCGGCCTCGTCGTCAGCCAGACCGGCTCCGGCTTCACGTGGGTCGACAACTCCCAGCTCGCCGTCGTGACCCGCTGGGAGCAGGACCTGACGCGAGACTCCTCCGGGCGCTTCCTCTGGCTCCGGGACGTCGAGACGGGGGAGTCGTGGCCGCTCGCCCCGGCGCCGTCGCTCCCCGCCTACGACCGCTTCGAGTGCCGGCACGGGATCGGCGCCACGACGTTCCGGACGGCGCTTCGCGGCGTCGCGGCCGAGTGGACGCTCTTCGTCGACCCGGAGGCGACGGCCGAGCTCTGGCGGCTCCGGCTGACGAACGAGAGCGGCGTTCCACGCCGTCTCGAGCTCGTCGCGTTCGTGGAGTGGAACTGCGGGGTGACGCCGTCGCCTCGTCGGGAGTTCACGAAGCTCTTCCTCGAGTGCGAGCGCGACGCCGGGCGGAACGCCGTCTTCGCCCGGTCGCACATGTGGGAGGTCGGCTCGGCCCGCTGGGGGCACTGGAACACCTCCTTCCCTTACGTCAGCGCCTTCGCCTGCACCGAGCGCGTCTCCGAAGCGGAGGGGGACAAGGCCGCCTTTCTCGGGAGGCTCGGCTCGTTCGCCGCGCCCGCGGCGCTCTCCGGCGCCCCCTGGCCCGGCCTCTTCGGCCGCCACGGCGACGCCGTCGGAGCTCTCCGGGTGCCGGTCGAGCTCGCCGCGGGCGGCTCGCTCGACCTCGGCTTCACGATCGCGACCTCCGAGACGGAGGAGGGCGTCCGCGCGCTCCTCGCGCGCTACGGCGCGGTCGCGGCGTTCGACGCATCCCTGGCGGCGGCGCGCGAGGCGTGGCGCCGCCTCCTCGCGGCGCACCGTGTCGAGACGCCCGACGCGACGTTCGACGCCTTCCTGAACGACTGGGTCCGCTACCAGGCGATCTCGGCGCGGATTCAGGGGCGCTGCGGCTACTACCAGCAGAGCGGCGCCTACGGCTTCCGCGACCAGCTCCAGGATTCCCAGGTCTGGCTGACGATCGACCCGGCGCGGACCCGGGAGCAGATCGCCCTCCACGCGGCGCACCAGTTCGCCGACGGCTCCGTCTACCACTGGTGGCACCCGCTCTCGGAGCTGGGACACGTCACGAAGATGACGGACGACCTCCTCTGGCTCGCGTTCGTCGCGGCGGCGTACGTGAAGGAGACGGGGGACCTCTCGATCCTCGCCGACCGCGCGCCGTTCCTCGACGACCCGCAGCCGGCGCCCCTGACGGAGCACGTCCTCCGCGCCTTCGAGCGGGTTTTCCGGCGGACGAGCCCGCGCGGCCTCCCGTACATCGGCGCGGGGGACTGGAACGACGGCCTTTCCGCAGCGGGCCTCGAGGAGAAGGGGGAGTCGGTCTGGCTCGCCCACTTCCTCGCGGGCCTCCTCGCCGACTGGAGCGAGCTCTGGCGGCGGACGGGGGAGCCGGCCCGCGCGGCCGACTTCGCGCGGCGCCGCGAGGCGCTCGTCGCCGCGATCAACGAGCACGCCTGGGACGGGGAGTGGTACTGGCGCGCGACGCTCGACTCCGGCGAGAAGCTCGGGAGCCGCGAGAGCGCGCGCGGAGCGATCTACCTGAACGCCCAGACCTGGGCCGTGCTGAACGACGTCGCCCCGCCGGATCGGGCGGCGGCGGCGATGGCGGCCGTGAAGGAGAGGCTCGTCTCCGAGGCCGGCGCGCTCCTTCTCGCGCCGGCCTACGACCGCCCGGTCCGGGAGATCGGCTACATCACCCGCTACGCGCCGGGGATGCGCGAGAACGGCGGCGTCTACACGCACGCGGCCACGTGGGCGATCTCGGCGGCGGCGAAGGCGAAGGACCCCGAGCTCGTCGAACGCCTTCTCGCGGCGATCGACCCGACGCGAAAGGACCCGGAGCGCTCCCTCGCCGAGCCGTACGTCCTGCCGGGGAACGTCGACGGCCCCGATTCGCCGCACCACGGCCGCGCCGGCTGGACCTGGTACACCGGCTCGGCGCAGTGGCTCCACCGCGTCGTCTGCGACCGGGTCGTCGGCGTTCGCCCCGAGTGGGACGGGATGCGTTTCGACCCGTGCCTGCCGCCGGGGTGGAGCGAGGCCCGGATGACGCGTCCCTGGCGCGGCGCGACGCTCGACGTCACCGTCGTCCGCGACCCGTCGCTCGCGCCGGGAGAGGTGCGCGTCGCGGTCGACGGGAGGCCGCTCGAAGGGACGCTCCTCCCGCCCCTCCCGGCAGGGGCGGCGGCGGCCGTGACGGTCCGGTGGAGGCCCTAGCGGCGTGCGGGCCGCGCGGGGAGGCCCGCCCTCAGCCCTTCAGGCACTCGCCGTTCGTCCGGATCACCTCGGAGTAGAAGCGGGCGCTCGCCTTCGGCGTCCGCTTCTGCGTCGCGAAGTCGACGTGGACGATGCCGAACCTCTTCCGGAAGCCGTGCGCCCACTCGAGGTTGTCGAGGAGAGACCAGGCGAAGTAGCCGCGGACGTCGACGCCGTCGGCGATCGCGCGCCGGACGGCGCCGAGGTGCGCGTCGAGGTAGGCGACGCGGAGCGGGTCGTCGAGGACGGGGCCGGGGGCGACCGGCGGGTCGTAGAAGGCCGCGCCGTTCTCGGTGACGTAGAGCGGGAGGTTCCCGTAGCGGCGGCGGACCCACGTCAGGACGTCGTAGAGCCCGTCGGGCCAGACCTCCCAGCCGGTCTCGGTGTGGGTCGCGTTCCTCTGAAACGCGCGCCCTTCCATGACCGGGAAGCTGCGCGGGTCGTCGTAGACGACGGCGCGGGTGTAGTAGTTGACGCCCAGGAAGTCGATCGGCTCCTTCATCGCGGCGAGCTCGGCCTCGGTCGGCCCCTCCCACGCCTCGCCGAAGATCCCGGCGAGCCCTTCGGGGACCTTCCCGAGGAGCGCGGGGTCGAGGTACTGGCGGTTCATGTAGGCGTCGGCGCGGGCGACGGCGGCGAGGTCCTCGGGGCGGTCGGAGGCGGGGTACTTCGGCTCGAGGTTGACGACGAGGCCGATCGCCCCCTTCCCCTCGGCGCGGTAGGCGGCGACTCCGGCCGCGTGGGCGAGGAGGAGGTTCTTCGAGGCGCGCGGCGCGGCCCAGGGGCTCGCGATCCCGGGGGCGAGGACGCCGTGGAGGTAGCCGCCGTCGGCGACGACCCACGGCTCGTTCAGGGTCGTCCAGAGGTCGACGGCGCCGTCGAGGGCGCGGTAGCAGGCGGTCGCGTAGTCGGCGAACCAGGAGGCGGCGTCGGGGTTCGTCCAGCCGCCGCGGTCGTCGAGGGCGGCGGGGAGGTCCCAGTGGTAGAGCGTCGCCATCGGGCGGATGCCGGCTTCGCGGAGCGCGGCGACGAGGCGGCGGTAGAAATCGAGCCCCTTCTCGTTCACGCGGCCCCGCCCCTCGGGGAGGACTCGGCTCCAGGAGATCGAGAAGCGGTAGGCGCCGAGGCCGAGCGCCTTCATCAGCGCGACGTCCTCGCGGAACCGGTTGTAGTGGTCGCAGGCGACGTCCCCCGTGTCCCCGTCCCTCACCTTGCCCGGGATCCGGGCGAAGCGGTGCCAGATGCTGGGCCCCGCGCCGTCGGCGAGGGGCGATCCCTCGACCTGGTAGCCGGGGGCGAGTGGGTCGAGGCGCCGGTCCTCGGGAGCATCCCGCAGGCGGACTCGGGGACGCTCCAGGTGATGGTCGGCGGGACCGAGGAGCAGCTCGCGCGGCTCGAGCCGCTCTTCTCCCGGCTCGGACGGGACGTCCGCCTCGTGGGCGAGGTCGGGAAGGCGGCGGCGCTGAAGCTCGCGCTGAACCAGCTCATCGGCTCCCTGACGACGGCCTTCGCCACGAGCCTCGCCTTCGTCCGCGCCGCCGGAGTCCCGACCGACCTCTTCATGGAGGTCCTCCGTCCGAGCGCGCTCTTCGCGCCGACGTTCGACAAGAAGCTCGGGCGGATGCTGGAGGCCGAGTACGCGAACCCGACCTTCCCGCTCCGGCTCCTCGGGAAGGACCTCCGGCTCTTCGAGAGGGCCGCACGGGAGGCGGGCCTCGACCCGGCCGTCGTGGCGGGCGTCCTCCGGACCGTCGAGGCGGCCGAGGCGCGCGGGTACGGTGAGCACGACTACTCCGCGCTGGCCGAGGGGATCGCCGCGCTTCCCGCTTTCTCCCCGCGCGGGTAACCTCGGCGGACGTGAGCGGCGACGACGACCAGAGCGGAGGAGGCGGGGTGCCCGTGGTCGTCGATCTCGACGGGACGCTTCTCCGGACCGACCTCCTCCACGAGTCGGCGGTCCGCGCGGCCGCCCGAGCTCCCCGCGCCGCGCTCGCGGCCCTTGCGCATCTCCTTCGCGGAGACCGTGCGGCCCTGAAGCGACGGCTCGCGGTGGCCGCGCCGGTCGACGCGGAGGCGCTCCCGTTCCGCGAGGAGGTCGTGGCGTACCTCCGGGAGGAGAAGGCCCGCGGGCGGAGGCTCGTCCTCGCCACCGCGGCGGACGAGCTCCTCGCTCGGCCCGTCGCCCAGAGGGTCGGTCTCTTCGACGAGCTCCTCGCCAGCGACGGGCGGAGGAACCTCGGAGGGGAGACGAAACGCGCGGAGCTCGTCGCCCGCTTCGGCGAGAAGGGCTTCGACTACGTCGCCGACCGCCGGGCCGACCTGCCGGTCTTCCGGAGCGCCCGGAAGGCGGTGCTCGTCGGCCCCGGCGTCCGGCTACGGGCGGAGGTCGAGGCGGCGGGGACGCCGGTCGCCGCCCTCCTGCCGGACGGCGGGCCGACGGTCGGCACGCTCCTCTCGGCGATCCGCGCCCGGCAGTGGATCAAGAACCTCCTCGTCTTCGTCCCCCTCGTCACGGCGCACGTCTTCGCTCCGGCGGCTTTCGGAGCGGCGGCGCTCGCGTTCGCCGCGCTCTCGCTCCTCGCCTCCGCCGTCTACCTCCTGAACGACCTCGCCGACCTCGATTCCGATCGGCGGCACCCGTCGAAGCGTTCCCGCCCGATCGCGAGCGGGCGGCTGTCGGTGCGGGGGGCCGTCGCGCTCGTCCCGGTCCTCCTCGCGGGAGCGACCGCCGTGACGCTCGCGCTCCCGCCGGGCGCGCGGCTCCTCCTGCTGTCCTACCTCGGTGCGACGACGCTCTACACGCTCCTCCTGAAGCGGAAGGTCCTCGTCGACGTCTTCACGCTCGCGTTCCTCTACACGCTCCGGGTCCTCCTCGGCGGCGCGGCCACGGGCGTCCTCGTCTCGCCGTGGCTCCTGGCATTCTCGGTCTTCTTCTTCCTCTCGCTCGCGTTCGTGAAGAGGGCCTCCGAGCTCGTCTCGGTGAAGGACCGCGGGCTCGACTCGGCGGCCGGCCGGGACTGGCGGGCCGTGGACGCGGCCACGGTCCCGGTCCTCGGCGCGACGGGGGGGTACCTCTCGGCGGTCGTCCTCGCGATCTACATCCACAGCGACGTCACGAAGCGCCTCTACGCGCACCCGGGCTGGCTCTGGCTCCTGGTGCCGATCCTCCTCTACTGGGTGAGCCGGCTCTGGGTCCTCGTCGGCCGGGGGGAGATGGACGACGACCCGGTCCTCTTCGCGGCGCGGGACGCCGTCACCTGGGGGCTCGCGGCGGCGACGGCCGCGGCGCTCCTTCTCGCCGCCCTCGGTCCGATCGGCATTCCCGGCCTGATGGAGTAGCGCGGGCGTCGGCGCGGGGCCGGGGATTTCCTTTGACCCCTCGCCGTGGGCGGGAATAGTGTTCCCGGCATCTGCAGGGAAGCCGGGACGCCGCGCGACGGCGTCGGAAGGAGACGGTGAATGGTGCGCATCCGAACCGCCCCGAAGGTTTTCTTCTGTCTTGCCCTGCTCCTCTTCGCCCACGGGGCCTTCGCCCAGTCGGCCGCGACGACGGGGGCGATCGAGGGGACCGTCACGGACGAGTCCGGCGGGGTCCTCCCGGGCGCCAGCGTCGTCCTCCGGAACACGGCCACGAACTACGAGACGACGGTCGCGACCGCCGCGAACGGGCGGTTCCGCGGGATCCTCCTCCCGCTGGGCCCCTACCGGGTCACCGTCACGCTCCCGGGCTTCGCGAAGGTCGTCCGGGAAGGCCTGAACGTCTCGGTCGGCCAGTCGGTGAACGTCGCGGTCACGATGAGCCTCGCCGCCAAGGCCGAGGAGGTCCTCGTCACCGCGGAGAACCCGGTCGTCGAGACGACCCGGCCCGAGGGGACGACCCGGATCGACACGCTCGCCGTCCGGTCGCTTCCGAACAACGGCCGGAACTTCATGGACTTCACGAAGCTCACGCCCGGCGTCTCGATCGTCCAGGGCCCCGACGGCGACGAGCTCTCGATCAACGGCCAGAAGGGGATCCAGAACAACGTGTCGGTGGACGGGGCCGACTTCAACAACCCGTTCTTCGGCGAGCAGCGCGGAGGGCAGCGGCCGGCCTTCACGTTCAACCTCGACGCGGTCCAGGAGGTCGTCGTCGTGGCCGACGGGGCGAACGCCGAGTACGGCCGCTCGTCCTCCGGCTTCGTGAACGTCGTGACGAAGTCGGGGACGAACGAGCTCGCCGGGACCGTCCACGCGTTCTTCAAGGACGAGGCCCTCGGCTCGGCCCCGAAGCGACCGGACGGCACGTCGGCCGACAAGGTCGACTCGAGCCAGATCCAGGGCGGCTTCACGCTCGGCGGACCGGTCGTTGAGGACCGCGTCTTCTTCTTTGCGGCGGTCGACGCGCAGGGCGGATCGTCGACGAAGCAGACGGAGCCGGGCCGGATCGAGCAGAGGGTCGTCGACTACTTCGAGAGCCTCGGGTACCCGGACGAGAACGGCCCGATCGAGCGGAGCAACGACGCCTTCGTGGCGCTGGCGAAGCTCGACTGGTTCCTCGGCAGCCGGCACACCGTGACGGTCCGCGGCACCTACACGAAGTCCGAGCAGGAGAACGGGACGTTCGACGTCGACTCCTGGGGCCGCAGCGCGAACGCGACCGAGGACAACTGGTCCCGCTCCCTGACGGGGACCGCGATCTCGAACTTCGGCTCCGTCCTGAACGAGTTCCGCTTCCAGCTGGCCCGGGAGGACCGGCCGCGCCCCTACGACGGCCCGGACATCGCCGGCCAGGACCGGCCGCTCCCGGACACCGCGTTCGACTTCGGCCGGGGCTACCGGTTCGGCATGCCGTTCTTCATCCCGGTCGACTACTACGACACGCGGATCCAGCTGAACGACAACGTCACGTACCTGACGGGCTCCCACGAGCTGAAGGCGGGCGTCGAGTTCAACCGTGTGAACGCCGCGCAGGTCTTCCGGGGATTCGCGAACGGCCGCTTCATCTTCAGCTCGACCGACGGCTTCCTGAACTACGCGCGGAACCGCTACTACGTCGAGTGCTCCGACGGCTCGACGAGCGAGAGCGGGTCCTGCCCTGCGGGGACGTCGATCACCGGCCCGGTCCTCCTCTTCCTCCAGCAGGCGGGAGTCGGCGGGCTGACGGCGGAGGAGGCGGGAACGCAGGCGATCCGGCAGGACGAGCCGGCCGTCTTCGTCCAGGACAAGTGGCAGCCGACCTCGAACCTCACGGTGCAGCTCGGCCTCCGCTGGGAGGCGCAGATCCAGCCGGACCCGATCACCCCGGCGGAGGACGTCTTCTACGCCGGCTTCATCGGGAAGACGTCGATGGGGCAGGAGTTCCCGTCGGACGGGAACATCCCGTCGGACAAGAGCATGTGGCAGCCCCGCGTGGGCATCACGTGGGACCCGACGAAGGACGGGCGGACCGTCGTGAGGGCGAACGCGGGCCTCTACTACGCGCGCGTCCCGGGCCTCACGTTCGCCTCGACCCGCTCCACGAACGGGAGCCGGGGGCAGAGCCTCTACCGCGACAGCTCGCTGACCGGGATCCTCGGCCCCGTCCCGGCCTATCCGAACCTCATCCCGCAGTCGGAGGTCGGCTCCCCGTTCCGCCCCGACGTCTACGTCGTCGCGAGGGACTTCCAGAACCCGCGGACCGCGGACCGTCGCGGCGAGCGTCGGCATCGAGCGCGAGGTGATGAAGGACTACGGCATCCTCGTCAAGTACAACTACGCGAAGACGACGCACCTGACCCGCTTCATCAACCGCAACGACGCGCTCCTGGGTTCGCCCTGGTCCTCGGGCCTGAACGGCGGGCCGAACGGCATCGGGACCCTGACGGTCGTCGAGTCGTCCGCCCGGAGCCTCTACCAGGGGATCACGCTCGGCGTGAGCAAGAGGTGGTCGAACGACTACCAGTTCCAGCTGAACTACACCCTCTCGTGGGACAAGTCCGACGACGACAACGAGCGGGACCCGTTCTCGTTCCGCTACGCGAAGGTGACCGACCTCGACGCGGAGTACGGCTACTCCGACCGCGACCAGCGCCACCGCCTGAACGGGGTGTTCGTCTGGAAGGCGCCGGGCGACGTGAACGTGAACCTCCGCTACTCCTACCGGTCGGCGCAGCCGAAGTCGATCACCCGGACCGGCGCGGACGCGAACACGCCGCAGGACCGGATCAACCCCGACGGCACGGTCACGCAGCGGAACCTCGGGCGGAAGGACAACCAGTATTCCTCGCTCGACCTCCGGCTCTCGCGCTCCTTCGACCTCGGGCCGGTCCAGGTCGAGCCGATCCTCGAGTGCTTCAACGTCTTCAACTCGAAGAACCTCAAGAGGCCCGAGGTGACGAACCTGATCTTCAACTTCGACGGGACGGTCCAGAGCGGCCTCGGCGACCCGAGGCAGGTCCAGCTCGGACTCCGCGTGGTGTTCTGACACGGTCGGGGAGACCCGTCGACGCGTGCTAGATTCCGGGGAGGGCGCCCGGCGGGAACGCCGGGCGCCCTCGCCCTCCCGGGGCCCGGAGCCAATGCCGTGACAGAGCTGCAGGCGGCGCTGCCGCTGACCCGAATCACCACCAGCGCGACGTTCAGCGCGGCGCACCGCCTCCACAACCCGTCGCGGGACGAGGAGTGGAACCGCGTCACGTTCGGCAAGTGCAACAACCCTCACGGGCACGGCCACACCTACACCGTGGAGGTGACCGTCGAGGGGCCGATCGACCCGGTCACCGGGTGGGTCCTCGACTTCTCGCACCTGAAGCGGATCGTCGACGAGAAGGTCGTCCGGCGCTGCGACCACCGGAACCTGAACGTCGACGTGGACTTCCTCGCGGGGGTCGTCCCGACGGCCGAGAACCTCGCCGTCTGCTTCTGGAACGAGCTCGCTCCGCACGTCGCGCCGGCGCGGCTCGTGAAGCTCTCCCTGCACGAGACGGAGCGGAACCGGGTCGTCTACCGGGGCGGCGCCTGATGCGCGCCCTCGTCTCGAACGACGACGGGATCCACAGTCCGGGAATCGAGGCGCTGGAGCGCGCGGCGAAGGCCGCCGGCTTCGAGACGTGGGTCGTCGCTCCCGACCGGGAGCAGAGCGCGACCTCGCACGCGCTCACGCTCACCCGGCCCCTTCGCGTCGTGAAGACGGGGGACAGGTCGTGGGTGGTCGACGGCACGCCGACCGACTGCGTGAACCTCGCGATCTGCAGGATCCTGAAGGACGTGAGGCCGGATTTCGTCTTCTCCGGGATCAACCTCGGACCGAACCTCGGCGACGACGTCACCTACTCGGGAACGGTCGCGGCGGCCTTCGAGGGGACGCTCCTCGGCGTTCCGTCCATCGCGTTCTCCCTCGACTGCCGGAAGGACGGCGGCGCGGGCCCCGATTTCTCGGAGGCGGAGCGGATCGCGGAGGAGGTGATCCGGCTGGCGCTCTCCCGTCCGATGGCGGAAGACGTCCTCTGGAACGTGAACATCCCGGAAGGGCGGCCGACCGGGATCCGGGCGACCCGGATGGGGCGGCGCCGCTACGGCGAGAGCGTCGTGGAAAAGGTCGACCCGCGCGGGAGGCCCTACTACTGGATCGGGGGCTCCCACGTCGACACCCAGTCCGAAGGGAGCGACCTGACGACCGTCGCCGAGGGGGTCGTCTCGGTCACCCCCCTCCACCTCGACCTGACGGCGTACCGGGCCCTCGAAGACCTCGGCGCGCGACTCGAAGGAAGCCGCGCGAACGGCCCGGACCGAAGCTAAGATCCCGGCGTGAGGCCGGAGGACCCCGAGGTCGCGCGCGCCGCGCGGGCGGGCGCAGAGGCGCGACGCGCCATGGTCGCGCGCATCGTCTCCGCGGGCCTCATTTCGGACCGGCAGGTCGTGGAGGCGCTCGCGGCCGTGCCGAGGCACCTTTTCGTCCCGAGGGAGCTCGCCGGAGAGGCGTACGGCGACCACGCCCTCCCGATCGGATCGGGGCAGACGATCACCCAGGCGGCGAACGTCGGGCGGTCGGCGGAGCTGGCCGCGATCCCTCCCGGAGGGCGCGTCCTCGAGGTGGGGACGGGCTCGGGCTATCAGGCGGCCGTCCTCGCCCGGCTCGCGGGGCAGGTCTTTACGCTCGAGCGGATTCCGGAGCTCGCCGCGGAGGCCCGGCGCGTCCTCGCGCTCCTCGGGATCGGGAACGTCTCCGTGAAAGTGTTCGACGGGACCTACGGCTGGCGCGAGCACGCGCCGTACGACGCGATCGTCGTCGCCGCGGGCGCGCCGGAGGTGCCGGCGCCGCTCGTCTCGCAGCTCTCCCCGACCGGGCGGCTCGTCGTGCCGGTCGGGCCGCCGGGTCGGCAGCGTCTCCTCGTCGTCAAGATGCTGCCGAGCGGCCGGACCCGGACGGAAGACGCCGGAGAGGTCGCCTACGTCCCGCTCGTCGGGAAGTTCGGCTGGGAGAAGGCGCCCGCGGAGGCGCGCCGGTGAGCGGCTTCGAGAGCTCCGCCCGGCGATGGCTCGTCGCGGGGCGCGTCCAGGGGGTCGGCTACCGGGCCTTCGCGGCGCGGACCGCGCGCGGCCTCGGCCTCGTCGGCGGCGTCTCGAACCTGCCCGACGGGCGGGTCCTCGTCGTGGCGGAGGGAGCGGAGCACGCGCTCGAGAGGCTCGAGTCGGCGCTCTGGGAGGGGCCGCGTTTCGCGCGGGTCCAGTCCGTCGAGGCGGCACCGGCCGCACCGGATGAGATCCTGGCGAGCTTCGACGCGGAGTTCCGGCACGGCCGGTAGAATCCCCGCACATCGATGTCGAGAAAAAGGATCCTCGTCGTGGACGACGACCCCGACCTCCGGGCGCTCGTCGAGGGGCAGCTCCGGGCCGCGGGCTACGAGCCGTCGGGCGCGGCGAACGGCAGCGAGGGCGTCGAGCGGGCGGTGGCCGATCGACCCGACCTCGTCCTCCTCGACGTCGGCCTCCCGACGCTCTCGGGCTGGGAGGTCTGCGCGACCCTCCGAAGCCTCGCGGAGACCTCCGCGATCCCGATCGTGATGCTGACGGGACGGTCGGAGATCCGCGACTTCGTCACGGGCCGGCAGGCCGGCGCGACCGACTTCGTCACGAAGCCGTTCAGTCGGGCGAAGCTCCTGGAGACGGTCGAGAGCGCCCTCGCGGAGAGGGATGCCTCGGCGCCGGAGCCGTTCGGGCCGGAGCTCCCCGAGCACCGCGCGCGCGGGCTCCTCCTCGACTCGCTCACCGGACTCCCGGCCATATCCGTCGTCGTCGACACGCTCCGCGAGAGGCTCCTCGGGGACGAGGAGTTCGGGGTCCTCCTCGTCGACGTCGACGCCGCCGGCGCGTTGGAGGAGCACTACGGCTGGGAAGTCCTCGACGACGTCGTGCGCGAGGCGGGCCGGTCGCTCCGACGGCTCGTCGGAACGCTCTTCTCGACGGGGGACCTGCTCGCCGTCCGCCGGCCGGGCTCGACCGCGATGGTGGCGTTCGTCGGCGTCCCGCCCGGCCTCGGCGAGGGGGAGGCGGCGACGCGGCTCGATCGGAAGGCGCGGCAGGTGGCGGAGTCGCTCGGGGCGCTCCTGGGCGAGCGCTTCCCGGAAGGCGCGGCAGGTGGCGGAGTCGCTCGGGGCGCTCCTGGGCGAGCGCTTCCTCGGTCGCGTCCACCGCCGCCTGCAGGTCACGGCCGCGGCCTCCCGGCTCCGGTACAGCCCCCAGGTGAGGCTCGAGCGCCTCGTCGAGCGAGCCCTCGCGGAAGCCGCGGCCGTGGCCACGACGCGGGAGGGCGAGCGGGCCGCGGCGCAGAAGGCGGAGTTCGACGCCCTCCTGCGCGGGGGCCGGCTCGAGGTCGTCTTCCAGCCGATCCGGGAGCTCGCGTCGATGAGCGTCGTCGCCCGGGAGGCGCTGACGCGCGGACCCGAGGGGTCGAGCTTCGAGAGCCCCGAGGTCCTCTTCGAGTACGCGGCGCGTCACGGACGGGTCCTCCCGCTCGAGCAGGCGTGCCTCGCGCTCTCGGCGACCCGCTTCGTCCCGGCCGCGGAGGAGCTCCTCTTCGTCAACGTGGAGACCCACGTCGTCAACGAGCTCGCGCACGGGGGGCTCGAGGTCCTGAAACCGCTCGTCGCGCTCGGGCCGTCGGTCGTCCTCGAGATCACGGAGAGGGGCGCGATCGCCGACTTCGAGGCGTTCCGCGTGGGACTCTCCGCGCTCCGTCGCGCCGGCTTCCGGATCGCGCTCGACGACGCCGGCTCCGGGCACGCCTCGCTCCACGCCCTCGCCGAGCTCCGGCCCGACTACCTCAAGATCTCGCAGTTCCTCGTATCGGGCCTCCACCGGGACGGGATCAAGAGCGAGATCGTGGCGATGCTCGTCCGGCTCGGGGAGCGGATCGGGGCCGTGACCGTGGCGGAGGGGATCGAGACGGAGGAGGAGCTCGCCGCCGTCCGCGACCTCGGCGTCGCGCTCGGTCAGGGCTTCCTCCTCGGGCGGCCCGAGGCCGCGAATCGCCGCTGACGGAAGCCCGCGACCTCTCCGAGCGTCGTCCGGCCTTTCGGGCGATGATCCGGGCGAGGAGATTCCGATGACGGAGCACGAGGACGGCGGGCCGGAGCTTCCGGACGGGTTCGAGAAGGTCGAGGCGACCGTCTGCCGTCGCGGGGGTGAGCTCCTCGTCTTCGGCACGCTCGAGCCCGAGGGCCCGTTCGTCTTCCGGCTGCAGCTCGCGAAGAAGCCCGAGGACTTCGGCCCTCCTCCCCCCGGGTTCGAGTGGACGGGCGAGGAGCGCCCTCCGAAGAAGGGGGAGTGGTTCTGGTCGGAGCTGCGCGGGCGCGCGGTGCAGGCGATCAAGGACGAGACGGGCGTGAACCAGTTCGGGGAGCCGACGGGCGGGAGACGGATCCTCCGGCCGGCGGGAACGGCCGGCCGGCCGACGCCGACCCCGAAGCACGGCCTTCGCCTCGTCCGGAACGACGAGGACCCGGAGGGGTCAGGCTGACGCGGGCGGCGGCGAGCCCGCCGGAGGCTCGCTCCCGTCCTCGGCGTGGCGCGTGACGGCGAGGTAGACGCGGAGGTCGTCGAGGACCGCCTCGAGCGCGGATTCCTTCGACGCGGCGAAGAACGGCTCGTCCGTCACGAACCCGCCGGGGACCCACCACGGCACGAAGAGCGTCTCCCACTCGGTGTCGAGGCCGCCGTCCTCGTCGGCGGGGGCCGAAGGGTGGAGCCCGACCTCGACGAGGCGCCAGGTCCGGCACCGGAACTGCCCCGGGTTCGCCGCGTCCTCGAAGACCTCGATCCGGATGTCGGCGGGCTCCCCGTCGACGAGCGTCTCCACCTCGGCCACGTCGGCGAGGCGAAAGACGGCGAGGTGAGGGGAGCCTGCGTGCATCTGAAGAGGAGTCTATCCGTCGAGGAGAAGGGGAGTGGTGGGCCCGGCGTGACTCGAACACGCGACACGCGGTTTAGGAAACCGCTGCTCTATCCACCTGAGCTACGGGCCCGTCTGGAGGGCGGCGCCTTCGGGAGGCGGGAGCGGAGTGTACCGGATCACTCCTCGAACGGCCCGACGGAGAGGTGCTTCACGAGGAGGACGCGGTTCGCGCGGACCGCCTGGTCCGCGCCGAGCGGGAGGAAGTTGTCCTCCTGCCTCGCGATGTACCGCGAGCAGGCGTCGGTGGCCTGGATGACGTCGTCGGACTCGAACGGCATCAGGAACTCCCTCGGGTCGGCGAGCCCCTCGACGACGAGCTGGAAGGTGTGAAGGTACTTTCGATCCATAGTCTTCTCGGGACCTCCGCGTTCCGGTCCGGTGGACCGGCGCCGGCATCGTATCCTCTGCCCGTTTGAGCGAGATCACCGACAGGATCGAAGTGAGCCGGGAGACGCCGGCCTACCCGGCCCGGCACGACGTGAGGGACGGCCACCTCGTCGTGGGGGGCGAGAGGGTCCCGGTCGTCGTGAAGAGGATCCCGCGCGATTTCCGCCAGCCGGACGGAAGGACGCGCGCCGAGCGATCCCTCCGGATCGCCCGCCACCTCCTCGCCCACGGCCTCGACACGCCGGAGCCGCTCGGGATCGAGGTGAC
>JADHED010000311.1_pt1 | contig 66416 bp, 57 predicted proteins | sample 8952041 | NCBI WGS metagenome assembly JADHED01 (sample SAMN16124423, study PRJNA663239) | bioreactor sludge metagenome | isolation source: sludge (control) | place: India:Bengaluru | collected 2018-09-08 | reverse complement strand
GACTTGGGAATCGTCGGCTGCAAATTGTCCGCAGCGGCCCATTTTTCACCGTCTTCTTGCCCAATAGCTCGGCTATTGGGCTGCAAATCCGGCAAAAACTGTGCTCGCTGGGGCCAATTTTCGCTTTCGACGCCCCAAGTCCGACAGCCTCCTAGCCCAGACCAAAAATCCATTGGTTTTATTACGAACGGGAAAACCCCCGGCTCTGCCGGGGAGGCAGTAGAAGTTTGACTTTTCAGGGGTTGTCCATCGCAGAGACTTCCAATCGTGAGCCGCCAAGCACACGAAAGGAAGAATCAGGATGGACAAGTATGAGAATTTGAATCACACGGCATGGGACTGCAAATATCTGCGCGTTCGCCAACGCCAGCGTGCGTTCTATGAAACCAAACCGCCTTGCTGGGCCTGCCAGGCAGTGAACTCCAGCGGCCGAATGCCAAACCGCACGGCGTTGCCCATGTGCAGCGAAGCAAATTCGGCCAGTACCAAGGTGGTGAAATGCGCGTGCTCGGCCGCCGGTACCGAAGGCGGAATCTTGCCCTTCACGGTCTGCTGCGTTGCCGCCTCACCTTGCCGTACGATGGCGGCGATCACCTCGGCCAGCGCATGCCGGTGGCGCAGCCGAAAGATGTCCGGTGGCACCAGATGCTGCTGGACGGCGACGTACTGCTGGCATGAGCGCTCGTACGCCCACACAAACACGTCACGCAGCAGCTCCACCCGGTTCAGTTCGTACACGCCCAGCATGGCATCCACATAGGCCTGCTGCGGCACATCGATGAAGGACAGCGGGCAGAGGTTGTGGCGGATGAACGGGATATTGGCCGCCAGACGCGACACGCGCTTGTTCACATCCTCAAAGGGTTGCAGGTAGGGCAGGTGCACCATCAAAAAGAAGGCCTGCTCGAACGGGTCGGCGATCTCTGCCGCCATCTGCACCACGATGCCCAGCAGCTCCTCCAGCCGCTGCGGCAGGGCGATGGGCAGATAGACGCTGCCGCCGATCTCCACCGCGCGGCGGCGTATGCGGCCGACGGCTGCCGGGTCTGCCATCAAACCATCCGACAGGAATGCATGCAGCGCAATCAGGGTGTCGGTTTGCACGCGGGCATGTTCGGGGTTGAGCACCAGATACTCGATGGCCTGCTTGTGGTTCAGGATCATCTGCGTCTCCAGCGCATCCTTGCCGTCGGCGGCCTGGCCGTACTCGATCAGCCGCGCGGTGTCCAGCCGGCTGTAGGTATTGCCCTCCAAATGGGACGAGGCCCAGGACAGGTCGATCAGCAGCCGGTTGAGGATGTCCTTGGCGAAGGTGCCGGCCGGTGTCTGATCCGCTGGCGAGCGGCCCAAGGCATGCAACTGCTCGCGCAAGTCCTGCGGCAGGTAGGCCGTGTGGTTGGGGTGGTATTGCTCCAGAAACTCCATTTGATAGCCGACAGGCCTGCGCAGGTGGCGTGGCTGAGAGACATAGGCGCGTATGTCCGCGCCTTCCGAAGAGGTGGGAATGTAGTCCTGGCCCGGGGCGAGCATTACTGCGCCAACGGTGGTGGCCGGCAGACGGTGGTAGCGGGCGGCGCGCCGCTGCCCGAGCATCTCAATGCGTTGTTGCGCCACGAGCAAGGCCAGGCGGCGCTGCAGGGTTCGGCGCTGATAGCTGTCGCCCAGCTTCCGTGCAAGGGCTTCAATGCCCACACCTGCGGGGTCGGCGCTGATCAGTTCGACCAGCATGTCCAACTCTTGCTGTGGCGTGACGCGTGGCATGGATGAGGCTGCGTTGGGGCTGGGATTGGAGTGCGACAGTTAATTTGTCGCAAATCAGTTTATGCGACAAATAAAGTGTCGCACAAACGCGGATCAGGGAGTGCAGCTTCGCTATACCGTTGTTGATCCGCGCAGTGAGGCAAGCTAAAAGACCATGACGTGATCGACGAGGTACCTGCCGTCACGCTGCACCAACACCAGCTCGGCCACGAACTCGCCGGGCTGTTTGGTGAACCACTGCCGCCACACGACCGCGACGGAGTCCGTGCGTCTGAATACAGCGACGAACTCACGCCTGGCAAAAAAACCCTTGGATGCTTGATAGTCCTTGCAGATGGCTTGCAGCAGCTCCCTGGGCATGACGCTCCTGGCGCGGTCGGTAAAGTCGCGGACATGCCGGTCATAGTCGATGGCCGTGGAGGCCTCCATCAGGTTGTCCATGATGGGGTCTACCACGGCCAGGATTTCCGTGTCGGATTTTTGTGCCAGGTCCATGAAATCCTCGCTGAATGATCGGGGCTTACACCGCCACCGGCGCCTTGATGGCTGGATGGCACTCATAGCCCAGCACCTCGAAATCCTCATACTCGTAATCAAAGATAGACGCCGGCCGGCGCTTGATATTGAGAGTGGGGTAGGCATAGGGGGCGCGCGCCAGCTGGGTCTGCACCTGCTCGAAATGGTTGCTGTAGATATGGCAGTCGCCGCCGGTCCAGATGAAGTCGCCCACGGCCAGGTCGCATTGCTGGGCCAGCATGTGGGTCAGCAGCGCATATGACGCAATGTTGAACGGCACGCCCAGGAAGATGTCGGCGCTGCGCTGGTACAGCTGGCAGCTCAGCCTTCCTTCGGCGACGTAGAACTGGAAGAACGCATGGCAGGGCATCAGGGCCATCTTGTCGAGCTCGGCCACATTCCAGGCGCTCACGATGATGCGGCGGCTGTCGGGGTTGGTCTTGAGCTGGTCCACCACCTGCGCGATCTGGTCGATGTGGCCGCCGCCCGGCGTCGGCCAGCTGCGCCATTGCACGCCATAGACGGGCCCCAGGTCACCATCGGGGCGTGCCCATTCGTCCCAGATCGTCACGCCGCGATCCTTGAGCCAGTTGTTGTTGCTGGAGCCGGTCAGGAACCACAGCAGCTCCTGAATGATGGAGCGCAGGTGCACCTTCTTGGTGGTGACCAGCGGAAAGCCTTCCGCCAGGTCAAAGCGCATCTGGTGGCCGAAGACGCTGCGCGTGCCGGTGCCGGTGCGGTCGCCTTTGCTGACGCCATGCTCGAACACATGGCGCATGAAGTCTTCGTATTGGCTGCGGATGGGGGGTGGGGTCATGGTATTTGGCGGCGTAGGTGTGTGCCCGTCTTGCTCCTTCCCCCTCTGGGGGTAAGGTTGGGATGGGGGCCGGCACCCGGCTGGTGCTGGCTTGGGGCTTGCGGCGTGGCTGGCCCCCACCCCGGCCCTCCCCCAGAGGGGGAGGGAGCAGAGGCGGCAAGCCGGTTGAGTCATGTTTTGGGGGTAAAAATGGCCGTGGCGCTTATCTGTCAAGCGCAAACAGCTATTATTTTTGCAGTACGCAGCCGGGGTTCATGATCCCCTGCGGATCCAGCGCCTGCTTGATGGCGCGCATCATCGACAGGGCCACGGGCGACTTGTACTGCGCCAGCTTGTCGGCCTTGAGCTGGCCCACGCCATGCTCGGCCGAGAACGAGCCGCCGAACTGCGCTACCGCGTCATAGACCAGCTGGTTGACGCGGTCTTCCTGGGTGGCCAGGAACTCACGCGCGTCGCCGCCCTCGGGGGCCTGCACGTTGTAGTGCAGGTTGCCGTCGCCCAGGTGGCCGAAGTTGACCAGGCGCACGCCGGCAATTTCGCGCGCCAGCAGCGCGTCCGTGTGCTCCACAAAGGCCGGGATGCGCGATGCGGCAATCGAGATGTCGTGCTTGATGTTCAGCCCCTCCTCGGCCTGGGCCAGGGGGATGCTCTCGCGGATGTGCCACAACTCGTGGGCCTGGCTCAGGCTCTCGGCCACCACGGCGTCGAGCACGCAGCCGTCTTCAAACGCCAGCTCCAGCAGCGCCTCGAAACGCTCGCGCGCGTGCTGTTCGGATTCGCTATCGCTGTTCTCCAGCAGCACGTAGTAGGGCGGCGCGCCCTTCAGTCCGGCAAACGGCACGCGCAGCTGCGGCATGTGCCTGATGACCAGGGACAAGGCAAACTGCCCCATGACCTCGAAGCCGGTCAACCCCGCGCCCAGGTGCTGGTGCGACAGGCCCAACAGGCGCACCGCGGCATCCAGCGACGGCACGGCGGCCCAGGCGGTGAGCTGCGCTGCGGGCCGGGGAGCGAGCTTCATGGTCGCGGCGGTGATCACCCCCAGCGTGCCCTCGCTGCCGATGAACAGGCTGCGCAGGTCGTAGCCGGTGTTGTCCTTGCGCAGGCCAGAGAGGCCGTCCCAGATGTCGCCCTGGGGCGTGACCACCTCCAGGCCCAGGCACAGCTCGCGCGTATTGCCGTAGCGCACGACCTGGGTGCCGCCGGCATTCGTGCCCAGGTTGCCGCCTATGGTGCAGCTGCCTTCGGCGGCCAGGCTCAACGGGAACAGCAGGCCCTCCTTGTCGGCGGTCTCCTGCAGGGTCTGCAGGATGCAGCCGGCCTCCACCGTCATGGTCAGGTTGTCGCGGTCGATGGCGCGCACCGCGTTCATGCGCGTCAGGCTCAACACCACCTGGCGGCCGCTGGCGTCGGGCGTGCCGCCCACCGACAGGCCGGTGTTGCCGCCCTGGGGGATGATGGCCGTGCGCGCCGCCGCGCAGGCCTTGACCACAGCGGCCACCTCGGCGGTGCTGGCCGGGCGCACCACGGCCAGGGCGCGGCCAGTGGCGCGCTTGCGCCAGTCCTGCTCATAGGCCGTCAGGTCGGTGGCGGGGTCTTCGTGCGTCAGGACATGGGCGGCGCCGACGATCTGGCGCAGGGTGTCGAGCAGGGCGGTGGTCATGTGGGCTCCGTGGCAGGTTGGGTAGATGCCTTGGCCGCCGCCAGGCGCAGGCGCACATGCATGGCGCAGGCGGTGAACAGCAGCAGGCACAGCAGGATCTCGATGCTGGCCAGCCAGTTGCCGGGGGGCGGGTCGCTCCAGGCGCGCACCACGCCCTCGGTGAAATACAGCCACACCAGCAGGCTGACCCAGCGGTAGGTGTACATGCGGCGCTTGAGCAGCCCCGCCAGCGGCAGGGCCAGCGGCAGGGCCTTGAGCGCCAGCCAGCTGCCGCCCGGGCGCAGGGGGGCGAGCCACAGCTCCCAGGCCAGGCAGAGCAGGATCAGGCCCAGCAGGCTGCCCACGGCCAGCCAGCGGGTGGCGGCGACATCGGTGCTGACATCGGGGGGGATGGGAGAGGGCGGGGGGGCGGTTTCTGACTGCATGGGGCTGGCATCATATCGGCCATGGCGTTTTCCCTTAATACCACTGCGCAGAGCCTTGAGGCGTGGTGGGTTCAACTGTCGCATTTCCCCTGGCGTACCACGGCCCACATGCTGCGCGAGCGCTTTCGCGAGGACAGGCTGGGCGTCACCGCCAGCAGCCTGACCTTCACCACGCTGCTGGCGCTGGTGCCGTTCTTTACCGTGGCGCTGGCGGTGTTCGCGGCCTTTCCCATCTTCGGCAAGATGCAGCAGATGCTGCAGCGCTGGCTCATCGACAGCCTGGTGCCCGACAGCATCTCGCGCCCGGTGCTGGGTTATCTGACGCAGTTCGCGGCCAAGGCCGGCGGGCTGGGGGCGGCGGGCTTTTCCATATTGATGCTGACGGCGCTGGCGCTGATATTGACGATAGACCGCACGCTCAACGGCATCTGGCGCGTGCGCCGGCTGCGCCCGCTGGGCCAGCGCGTGCTGATCTACTGGGCCGCGATGACGCTGGGCCCGCTGGTGCTGGCGGCCAGCCTGGCGCTGACCACGGCCATCGCCGGGGCCGCCTCGCGCGAGCTGGGCGCCACGCTGCCCGGCGGCGCCCGCCTGCTGCTCGACACGATTGAATTCTTGCTGCTGGCCGCCGGCGTGGCCGCCATGTACCGCTATGTGCCCAACACCCAGGTGCATTGGCGTGACGCCTGGGCCGGCAGCCTGTTCGTGTCGCTGGCCATGGAGCTGGCCAAGAAGGGCCTGGGCCTGTACCTGGCCAAGGTGCCCACCTATTCGGTGATCTATGGCACCTTCGCCACGCTGCCCATATTGCTGCTGTGGATCTACGTGGCCTGGGTGATCGTGCTGCTGGGCGCCGTGGTGGCCGCCTACCTGCCCAGCCTGCTGGCCGGCGTGGCGCGGCGCGCGGGCGGGCAGGGCTGGCCCTTCCTGCTGGCCGTGGAGGCGCTGCAGCAGCTGCACGGCGCGCGCGGCCAGGCCACCCATGGGCTGACGGCCGAGCAGCTGGCCCAGCGCCTGCGTGTGGAGGTGCTGCAGCTCGCGCCCGTGCTGGATGCGCTTGTCAGCCTGGACTGGGTGGTGCAGGTGAACGAGGCCGCCGCCGGCGCCCCAGACGCTGCGGACGCGCGTTACGTGCTGCTGGCCGACCCGGCGACCACCCACATGGAGCCGCTGGTGCAGCGCCTGCTGCTCACGCGCACCGAGGCGCTGGAGCGCTTTTGGAGCCACACGGGCATGGAGATGCTGCGCCTGGCCGACGTGCTGGAGCGGCCGCAGGCGCCGGGCATGTTGCCGCAATCACTATTGAAAAGATAGCTGCTTGCGCTTGATAGGTAAGCGCTGTAGCCCTATTTGGTTTGATTTTCGGTTTGCCTCAAACGGCTGATGCTGGCTTGTTCCGGGAGCGCAGGCGTCTTGCCGGCGCGCCCTTCAGTCTTTGCCTGCTGCTTCGATAAAGCTGCGCTGCAAGATGCCGCGCAGCATGTCGCGCAGCAGCGGCAGCAGCGGCAGCAGCGGGTCTGCCGCCTGCGGCTCGCCGCGCAGTGCGGCCTGCAGCGCATCCCAGTGCGCCGCCACCGTGCCGGTGACCTCGGCTTGCCAGAGCCGGCCCAACTCGTCCGCCTGCTGCGCCGGCACGCGCCCCAGGTGGGCCAGCGCGAGGTAGCGCGTGCAGGCGGCCTCGGTCATGTGCTGCAGCAGGTCTTGCGTGGCCTCCTGGCGTTGGTCTTTCTTCTGCAGGTTGCGCACAGCCCAGGCGGTGCCGCCGCCCAGCAGTGCGCCCAGGGCGGTGCCCAGGCCCAGCGTCAGGCCGCCCGTGCCCACGTCGATCATGGCGCCCATCTTGGCGCCGGCCGCGGCACCGGCGGCCGCGCCGGCGGTGGTGCCCACGGCCAGGGCTTTGTTGTCGCCGCTGTGCTGTGGTGCGGCCTGCAGCGGTGGCGGCAGCTGCTGGGGCTGCTGCAGGGGCGCCGCGCCCAGGCCATGCAGATCGGCCAGCCGGGCATCGAGCGCCTGCAGCAGCTGGGCGTATCGGCTGGCGTCCTGCTCGCCCGCCGCCAGGCCGGCGCAGGCGTGCAGGTGCCGGGCCAGGGCCTGCAGCGACTCGGTGAATAGCGCCTCGTTGCCCTCTTGCCAGGCCTGGCCCAGGCGCTGCAGTGCCTGTTGCCGCTCTGGCAGCATGCCGGCCAGGCGCTCAAACAGCAGGCCGTCCTGCACCCAGCTGGCGCCAAAATCGGCGGCATGCAAACGGCCCGCAGGTGTGCCCCGCCAGGCGGGCGGCACCTCGGGGGTGGGCGCGTCGCCCCAGGTGATTACGGCGTCCACGGGGCCTGCGCCGTCGCTGGGCGGGGCCAGATGCAGCCGGTCGCCCTGGGGGCTGGTCATGGCGCCGTGCCCGGCGTGCGGCGCCAGCAGGGCGCGCAGCGCCTCGGGCTGCACCGGGGCGGTGCACAGCAGGCCGATGTGCAGGTCAGCCGGCAAGGCCTGGCGCAGCGCGTCGAAGGCGTGGCTGTCGGTATCCAGCGTGCATTGCTGCGCCAGCCGGGCTTGCTGCCAGCCGGCCCAGACGGCCAGCAGCAGGCGTGGCAGCACGACGACGAGCGCCAGCAGCCCCACATACATCCATACCCAGCGGCTGCCGGCCACGCCCTGGCCCGCAAAGTTCTGCGTGGCGGCAATGTCTTGCAGAGAGAACGGCGCCAGGCCGAACAGCAGCGTCAGCGGTGCAAACAGCAGGCTGACGATGGTGTGCACCTGGGCGGCGTCGAGAAAAGTGCTCTCCCAGCCGAACTGGTAGTTGACCACCAGCCCGCGCAGCAGCAGCGACAGGGCAATGCCCGCGGCCCAGGCGGCGGCGCACAGGTGCAGCACGCAGGCCGCCTGCCGGGCAAAGCGTGCGTGCGTCTGGCCCGCCCAGTGCGTGGCAAAGTCGGCGGCAATGCGTGTGGCCAGGCCCTTGCGCCCGGCTGGCCCGGCATGGGCCTGGCGGCGCAGCAGCCATTGCTGCAGCGGTGCCAGCGCGGTGGGGGCGCTGGCCGGGCGCCAGGCGCGCCAGGCCAGCACGGCGTAGATAGCCAGGTTCCAGCCCAGCACCGCCAGCAGCGGGGGCGAAAGCAGATCCACCCGGTGGGCGTTGGCGATGCGGTCGAGCAGCAGCCCCAGCAGCAGGGCCAGGAGCGGCAGGCCGCGCGCCAGCCAGAGCAGCGCGCCCGGCTGCTGCAGCGCGGCCACGCCGGCATTGCGCCCGGCGGCGCGGGCGACGACGGCGGCCGATCGCTCCAGCACCACCTCGGCCACGCCCACGCGCTGCGCGCCGCGCTCGCGTGCGGCGGCCAGGGCCTGGCGCGTGGCCTCGTCCCATTCGATCTGGCTGACCAGGGTGCGTTCGGTGTCGGCCCGCTCCAGGGCCTGGGCCAGCGTCACGGTGCGCAGTTCTTGCCAGCTCAGGTGCATGGCTACCCTTTCAAATCCTGTGCCGCGGCCACCCCATGCAGCACGGCGCCCTCCAGTGTCGCAGGGTAGGGGCCGGCCACATAGTCACCGCAGGCCTGCAGGCCGGGCGCGATGTGGCGCGGCGGGCGCGCCAGGCCGGGCGTGCAGGCAAAGGTGGCGCGCTTCTCCACCACGGTTTGCAGCACCTGCAGGTCGGGCAGGCCCAGGTCTTCGGCGGCCTGGGCCAGCACCTCGCGCTCCAGCTGGGCGCGCTCGCCCTCGAAGGCGCTGACGACGAAGGCCAGCAGGCCGCGCTGGCCATCGAGCCGCGCGCGGTCGAAGACGAACTGCGCCGGGCGCCCGGCGCGCGGGCGCAGCGCCAGCATGGGGCGCGCCAGCAGGGGGGCGGGGGCCCCGGGCAGTTCGGCATAGACGGTGGCGATGGCGCCGTGCTGCAGCGCCTGGGCACGGGCGGCCCAGGACTGCAGGGCCGCAGTGGTACCGGCCTGCGCCACCAGGCGTGCGGCCTCGTGGCTGCCGGTGGACAGCAGCACGGCATCGAATGGCTCGTCGTCCACCAGCCAGCCTGCGCCGCCCTGCGCCAGGGTCTGCACGCGCCGGCCCAGGTGCATGGCGTGGCCGCGCTCCTGCAGCCAGCGCGCGGCGGGCTCGGGGAACAGCGCGCCCAGGTCGCGCCGCGGCAGCAGCAGGTTGGAGCCGCCGCGCCCGGCAAACAGGCTGTCGCGCAGCACGCGCAGAAACACCTGGCCGCAGGCCTCGGGCGCCGGGGTGTTCAGGGCCGAGACGCACAGCGGGTCTATGAATTCATCGATCAGCCTGCCCGGCAGGCCGGCGCACAGGCCGGCCACGCTGGTGCCCGGTGGGCAGGCAAAGCCGGCCAGGCGCCAGCGCGCCGCGCGCGCCAGCAGGGCCAGGCGCTCGCCCAAGCTCCAGCCGCGTGCGCGGGCGATGCCGGTGAGCGCGTCCCAGGGCGGTGGCACATCGGGCAGCTGCAGGCCGCTGCCGTCGGGAAAGACCAGCTGCAACGGCAGGCGCAGCAGGGCCTGGTCGGGATCCACGCCCACGGCACGCATCAGGCGCAGGCATTCGGCGTAGGCGCCAATCAGAATGTGCTGACCGTTGTCGAGCAGCACCGGCGTGCCGTCGGCGCGCTGCCCCGCTACGGCGCGTGCGCGCCCGCCTGGCGCGCGGCCGGCCTCGATCACCGTCACGGCATGGCCGGCCTGCGCCGCCTGCACGGCGGCGGCCATGCCGCCCCAGCCGGCGCCGATGACGGCAACTTTCATGGGTATCGATCCCCAGGGATTTGCATCGCCTGCATCCTTTGAAACTGGCGCCACCTGACTCAGTGGCAGCCGCGCAAGGGCCGCCCCGCCGCGCTGGCTGCGTCCACCCTCCCGCAGCGCGCAGCGCGGCGAGAGAGGGGGGATGGCGCGCAGCGACTCAGGGGGGTGTTCACAGGATGCCCAGGGCTTGCACCCTCCACGCCAGCCAGAACTTGCGCAGCGGTGTCAGGCTGGTGCGCTGGTGCAGCACCTGAAAGCCGTCGGCCTCGATCTCGCGCAGCAGCGTGCGGTAGATGCTGGCCATCATCAGGCCGGGCTTTTGCGCGCGCCTGTCCGCCTCGGGCAACAGGGCCAGGGCCTGGTCATAGAACAGGTGGGCGCGCTCGGCCTGAAAGCGCATGAGCGTGGTGAAGCGCTCGGAGTAGGCGCGGTTGCTGATGTCGCTGGCCGTGACCTCGAACTGCTGCAGCTCGCTGACCGGCAGGTAGATGCGCCCGCGCATGGCGTCTTCGCCCACGTCGCGGATGATGTTGGTGAGCTGGAAGGCCAGGCCCAGCTTGTGCGCGTACTCGGTGGTGCGATCGTCCCGTTGGCCAAAAATGCGCGCTGCCACCTCGCCCACCACGCCGGCCACCAGGTGGCAGTAGCGCTGCAGGCTGCGAAAGTCGGGGTAGCGCGCCTGCTCCAGATCCATCTGGCAGCCTTCGATCACGGCCTGCAGTTGGCTGGCTTGCAGGCCATAGGCGGGCACATGCGGCATCAGCGCCTGCATGACCGGGTGGCTGGGATGGCCGGCGAAGGCCTGGGCCACCTCGCCCTGCCACCAGGCCAGCTTGGCCTGGGCGACATCGGGGTCGGTGACTTCGTCCACCACATCGTCCACTTCGCGGCAAAAGGCATAGAAGGCGGTGATGGCCGCGCGCCGCTCGCGCGGCAGGAACAGGAAGGCGTAATAGAAGCTGCTGCCCGAGGCGGCGGCCTTTTGTTGTACGTATTGTTCTGGGGTACTCATCGCGGGGCGGGGTTGGCTGGGGCGGGATTGTCCCATGGGCGTCACCGCCTCAATGCTGTAACGCCACCAGGGCAAATCCTGTGGCCATGCCAAGGCCGTGTAGCAGGGTGGCGGCCACGGTCAGGGCCAGTGCGGGTTTCAGGCGCTGGGGCTGGCGCGCATGGCGCAGCAGCAGTGCGGCGGCCGTCAGCGACAGGGGCAGCGATGCCAACCCCCAGAGCGCGCCGACCGGCGGTATCAGCAGCCAGGCGCTGACCGCCAGCCAGCCATGGGCGGCCAGCACCAGCCCCAGGTAGCCCCAGGCGGCGCCCTGTGGCCCCAGGCGCACGGCCAGGGTGCGCTTGCCCACGCGCGCGTCGGCCTCGGCGTCCGGGCAGCCGTTGATGAGCAGCAGCGCAGCCACCAGCAGCGCAAAGCTCAGCGCCGCGCTGGCCGGGATGATGAAGAACTGGCGCCGCTGCACGTAGTCGCTGCCAATCACGACGAGAAACCAGGCGCCGGCGACGGCCAGCTCGCCCAGGCCGCGCGCCATCAACCGCAGCGGTGGGGCCGAATAGGCCCAGGCCAGCAGCAACCCGGCCAAGCCCAGCAGCAGCACGCCGCCGGCGGTCTTGACGGCCAGCAGCAGGCCCGCGGGCACCAGCACCAGCAGCAGGGCCTGGGCCAGCGCCCTGGTCTGCTGCTCGGTGACCAGGCCACCCTGGATGAGGCGCGAACCGCCGGTAAAGGGGGCGATGGCCTGGGTGTTGGCGACATCGGCGCCGCTTCTGGCGTCGTGCAGGTCGTTGAGCACATTGCCGGCCGCATGCGCCAGCACGGCCAGCAGGGTGGCGGTTGCGGCCAGCCGCCAGTCCAGGCCGCAACCGCAGGCGGCGGCCGTGGCCGTGCCGAGCAGGCAGGCGACCACGGTGAGCAGCAAAAAGGCCGGGCGCGTCATGCGCCACAGCAGGGCGAGGGAGGGTGCGTTGCCCGCCATCTACATTTGCATCTACATGGCGACGGCGCGCGCTGTCATGCGCAGCCAGTCCAGCGGCCGCAGCACGGGGCGCCGGCACAGGCTGGCGCCCTGCAGGGCCTCGATCTTGTCCAGGATGCGCAGGCCGCCCTGCACCACCAGGCGCAGCTCCCAGCCGGCGCGGCCGGGCAGGCGGTGTACCAGGGGGGCGCCCTCTTGCATGAGCGTGCGCGCCCAGGCCGCGCAGTCCAGGATCAGCCGGTCGCTGGCTGGCGTGCGCCGCAGGGCCGCCAGGTCGGCACGCGCCACGCCATGGGCGGCGCAGTCGGCGTCCGTCAGGTAGTGGCGCCGGCGCGGCAGGTCCACGCTCAGGTCCTGCCAGAAGTTGATGAGCTGCAGGGCGCTGCAGATGGCGTCGCTCTCGCGCAATGCGGCTTCGTCCTGCACGCCGTACAGGTGCAGCAGCAACCGCCCCACGGGGTTGGCCGAGCGGCGGCAGTAGTCCAGCAGCTCCCTGCGGTCGGGGTAGCGGGTGCTGGTGTCGGTCATGGCCACGTCCTGGGCAAAGGCGTCCAGCAGATCCTTGAGCGGCGCCATGGGGAGCTGATGGCTTTGCAGGGCGGACTGCAGCGGGCCAAATACATTGGCCCAACGCGCGCCCGGCGCCTGGCCGGCGGCTATCGCGCGCAGCTCGGCGCGGTAGGCGGCCAGGTCGGCCAGGCGTTCGCTGGCCGTGGCCTGGCCTTCGTCGGCCATGTCGTCGGCGGTGCGCGCAAATGCGTAGATGGCGGCAATCGGCTGGCGCAGCCGCGGCGGGCACAGCAGCGACGCTACGGGAAAGTTTTCATAGTGCGCGACCGGCGCGGGCGCGGCCGGCGCAAGGGTGTTGGGCGAGGAGGGGCTGGGGTTCACAGCCGGGATTGTCGCTTGACAGTGAAATCGGGTTTCACATAAATTACTAACCAATCAGTCATTAAGTGCCATTCGGCGCGCTTCCGTTCATGCCTACCATTTCTGCCCTGACGCAGCCCCGAGCGGGGCTTTTTTTGTGCGGTCTGGCCGCCTGTGTGGCGTTGCTGGCCGGCTGCTCGCGGCACGAGGCCAAACCTGAGCCGGTGCGCTCCGTCAAGCTCATCACCGTTGGGCCGTCGGCGGTGCAGATGCAGCTGGAGTACGCCGGTGAGGTGCGTGCGCGCATCGAGTCGCGCATCGGCTTTCGGGTGGCGGGCAAGATCGTGCAGCGCCAGGCCGAGCTGGGCCAGCGTGTGCAGGCGGGCCAGCTGCTGGCGCGGCTGGACGTGCGCGACTACGAGCTGGCGACCCAGGCGGCGCGCGCGCAGGTGGCTGCCGCAGCCACACAGCGTGACCTGGCGGCTGCGGACTTTGAGCGCTTTTCCAAGCTCAAGGCGCAGAACTTCATCAGCGGGGCCGAGCTGGACAGGCGCGAGGCGCAGCTCAAGTCGGCCCAGGCGCAGCTGGATCAGGCACGGGCGCAACTGGCCACGCAGGGCCACCAGGCCGATTACACACGCCTGGTGGCCGATGCTGCAGGCGTGGTGACGGGCATAGAGGCCGAGCCGGGCCAGGTGGTGGCGGCGGGCACGCCGGTGGTGCGCATTGCGCGCGATGGCCCGCGTGATGCGGTGTTCTTCGTGCCCGAGGATCGGGTGGGCCAGCTGCGTGTGGGCCTGCCGGTGCAGGTGCGCGCCTGGGCGGCCGACACACTGATGCCGGGCGAGGTGCGCGAGGTGGCGGCCAGTGCCGACCCGGTGACGCGCACTTTTATGGTCAAGGTGGCGGTGTCGGCCAAGGAGGTGCCGCCGCTGGGCGCCACGGTTTATGTGACGCCGCGCCAGCATGCGGCCGAGGGGTTGCAGGTCATCAAGCTGCCTACGAGCAGCCTGCGCGAGGAAGGTGGCCAGACGGCGGTGTGGGTGTATGAGGCGGCCGAAGGCGGCGGCACCGTGCGATCGCAGGTGGTGCAGGTGGCCACGGCCGACGGCAACGAGGCTGTGATTGCCGCCGGCCTGGCGCCCGGCATGCAGGTGGTGGCCTCGGGGGTTCATGTGCTGACACCCGGGCAGAAGGTCACGGTTTACAAGCCAAAATTCGATCAAGCGCCCGTGGATAAAGCGCCGGCAGCTATCAATAATGAGAATGCCGCGGCGCCTGCCGCTGTGCGCTGAGGGCGGGCCATGGCTTTGATCGAACCCAAGAAGGGCTTCAACCTCTCGCGCTGGGCGCTGGAGCATGCGGCGCTGACGCGCTACCTGATGGTGGTGCTGATGCTGCTGGGCTTTGCCTCGTACTTCCAGCTGGGGCAGGACGAGGATCCGCCCTTTACCTTCCGCGCCATGGTGGTGCGCACCTACTGGCCCGGCGCGACGGCGCAGCAGGTGGCCGAGCAGGTGACCGACAAGATCGAGCGCACGCTGCAGGAGGTGCCCTTCGCCGACAAGATCCGCAGCTACAGCAAGCCGGGCGAGTCGCAGGTGATCTTCGAGCTCAAGGATTCATCGAAGCCGGCCGAGGTGGCCAACACCTGGTACCAGGTGCGCAAGAAAATTGGCGACATGCGCTACACCCTGCCGGGCAACATCCAGGGGCCGTTCTTCAATGATGAGTTTGGCGATGTGTATGGCGTGATCTACGCTCTGCACGGCGAGGGCTTCAGCTATGCCGAATTGAAGGACTTTGCCGACGACGCGCGCCAGCAGCTGCTGCGTGTGAAGGATGTGGCCAAGGTCGAGCAGTTTGGCGTGCAGGAAGAGAAGATCTGGATCGAGGTCTCGCAGAAGCGCCTGGCGCAGCTGGGGCTGGACCAGGCCGGGGTGCTGCAACAGCTGGGCAGCCAGAACGCCGTGGAGAGCGCGGGCGAGATACAGACCCCGCAGGACGTGGTGCAGGTGCGCGTGGGTGGCCAGTTCACCAGCGTGGAGCAGCTGCGCGCCATGCCGATCCGCGCCCCCCAGTCCCAGGCCCAGCTGCGCCTGGGTGATATTGCCGAGGTGCGCAGGGGCTATGTCGATCCGCCCGAGGTCAAGGTGCGCTTTCAGGGGCATGAGGTGATTGCGCTGGGCATCTCGATGACCAAGGGCGGCGACATCACGGCCCTGGGCAAGGCGCTGCGCACGGCGGTGGCTGACATCCAGAAGCGCCTGCCCGCTGGCGTGCAGCTGGCGCAGGTGCAGGATCAGCCGGCGGCGGTGGCCACTTCGGTGAACGACTTTGTCAAGGTGCTGATCGAGGCCGTGGTCATCGTGCTGGCGGTGAGCTTTGTGTCGCTGGGGCTGCACAAGGGCGGGCGCTTTGGCTGGTATGTGGACTGGCGACCGGGCCTGGTGGTGGCCATCACCATTCCGCTGGTGCTGGCCGTCACCTTCCTGGCCATGCATTACTTCGGCATAGGGTTGCACAAGGTGTCGCTGGGGTCGCTCATCATTGCCTTGGGGCTGCTGGTGGACGACGCCATCATTGCCGTCGAGATGATGGTGCGCAAGATGGAGGAGGGCTATGACAAGATGCGCGCCGCCACCTTTGCCTACGACATCACGGCCATGCCCATGCTGACCGGTACGCTGATCACGGCGGCCGGCTTTCTGCCCATAGGCATCGCCAAGTCGGTCACGGGCGAATACACCTTTGCCATCTTTGCCGTGACGGTGATCGCGCTGGTGCTGTCGTGGATTGTCTCGGTCTATTTCGTGCCCTACCTGGGCGCGTTGCTGCTGCGGGTCAAGCCGCACGACCCTGACGCGCCGCCGCATGAGGTTTTCGACACGCCGTTCTACGCACGCTTTCGCAGGGTGGTGGACTGGTGCATAGAGCATCGCTGGATCACCCTCGTCGTGACCCTGGTCATTTTTGTGCTGGGGATCGTCGGCATGGGGCGGGTGCAGCAGCAGTTCTTTCCGGATTCGAGCCGGCCCGAAGTGATGGTGGATTTGTGGTTTCCCGAGGGCACCTCGTTTGTTGCCAACGAGGAAGTGACGCTGCGCGTCGAGCAGCGCCTGTTGCAGCAGGACGGCGTGCAGAGCGTGGCCACCTGGGTGGGTTCGGGCACGCCGCGCTTTTACCTGCCGCTTGACCAGGTGTTTCCGCAGAGCAATGTGTCGCAGTTCATCATCCAGGCGGCCAGCCTGGCCGAGCGTGAGGCGCTGCGCCGCAGCCTGCCGGGGCTGCTGGCCACGGAGTTTCCGGAGGCGCGCGGGCGCGTCAAGCTGTTGCCCAATGGGCCACCCGTGCCGTATCCGGTGCAGTTTCGCGTGGTTGGCAGTGACCCGGCGGTGCTGCGCCAGCGCGCCGATGAGGTCAAGGCCCTGATGCGCGCCAACGCCCAAATGGTGGGCGTGAACGACAACTGGAACGAATCGGTGAAGGCCGTGCGTCTGGAGATCGACCAGGAGAAGGCCCGCGCCCTGGGGGTGAGCAGCCAGTCCATTGCGCAGGCGGCACGCACCATGTTCACCGGCACCACGGTGGGGCAGTACCGCGAGGGCGATCGCCTGATCGACATCGTGCTGCGCCAGACGCAGGACGAGCGCGACACCATCTCCGGCATCGCCAATGCCTATCTGCCCACGGCATCGGGGCGCTCCATACCGCTGACGCAGATCGCCCGGCCGGTGTTCAGCTGGGAGCCGGGGGTGATGTGGCGTTCGGGCCGCGATTACGCCATCACCGTGCAGGGCGACCTGGTGGAGGGCATGCAGGGCGCCACCGTCACCGCACAACTGCTGCCCGAGCTGCACGCCCTTGAGGCGCGCTGGCAGGCCGCGGGCAGCGGCGGCGCGCGTATCGAGGTTGCCGGAGCGGTGGAGGAGAGCAGCAAGGGCTCGTCCTCCATCGTGGCTGGCGTACCCATCATGCTGTTCATCGTGTTCACGCTGCTCATGCTGCAGCTGCATAGCTTCAGCCGCTCCATGCTGGTCTTTCTGACCGGGCCGCTGGGCATTGCCGGCGTGGCGGCGGCGTTGCTGTTGCTGGGGCGGCCGTTCGGCTTTGTGGCGCTGCTGGGGGTGGTTGCGCTCATGGGGATGATTCAGCGCAATTCAGTGATCCTGATCGACCAGATCGAGCTCAACCGCGCGGCCGGGATGTCCAGCTGGGACTCCATCGTGACGGCCGCCGTGTCGCGCCTGCGGCCAATTGCCCTCACGGCGGCCGCTGCAGTGCTGGCCATGATCCCCTTGTCACGCAACGTGTTCTGGGGCCCCATGGCCGTGGCCATCATGGGCGGGTTGATCGTGGCCACGGTGCTCACGCTGCTGGCTTTGCCGGCCATGTACGCAGCCTGGTTCCGGGTGAAAAGGCCGGACTCGCAATCCGAATGAGGCAGTCGAAACAAAAACGCGTTTGCGACAAGGTAAAATCTTCGGTTTGACCTATTTCATCCAGGTGGCCTTGAGACGAAGCCGCCTGGGTGGCTTAAAGAACCGCGCGGGTGGCGAAATTGGTAGACGCACCAGGTTTAGGTCCTGACGCCAGCAATGGTGTGGGGGTTCGAGTCCCCCCCCGCGCACCACGTGAAACCTTGATGCAGCGCAGCGCCGTCAAGGTCGGCACGATCCATACCCCTGACATTAGGAACCATCATGGCCGTAACGGTTGAAACTCTTGAAAAGCTCGAGCGCAAGATCACGCTGAGCTTGCCTGTCACCACCATTCAGAGCGAAGTCGATTCGCGCCTGAAGCGCCTGGCCCGCACCGTGAAGATGGACGGCTTCCGTCCCGGCAAGGTGCCCATGAGTGTCGTGGCCCAGCGCTACGGCTACTCGGTGCAGTACGAGGTGCTGAACGACAAGGTGGGTGAAGCCTTTGCCCAGGCAGCCAACGAAGCCAAGCTGCGCGTCGCCGGCCAGCCGCGCATTACCGAGAAGGACGGTGCTCCCGAGGGGCAGGTGAGCTTCGATGCCGTGTTCGAGGTGTTCCCGGAGGTCAAGATCGGTGACCTGTCGGAAGCAGAGGTGGAAAAGGTGTCGGCCGAGGTGAGCGACGCTGCCATCGACAAGACCGTGGACATTCTGCGCAAGCAGCGCCGCAGCTTCGCCCAGCGCGCCCAGGGCGCCGCAGCCGAAGACGGCGATCGCGTGACCGTGGACTTCGAAGGCAAGATCGACGGCGAGCCCTTCCAGGGCGGCAAGGCCGAGGACTTCCAGTTTCTGGTTGGTGAGGGCCAGATGCTCAAGGAATTCGAAGACGCCGTGCGTGGCATGAAGTCTGGCGAAAGCAAGACCTTCCCGTTGGCCTTCCCCGAGGACTATCACGGCAAGGATGTCGCCGGAAAGACGGCTGACTTCCTGGTCACCATCAAGAAGATCGAGGCCGCGCACCTGCCCGAAGTCAACGAGCAACTGGCCAAGTCGTTGGGCATTGCTGACGGCACGGTGGAAGGCCTGCGCGCGGACATCAAGAAGAACCTGGAGCGCGAGGTCAAGTTCCGCCTGCTGGCGCGCAACAAGGCGGCCGTCATGGAAGCGCTGGTGGCCAAGGCCGAGCTGGATCTGCCCAACGCCAGCGTGCAGGCTGAAATTGCCCGGTTGCTGGAGTCTGCACGTGCCGACCTGAAGCAGCGCGGCATCAAGGACGCGGACAAGGCTGAGATCCCCGATGACATCTTCCGCCCGCAGGCAGAGCGTCGCGTGCGCCTGGGTCTGGTGGTGGCCGAACTGGTGCGCGCCAACGAACTGCAGGCCAAGCCCGAGCAGCTCAAGGCCCATGTGGACGAGCTGGCCGCCAGCTACGAAAAGCCGGAAGACGTGATTCGCTGGTACTTCAGCGACCGCCAGCGTCTGGCCGAAGTGGAGGCTGTGGTTGTTGAAAACAACGTCACCGATTTCGTCCTGGGCAAGGCCAAGGTCAACGAAAAGGCCGTGTCGTTTGATGAGCTGATGGGCCAGTCCTGATACATGCGGGTGGCGTGACCGAATGGCGCGCGCCACTGTTGCACCTTTGCGGGGCTTGTGCTTTGCGGCACAGGCCCCAAGTTGTTTTCCTGATTACAGTATCCGCCTGACTGGAGAGACACACATGAGCGCATTGGAAACGCAGGCCCTGGGCATGATCCCCATGGTCATCGAGCAGTCGGGCCGCGGCGAGCGGTCTTACGACATTTATTCACGCCTTCTTAAGGAGCGCGTGATCTTCCTGGTGGGCGAGGTCAATGACCAGACCGCCAACCTGGTGGTAGCGCAGCTTCTGTTCCTGGAGAGTGAGAACCCGGACAAGGACATTTCGTTCTACATCAACTCGCCCGGTGGCAGCGTGACGGCCGGCATGGCGATCTATGACACCATGCAGTTCATCAAACCCGATGTGTCCACCCTGTGCTGCGGCTTCGCGGCCAGCATGGGCGCGTTTTTGCTGGCAGCAGGCGCCAAGGGCAAGCGTTACTCGCTGCCCAATTCCAAAATCATGATTCACCAGGTGCTCGGCGGCGCACGCGGTCAGGCTACGGACATCGAAATCCACGCACGCGACATCCTGCGCACCAAGGATCAGATGAATCGCATCCTGGCCGAGCGCACAGGCCAGCCCATCGAGAAGGTCAAGGCAGACACCGAGCGCGACTATTTCATGACCGCCGACGAGGCCATGGACTATGGCATCGTTGACCAGGTGATTTCCAAGCGCCCCTGAAGGCCTTGCCTGCCCAGGAGCGGCGTTTCCCCTTGCGGGAAGCGCCGTTTTTATTTCGTTATCATCTTCCTGACTTCCCCTGTGATAAGGCATTGCTTCCATGGCCGATAAAAAAGGCTCCTCCAGCGAGAAAACCCTTTACTGCTCTTTTTGCGGCAAAAGCCAGCATGAAGTGAAGAAGCTGATCGCCGGACCCTCCGTCTTTATTTGCGACGAGTGCATTGACCTGTGCAACGAAATCATCCGTGACGAACAACCCGCGGGTGAGGCAGCGCGTGACGGCCGGGGCGACTTGCCCACACCGGCCGAGATCAAGGCCAACCTCGATAGCTATGTGATCGGTCAGGAAAAAGCCAAGCGCACCTTGGCTGTGGCCGTGTACAACCACTACAAGCGCTTGCGTCATAAGGACAAGGCAGGCAAGGACGATGTGGAGTTGTCCAAGAGCAACATCCTGCTCATCGGGCCCACCGGTTCGGGCAAGACTTTGCTGGCGCAGACGCTGGCACGACAGCTCGACGTTCCTTTCGTGATGGCCGACGCCACTACCCTGACCGAGGCCGGCTATGTGGGCGAAGACGTGGAGAACATCGTCCAGAAGCTGCTGCAGAGCTGCAGCTACGACGTCGAACGCGCCCAGCGCGGCATCGTTTACATCGACGAGATCGACAAGATCACCCGCAAGAGCGACAACCCCAGCATCACCCGCGATGTGTCGGGAGAGGGCGTGCAGCAAGCCTTGTTGAAGCTGATCGAAGGCACCATGGCTAGCGTACCGCCTCAGGGTGGGCGCAAGCACCCGAACCAGGATTTTTTGCAGATCGATACCACCAATATCCTGTTCATCTGTGGTGGCGCGTTCGCCGGGCTGGAGAAGGTCATCGAGAACCGCACCGAGGCATCGGGCATCGGATTTGGTGCAGCAGTGCGCAGCAAGAAGCAGCGTTCATTGACTGAAGTATTCCAGGACATCGAACCGGAAGATCTGATCAAGTTCGGCCTGATTCCCGAACTCGTGGGGCGCATGCCCGTGGTGACGGCACTGGCTGAGTTGAGCGAGGATGCATTGGTGCAGATCCTTACAGAGCCCAAGAACGCGCTGGTCAAGCAGTACAGCAAGTTGCTGGGCATGGAGGGCGTCGATCTGGAGATACGGCCGGCTGCGCTCAAGGCCATCGCCCGCAAGGCCATTGCCCGCAAGACGGGCGCGCGAGGGTTGCGCTCCATTCTTGAGCAGTCCTTGATCGGTACCATGTTCGATCTGCCCAACGTATCCAATGTGGAGAAGGTGGTGGTGGACGAGGCCACCATCGAAGAGAACAAGGCGCCTTTGTTGCTCTACCGTGAGGCGGTCAAGACGGCCTGATCTGAACGCCGCACGCCGTACGTCGCACCTGCTGAGGTGACCACCGGCGACACTCGCCAATGCGATCGAGTGCCGCTGGGTTGAATAACACAGTCCATGCACCATATGCCATGGACTTATCTGAGGAATGCCCATGTCTGGACATACGCCCTTGCCTGCAACCCCCCTGGATCTGCCACTGCTGCCGCTGCGCGACGTGGTGGTCTTTCCCCATATGGTGATCCCCTTGTTCGTGGGCCGCCCCAAGAGCATCAAGGCCCTGGAGATGGCCATGGATGGCGACCGGAGGATCATGTTGGTGGCCCAGAAGGCTGCGGCCAAGGACGAACCCCAGGTGTCCGACATGTTCGAGGTTGGCTGTGTTTCCACCATCCTGCAAATGCTCAAACTGCCCGATGGCACGGTGAAGGTGTTGGTTGAAGGCCAGCAGCGTGCATTGGTGGATGAGGTGCATGAGGCCGAGTCGCATTTCACAGCCACCGCCACGCCGGTACAGAGCGAGGCTGAGTCTGAACATGAGTCCAGTGAGATCGAAGCACTGCGCCGTGCGGTGATGCAGCAGTTTGACCAGTACGTCAAGTTGAACAAAAAGATTCCACCGGAGATCCTGACTTCGATCGCCAGCATCGATGACGCCGGCCGTTTGGCAGACACCATTGCCGCGCATCTACCCCTGAAGCTAGAGAACAAGCAGCGTGTGCTGGATCTGGCAGACGTGAAACTGCGCCTGGAGAATCTCTACGAACAGCTTGAGCGCGAGGTCGATATCCTCAATGTGGACAAGCGCATCCGTGGCCGAGTGAAGCGGCAGATGGAAAAGAGCCAGCGTGATTTCTATCTGAATGAACAGGTCAAGGCCATCCAGAAGGAGCTTGGCGAGGGTGAGGACGGCGCAGACGTCGATGAGATCGAAAAGAAGATCAAGGCCGCCAAAATGCCGGCCGAGGCGCGCAAGAAGGCCGAGGGCGAGCTGAAAAAGCTCAAGCTGATGTCTCCCATGTCGGCTGAAGCCACGGTGGTGCGCAACTACATCGATGTGCTCACCGGCATGCCCTGGAGCAAGAAGACCAAGATCAAACACGATCTGGCCTATGCCGAAGAGGTGCTGAACGAAGACCATTACGGCCTCGATCGCGTCAAGGATCGCATCCTGGAATACCTTGCCGTGCAACAGCGGGTGGACAAGGTGAAGGCTCCCATCCTGTGCCTGGTGGGGCCGCCGGGCGTGGGCAAGACCTCCCTGGGTCAGTCCATTGCCAAAGCCACTGGCCGCAAGTATGTGCGTATGGCACTCGGCGGCATGCGTGACGAGGCCGAAATCCGCGGCCATCGCCGTACCTACATTGGCGCGATGCCGGGCAAGGTGTTGCAAAGCCTGAGCAAGGTCGGCACGCGTAACCCGCTGTTTTTACTCGATGAAATCGACAAGCTGGGCACGGACTTCCGCGGCGATCCGTCGAGTGCCTTGCTGGAGGTTCTCGACCCGGAGCAGAACCACAAGTTTGGGGATCACTATGTCGAGGTGGATTTCGATCTGTCGGATGTCATGTTCGTGGCCACCAGCAACTCGATGAACATCCCGCCTGCGTTGCTCGATCGCATGGAGGTGATCCGCCTGTCGGGCTATACCGAGGACGAAAAAACCAACATCGCAATCAAGTACCTGCTGCCCAAGCAGATGACGAACAATGGTGTCAAGGAAGAGGAGTTGCGCATCACCGAATCGGCTGTGCGCGACATCGTGCGCTACTACACGCGCGAGGCCGGAGTGCGCTCGCTTGAGCGCGAACTCTCCAAGATCTGCCGCAAAGTGGTCAAGGGCTTGCAGCTCAAGAAGTTGCAGCCGCAGGTCGAGGTATCGTCCGACAACCTGGCCGAGTATCTGGGCGTGCGGAAGTTCAGCTATGGGCATGCCGAGAAACAGAACCAGGTTGGTTTGGTTGCCGGCCTCGCTTGGACGGAGGTCGGTGGAGATCTGCTGACCATCGAAGTGGCTACCATGCCCGGCAAAGGCAACATCACGCGCACGGGGTCGCTTGGCGATGTGATGAAGGAATCCGTGGAGGCGGCACGCACGGTGGTGCGCAGTCGTGCCCACCTGTGGGGCATTCGGGACGAAGTGTTCGAGAAGCGCGATCTGCACATGCACGTACCCGATGGCGCGACACCCAAGGACGGCCCCAGCGCTGGTATTGCCATGACCACGGCCATCGTTTCTGCCCTTACCGGCATACCTGTGCGTGCCGACGTGGCCATGACCGGCGAGATCACGCTGCGCGGCGAGGTGACCGAGATTGGCGGTCTGAAGGAGAAGCTGCTGGCGGCCCTTCGTGGCGGCATCAAGACCGTGCTGATCCCTGAGCCCAATCTAAAGGATCTGCAGGAGATTCCTGACAACGTCAAAAGTGGCCTGGAGATCGTGCCGGTAAAGTGGATTGACAAGGTGCTTGAGGTGGCACTGGAGCGCAAGCCCGCGCCCTTGGTCGATGAGGTGGTCTCGCCGGCGGTTGCCGTGAAACCTGCTGGCGAGATGGGGCAGGGGCCTTTGAAACACTGATGAAAAAAAAGAGGCGATTCCTTTCGAGGGTTCAAAAACAGGCTACAATTTATCCATCGACGTTAATGCCATATAATGGAAGGCTTCGATAAATGCGGGAATAGCTCAGTTGGTAGAGCGCAACCTTGCCAAGGTTGAGGTCGTCGGTTCGAGACCGATTTCCCGCTCCAAGTTATGATCTACAGACTTCCACTGACGTCTGTAAGTCGTTGAAAAGAGGGGCTTCGGCTCCTTTTTTCATTCCAGCAAGCGCCACGGAAATCCACCCACAGCCAGCCTTTTTTAGGCACCAATCTAGGCACAGGAATACGGGTGAGGCGGCTTCCGGATAGTTGCTGGGGCTGAGCGGGAACCATGACGAGCATAGGGCCTAAGTCATCACTTAGGAGCCTCGAAATGGCACTCTCTGATCTGATCGTCCGGCAGGCCAAGACCACCGGCAAACGCTACACCCTCTACGACAACGACTGCCTGAGCCTGATGGTCTCTGCTGCAGGCGGCAAGTCATGGGTCTTCCGTTACTGCTGGCTGGGCAAGCAAAAGCGCATGTCCCTGGGCAGCTATCCCGCCCTCAGCCTGCGCGAGGCCCGTGCCGAACGAGACAAGGCCCAGGTCCTGCACGCCAAGGGCATTGATCCCCAAATCGAACGCGACCAGCGGCGACACGCCGCCAAGCTGGCAGGGGAATACACCTTCAAGAACGTCTTCGATGCCTGGGTCGAGCATCGCCGCAAGGAACTCAAGGAAGGCCGTCAAAGCACGCTTTCGCAGATCCTGCGCATCTTCAACAAGGACGTGCTGCCCACCCTGGGGAAGATGTCGATCTACGACATCCGCCGACCCCAACTCCTGGGCGTGCTGGCAGCGATCGAGAAACGCAAGGCGTTCACCACCGCCGAGAAGGTTCGCACCTGGTTCAACCAAATGTTCCGCTATGCCCTGGTTGTCGCCGAGGGACTGGAAGTCAACCCGGCCGCGGACCTGGACGTAGTGGCCGAGCCCAAGCCCCCGGTGGCCCACAACCCCTATCTGCACTTGCCCGAGCTGCCCGAATTCCTTCAGAAGCTACGGCGTTACAACCCCCGCGGCTACCAAACCCAGCTTGGCGTCCGACTGCTGTTCCTGACGGGGGTGCGCACGGGCGAGCTGCGGCTGGCCGAGCCTGATCAATTCGACCTCGACCGCGGCTTGTGGATCATCCCACCGCAGGTCGTCAAACAGCTTCAGGATGAGATGCGCAAGGCCGGCAAGCGCCCCCAGGACATGCCGCCTTACATCGTGCCCCTGTCCCTGCAGGCCCTCGAAGTCGTGCGTTACCTGCTGGGTGTGATGCGGCCAGCACAGAAGTACCTGCTGACGCACCGCAGCGAACTCAAGAAGCGCATCAGCGAGAACACCCTGAACAAGGCCTTGCAGTTCATGGGCTACGAGGGGCGCCTGACCGGCCACGGCATCCGCGGCACCATTTCGACCGCACTCAACGAGATCGGATACCCGAAGATTTGGGTGGACGCACAGCTTTCGCACTCCGATCCCAACAGGGTCAGCTCGGCCTACAACCACGCCAAGTACGTGGAGCCACGACGTCGCATGATGCAGGACTGGGCCGACCGCCTCGACCTGCTTGAACAGGGCGAAGTGGAAGCCGCGAGCGCTCACCTGACCATTCGTATCGACGGGGTGCCGGCGATGGTAGAAGTGGAGGAAGTGGTGGGCGCGGTCCCCATGTTGGCCGAGCCCGCTGTCCCTGGTGTGCCGCCCGTGGTGGCCACGCCCATCGTTGTGACGCCGAACAGCGGCGGAATCACGTTCCAGCGGCTGTCGCAGGTGCCGCCGGCTCCGGTGCACGCCCCGGAGCCGGAAGTGCCCGCCATCCAGCGCGAGCGCGAGGAAATGCTCACCATCTATGAGTTGCCGAACAATCTGCCGATCCCGCTGTTCGGCAAACTGGCCGGGAAGTCCAAAGACCAGATCAACCGCGAGCTGAAAGCCGGCAAGCTGCTGGCTATCAGTCTGGGCAACCGGGGGCAGCGGGTTCCCGATTGGCAACTTGTGCCGCTCAAGCACAAGCTGGCCCAAGCGCTCATGAAACAGTGTCCACACGCGGATCCTTGGGACCTATACCGGCTGCTGACCCAGCCGCATCCTGATCTGGGTGATCGCGCAGCCATTGATGCAGTGACGCCGACCAACGTGCCTGCGGTCATCCGGGTCATCATGGGCGACTACCAACACCAAGCCGATGCGCCCGGGGCCGTTGTCCCGCCGACTATTCCCGAGGATGTACGGCAGCGCGTCCATAGGCTTATGAATAGCGCAGTGGTGCTTGAGGAGGTCTAGTCACCACATTTCGGCGTATGACCGGAATGAAATTCCCGGTCATACGGATGCAATCACCTTGAGCCTGCTCCGGCAATTTGTAGCGCTCTACGTTCAAAGCGCTCGGCAACTGGGTTGGTTTTCCTGTAAGGTCGCTGTAAGTACGTTCCAATCTGATAGGGGCCATCGCTCAGCGGTCGCATGGCAATCCCCCATCCATGAGCGCGCTCGATGCGTGATTGCGCGGATACCCCGATACCATAGCCGGCTGCAACCCATAGCGCCATCATCTCGAAAGAAGTTACCTGCTCGATGCCCTTCTCGTCTGCCGGCAGGAGGGAGGTTAGCCTTTCAGCCAGCAGGGAACAGGCCTCTGCCTGCCAGCGATAGACGAGATAGCCTTGGAGGTCGGCAATGGTCAGCATTGCCTGGCCGGATAAATAGAACTGTGGCGACATGGCGACAGCCATGTTCTCCGTCCACAAGAGCTGCGTTTTGAGGGTCGGGTCGCTATGCCCTTGAAGCGTCAACCCAACGTCGTAGCGATCCGCAAGAAGCCCATCAAGAAGGACGTCGCTTGCAACCTCGAAAAATGTGAGGGTGACGTCTGGCTCCTCTGCGCGTTGCCGCGCGAGAAGCGTCGAGAATTGTGATGACGGTACGCCCGGTGCTACCGCAAGCCTAAGACAGGCGGGCGGGCTGGTGGCGTCGTGCATGAGAGCCTCAAAAAAGAGCCGACCAAAGCGATATCATATCAATGAGTTAAATTTAACGTGGTTAAATTTGTTCGACTGCCCGACGCTTCTATTCATGCAGAAGCGTATTGTTCGACGAGGCCGTCCTCCAGGTACAACCACTTATGAAGCCGAACCAGCCCAGGCTTTCGGGAAAGCAGTGCGTGCTACGCGCGTGGAGCAAGGAATCGCTCAGGAAGAGCTGGCTGCCTTGGCTGGTATTGAGCGCTCGCACATGGGAAAAATCGAACGAGGTGAGCATATGCCTACGCTCGCGTTAATCTTGAAAATTTCCACAGCGCTAAAGGTCACCGCCGCCGACTTGATGGCAATAACGGAATACAACATTAACCACAATACTAGCTCTTGAGATCACTCGTATGAGCATAAATTTAGTAATCTACCTGGTCACGCAAACGATCTATAAATCGCTCCATTGAGACCGCTTGTTCACTATTGTTGGATCGAAGTAAATAGGTCGTGATTACCGCTGAGTCCGTCGCTAAAGGCCGTATGACCACATCCGGACGTTGACAAATTGCAACTCTTGCTACAGTCGTAAATCCGATTCCGTAACCCGCGCCGACCAGCGTAAGCAGCATGTCCAGTGAAGATACATGTTCGACAATATCAAGTTCACATTCCAGCTGCCGAAGAAGTCGTGCTAATTCACGCCAATAACCTTCGCACACCAACGGGTCGCATAAAACAACTGGATGATTTCCTATTTCCTGGAATGGGATTTTTTTGTAAATCAATAATTCATGCCTGGCAGGCACGGCGACCATCAGGGGATCACGCCAAATTGGTTCAGCCACAATGCCGTCTCCGACCTCGGCTGTATGTGCGAAACCAATCGCAAAATCTCCTGACCGTAACCCACGCAATTGTTCCGACAAAGGAACTTCACACAAACGGATTTCGACGTCAGGCTCTTCTGCTCGGCAGCGCGTTAGAAATTCCGACAGTCGAAGATCAATCGCACCATCAGATATCGCAATACGCAAACTACCTCGCAAACCTGAAGCCACGGCTTTTGCATTCTCGCGTGCTTGATCTAGGATGGTGAATAATCTGCGAGCGTCCTGTAAGAAGGCGGCACCCGCTGAAGTCAAACGAGTTCCTCTACGATCTCGATCGAAAAGCACAACATTCAACTCATCCTCAAGCTCCTTGATAGTTCGAGACAGAGGGGGCTGTTCAATATGCAGACGTTCAGCGGCACGTGTGAAATGTAGTTCCTCAGCCAAAACAACAAAACAGCGCAGGTGTCGCAATTCCATGCCTTACCTCACTCGTCGCGGCAACATAGCGCTTGCGGTGAGGATCAGGAATTCACCCTCTTTGACGGCAGCGCCTCGAACAATGGGTGGCAGCTAGCCACATTTTAATCGACTCGAATTTTTCAATATCTTCATCAAAAATTATCTTTATTTTTAAGGTTGAAAATTCTGCTTTCTGTGAAATTTATTCAAAATGAATATTTTCAGGCGCAACTCCAACAAGATGAGAACTGCGATACGGATCCAAACTATCATCAGAGCCTGGTCAGTACATGTGTTGGCCGCCATTCATGGCAACGTTGCTGCCGGTCATGAAGGCGGCGGCATCGCTCGCGATGAATGCCACCAGCGCGGCGATTTCATCCGGCTGACCAAGACGGCCGACTGGAATCGCATCGATGATCTTCTGGCGCACATCCTCGCGCACCGCCATCACCATCTCGGTGGCCAGGTAGCCCGGCGAGACTGTGTTGACCGTTACGCCCTTGCGCGCCACTTCCTGTGCGAGTGCCTTCGTGAATCCATGGACGCCAGCCTTGGCCGTCGAATAATTGGTCTGCCCGAACTGGCCCTTGCTGCCGTTGATCGAAGAAATGTTGATGATGCGTCCCCAGCCACGCTCCATCATCGGATCGATGAACGGTTTGGTGACGTTGAACATCGAGTCCAGGTTGGTGCGCAGCACGGCGTCCCAGCCGGCCTTGTCCAGCTTGCGCAGCGTGGCGTCGCGGGTGATGCCGGCGTTGTTCACCAGAATGTCGATTTGATAGTCATCGGCATGGATGCGCCGCGCCAGCTCCTGCGACGACTCATAGTCGGACACATCCACCCCATAGGCGGCAAATGCGTAGCCCTGCGCCGCCTGCTCGCGCTGCCATGGGCCAATCTTGGTGTTGCCTGGTGTGTGCGTGACGATCACGCGGTGGCCAACAGCGTGCAGGGCGCGGGCGATGGCTGCGCCCAACCCACGGCTGCCTCCCGTGACCAGCGCTGTTCGTTGTGGGGGATTCATGGCGTACTCCTCATTTCTTGGTCTTGCCCTGTGGTGCGACAGCAGGCGCGGTCCAGGGCTGCGCCCATTGCTGACAAAGCTGAGCAAAAGAGGCCGTTTCAGCATTGGCGCCGAGTGCCTCGGAGACAGACTCTTGCCAGGCTATAAGTGCCTGCCGCAAACCATCGGCAAAAGCAGCCTGGCTCTTGGCAGCTGCTTGTCCGGCTGCTTGAGCGTCGTCCATGCGGCCCTGGCACAGACGCCAGAAAACTTCAGACGGCAGGGTCGCAAGCGCCTGCCAGTCGGCTGCCTGCTGCAGGCCTTTGATGCGAGATGACGTCTCCTGCATTCCGTCGGCGCTCAGTTGTTGCATGGCTTCGAGCCAGTGATGGCCGCTTTCCTGCAGCAAGCGCGTGATCTGCAGCTGCAGTTTGGCATTGGCCTTGTAGAGTTGAATCGGCAGTTCGGGGTTCATGGCAGTACTCCACGGTCATGGTGTGCCCCTGTGGGGCGTATGGGCATCCCTTTCAAGGTGGCCCGATCGAACCGCAGCGGTTTTGCCGCCGCCGCGGGGCGTCATTTCATCTCGCCATCACGTAGGTTCCGGGTGCATCGCCAAGCGGTGCATATGCGTCGTGCATGCCACCCACGACAGGCGGTGTTACCCGCCCTGACGAGCGTTGCGCCAGCCACTGTTGCCAGGCCGGCCACCAGGAGCCTTCGCACAGCGGCTGGTCGGCGCGCCACTGCTGCGGATCGACATAGCGATCACCAGTGGCGCGGGTGGCGATCTGGAAGCTGCGCCGCGGATGCCCCGGTTCGCTGACCACCCCGGCGTTGTGCCCGCCGCTGGTGAGAACGAAGGTCAGCTCGGCATCACTGAGTAAGTGCATCTTGTAGACGGAAGGCCAAGGCGCGACGTGGTCGCGTACCGTTCCGACGATGAACATGGGCACCTCGATGTCGGCGATCGCTACCGGCTTGCCACCCACGCGATAGCGCCCTTCGGCCAGCTCGTTGCCCAGATACAGGCGCCGCAGATACTCGCTGTGCATGCGATACGGCATGCGGGTCACGTCGGCATTCCAGGCCATCAGGTCATTGAGCGCCTGCCGCTCGCCCAGCAGATATTCGCGCACTCGGCGCGACCAGATCAGGTCGCGCGAGTTGAGCATCTGGAACGCCCCGGCCATCTGCTTGCCATCGAGATAGCCCTTGTCCCACATGCCGGCCTCCAGCCAGGCCAGTTGGCTATCGTCAATGAACAGTGAGATTTCGCCCGACTCGCGAAAGTCCGTTTCCGACGCCAGCAGCGTCAGGCTTTGCAGTCGTTCGTCGCCATCGCGCGCCATGGCGGCAGCGGCGATGGCCAGCAAGGTGCCGCCCAGGCAATAGCCGACTGCCTGTACCTTGCGTTCGGGCACGATGGCCGTGACCGCATCCAGCGCATCCATGACGCCGAGCCAGCGGTAATCCTCCAGGCCGAGGTCGCGATCGGCCGCCGTCGGGTTCTTCCAGGAAATGATGAACACCGTGTGCCCCTGCTCGACCAGGTACCTCACCATGGAGTTCTGCGGCGACAGGTCGAGGATGTAGTACTTCATGATCCACGAGGGCACGATCAGCACAGGCTCGGCATGCACGTCGGGCGTCGTGGGTGTGTACTGGATCAGCTCGATCAGGTGGTTGCGAAACACCACCTTTCCAGGCGTGACCGCGACGTCCTTGCCGACCTCGAAGCCTTCAACCCCGGCCGGGGCATCGTCAAGGACGAGACGCAGCGCATCGTCGAAAAAATTCATAGCGCCGCGCCACAAGTTGGCGCCGCCGCTGGCCCGGATGGCATCCAGCACTTCGGGGTTGGTCCAGATGAAGTTCGAGGGCGACCACATGTCCAGCCACTGCCGCCCGGCGAAAGTCACCATGTTTTCGTGATGGCGCGACATGCCGCGCACACCGGTGGTGGCGTTGTGCCACCACTGCTGGTGCAGCAGGAAGCCCTGATGGATCACGTTGAAGGGCCACTGCTGCCAAGCCGGTGCCGCAAAGCGCCGATCCTGCTCCAAAGGTTCGATGCAAGCCTGGCAGTCGTGCGCGCCTGCCGCATGCATGGCGTAGCGCGCCAGGCGCTGCTGCTTGTGCAAGCCCTTTTCGAGCAGGCTGCGTTGCTTGCCTGGGGAAAGACTCAGGTGCAGCGCCCAGTCATACCAGGCCAGCAAACCCGCCGCCGGCGACAAGCCACCAGTGCCGCGTGCACGCCAAGCGTTGGCGAGCGTATCCAGAACATCGGGGCGGCTGTCCTCAATCGAAGCCGGCACGGGCGTGTCATGCATGGCAGCAACATTCATCTGCGACTCCTAATTTTGCAAGTGACTTATTACTATCCTAACGCTTATAAAAAAAAATGCAACCGCCTCCTGAGCGACGAGTGAATTCCACCTCTTTACAGGAAAAGTTGCTCCGTCGGCATCCCTGATACTGATCACCAATCCGTCAGCTAGTGACGCTTTTCCTTCTTAAGAATGGCCACCTATGCTTGAGTCAGATCACCGTTGCATACGGGGACAGATCTGTTCTGGCTAGCCTCGATCAATTGGATATTTGATGTTGCAACATGGTTGTTTTGTATGTTAAGATAGTAATAGATCACTTACCTTAAGGAGCGCGAACAGTGAGCGAACGTCCCCAGTACTTGTCTGCTGAAGAGCGGCGCGCGGCCACAGTGCAAGCCGTTGTCGATTTGGCAGCAGAGCAAAACCCGGCCGAGATCACGACTACCGCCATCGCTGATCGCATGGGCTTGACGCAAGGCGCGTTGTTTCGCCACTTCCCCACCAAAGAATCGATTCTGGAAGCGACGATGTCTTGGGTCGGCGAGCGGCTGCTGGTTCGTGTGGACAAGGCGGCCGAAGGTGCTGCGTCACCCGCTGCGGCGCTCGAAGCCATGTTCATGACGCACATCGACTTCGTGGCCAAGCACCCCGGTGTGCCGCGCATGTTGTTCGGCGAGCTGCAACGCGCTGGCGAGACGCTTCCCAAGCGCATGGTGCAGACCTTGATTCGCCAGTACGAGCAGCGCTTGCGCCGCTTGATGGAAGAAGGTAAGGCGCAGGGAGAACTGAACGCACAGCTGGACGTGGACGCCGCCGCCGTACTGTTCATCGGCACGATCCAGGGACTGGTCATGCAGTCGCTGTTGGCCGGCAAGGTCAGCCGCATTCGGCGCGATGCGCCTGCCGTGTTTGCCATCTATCTCCGTGGCATCACGCAAAGATCATGAAGACGAGCACTCGCCTGCCACGCAATACGTGGAGCCGGCTGCTCTCCCTGCTGGCCATCGGCTTTGGCCTGCTCACGCTTCGGGAGGGCGGCGCGGTGCTGTTTGTCGACGGCGCGGCACGCCTGACCGCCGGCCACTATGTGCCTTTTGTGCTCTGGTTCAATTTTTTGGCCGGGTTCGCCTACGTCGTTGCGGGCGTTGGCCTGTGGTTGCGCCGGCACTGGGCGGCCTGGCTAGCGGTGGTCATCGCGGTAGCAACCGCACTCGTGTTTCTGGCTTTCGGCGTGCATGTGGCTCTGGGCGGCGCCTGGGAGCAGCGCACGGTGATCGCCATGGCACTGCGCACTTTGGTCTGGGCCGGTATCGCGACGATCGCCTGGCGAGGGTCTGCGACGAACGCGCAGGCCATACGCGAGCACTGAGCACTTTTATCTAGCGGACATTCATCCATGACAACTTCAAATCTCCCCGCCAAAAGAACCCGTTGGGTCGTGATCGCGGTCGTCATATTCGCTCTTGGGAGCGCGCTGGCGTTCTGGCTATCGCGGGATCATGGCAAAGAAGATTCGTTGCGTCTCTACGGCAACGTCGATATCCGCGAGGTGCAGCTGGCCTTCCGTCAGCCCGGACGGGTGGTGCAGATGGCCTTCGACGAGGGCGACACCGTCAGCGCTGGCGCGCAACTAGCCGCGCTCGATGCGCAGCCGTACCAGGATGCCCTGGCCGCTGCGCAGGCCCAGGTGCAGGTCGCGCAGGCCGAGCTGGCCAAGCTGCGCCGTGGCCTGCGCCCGCAGGAAATCATTCAGGCACGCGAGGCCCTCAGGCAGGCGCAGGCACTCGCCACCGATGCCGAACGGAATTTCAAGCGCCAGAGTGGCCTGCTGGCCTCGGGCGCCAGCAGCCAGCGCACGGTCGATGCCGCCCGCACGGCACGCGACCAGGCGGTCGCCGGCGTCGAATCGGCCAAGGCGGCCCTGTCGCAGGCCTCTGAAGGTTTTCGCAAGGAAGACATCGCCGCGGCCGAGGCGCGCCTTGCAGCTGCCCAGGCGTCCGCGGCGCAAGCCACCACGGCGTTGGCCGACACCGAACTGGTCGCGCCCAGCGACGGTACCATCATCGCGCGCGTGCGTGAGCCCGGCAGCATGGTGGCCAGCCAGAGCACGGTCTACAGCCTGAGTCTGGACAAGCCGGTTTACGTGCGCGCTTACGTGGGCGAGCCGGACTTGGGGCGCATCGCGCCTGGCACCGCGGTGCAGGTCAAGAGCGACTCATCGGACAAGGCCTATCGTGGCCAGATCGGCTTCATCTCGCCACGCGCCGAATTCACCCCCAAGACGGTGGAGACGACGGATCTGCGCACTGATCTGGTGTACCGTCTGCGCATCGTCATCGACGAAGCTGACAGCGACGCCGCGCTGCGCCAGGGCATGCCGGTGACGATCACGGTCGATGCCCAACCCGGCTCTATCGCACGCTCCGAGGAGCGCTGAGATGTCCGCGAACGCCGCTATCGAAGCGCGTAACGACACGGCACTTGAAACCGCCGCCGTCGTCATCGACGGCGTGGACAAGCATTTTGGCAAGGTGCAGGCCCTGCGGGGTTTGAGTGCGCGCATCCACTATGGGCGGCTGACCGGCCTTGTCGGCCCCGACGGCGCCGGCAAGACAACACTGATGCGCATCCTGACTGGCCTGCTGACACCCAATGCCGGTCGCGTCACCCTGGCGGGCTTCGACGTAGTCCGCGACAACGACGCCATCCACGTCGCCAGCGGCTACATGCCGCAGCGCTTTGGCCTGTACGAAGACCTGTCGGTGATGGAGAACATGCGCCTGTACGCGCAGCTGCGCGGCATGGACGCCAACCGCAATGCCGATCTGTTTGCCGAGTTGCTCGACTTCACGCGCCTCGCGCCCTTCACCAAGCGCCTGGCCGGCAAACTCTCGGGCGGCATGAAGCAAAAGCTCGGGCTGGCCTGTGCGCTGATGGCGCGGCCCAAGGTACTGCTGCTGGACGAGCCCGGCGTGGGCGTCGATCCGGTCAGCCGCCAGGACTTGTGGCGGATGGTGCAGGCACTGACCGACGAGGGCATGGCCGTGGTCTGGTCCACTGCCTATCTCGACGAGGCCGAGCGCTGCGAAAGCGTGCTGCTGCTGAACCAGGGGCAGCTGCTGTTCGATGGCCCGCCGCAGCAGCTGACCACGCAGCTCGAAGGTCGCAGCTTTCGCCTGGAGAACGTCGGCGCCGAGCGCCGGGCAGTGCTGACCCAGGCGCTCGATCTTCCCAGCGTGAGCGATGGCGTGATCCAGGGCGCCGGCGTCCGCATGGTGCTGCGCAAGGGCGCAGACACGGATCAGGTGAGGGCGCTTGCCAATCGGGCACAGGTGGAGCTGGCGCCGGTGCCGGCACGTTTTGAGGATGCCTTCATCGACCTGCTTGGCGGTGGCCCCTGCGGCACATCAAGCCTGGCCGAACGGCTGGCGCCAGTGGAGCTGGGCTCGGACGTCGCCGTGTCGTGCCGTGACCTGACCAAGCGCTTCGGTGCATTCACCGCCACCGACAAGGTCAGCTTCGAGGTGCAGAAGGGCGAGATTTTCGGTCTGCTCGGCCCCAATGGCGCCGGCAAGTCCACCACCTTCAAGATGTTGTGCGGCCTGTTGAAACCCACTGCTGGCGAAGCGCATGTGGTGGGCCATGATCTGCGCCGCGCCACCGGCGCAGCCAAGAGCCGGCTCGGCTACATGGCGCAGAAATTCTCGCTCTACGGCCTGCTGTCGGTGCAGCAGAACCTGGAGTTCTCGGCTGGGGTCTACGGGCTGGAAGGCAGCACCCGGCGCGAGCGCATCGCCGAGATGATCGAAACCTTTGACCTGGGCGGCTGGCTGTCCGCCACGCCCGACTCCCTGCCGCTGGGCCACAAGCAGCGCCTGGCGCTGGCCTGCTCGCTGATGCACCGCCCGCCGGTGCTGTTCCTCGACGAGCCCACCTCGGGCGTGGACCCGATCACCCGGCGCGAGTTCTGGACCCACATCAACGGCCTGGCGCGCAAGGGCGTGACCATCATGGTCACCACCCACTTCATGGACGAGGCCGAATACTGCGATCGCGTCGCCATGCTCTCGCGCGCACGCCTGATCGCGCTGGACACGCCCGATGCGCTCAAGCGCGCCGCAGCCAATGTCGAACACCCCGACCCGACCATGGAGGACGCCTTCATTCACCTGGTGGAATCTGCCGACCGCGAGATGGAGGCCGCCGCATGAACGCTGTAGCACAACGCAAGGAAGGGGCTGCTTTGGAGCCGGGCGATTTGCGCCGGTTTGACCTGCGGCGACTGATGGCCCTGGTGACCAAGGAAAGCTATCAGGCGCTGCGCGACCCCTCGACGCTCTTGATCGCCTTCGTGCTGCCGGTGGTGTTGCTGCTGCTGTTCGCCTATGCGGTGTCGCTGGATGCCAAGGAGGTTCGTGTCGGTGTGGTGCTGGAGTCGCCCGGTGCATCGGCGCAGTCGCTGGCCGCCGCCTTCTCGGGCACCCGATTCCTGAAGACGCAATTCGCCCACGACCGGCGCGAGGTGGCCGACCAGCTCGTCTCCGGTGCGCTGCGCGGCTACGTCGTCATTCCGCAGGATTTCGAGCAGCGCCTGGCCCAACGCGGAGCAGAGCCACTGGTGCAGATCGTCACCGATGGCTCCTACCCCAACACCGCCAACTACGTTGAGAACTACGCCCGCGGCGTGGTGCAGACCTGGCGCGCCGGGCTCGATGTCGCGGCGCCAGCGCAGTCCGTCGTGCTGGAGCCGCGCTACTGGTTCAACCCCGAGCTGGAAAGCCGGCGGGCCCTGATTCCGGGGGCGATTGCCATCGTCATGACCATCATCGGCACCATGCTCACGGCCCTGGTGGTGGCGCGCGAATGGGAGCGCGGCACCATGGAGGCGGTGCTGTCCACGCCGGCCTCGGTGGCGGAAATCCTGATCGGCAAGCTGTTGCCGTACTTCGTGCTGGGCATGCTGTCCACACTGGGCGCGGCGGCGCTGGCGGTGTTTGTCTTTGGCGTGCCGATGCGCGGTTCGCTGGCGGCACTGCTGCTCTTGTCAGCGGTGTTCATGGTGCCGGCGCTGGGCCAGGGCCTGCTGATCTCGTCGCTGGCGCGCAACCAGTTCCTGGCGGCACAGATCGCGCTGTTCACGGGCTTTCTGCCGGCCTTCATGCTCTCCGGTTTTCTGTACGAAATCGACGCGATGCCAGCGCCGATCCGCGCCATCACCCGGGCGGTTCCGGCGCGCTACTTCGTCGATTCGCTCAAGACCGTATTTCTCGCCGGCGACATCTGGGCCGTGTTCCTGCCCAACCTGGCGGCCATGGCGGCGATCGGGGCGTTGTTCTTCGCCATCGCCAAGCGCGCCACGCGCAAGAACCTGGAGTGACGCGATGTTGACCTCCGCCTTCTCGTTCACCCGCCTGCGCGCCCAGTTCATCAAGGAAGTGCTCAGCGTGCTGCGCGACCCGCGCAGCCGCATGGTGGTGTTCGTGCCGCCGATCCTGCAGCTGCTGGTGTTTGCCTTTGCTGCAACGCTGGAAGTGCGCAACGTGGATATCGCCGTCTATAACCAGGACGGGGGTCGCTGGTCGCATGAACTGGTGCAGCGCCTGGACAGCGCCAAATTCATCACCCATGTGCACCGTGTGGACAGCCAACGCAAGCTGCACGACCTGATTGACCGCGGTGAGGTGATCGCGGCGCTGTCCATTCCCGTGGATTTCTCGCGCACGATTGCTGCCGGCGAGAGCGGTCGCGCGCAGGCGCTGGTCGATGGCAGGCGCAGCAATTCGGGCCAGATCACGGTGTCCTACCTGTCGACCATCGCCGCCGACGTCGGCGCCGAAGTGGTGCCCGACGCCCAGGCCCCGACGCCCGTGGTGGTGCGTCATTGGTTCAATCCCAACCTGACCTACCGCTGGTTCATCGTGCCGGGCCTGACGGGCATCCTGGCGCTGTTCAGCGCGCTGCTCATCACCTCGCTGTCGATCGCGCGCGAACGCGAGCTGGGCACCTTCGACCAGTTGTTGGTCTCGCCCACCTCAACCCCGGAAATCATCATTTCCAAATCACTGCCCGCACTGGCCATTGGCACGCTACTGGGCCTGTTCATGATCGGCGCGGGCGTGTTCTTGTTCGGCATCCCGTTCACCGGTTCGTTCGCATTGCTGCTCGCCAGCCTGGTGCTGTTCATCCTGTCAGTGGTCGGCATCGGCCTGATGATTTCCGCAGTCAGCATGACCCAGCAGCAGGCCATTCTGGGGGCGTTCGCTATTGGCGTGCCGGCGGTGCTGATGTCCGGCTTTGCGACGCCGGTGGAAAACATGCCCGTCGTCCTGCAATGGCTGGCGCAGGCCATTCCGCTGACCCATTTCCTGATCATCGTCGAGGGCAGCTTCCTCAAGGCCATGCCGCCCGGCGACATCCTAGCCAGCCTGTGGCCGCTGGCGGTCATCGCACTGGCCACGCTGACCATGGCCACCGTATTCGTCCGAGGACGCCTGCAATGAAGCCCAAGACTCGTATTCCCTTCCATCGTGCAACCGCCACAGGAACGGCCCCTGGGCGCATGCGCCCGCTCGCGCTAGCGCTGTCCTGTGTGCTGCTGACCGCCTGCGCGGCCGTAGGCCCCGACTACCGCGAGCCGCCGCCGGTCGATGTCGGCAGCGGTTGGACCTTGCCGTTGGCCAATGAGTCTCAGTCCGCAGACTTGAGTCATTGGTGGACAGCGCTGGACGACCCTATTCTCGATCGACTGATGGCTACAGCGTTGACACAGAACCTGGATCTGCGTCAGGCCGCAGCACGCATCGATGAGGCGCGCGCCCTGCGCGACCGTGTGGCCGGAGAGGCATCGCCGACCGTTGGTGCCGGCGCGAGCATCAACCGCCGCCGCCAGAGCGAGAACGGCCCCTTACCCATCGGTTCCATGCCCGGCGTGGATGCCACGCAAACGATTTATGACGCAGGATTCGACGCGGCCTGGGAGCTGGATCTGTTTGGCGCCAAGCGGCGTGCCCTGGAGGGTGCCAGTGCCCGCCTGCAGGCGACCGAGGCCGAAGCTCAGGGCATTCGCATGCGCATCGCGGCCGAGGTCGCACGCACCTGGTTCAGCGCCGTCGGCGCCCGCTACGAGTTGCACGCACAACAGGCCACGCTGGACACATTGCTGCAAACCTTCGAACTGGTGCGCCTGCGCCATGCGCTGGGCGACGCGTCGGCTGCCGACGTGGAGGCGGCATACGCCCAATGGGCTGCGGTCAACGCACTCTTGCCGGACATCCAGGCGCGCCAGCGTGCCGCAGTGCTCAGCCTGGGTGTGCTGCTGGGCGCCCCACCGGAGCGGGAGCTGGCCCTGCTGGACGGCCCCCTGACGCCGAGCACGCTGCTGGTGCTGCCGGTGGGCGAGCGCGCCGACATCCTGCGCCGACGTCCCGACGTGCTGGCAGCGGAACGGCGCCTGGCCGCAAGTTCAGCCGACATCGGCGTGGCCACGGCCGAGCTGTTTCCCAAACTCTCGATCGGTATCGGTGGCGGGTTCCAGGCGCTCAGTACTGGCGATTGGTTCGATGCATCCAGCTCGCGTTTTTCCATCCTGCCACTGGTGTCCTGGCGGTTGTTCGACGGCGGCCGCGTGCGTGCCGAGATTCGGGCGCGCGAGGCGGGCCAGCAGCAGGCGGCGCTGGCCTACGAGCAGGCCGTGCTGGCAGCGCTGGGCGACGCCGAGCGCGCACTGGGCGACTACCACGGCGGCCTGGACACGCTGGAGCGCCGCGGCATGGCGCTGGATGCCGCGCGCACCAGTTACGGCCACGCCAAGACACGCTACGCGGCGGGCGACATCGCATTGGTCGAACTGCTGGCCGCACAGCGCAGCCTGCATGAGGCTGAAACTGCAGCTGCTCGGGCACACACCAACGCTGCCGTGCAATTGGTAGCGCTGTACAAGGCGCTGGGTGGTGGTTGGGACGTATCCACTGCGGCATTCACCACGACCAATCCGCCCCAGCGTGCTGCCACCCTCGCGCCCCTTGCGAGTCGTGCTGACACGCCCCCCAAAGCCAGCGCCACGATGCGAATCGCAAGCGACGCCACGGCAAAACCATCATCCCTTTCATCAGCAACCGGCCGTGCCGAAGGAGTCCAGCCATGACCACTACCGCCTTCTTCATTCCTCCCGTGAACCTGATGGGTGCGGGCTGTCTGAGTGATGCAGCCACAGCCATCCGCTCCTATGGCTTCAAGAAAGCCTTGGTTGTCACCGACCCGCCTTTGGTGCGCCTGGGCGTCGTCAAGAAGGTATGTGACCTGCTTGCCGCGCAAGGCGTGCAGAGCGTGGTTTTTGACGGTGTGCAGCCCAACCCGACAACGCAGAACGTGACCGACGGCCTGCGCCTGTTGCAGGACAACGCCTGCGACTTCGTCATCTCGCTGGGCGGCGGATCGCCGCACGACTGCGCCAAGGGGATTGCGCTGGTCGCGGCCAATGGCGGCAGCATCCAGGACTACGAAGGGCTGGATCAGTCGGCCAAGCCGCAGCTGTCACTGGTGGCGATCAACACCACGGCCGGCACGGCCAGCGAGATGACGCGCTTTTGCATCATCACCGACGAGTCGCGCCACGTGAAGATGGCCATCGTCGACAAGCACACGACGCCGATTCTGTCGGTCAACGACCCCGAGCTGATGCTGCTCAAGCCCGCCGGTCTGACCGCAGCCACCGGCATGGATGCGCTGACCCACGCGGTCGAGGCCTATGTCTCGACGATCGCCACGCCGATCACCGACGCCTGCGCGCTGAAGGCGGTGGAGCTGGTCAGCCGGTGGCTGCGCACCGCAGTGGCCGACGGCCAGAACATCGAGGCGCGCGAGCAGATGGCCTATGCGCAGTTTCTTGCCGGCATGGCGTTCAACAACGCATCGCTGGGCTATGTGCATGCGATGGCGCACCAGCTGGGCGGCTTCTACGACCTGCCGCACGGCGTGTGCAACGCGGTGCTGCTGCCGCACGTGCAGGCCTACAACAAGCAGGTGGCCGCAGGGCGCCTGGGCGACATTGCCCGCGCGATGGGAGAAAACGTCGACGGCCTGGACGACGATGCCGCCGCCGAGCGCTGCCTGGCAGCGATCCGCAGGCTGTCCGCCGACATCGGCATTCCGAGTGGGCTGACGCAACTGGGCGTGCAGACCAAGGACTTCCCGACGCTGACCGCCAACGCGCTCAAGGACGCGTGCGGCCTGACCAATCCCATTCAGGCCTCGCACGAGGAAATCCGCACCATTTTTCTGGCAGCGATGTAGCCATTCAGCGCACTGATGCCAACCGTTTTATCCACCAATCCAAGGAGTGCCACCATGCAAACGAACGTAGGAAGCCTCGATCGCATTGCGCGCATCGTCATCGGACTGATCCTGCTCAGTCTCCCGCTGTGGCTGGACTCGTCCTGGCGCTGGCTGGGACTCGTTGGAATCATGCCCCTCATCACGGGTTTGTCTGGCCGCTGCCCAGGCTATCGCCTGCTTGGCCGAAGCACCTGCCCAGTGCAAAAGAAAAAGCCGGAGTGAACGTCCCATGAAGTTGAATTTTCTGGGTGCTGCGCGCGAAGTCACCGGATCGTGTTTCCTGGTGGAAGCACTCAACATACGCTTCCTAGTCGATTGCGGCATGGTGCAGGGTGGGCGTACGGCGGCGGCGCGCAACCACGAGCCGTTCCCGTTCGATCCGGCATCCATCGATTTCGTACTCCTGACCCATGCCCATATCGACCACAGCGGGCTGTTGCCCAAGCTTACGCGAGCAGGATTCAAGGGGCCCATCTATGCCACGCCCGCCACTGCCGATTTGCTCGGAGTGATGCTGCCCGACAGCGCCCACATCCAGGAAAGCGATGCGCGGCGGGATGCCAAGCGATTCAAAGACAAACCCGTGCTGCCGCCCCTGTATACCCTGCGGGATGCACACGAATGCCTGCAGCAGGTGCGAGGCATCGAGTATGACCGGGAGTTCGCTCCCCGCGTCGGAGTTCGCGCTCGTTTTCGTGATGCCGGACATATCCTCGGATCGGCCATCGTGGAGGTCTGGGTCACCGAGTACGGCTACCCCACGAAGATCGTGTTCAGTGGCGACCTGGGCCAACCGGGACGCCCGATCCTGCGCGACCCGACACCCATCGAGGATGCCGACATCCTCGTCATCGAGTCCACCTACGGCAACCGATTGCACAAGGACTTCTCGGCGACCGAAGCGGAAATGATCCGCATCGTAGAGGAAACCCTGTTCGAGCGCGATGGCAACGTCATCGTGCCGGCTTTTGCTGTTGGTCGAACCCAGGAGGTGCTCTATCACTTGCATCGTCTCACCTGCGAGGGGCGACTGCGGCAACCCAAGGTGTTTGTCGATTCACCGATGGCCACGGAAGCCACGCGCATCACGCGTGAGCATCTTGAGCTGTTCGATGAACAGGCAACGCGCCTTGCCGGATGGCACGCACGCGGCGAGAACCTCCCATACCTGCACTTTACGGAGAGTGTCGAGGAATCCATGGCGCTGAACCGGATCCGTTCCGGGGCTATCATCATTTCCGCCAGCGGCATGTGCGATGCGGGGCGCATCCGGCACCACCTGCGGCACAACTTGCCACGCCGCGAATGCAGCATCCTGTTTTCCGGCTTCCAGGCGCAGGGAACGCTTGGCCGTCGTCTGATCGAGGGCGCTGAGCGGGTACGCATTTTCGGCGATGACATCCCGGTGCGTGCCGCGATCCACAGTGTGGACGGTCTTTCGGCGCATGCCGACCAAAAGGCGCTGCTGGACTGGGCCCGTGGCTTCATCCATGCACCGGCGCACACCTTCGTGGTGCATGGAGAACTGCCCGCCGCACAGACCTTCGCCGAACTCTTGCAGCAGCAACTCGGCTGGCAGGTCACGGTGCCCGAGCATGGTCATGTGCTGTGCTGGCCGGATTTTCTGGCGCACGAGCGATGAAATCCACAGACGATCTCGATGCGCGCCTGCGCGCCATCCGCGAGTCGCCGACGTATCGACTTGCGTACGAAGACATCGAGCTGCTTGGCCAGGACGAACTGCGACCGCTGCGGCTGCAGCTCGAACTGCTCAAGCCGGAACGCATCCTGCACGAACAGGGCATCCACTCGACGGTGGTGGTCTTCGGCAGTGCGCGTGTGAGCGATGCCGACACCGCTGCCGCCCGTCTTGGTGCACTGGAGCAGCAAGCACTCGCCACGCCCGGGGATAGCCAACTGAGGCAGGAACTCGCCAGAGCCCGCCGCCGGGTCGAACAGGCCCGCCACTACGAGCAGGCGCGGCGTTTCTCAACCCTGATTTCGACCCGCTTCCAGCAGCAGAACCGCCGTGATTTCGTCGTCATCACCGGGGGTGGGCCCGGCATCATGGAGGCCGCCAACCGCGGTGCCTTCGAAGTCGGCGCGCGCTCGATCGGCCTGAACATCACACTGCCGCACGAACAGGCACCCAACCCCTACATGTGTCCGGAGCTGGCGTTCCGCTTCCACTATTTCGCGCTGCGCAAGATGCACTTCTTGTTGCACGCCAAGGGCTTGGTAGCCTTCCCAGGTGGCTATGGAACGCTCGATGAGCTGTTCGAGGTGCTCACCTTGATCCAGACCGGAAAGATGCAGCGTATTCCGGTGGTGCTGGTCGGCCGTGCATTCTGGCGTCGCGTGGTTGATTTCGATCTTCTGCTCGACGAAGGCTATGTCTCGCCGTCCGATCTCGACTTGTTCACCTGCGTGGACGAAGCAGAGGAAATCGTCAGTGCCCTCGAACGCTTTTACGTCAACAGGGCGGCAGGCGATGGGGCAACATGATTGGCATCGACAGGGATCGCTGGAGCCTGCATGACACCAAGATGCGGCAGCCGATGCAGTGCGTCACCTTATTGATTGCGGGTGCATTGTTCAGCCCGATTGTTGTTTTCGGTTCCGAAGCCCCGCTCTCTGCAAATCCTCCCTCTTGCTCGCCAGAGCAATCCCTGCGCTGGCGGGGTAGTACCCTGCGCCTGGAGAATGATTTGTTTACGGGCACCGATCGCAATTACACCAACGGTGTGGCGCTCACGGTGGTTTCACGCGATCTGCAAGGCGCACTCCGCCCGGAGTGCCTGCCCCAGCCGATTGGTTGGTATGCCCGCTTCATTGGCTGGGTCGATCCCGAATTCTGGCGCGACTCCGGCGCGCAGTCGGCATCACAGAACGTCGTCGTTCGCTTTGGTCAATCTATGTACACCCCCGAGGACAAAGCGCGCACCGATCTGATTCCAGACGACCGGCCGTATGCTGGTTTGCTCTACCTGGGTATAGCGTGGAATCGCCGTGTCCATCCACAGGCCGCGAGTTACGAAATGCTTGACGTGCGTGAGCTGACCCTGGGCGTGATCGGCCCCTGGTCGCTGGCGGAGCAATCTCAAGATCTGGTGCACCGGGTACGCGACATTGAACGCTTTCGCGGCTGGAACAACCAGTTGCACAACGAGCCTGCGTTTCAGATGGCCATGGAACGCAAGTACAAGTCGTACACGGAGGGCGCCGTCCGTCCCGGGTGGGGCAGCGACGTGATCGGTAGCTATGCCCTGCGTGTCGGAAACATCGAAACCGCCGCCAGTACCGGCGTGGAGTTGCGCATGGGTTGGAACATACCGAACGACTTCGGCAGCTATCCGATCCGCCCTGGCGCGGAAAACCGCCCACCCTCGGGTGTTGCCGATCTGCGCACGACAACGCCGCAATCGGCCCGGGCACCCAAACCTGGGGCACATGTCTTCCTGAACCTGGAGGCCAAAGCCGTTGCCTGGGATTTCTCGCTCGACGGAAACATGTTTCGGCAAAGTCATCACGTCAGCCGGCGGCCTTGGGTCGCTCAGGCAGCCCTCGGCATCAGCAGCCAATGGATCGTTGCCGCACGTGGCGTACGGCTCGCCGTGATGCGCGTTTGGAGAACCCGCGAGTTCGACCAGCAGGCGGGCCATCACGCATTCGGATCGATTGCGCTGAGCCTGGAATTTTGAAGGTGCCCGCAACCCTTCGTTAGACCCAAAGCATTCTTCAACAACATGAATGGAGAAATTCATGAATCAGCTCTTGAAACCCAGATCGTTTTTCACAATTGCTTTATCGATGGCCTTGGTAACCGCTGCCACGGGGCTTGGTGCGCAGTCCGTCGAGGCCGCAAAGCCGATGGCGCTTCGCACCGTCATGGAGAAGCTTGGCCGTGACATGCAAACCGTCACCGGCGCAATTTCCAAGGAGGAATGGACACTGGTCGCCGAGTTGGCACCAAAAATCGCCAAGCATGCCGAACCGCCCATGTCGGAAAAGATGCGCATTCTGGCCTGGCTTGGCGCTGATGCCGGGAAGTTTCGGGGTTTCGATGGACAGGTTCAGGATGCTGCAACCGCCATGGAGGATGCCGCAAAGCGCAGTGACGGCCAGGCTGTAATCGCCGCGTTTTCCAAGACGCAGCAAAGCTGCCTTGCCTGCCACCAGAGCTTCCGTCAATCGTTCGTGGGGCAGTTTTATGGGAGCCGCTGACAGATATTTGTCCCAGACCGGTTCGCACGAGACATCACGATCGAGAACGTCACGATGAGCAACTCACAATCGAGCCTCATCCTGGTACTCAACTGCGGCTCATCAAGCATCAAGTTCGCCTTGTTCGACGCGAAAGCGTACCCATTGCCGCGCAAGCCGCTGTGGCACGGCAAAGTGCAAGGGATTGCCGGGTCTTCTCCTGAGTACGGCGACAGTGGCACTGCACAGCAGCGTATCCAACTGGATCGCGAACACCCTCACACGGCCGCTCTCGCGTTGATTCAAGCGCGTATCTCGGCCCGACTCGACGGCCGCCGCATCGTGGTCGTCGCACACCGTGTCGTCCATGGTGGCAACAGGTACTTCGAGCCAACCCTGGTGACCGCTGGCACCATCGCCGAACTGAGAACCTTGATTCCTTTGGCGCCGCTACACCAACCCTTTCCTCTGAAAGCCATGAGCCTGCTGTTCGAGCAGTGGCCTGAAATTATTCAGGTGGCGTGCTTCGATACGGCCTTCCACCGCACGATGCCAAAGGTGGAGCAAATCTTGCCGCTGCCGTATTCGGCTTGGGAACGCGGTCTGCGCCGCTACGGTTTCCACGGGCTTTCGTACGACTATATGAGCCACGCTCTGCCCGAGCGCCACGGTGATCTGGCACGTGGCCGCACTATCGTCGCGCACCTCGGCAGCGGGGCCAGCCTGTGCGCGATGCAGAACTTGCAAAGCATCGCTACCACGATGGGCTTTTCCGCGCTTGACGGCTTGATGATGGGCACCCGCACGGGCTCGCTCGATCCCGGTGCCTTGCTTTACTTGATGGAGATCGAAAAACTCTCGCTGGAAGAAGTGGGCTGCACGCTCTACAACCGGTCCGGCCTGCTCGGTGTTTCTGGGATTTCAGCCGAACCGCGCGTCGTGGTGAAGCATGAGGATGACCCTGGAGAAGCCGGCGAGCGCGCCCGAATCGCGCTGGCGCTCTATGTGCGCCGCATCGTGCGCGAGATTGGTGCGCTGACCGCAGTCCTTGGAGGTCTGGATCTGCTGGCGTTCACTGCCGGCGTCGGCGAGCACAACGCTTTCGTGCGCGAGCGCGTCTGCCGCGACCTTGCCTTTCTCGGCATCAAGCTCGATGCCGGTGCCAACGCCATCAATGCCCACGTCATTTCCACCACCGACAGTCGCGTGCACGTCGCGGTGGAGCCTACCAACGAGGAATGGATCACAGCACGCTATACGCAGGAATTGATGACTACTGCCGCGTGATGGCCCAGTCAGGCCGATCGCGCTCAGTTCAACGAACTCTGTAAGCACACAGGGATTCATCGGCACCGAAGAAGGAAAATTACATGACCATTTCTTCCACCATTCGCCAGCGCTGGCTGGCCGGCCACGGTCCCATCGCCCATCGTGAAGAGACCGCCGCACGTGTCGAGGCACTGGTGGCCCGTTTGATCGTCGAAGGACGCGTTGCTGATGCGGCGACGGCCTACACCCTGCTGGCCGCCGCCGACCGCCTGTGCTGTGTGTCAATGAACGTGGTCGCGCACATGACCTATGCGCGCCGCATCGATCTTTCCGGCGCGCCGCTGTCAGCCGAGGACTTCAAGCCAACGTCCGAAGGTCACACTGGCGGCTCGTTGAACATGGTGCCGGCCTTCGTCGGCTACCTTCTCGCCAATGCGCTCACCGGCAGCACACGCTGTTGGATCATGGGGCAAGGCCATTGCGTAGCCGCCATCGAAGCCGTCAACGCATTGACCGGCGACGTCTCGCCCGCGCAGCGGAACCGCTACGACCACAGCGAGGAAGGCCTGTCGCGCCTGTGTGCTGATTTCTATTCCTATGCCATTGATGCGCGAGGCCTCCCGGCTGTGCCGCTGGGCAGCCATGCCGGCCCCAACACCGCCGGCGCCGTGTCTGAAGGCGGCTACCTCGGCTTTGCCGAACTGCAGTACATCCATATGCCACTGCCTGGCGAATCACTGGTTGCCTTCCTCAGCGACGGTGCATTCGAGGAGCAGCGCGGCCCGGACTGGGCGCCGCGCTGGTGGCGCGCGCAGGACAGCGGCTTCGCTATTCCGGTAATGATCCTCAACGGCCGCCGTATCGAGCAGCGCACACAGATCATGCAGGAAGGCGGTGCGCAATGGCTGGCTGAAGATGTGCGCCACAACGGCTTCGACCCGATGATCGTCGATGGCCGCGACCCGGCCGCGATTGCCTGGTCGATCATCGAAGCCGAGGACGCGCTGCGCGCGTTCGCCGCCGATCCGGATCGTCGCTATCCGGCGCCGCTGCCCTACGTGATCGCCGAGACCGAGAAGGGTTTTGGCTTTCCCGGTGCAGGCAGCAACGCCGCGCACAACCTGCCGCTGGGCGGCAATCCTCACACTGATGCCGTCACGCGTGATCTGTTCAACAAAAGCGCGGCCGCGCTGTTCGTTGCGCCGGCCGAACTCGGCGCCGCGCTCGCCGCCTTCGCGACCCACGCCGCCCAGCAACGTTCGCTGGAAAGCGCGCATTCGATGGCGCACCGCCATCCCGCCGCGCCCAAGCTGCCCGAACCGTGCTGGGAGGCACCGGGCAGCGAAGGCAGTGCGATGACGGCGCTGGATCAGTGGTTTGTCGAGTTCGCCAAGGCCAATCATGAGATGCGCATGCGCATCGGAAACCCGGACGAATTGGCCAGCAACAAGATGGGCGGCACGCTTGCGCTGCTCAAGCACCGCGTCAATGAGGCCGAACCCGGCGTGCCGGAGGACCTGCACGGCGCCATCATTACTGCTCTCAACGAAGAAGCCGTGGCCGCTGCCGCACTTGGCAACAAGGGCGGACTGAATCTCATCGTCAGCTACGAAGCTTTCGCCGTGAAGATGCTCGGCCTGTTGCGGCAGGAAATCATCTTCGCCCGCCACCAGCGCCAGGTCGGGCGGCCAGCCGGCTGGTTGTCGGTGCCTCTCATCGTCACCTCGCACACCTGGGAAAACGCCAAGAACGAACAATCGCACCAGGACCCGACCATCGGCGAAGCCCTGCTGGGCGAGATGTCAGACACCTCGCGCGTGCTGTTCCCGGTGGATGGCAACACCGCCGTCGCCGCGCTGCGTGACGTCTATGCCGGACGCGGCCAAATTGCCTGCCTGATCGTCTCCAAGCGCGATGTGGAGAGCCGTTTCGACGCCGAATCGGCGCAACGCCTGATTCGTGACGGCGCAGCCCATCTGATCGGCGATCCTGCTAAGGCCGAGGTGCAGCTTATCGCGCTGGGTGCCTACCAGCTCGACGAGGTAATCAAGGCGCAGCAACACCTCGCCGACCTGGGCAAGGACGTCTGCGTCACTGTCATCCTGGAACCCGGTCGCCTGCGTATCCCGCGCGATGCCATGGAAGCCGAATTCGTCGATGATGATGCCACCATCAACGCGCTGTTTCCGCCGGGCCTGCCGCGTGTGATCCTCACCCATACCCGCCCCGAGCCCATGCTCGGTATCCTGCGCCGCATTGACAGCGGCCCTGCCAGGACTCATGCCCTCGGCTACATCAGCCGCGGCGGTACCTTCGATGTCCCCGGCATGCTGTTCGCCAACCGCTGCACCTGGGCGCATGCGGTGGATGCAGCAGCGGCCGTGGTCGGCTGGAATCGCGAAGCGCTGCTCAACCATGCGCAGCGCGCAGCCGTTGATGGCACCGGTGATCCAAAGGATTTACTGGGTCCGTGAGTCAGGCATGCGAGCACTGTGCCAGTTACGAAGGTCGCCGACAGCGTTCCCTGCGATGTGCCGCAGAGGCGTCGAGATGGCCTTGGAAAGACACCCGTGGGTCGGCGCGAGCCTACTCGACAGGCGTGAGCGCCTCTTCAGGTACCTGTTGTTGCTCGCCATCGTGGCGCTCTGCGCTGGATGCGCTGGTGTCAAGGTGCAGACCGTCAGCGCGAAAGACTATGTATCGGAGCGGCGCGGTGACGTGCTGACTACCGACAAACTCAGCACATCGGCGCGTGACGTACTCACGAGTCTCGCGGTCCAGCCAGATCGGTGCAAGGAAACCGTCGACCATTGTGTTCAGGCATTGACACGTACCGATGGCATCGACGCAGAACGTCAACTCGCGACGCTGGCGGAGCTCTGGTTGCAGGAGGCGCTGCGGCAGGAGAAGCAGGGAGCTGAGGCCCAATCGCGCTTCGAGGATGCATTGGGCGCCTATTTGCAGGTTGCGCGATATGGCTACGCCTACCTGTTCTTCACATCACGACGGTCGGGCGAGCGGGCCTTCGAGGATCGCCAGACGCAGGTGCGCGACTACTACAACTTTGCGGTGCAGCAGGCGGCCGAGCTGTTTTTTAAGCAGTTTCGGAGCAGGCCTGATCAGGTGAGAGGACGGATGCAGGTGGGCGACTGGTTGTTGAGCGCAAACCTGTCCGATCTGTACCCGCTGGACCCCGTGCCACGCCGCGCCAGCGAACTGCTGCCCGCTTCGCGGCTCACCTTCCAGGGTATCCGAAGCATTTATCGGCGCGATGGGCTGGGGGCCGATCTGGTGATTGCGACCGATGGCGGCGCCCTGGGCACAGAGGCAAAGTCAACCGCGCCTTTGGCAGGGTCCTACAGCGAGATGCCTTATCGGCCGGTGACTGCCATCATTGCGTTTACCGGGAGCACGCTGGCGGAGGTGCTTCACACCCAGGAAGCGACGTTGCTCGGCTACGATCCCTACCAGCATGAAACCCTGGATGTCCACGACATACCGGTACCGCTGGCCGCGAACTTCACTTCCGCCTACGGGCTGTGGCTGGCGCGCTCGGACTTTTCCATGCAGGCACTGCGCAATGTGCTGGGCAAGTCCGGCAGTCTTGATGCGCCCTATGTCTACCTGACACAGCCATTTGATCCTGACCGACAGGTCATCGTCATGCTGCACGGATTGGCCAGCAGTCCCGAAGCGTGGATCAACGTCGCCAACGAGATCATGGGTGACGAAGAATTGCGCAAACGCTATCAAGTCTGGCAGGTGTACTACCCCACCAATGCGCCCATTGCATACAACCACGCGAGTATTCGCGCCGCGCTTGCCGCGACCTTCCAGCACTTCGATCCCGAAGGGACTGCGGCCGCCTCGCACGACATGGTGCTCATCGGCCACAGCATGGGTGGGGTGCTCGGTCGATTGCTGGTGTCTTCCTCCGGCAGCGTGTTGCTCGATGCGGTCAAGGAACTGCGGCAGATCGATGATGCGCAGTTCAAGAAGCTGCGAGCGGAAACCGACGGTCTCCTGACTTTCGAAGCCTATCCTGGCATCTCGCGGGCCATCTTCATCGCCGCCCCCCACAAGGGAACGCCTTTCGCCAGCAATCGCCTGTCGCGGTTGCTGTCCGGGCTCATCACCATGCCTGTGAAGGTCGTCGATCAAGTTATGCGGCTCAATCATCAGATCATCGGTGGCGGCCAGGCCTCATCGTCACTCCTGCCGGCCAGCCTGCCCAATGGCGTGGACAGCCTCAAGGATTCGGACCCGTTTATCCGCGCCGCGGCCGAGCTGCCGATTTCGCCCTCGGTGCACTACCACAGCATCGTGGCAAACCACACGCCCAAGACGACGCTTGAAGACTCCGACGACGGACTGGTGCCCTACCGCAGCGCGCATCTGCCTGGCGCCGAGTCGGAGCTGGTGATCCCGTATTCCCATAGCGTCCAGGAGACCCCTGAGGCCATCCTGGAGATACGGCGGATTCTGCGAGAGCACCGGTAGGAGCGTAAGCTCCCCCTATAAATCTTGCTGCTCGGGCTGCGCCCGAGTGCCCTGGCCCATTCACGGCTTACTGCCTTGAGCCACGTAGCCTCCGGCTACACTCGTTCCTGCCCTCCGGTCGGCAGGCATAGCCGCATACGCAGACCACCCAACGGCGACTCCAGAGCTTCGACGCTACCGCCATAGGTCTCGGCCAGAGTGCGCACGATGTCCAGACCCAGGCCCGAACCGGGATGGCGCTGGTCCAGCTGCACACCGCGCTCGAACATACGTGCGCGCTCAGCCTCGGGGATGCCAGGACCGTCGTCATCGACCGTGAAGCAGAGCAGGGCGCCTTCACGCTGCACATCGACGAGCACACGCGAACGCGCCCACTTACCGGCGTTGTCGAGCAGGTTGCCCAGCAGCTCATACAGATCCTGCTCCTCGCCGCGGAAAGCCACGTCCTCGGCCTGCGGTGCCAGCTCGAAGTCGAGCCCGCGTGCAGCATGCAACCGCTCCATGGTGCGCAACAGGGCTGCCAGCGGCCCCAGTACCGGCGTCGCCAGTCCGGTGGCGCGCACGGCGGCTGCAGCGCGCGCGCGCGCCAGGTAGTAGTCGACTTGGCGGCGCGCGCTGCCCACCTGTTCGCGCACCAACTGAGCCAGGGCGCCGTCCTCCCCTGCAGCGGCGTTGGCTAATACCGCTAGCGGCGTGTGTACAGCGTGCGCCAGGTTGCCGGCCTGGGCACGCGCTTGTACCACCATGGCGGCGTTTTCGGCCAGCACGTGGTTGAACTCGCCCACCAGAGGCTGCAGTTCCTGCGGAAAACGGCCTTCCAGTTGCATAGCCTTGCCACTACGCACCGCCGCCAGGCGGCGTTGCAGCACGGTCAGCGGTTGCAGGGCATAGTGCAGCTGCAAGGCCACCGCGACTGCCAAGCCTGCTGCCAACAGGCCCAGAGTGGACCACAGCAGACGCGTGAAACGCTGCAACGGCTCGGCGATCAGGGCTGTGTCGGCGGCCACCACCAGGCGCAGGTGCGGCGCCCCTTCATCGGGCAGCTCGACAACGCGTGCCACAGCCAACAGAGCATGGCCCTGCGCATCGCGCAGGGCCAGTACCCGATAGCCCTGCGCCGGGTAGCCGGTCGGAGCTGGGGGCAGTTGCAGCACCTGGTCCCACAGCGAACGCGAGCGCACCAATGCCGTGCGCGGCGCAGCGCCAAGTTCGTCCACCTGCCAGTACAAGCCGGATAGCGGCTGATCCAACCGCGCGTCGGCTACCATGGGCCCGATGCTGACCTGGTCGGGCGGCGCCCAGTCGACGGCGGCGCTCAGATGATTGAGCTGCATCACGAGCTGTGTCTGCAACTGCTGTGTGATGTGTTCTTGGAATAGACCACGCAGACCCCACGCCGCCAGTGCGATGGCAAGTGCCACCCAGGTCAGCGTGCCGGCCAGAAGGCGCAGTCGCAGCGAACCGCCGGTCATGAGCCGGGGCCGCCCGGCTCCATCAGGCGGTAGCCCAGCCCACGCACGGTTTCAATACTGCCGGGCGGCAGCTTCTTGCGCAGGCGACCAACGAAGACCTCGATGGTGTTGGAGTCGCGGTCGCTATCGTAGGCGTATATACGCTCGGACAACTCGGTGCGCGACAGTACCTCGCCCTTGCGCTGCATCAGGAGTTGCAACAGCTTGAACTCATGGCTGGTCAGCATCAGCGGCTGGCCGTCGACCAATACCCGCGCCTGGCGCGTATCGAGCGTGATCGGCCCGCATTGCCATTCGGCGCTGGCATGTTCACCGCCGCGACGCAGCAGCGCACGCAGGCGCGCCAACAACTCTTCCATGTGAAAGGGTTTGGCAAGATAGTCGTCGGCGCCGGCGTCGATACCCGCCACCTTTTCCTGCCAGGCGCTGCGCGCCGTCAGGATCAGCACTGGCATCTTGCGTCCCGCGGTGCGCCAGCGCCGCAGCACCGTCAGGCCGTCGAGTTCGGGCAGGCCCAAGTCCAGCACGACAGCATCGAACTCCTCGACCTCGCCCAGGTAGTGCGCCTGCACGCCGTCGTGCGCGGACTCGACCGTGTGGCCGGCGTTGGTGATGGCCTGTACCAGTTGCCCGTTCAATATCGGCTCGTCCTCCACCACCAAAATGCGCATCAGTGCCTCTTGCGTTTGATTTTCAGCACTTCGCCGCTGGTCGCATCGACCTTGAGCTTGGCCAGGCGCCCGTCCTTCTGTAGTAAACGGATCTCGTAAATGAAGCGACCGTCGTCGTGCTCAAACTCGATCTTCAGCACTTGGCCCTGGTAATCACGCTCGACCTTGTCAAGTACGGTGCGCAACGGCAGCACCTGACCTCGTTCCAGTGCCTGGCGCGCCAGTTCGTGGTCGTCCGACGAGGCAAACAATGGCCCGGACGGAACCAGCGCACCCGTCAACAGGAATAACAAGGCCAGAAGAACCAGGTAGCGCCGAGAGCTGGGAGTCAGTGCTGTCATGGATGATTTTATAGCTGCTCAAACCTGAATGCCAGATGAACGCGCCCTTCATCGTCGGTTCAGGAGGCATTCCCGACAATGGCTTCCATGTTCGGCACGGTGGCAGTGCCGGCAACCCACAGGAGGCATCATCATGCAAGCACGCAAACAACCTGATCGCTGTGCCCTGACTGTTCGCGATCGTTTTCACCCCCTGTCGATCGGCGCGCACTGGCTGACCGTGCTGCTGCTGGTGGCCGTGTATGTACTGATTGAGCTGCACGGGGCATTCCCCAAGGGTAGCGGGGCGCGCGAACTGACCAAGCATTGGCACGAGATGCTGGGCTTGGCTGTGTTCGCCATCGTGTTCGTGCGGCTTGCGCTGCGTGCCATCTACCCCGCGCCCGCCATCCAGCCGCCACCGCCGCGCTGGCAGGAACGGGCGGCTCGGGCGATGCACCTCACGCTCTACACCTTTCTCATCATCATGCCGTTGCTGGGCTGGCTGGTGCTGAGCGCCAAAGGTCGGCCGGTACCGTTCTTCGGCCTGGATCTGCCGGCGCTGATCGACCCTGACAAAACTCTGGCACGCAGCTTGGAGGACATCCATGAAGCGATCGGCACGGTGGGCTATTTCCTGATCGGCGGGCACGCCGCTGCCGCACTGTGGCACCACTACCTGATGCGCGACAACACCCTGCGGCACATGTTGCCACGCGTGACTTGGCGCGCGCACGCCGATTCCCAGCGGCCGCTGCCCCAAACGCGGGCTTGAGTGCAGCCGTTACCCATCCGCACTCGATTTTGATAACCCGGAGATTCCCATGAAACATCACCACAAAATTCTCGGCAGCAGCCTCCTGGCCCTGTCGGTGGCGCTAGCGGCCGCACCGACCCTGGCGAGCGACGACTGCGAAGCGCCAGTCGCGCGCTGGCAGTCACGCGAAGCCGTGCGGCAGATGGCGGCGCAAAAAGGCTGGGAAGTCCAGCGCCTGAAGATCGACGATGGCTGCTACGAGATTCGCGGCACCGACGCCGAAGGCCGCGGCTTCAAGGCCAAGATCGACCCGGAAACCCTGGCCGTGATCAAGCTCAAGCAGCGCGACCGCAAGGCCGATCGAAGAGGTGATCGCAAGCGCGAACGCGATTCAATGCACGACTCCCGCGTCCGTGGCGACACCGCCTCGCCCGACAAGCCCCTGTTCACCCCCGGCACCACACCGCGTGGTCAGATCGAATGACACCCTCTGTCCGACCAGACAAGTCCATGAAACGGAGCAAGACCATGAATCAGAAATCTGTCCTCACCGCCCTGATAACAGCCGCTGTCCTGGCATCTCCGGCATTGGCGCAAAGCCGCGAGGTCAACATCACCACTCAGCTCAAGAACTACGGCGGCGATGGTGCCTACCTGGCCGTCTACCTGACCGACGCTCAGGGCGCCTACGCGGGCACCCTGTGGGTGGCTGGCGGCAAGGCCAAGTATTACAAGCACCTGGCCGATTGGAATCGCCTGTCGGCGGGCGATGCCAAGCGCCTAGCGGGTGTGACCGGCGCCAGCGTCGGTGCCGGTCGCAAGCTTACCGTCACCGCTGATCTGGCCGACGCGCTGATCGACGCAGGCTACGAGATCCGCGTTGACGCTGCGGTGGAAGACATGCGCGACAGCCCATCCGAGCTGCGCGTGCCGCTGACCACCGATAACGCCGGCAAGTCGCAGACCGGCAAGGCCTACATCCAGTCGCTGACCTATCAACTCAAATAAATAAACCGAAAGTCCGGGAGCACAAGAATGAGCTGGAAATCCATCCATCGCTGGCTGGGCCTGGTGCTGGGCACGCTGGCCCTGGTGCTGGGCCTGACCGGCACACTGCTGGCCGTGAACCCGCTGCAACAGGCCTGGCAGGCGCCAACCGGCTCGAACGGCTTGTCGGTGGCTGGCCTGGTGCAGCGGGTCGAACGCACCATCCCCGGCATCGAGGAAATGCGGCACCTGCCCTCGGGCGTGGTGGTGGTCTATTCCTTCGACAACGACCAGGCACGTGCCGTGCGCGTCAACCCGACGGACGGCACCGTTCTTGGTCCCTATCAGCCCTCGGCCCTGCCGCGTTGGGTCAAGAACCTGCACCGCACACTGCTGCTGGGCGATGCCGGGCGCTGGGGCGCCGCTGCCACGGCGCTGGCCATGTTGCTGCTGAGCGCCTCCGGCCTGGTGTTGCTGCTGCGGCGCATGGGCGGCTGGCGCCACATGACCGGCCGCGTGCGCGGCTCACTGGCGCAGCGCGTGCACGTGGTCGCCGGTCGCATCGTGCTCGCGGTGCTGCTGCTTAGCTCGGTGACCGCGCTCTACATGAGTTCGACCACCCTCGGGATGATCGCTCTGGATGCCGAACCCGAACCGGAAGTGGCTTCCATTGTCAGCGGCCAGCCTGACATCCCGGGCGCGCAGATCGCGCTGCTGCAACAGGTCACGCTTGGCGAATTGCGCGCCCTGAACTTCCCGGATGCGTCCGACCCCGAAGACGCCTGGAAGCTCGCCACGCACCAGGGCGAAATCTGGCTCGACCGCTACACCGGCCAGGCCCTGGCCACGCAGCCCGCCAGCGTGGCGCAGCGCCTGTATGACTGGGCACTGCTGCTGCACGCCGGCGAAGGCGCGTGGTGGAGCTGGACCGTGCTGCTGGCTCTGACGGGTGCCAGCATCCCACTGTTCTGGATCTCCGGCCTGCTCATCTGGTGGCGCGCGCGCCTGGATCGGCCGCGCATCACGCACAACAGCCCGCTGACGCAAGCCGACATGCTGATCTTCGTCGCCAGCGAAAGCGGCAGCACCTGGGGCTTCGCCCAAGCCTTGCACGACGCGCTGGTGCGTGCGGGCCACCGCGTGCACAGCGCGCCGCTGGAGCAGTTCGCCACCGGCCCACTGGCGCGCCAGATCTTCGTGCTGGCCGCCACCTACGGCGAAGGCCAGGCCCCGGCCCATGCTGGCGGCGCGCTGGAGCGCATCGCCGCACTGAAGGCGGGCGCTGTTCCAGTCACCGTGCTCGGCTTTGGGGACCGGCAATTCCCAGCCTACTGTGCCTACGCCGAGGAAATCGACGCCCTGCTGCGCAAGCAGGGCTGGCCCGAGTTGCTGTCACTGGAGCGCGTCCATCAGCAGTCGGCGCAGCAGTTCGCGCGCTGGGGCGAGGCGCTGGCCGCCGTGCTGGGCGAACCCCTGGCGCTGGACTACCGCCCGCGCCTGCCGACCACCACCGCGCTGCAGCTGGTGTCGCGCCAGGACTACGCCGGGCGCGAGGACCAGCCCGCCGTCATCCTGCGCTTCATCTGGCCGCGGCAAAGCGCCTGGGACCGCTTGCGCGGGCGCGGCCTGGCCCGCTTCGCCGCCGGCGACCTGATCGCCATCGTACCGCCGGGCTCGCCCGTGCCGCGCTACTATTCGCTCGCCTCGGGCAGCGCGGACGGCTTCGTCGAGATCTGCGTGCGACACCTGGCGGGCGGCGTGTGTTCGACCTTCCTGCTGGGCCTGCAACCGGGCGAGCAGGTGCAGGCCTTCATCCGCGAAAACCCCGGTTTTGCCCTGCCGGCCAGCCGGCGCCCGGTGTTGCTGATCGGCGCTGGCACCGGGGTGGCACCACTGGCCGGCTTCATCCGCCGCAACGAACGGCGCGTGCCGATGCATCTGTGGTTTGGCGCGCGCGACCCGGCCCGCGACTATTACTTCCGGCCTGAAATCGAGCGCTGGCAGGGCGAGGGCCGCGTGGCCAGCGTGCGCACTGCGTTCTCGCGGGTGCCGGATGGTGGCGGCTACGTGCAGGACGCGCTGCGGCGCGACGCCGATCGTGTGCGCGAGCTGGTGTCCAGGGGCGCCCTGGTGCGTGTCTGCGGCAGCCGCCCGATGGCGCGCGATGTGGCCGAAACCTTGAACCAAATCCTGTCGGCGCTGCGCTTGAGCGTGGCGCAACTCAAGGCCAGGGGCCGCTATGCCGAAGATGTCTTCTGACGCCGTGTCGGCGACGCGCCGGACTCTGCACGGCCCCACCATGGGCACGCGCTGGTCGGTCACCCTGGACGAGTTGTCGGCCGCCAATTGTGATGCGCTGCGCCACGAACTTGCTGCCGCCGTCCAGCGGGTGGATCAGCAAATGTCACCATGGAAGGCCAACAGCGATTTGGTGCGCCTGAACCAGGCACCGGTGGAAAGTTGGGTTCCTCTGCCGCCCGAGATGCTCGCGGTGCTGGAGCGCGCCCTGGGCGTCGCACGCCTGAGTGCGGGCGCCTTCGACCCCACGGTGGGCGCGCTGGTCGATGCCTGGGGCTTCGGCGCGGCAAGTCAACAGCCGGATCCGGCGGCCATCCAGGCGGCGCGCAGTGACGGCCAGGTGGCCGGTTACACCCAGCTGGAGCTCGATCTCACGACAGGCCGCACGCGCAAGCACGCCGCGCTGCAGGTCGACCTATGCGGCATCGCCAAGGGTTACGCCGTCGATTGTATGGTTGCCGTGCTGCGGCAGCGCGGCGTGCATCATGCCCTGGTTGCCCTGGACGGCGAGTTGCGCGCGATCGGCCCCCAGGCTGATGGCCAGCCCTGGCCGGTCGCGGTGGAAAGCCCCGAACAAGGTCGCCGCGCCGTGCACGGCGTGATTGAACTGCAGGACCTGGCTATCGCTACTTCAGGAGATTACCGCCACTTCTGGGACGTGGGCGGAACGCGCCTGGCCCACACCATGGATCCGGGCCGCTGTGCCCCGGCCAAAAACGACATCGCCTCGGTCACCGTGCTGGCGCGCGAGGCCATGGACGCCGACGCCTGGGCCACCGCCCTGCTGGTTGCTGGTCCTGGAGCAGGCTTTGCACTCGCCCAGCGTCTGGGACTGGAAGCTTTGTGGCTACTGCGCCGCGAAGGACGCATCGTGGAATTGGGCCTGGGCCGCTTCGCATCCGAGGCGGGCGCCGCCGCGGGTGCCTGATGGACGGGGCGCGACCGACTTTTATCAGACTGCGCCGCAGCGGCTACCGTTAACTGCGCCAGATCATTCACATCGTGACCCCCACTTCGTAAAGTTGAAGCACATCAACCAACCCAAGGAGTTCCGCCATGAAAACCATTCTGCGCAGCGACGAACTGAGCTGCCCCTCCTGCATTTCCAAGATCGAGAAAGCCCTGAAGGCTCTGCCGGGCGTGCGCGAAGCCACGGTGCACTTCAACTCCGGGCGCATCGACATCGAGCACGAGCCCGCGCAGGCCAGCGGTGAGCTGTTGCAGGAGACCGTGCGCAAGGTCGGCTACGGCTCGCGCATCAGCGCCTTCTGAACCGCCGTCCGGTCGCTGCCGGGCGCGCTCGCGCCCGGCCCTTTTCAGTCTGCATTCCAGAGGTCCATCATGTCCATCCCCCATCCTCCTGTTTCCCGGCTGCAAGCGCTGCGCGCATCGCCCGCGCAGCGGCGCGGCCTGTTGACGCTGGCGAGCGGGGCTCTAGGCCTGGGCGGCGTCCTGGTCGCCTTGCTGAACGGGCCCGCGGCGCTGATCGCAATGCTGTGGATCCTGGCCGCCGTCATCGCCGGCTCCGACATCGCGGTGCGCGCCTGGCATAGCCTGCGCGCGCGCAGCGCCAGCATCGAGCTGCTGGTGACGATCGCCGCCGTCGGCGCCATCGCCATCGGCGAATACTGGGAAGCGGCCGCCGTCACCTTCCTGTTCTTGCTGGGCGGCTACCTGGAGGCGCGGACCATCGCCAAGACGCGCGGCGCGCTCAAGGACCTGATCGACTTGGCGCCCACCGAGGTCACGGTGCGCCGGGACGGTGCCGAGCTGACCCTGGCGCCGCATGATGTGGTTGCCGGCGACACCGTGATCGTGCGCCCCGGTGGCCGCATCGGCGTCGACGGCACGGTGCTGAGCGGCCGCGCCGCCGTCAACCAGGCCGCCATCACCGGCGAATCCATGCCCGAGGACAAGTCCGAGGGCAGCCCGGTGTTTGCCGGCACCGTCAGCCACGACGGCTATCTGGAGATCCGCGCCGAAGGCGTGGGTGCCGACACCACGCTGGCGCACATCATCCAGCGCGTCGAGCAGGCGCAGGAGGCCAAGGCGCCGATTCAGCGTTTCATCGAGCGCTTTGCCCAGTGGTACACGCCGGCAATCATCGTGCTGACCATCCTGACCTATGCGCTGACGCGCAACATCGAGCTGGCGCTGACGCTGCTGGTCGTCGCCTGTCCTGGCGCGCTGGTCATCTCCACGCCGATCTCGGTGATTGCCGGCATCGGCCAGGCGGCGCGCCAGGGCATCCTGATCAAGGGCGGCGAATACCTGGAGACCGCCGCGCGCATCCGCGCCGTGGCCTTTGACAAGACCGGCACACTCACCGTGGGCCGTCCTGCCGTGACCTCGGTCGTGCCGCTCACAGCGCTGCAACCCATGCCTGGCACCCGTCAGGACGACCGTGCACAGCAACTGCTGCGCTGGGCGGCGGTGGCCGAAGGCGGCTCCGAGCACCCGCTGGCACGCGCCATCCTGCGCGAGGTCAAGGGAGACGAGCCGATCCCTGCCGCCGACAACTTCGAAACCTTTGCCGGCGGCGGCATCGGGGCCGGCTGGCAGGGCCGGCGCATCGAAATCGGCAGCCCCGACTGGGTGCGCCAGCGCGTGACCGACTGGCCGGCCGAGGCGCAAGCGGCGTTCGAGGAGATTCGCCAGCGCGGTGAAACGCTGGCCGCAATCAGCGTAGACGGCACGGTTTTTGGTCTACTCGGCTTTGCCGACCAGGTCCGGCCCGAGGCCGCCATGGCCCTGCAGCAACTGCGCGATGGCGGTGTGCGCCGCATCGTGATGCTCACCGGCGATCACCTGGCCAGCGCCGAACGCGTGGCCCGCGCACTGGGCATCACCGAGATGCAGGCAGGACTGCTGCCCGAGCACAAACTGGAGGCAATCGACCGACTGCGCGCCGAGGCCGGCGTCACCGCCATGGTGGGCGACGGCATCAACGACGCGCCGGCGCTGGCCGCCGCCGATGTCGGTGTGGCCATGGGCGCGGCCGGCACCGACGTGGCCATCGACACGGCCGACATCGCGCTGATGACCGACGACCTGGAGCGCGTCGCCCGCGCCATCACGTTGGCGCGCGCCACGGTACGCAATATCCGTCAAAATACGGGTATCGCGTTGGTCACCGTGGCTGGTCTGCTGGCGGGCGTGTTTGCCGGCGAGGTGCACATGGCCGGCGGCATGTTCATTCACCAGGCCTCAGTGCTGCTGGTGATCCTGAACGGCATGCGTCTGATGCGGCCGCGGCGGGTTCGGTTCGCGCGCGTCGGCACGCCAGCTGAATCGGCACCGGCTCGGGCCTGACAGAGCCTGCCGCTGCCGTGCAAGCGGCAGCGGGCTCCGCCACAGAACCGCCAGAACGAGAAGCCATGAAGACGAATCCCCGCATCATCGCGCTGCGCACCGAGCCTGTGTCTCCACAGCATTGCTCGGCGCAGTTGCGTCACGAAATCCTGGGCCGCGCCCGCTACTTCGAAGGCCTTTCCAGTGCGCAGCTCAATCAGGTCAGCCAACGCTTTCGCGAGGTCCACCACCCAGCCGACAGCACCATCTGCCGCGAGGGTGGTCAGGCCCAGCGCCTGTTCTTCGTCGCCCACGGCAAGGTCAAGCTGCTGCGCCATAGCGCGGGGGGCGAGGATGTGGTGCTCGACATCCTGCCGCAGGGTGCACTGTTTGGCGGCCTAGCGCCTCTGGGCACGCAGCGCTACCCCGAGACCGCCATGGCGCAGACCGACTGCTGCGTGCTGGAGATCTCGGGCGCCGATTTTCAGCAACTGCTGGAGGATCATCCAGCGGTCACGTTGGCCGTGCTGCGCAGCGTTGCGCGCAGCCTGGACGATGCGCGCGAAGTCATCCGCCAGCTTACCACCTCGACCGTGCGCACCCGCGTCGCGGTGGCCCTGGTCAAGCTGGCCGAACGCCTGGGCGACGCCACAGACAAAGGCATCCTGATCCGCGCACCGCTATCACGCCAGGATCTGGCGGCCATGGTCGGCGCCACGCCCGAGACCGTCAGCCGCGTCATGGCGGACCTGAAGCGCGACGGCCTGATCGATACCGGGCGGCAGTGGGTACGCGTCCTGGACCCGCAGGGCCTTGAGGCCATCAACGCCTGAACTGCGACCTCGGCTCAGGGCTCGGGCCAGAGTGCCATCTTCACGCGCAGCACCCCGGTCGCGCCGATGAACGCCACATAAACGCGTCGTTCAGCATCGATTCACGGCACCCCGTGCAAACTGGCCTCACAGTCTGCATGGACTGGGACCCTCGCAAAGGAGAGCACCATGAAATCCACCGCCCTGATCGCCACCATCGCCATCCTGTTCGGCACCGCCGGCACTTCACTCCTGGCCGCCGACCGCCACCAAGCACACAACGCGCGCGCCGCCGGCTACGACCACGGCATGCAGGTCGTCGCCAACCACGCCGCCGAAGGCACACGAGCCTACGGCTGGCGTTACTTCAGCGACCCGCAGACTCACCGCGCCGTGGTCATCAGCCCCGAAGGCGACTACTACCTGAGCCGCGGCAAGGGCCTGCGCTGGGTGGCGGGCACGCCGACCGGGGCCTGACGCGCCGCCGCCTGGGCCATGCGGCCCGGGCGGCTGGCTGAGGCTCGGCGATGCCCGTCGATCCGCCAACACGCGAAACCCGTCACTTTCTTAACATTTCCCAAGGCCGCCGCAAGTCGATCGAACCCGGCCCAGGGCACGCCCTCAGAACGTCCAGACGGGTGATCGGCACCCGTCGTTTCACTGGAGCAAACCCCATGAAGACCTCGATTCGCAACATCCTGATTCCCGCGCTGGCGGCCGCCGCATTGACCACGGCGCTGGGCGGGACCGCCCTGGCGCAGACGGTGAGACACGACCACGACGGTGCCACGCCCCAGGCGCTCAGCCTCAACGACGGCCGCAAGTGGGCGACCGACGCGCCGCTGCGCGCCGGCATGAAGAACATCCGCAACCTCGTGGCGCCCGAGCTCGGCGCGGCCCACGCCGGCACGCTGGACGCGGCGCGTTACCAGCAGCTGGCGAGCCGGATCGAGACCGAGGTGGGCGGCATCGTCGCCAACTGCAAGCTCGAGCCCAAGGCCGACGCCATGCTGCACCTGGTGATCGCCGACATCGGCCAGGGCACGGACGCCATGGCCGGCAAGGACGACCAATTGCGCCCGGCACTCGGCCTGACCAAGGTGGCGCGCGCCGTTAACCAGTACGGCAGCCACTTCGATGACGCCGGTTTCAAGCCCCTGGCCGAGGGCCATTGAAGCGCGGGAGACCGGCGTGAGCCCCGCCCTTTCCCGGCACCGGGTCATGGTGACTCGATGAATCCGGCCGCGCCCCGGGCGATGCGCACGCCCGGCTTCTACGACGCGGTGGCGCCGATCGTGGTGGCCGATCCCCTGGCCGCCCTGCTGGGCGCGACCGAGGACGGCCGGATCGAATACCGCTACCTGGATGCCGTCAAGCTGGCGGGACACTCCTGTCCCACCGTCGCCGGTGCCTGGCTCATGACCGGCACGGCACTGGCGCGCCTGTACCCGGACGCCCTGCCCGAACGCGGCCAGATGCGCGTCGAGCTGCGGCAGGCCGCCGACGCGGGCGTGGCGGGGGTCATCGCCAGCATCGCGGGCCTGGTCACGGGCGCCGCGGCCGAAAGCGGCTTCAAGGGCCTGGCGGGCCGCCATGGGCGCCGCGACCTGCTGCGTTTCGGGATTCCCATGCAAGGCGAAATCCGCTACACGCGGCTGGACACCGGCCAGGCGGTCGAGCTTGCGCATCAACCCCAGGCCGTGCCCCGACCACCCGGGTTGACCGAGAAGATGCGCGCCGCGCTTGCGCCGGAGGCCGACGCGGCGACGCGCGCGGCCTTCGCCCGAGCCTGGCAGCACTGGGTGCGCGCCATGCTGATCGACCACGCCGACGACCCTGCGCTGATCGCCGTGATCCGTTGAGCACGAGATGAATCGACGCGCCGTCCCGACCGCCGAGCTGCTGGCACGGATGCCGCTGTTCAGCAGCCTGTCGCCCGCGGCTCTGGAACACCTGGCGGCCGTCACCGTCACGCTGCGACCCAGGTCCGGCGCGGTGCTGTTCGACCGGGGGGAGCCCGCGCGCGGCATCTATCTGGTCGTCTATGGCGACATCAGGCTGATCTCGACCACGTCGGCGCGCGGCAGCCGCCTGACCGGGATGGCGCACGCCGGACAGAGCTTTGGCGAGCCCGTGCTGTTTCTGGAGCGCCCGACGCTGGTGCGCGCGCAGGCGGCGTGCGACGCCCTGGTGCTGATGGTGCCGGGCGAAGCCGTGTTTGCCGAACTGGACCGCAATCCGAAATTCGCGCGGCAGATGATCGCCGGCCTGAGCCGGCGCGTGCAGTCGCTCGTGAGCGAACTCGACCAACAGGCCCTCGGCAGCGGCAGCGCGCGCTTCGTCGCCTACCTGGCGCGCCAGGCGCAGGGCGCGCAAAGCCTCTTCTGGACCCTACCGGCCACGAAAAGCCAGATCGCCTCGCAACTCAACGTGACGCCCGAGCACTTCTCGCGCATCCTGCGCGACCTGGCCGCGGCCGGCCTGCTCGAAGTCCAGGGCCGGCGCATCGTCGTGCCCGACATGGAGCGGCTGCGGCAAGGCGCCCAGTGAGTCCGGGAGGGCCCGCAGCGCCGCGGATCGCGCGGCCGCCAGCCCCGGCCTGGCCGCAGCCGCGGGGTCGCGCTCCAAGCCGGTCAAGCCGGCATCCCGGGCCCCGGGTCGACATGATGAACGCGACCTAAACGCGCCGTTCAGTATCGATTCACGGCCTCTCGCCCACACTGGCTCCACGGTCCGCATCGACTGGAATTCACGCCAAGGAGAGCACCATGAAATCCACCGCCCTGATCGCCACGATCGCCGTCCTGGCCGCTGCCGGCAGCACCACACTCCTGGCCGCCGATCGCGACACCGCGCGCAACGCGCGCGCCACCGGCTACAACCACCGCATGCAGGTCGTCGCCAACCACGCCGCCGAAGGCACGCGCCCATGGCTGGCGCTATTTCACCGATCCGCAGGCGCGCCGCGCCGTGGTCATCAGCCCCGAAGGCGACTACTACCTGAGCCGCGGCAAGGGCCTGCACTGGGTGGCGGGCATGCCGGCTGCCACCTGAGAAATCGGGGCCAGCCCGCGCAGCAGGGCTGGTGCCCTCGGCGGGCGCCAGTCGGCCTCATTTTCCTGAACGCGAACCGGGGGCAGGCCAGACCAAACCCCAAAGCCCGCAGACCAATGGGATGGTCGAGCGCTTCAATGGGCGAATTGAAGATGGCTTGCGAACACACCGCTTCATCGATGGCCAAGACATGAAGCAAACCATCGAGCGTTACGTGCATGTGTACAACCACCAGTTGCCCAGTCCGCGCTTCAATCCAGAAATCCGGTGCAGCCATGAAAGAATGCCACAGAAACAAGCCTGAATTGTTCAGAAAGAGAGGCCGTACGATCATCTGGGATGCGACAGTTGCCCTGGTACCGGGTGATTCAAGACGACGGATCAGGCCTCTTCAATCTCGAGCAAGTGACAGGTATGGGTTGTTTGGCGGCGTTTCTGCGAACAGTAGGCGCGCATCGTCCAAGAGATAGCCGTGGAGGTGGCGAGACCTCCTGGGGCCAGTAACCTCGCAAGCCCAAATATTTCGGCCGTTGGGATGCTTACGATGCTGCTGCAGTCGCTCAAAGCGTTTTTGTACCCACTGCCAACCCTGCTGGCTATCCTGCTTAGCCAGCATACCTACCTGAGGGTGCTCCTGTGCATACCGCTGGAATACACCGGGACTGACCAAATATGCAGCATCGCTGACGGTATGCACCAGCGCCTTCGCGTCATTGATGATGAGCCGCCGCGATGCGATGCCCTGTTGCAACCACGCCATGAAGTGCTCGCCAGATGGCTGCGTCGCCAAGGATGAGAGCACAGGTATAGGTGACGAGGGCGGAGCCGCAGCCGAGGTTGGCGCGGACGCCTGGGCGCGCGCGGCAAGCACCTCGCCTGAAATGGCTTGCGCAGCCTGGCGGGTGGCAGGCAGGTCATCCGCTCCCACCATTGCCAGCACGTCCTCCATGACGTCGGGCACGGCCTGGATCTTGGATGAAGGAATCGGCGCAGTGCTACCGCTTTCCCATTGCGGAGCCCCTTGCTTTTTCGAGGGGGGTGTAGTGTTTTCCGTAGGATGACCGTCCGACGCATTGGCCTCTTTATCCTCGGAGGTCGCCGCGTCGATCACCACCGTTCCAGCAAATGACGCAGGCCGCTCGTCAGCCTCCCAAATGAGCGCGGGTGCGAGGCGCAGCAGGGTGAACGAGTGGGACCAGCCTGTGGAACTGGTTATGGTGGCGCGCCAGATTGCCTTGCCATCGGGCGTCGGCTGCAACATGCCGTGATCCTGGAGGACGTTGAACACCGCAGTGTTGTTCGCCGGGATGCCATCGACGCCCTGGGACAGCAGGTGCGCGCGGAGCTTGTCGGAAACGGTTTTGCTCACCAGCCATAGCGCATCGTCCGTGAGCCAGCCATCGGAGGCTTCGGGCTGGTTCAGTTTCAGCTCTTCCTTGAGCAGGTAGCGCAGCCCGTTGACCAGCTTGCGTTGGAGCGAGTGCTTGGGCGCGGTCATGGCGCGCGCAGGGTCGCCGCCCAGCTCCTGGGCGACGGAGGCGCGGTCGGCCTGCACGACCAGCTCGCCCAGCACCCCGGCGTGCTCGTACTGCCCGGCCAGCACGTAGAGCAGCGGCGCCCACAGGGACGGATAGCCGCTGAGCCAGTCCAGGAGGTCGCGGTCGAGAAGTTGCCGGTACAGCAAGCCTGTGGCGGCGCTGTGGAGGCGGTACTCGCGATCCTCGCGGTAGCGGAAGCGGTACGGCTGACGCAGCGGGCCATGCCAAGGGTGCCAGGTGCTGCCGTCGGCCAGCTCGATGTGCAGATCGACGGCGATCTTGCCGATGTCGTGCAACAGGGCCGCATAGGCGACGGCGGCGGTCCAGGCTTCGGACTGCGCGGCCTGGTCTTCGGGGTTGGCGCCGATGGGCAGCAGATGGGACTGCCGCAGTTTCAGGCTGTAGGCGACGATTTCGAGGCCATGGTCGAGCATGCCGCCCGGGTAGGCATGGTGGTGCGCCTCGGAGGCCGGAAACGCCTGGACCAGCTCGGCGTAGCGCTCCAGTGGCATGCGGTACAGCGCGGCGAACTGCTTGCGCGAGAGTGAGGTGCGCTGCCAGATGTGTTCCATCAGCTTCTGCCGGCGCGGGGTGGCCAGCAGCGATGCGGCCGACTCCGGCCGCATCAACCCTTTCTGGAGGTCGGTGGCGGGTGCTGGCGACGGCGCGGCAGCGACCGGGGGCCGTTTTCGCTGGAACAGGGAGAGCATGTGGGTGTCCTGGTGGCGGGTCGACCGGGAGGCCTTTTGACCTTTTCGAGGTAGGGCCTTTCCCCTTGCACCCCATTCCCTTGCCGTTTCGACCC
>JADHED010000308.1_pt1 | contig 66547 bp, 55 predicted proteins | sample 8952041 | NCBI WGS metagenome assembly JADHED01 (sample SAMN16124423, study PRJNA663239) | bioreactor sludge metagenome | isolation source: sludge (control) | place: India:Bengaluru | collected 2018-09-08 | reverse complement strand
TGCCTACCGTACTTGCTTGCCCCTGCGGTGTCAAGTGTGTCCGAGGGTCAGCTTTCCACGGCGGTCTCTGTGGACGGGACCTTGATATTCCAGGCGGAACGGAGTCAGTTCTTCCCGCGCTGATACGTGCCGATGAGTTCTGCCTTGGCGAGAACGTGCCCCTTGATCGCCGAAAGAACGTCAGCCTTTGACGGGTTCTTCATCCCGGCGAGCACGGTGTCAAGGGCGTAGAGCGTATGGAAGTAGCGGTGCCTTCCGATGGGCGGGCAAGGGCCGCCATAAGCGGCTTTTTTCCAATCATTTACCCCTAACTGGGTCCCGGCCGGGAGTTCCCGGACAGCTTCGGGAAGCGATGTCACCGAGGCAGGAATGTTGTAGACCACCCAGTGGACCCAGACCATCTTGGGGGCGGCGGGATCAGGGGCATCAGGATCGTCGACGATCAGGACAAAAGACTTGGTGCCGGCGGGAATCGCGTTCCACGAGAGAGGAGGCGAGACATTCACGCCGTCGCACGTGTACTTGACGGGCATGGCGGCGCCAGGTGAGAAAGCAGGGGATTCGAGTTTCATGACAGCACCTCTTTCTGCCGCTTGGGCCGCGATGGTGAGAAGAGCGACGGCTGCGGAAAAGGCGATGAGGCAACGCATACGACCCTCCATGCCGAGTGTAGATCGAAGCGAGGGGCGCCGGTCATCCTCGAACGCTTCCTAGGAAGAGTGCTGCGTCTGGACTGAGGCGTGGAGCGCGGATCACTCTGGAGCGAGCCCTTTCCTTGATCTTCGTGACGATTCTGGGGTCGCTTTCACGATCTTGTTTTAGAGTTCTCCTGACATGGACGCAGGTTCACATCTCGATCCTCTTCCGCTGAGAGCGACGCCCGAGCGGGAATTCATTTTCAAGGAGCTGCACGCGAGGCCTCACTACAATTTCACGGGGCCGGCGCACGTCCTGCACCTTGCCGTCCTCACGGACGACACACGGGAACGGGCTGACAGGGAAAAGCTGGATGAACTCGTCACGGCGCTCACTCTTGCCGTCTTTTTGGGAACCGAACGTCACAGACTCTATTCCAAGACTTACCCTGGTCTCGGAGAACTGGTTCTCACATGGGAACGTCACAACGAATACTGCACGTTCTCGTTCCTCCTTCATGCGCTCAAGGTCCCGTTTGTGCCATTCGGGTTTGACATCAGAAGGTTGCTTCCAGAGGCGTGGCTCGAGAGCCTGGCGAGCGGTCTTCTGGTGGCAACGAGGGTGTCGGTCATGTCGTGCGAGACCGCCTCTTGCGACCCGGCGGCCATTGAACATTACTTCGAGGGGCACAACTATACGGGTTGTTCGATAATGGGAGGAACAGGACAGTACTACTCCTGTTTCCGCCTTCATTCGAATGGCATGGGCCGTGTCGCCATATTTGCAAACAACATGTCTTCTGAAGAGACAGGCCGTTCCTTGCAGCGGGTGCTGGCGGTGGAAGACCTCTATCACATGACGCTTTTGCCGATGCCCGTCGCGCGTGAGATTCGGCCCGTCCTGAACCAGTACGAAGAGCGTCTCAATAGAGAAATGACACGTGTCTCGACAGCAAGGGATCTGAATGAGGAAAGAGAAACGCTCGAAGCGCTCTTGCGCCTGGCCGCGGACGTCGAACACCTCCGCAGCCGGGTTTCCACCCGCTTCCCTGGCTCTGTAGCCTACCTCTTGCAACTGGATCAAAGGTTGAGCGAACTCAGAGAACAAAAAATCGAACACATCCTGCTTCCTAGCCGCTTCGTCTTGCGGCGCATCCGGCCCGCCGTGGAGATGTTCCAGTACATGCTGGGCCAGATTTCGAGTATTTCGGTGAGAGTCAGCAACGCGGCCAGTCTGATGCAGACGCGGATCGAGCTTTCAATGGAGGAACAGAATCAGAAGCTCCTCGCAAGTGTCGACAGGCGGGCCGATCTGCAGATCAGACTGCAGGAGACGGTGGAGGGCCTGTCTGTCATCGTTCTGAGCTACTACTCGATCGGTATCGTCTCGTACCTGCTCAAGGCGATGAAGGGTGCCGGTCTTCATGTCAATGCCGACGTCGCGACCGGGGTGTCGGTGCCAGTTGTTCTCTTCCTCGTGTGGTTTCTCGTGCGTAAGATGAAGGAACGCCTTGTGCACAGACACCCCGGTTGACAGCCCTATCTATGGTTCAGAAGCTCAGATCACTGTTGTTGGCGTACCCCGCCAGACTTCCCGCGGGTTTCTCGAAGACCAGTGATTCATTACGCGAGTTCTTGAAGGTCACTTTGTAGTAGAAATCAGTGACGCCACCGATGAGGATGATGGCCTTGCCTGAGCCGAAGTCCAGGCATTTGACAAAGACCTCTGGGTTGTTCGCGTCTGAGAAGTAGAAGTACCCGAACTCGTCTTTCTGGGGGAGGGCGAAGCCTGTCCCGGACTGCCCACTGTACTGGCTCTTCCACTCGATGGTGGCACGAATGCGTCCCCTCGCGAGCGAAAGTTCAGAGGCCGGGAGTGGGGCGGATGCGGTGACAGACCCGTTCTTGACGCATGTCTGGCCATCAATGGAGGCCGTGAACGTCCAGTTGTAGGTGCCATCGGAAGTGTAGGAATGAACTGGATTCTGCTCGCTTGAGCCGCTTCCATCGCCGAAGCTCCAGGCAAGGACAGGCGTCCCCTGGCAATTTGCCGGAGTAACTGTGCTGGAGAATGCGGCTTTGCGGGCGCTGACGGAAGCCTGTGCCGTGCACGTCAAAGAGCAGGCCGAAGGAGAGGAACTCTGCCAGGCGTAGAGGAACGTATTCCCGAATCCTACCTGGTTGGCGAACTCCTTTGTGGCGTGGTAGGCGAGTGTCGTGTCGCCCCCCATCGGGGCGCGGCTGCCAGCATCAAAGAGAGGTTTTGCGTACAGGGTGAGCCAGGTTGGATCCCCCAACACCAGACTGCCGGTTGCAAAGGCATCGGCAACGACGAAAAGCCAGTTGTCATTGAACGAGCACATGATGCGTTCGTCACAGTCCTCGATATCGGGGTCGTTGGGACAGTTGTAGCACATTGAAAACGTGTTTCCCTGGGTACTAAAGAGCCGCTCCTTCATGTAGGCGAGACGCCGGGCCAGAACAGACCGCGCCCGTTCGTCCTCCCCCTGGCCGAGCCACCTCCTGACGAGTGCATAATGGCCCAGGGCGCTCATCATGATCGTTTGCATGTGGTAGCGATTACAGCAGAGACCATCGCGGGCCTCCATGCAATCCAGGTAAGCCGCCAGCTGCGGGATGAGATCCAGATAGTCCCGTTCACCCGTGGCGAGATAGGCAGCCAGCATCGTCTTGATGACATTGCCCCCGGTTCGGCCACCGTCCGCGTTCTCCCATCCCTCGCAGTCCCCGGCTTCTGGATTGCAGTGCCTCAGACCAGATGCACAGCTGTCTCCGTTGTAGGCCGAGTGCGCCGTCTTCCACCAAATACTGTCCGCTGCCTCGATTGCGGAATCGAGAAGGAGCGTGTCGCCGGTGATGTGAGCGAAGAGGAACATCCCGGAAGGGGGGCCAGACATGGAAACCGAAGGGTTCATGTAGTTACGGTGTGGATTGGTGTTTCCGCGTTCGTCGTGGTAGCCATGCCCATACATGCCGCCATCGGGCCAGGCCCGGGGCACTGTCCGGCCCCGATTTTTCGAGTGAAGCATGTCGATGTCGCCCGCGTGACGGGCACCTGCCGCTGCCAGCCGCCACCAGGTCTCGTCCCCCGTCCGGAAGGCCTGCTGAACCATGCCTCTGATGGTGTCGTACTTCAAATTGAAGGGGCTCGAGAGATCCCCGGTTTCATTGAAGGGTTCGAAGTCCGTGGGAATGTCCCCGTAATCGACCCATCCATAGTGCTGTTCTTCCGAGATGGTGCCGAGGACCGTGGGAGCCGTGGATTCCCACGGCCGTTCCAGATATTGCGGCGAGACGGTAATCTGATAGTCGACCCCATTTTCGTAGTTCGGAAAGACATCGGTCATTCGCGGTGTCATGAGGTCCGCGGCACGCGTTCGAGAGACAGTGGCCGCACTGGGCAACAGCCTGAGAGGTGAGAGCGCGGAGCGAGCGCGAGAGCCCATGTCAGCGGCTGTGGTGTCGTGATGCAGCACCCAGACGGTGTGCGTCTTGAACTCGCCGGCTCGCAGTTCGTGGTTGCGGGAAAACTCCCCCGGAAAGAGCCCGGCTTCGATGCTGCCGCCACGCGCCCTCAGGGCCTTCGGGAAATTCTGCCAGAGGTCTTGAACCGCTACCGTGACGCCACCCGAATCGAGCCAGCCTCCAAGTTGATTGGGTCCGTCAGCGGGTGTTCCATCGAGGGTGACGGTCGATGCCCTTTTTTTGACTCCGCTCTGGAGTCTCGGGGCCTCGGAGACGAGAACATTCCAGTAAGGGTCTCCGGAGGATTCTTGAATGAGGCTGAACCCAGAGGAGTAGGTCCCCGTAACGTCGGGCGCGGCGCCAAGTTCCCCGCCGGGGTACCGGAAGCCCTTGTCCTTGCCGGCAGGAAAGACCAGGCTCAAATCGTCGAACGCGACAGATCCGGGAGTCCCGTAGTCGTTGCAGTCTGGCTGACCTTCCCGCGACATGTAGGGGAGGAGGTTTTCCAGGCGAAAGTCGATCTTGACCTCCGAGAGGCCCCGGTAGAAGTGAATGCGTGCCGTGAAACGCAAGTCGCCCGAGACGGCCCCCCGGACTTTCAGGCTCAGCCGCTCGGTCCCCTGGTGCTCCACGAGAATCTCGGCGGCCGGAGCGATGGGGGTCCCGAGGTAGGAAATGCCCCCGTCGCCAGAAAAGACAGTGCCACTGGCCAGGGTGACGCTGTCGAAGAACCTGAATGCTGTTTTTGACAGAGTGTAGGCGGCGGCTCCCGTCTCGACGGTCACCACTTGCGCGTCATTCCGGCTGATTTTGAGAGGTCCGGGTGTCTCCACGCGAGTCTGTTTCCGGAGTTCGAGGGGAACGTCCTCGGCTGCTCCGAGATCGAGTTGGAAGTCGAGGAGAAGCCACATCAGCGGACGGGCGGAGTCGCCCGGAGCGCCGCCCCATCGGGCCATGGGAGTGGCCTGGAACGGGATTGGCTGCCCTCGCAAGAGAAGAGTGAGCGAGCCAGCGTCCGTTACGGAATCCTCAGGAGCAAAGGGTACGCTCCAGGTAACGGGAGCCTTCGGTCTGGCTTCGGGGAGTCCATTGCGGACCACGAGTGAGACAGGGATATCGGCCAGCGCGAGCGCATTGAAGTACAGAAAAGCCGCACAGACAATCAAGAAAGGAGGTCTGAGAGATGGCCGCATCGTCCATCCCTCAGAAGCTGAGGCCGTTGTTGTTGGCAAAACCCTCCAGGCTTCCAGATTTCTTCTCGAATACGAGTGTCTCCCCGCGCGAGTTCTTGAACGTGACTTTGTAGTAGAAGTCTGTGACCCCGCCGATCAAGATAATGGCCTTGCCAGAACCGAAATCCAGGCACTTCACGAAGACCTCCGGATTGTTGGGATCCGAGAAGTAGAAATAGCCAAATTCGTCTTTCTGAGGCAGGGCGTAGCCCATGCCGGTCTGCCCGCTGTACTGGCTTCTCCACTCGACCGTTGCCTTGATCCTTCCTCGCGAAAGAGAGAGTTCGGAAGGAGGAAGAGGGGAAGAGCCGGGGCATGCGCCCGTGCCCTTCCAGCAGTTGTACGCGATGTTTAGCAAGGGAACGAATTCGCCAGTGGCTTTTTGATTTCCCGCCTGAGTGGGGTGGCTATCCCACGCGTCGCTTCCGTAGGAAGACCTGTCGTTGCTGACGGTTTGGATGTGCTGAATGGCGCCGTTCTGGAAGCGGTGGTGGTTCCCATCTGCCCGGCCGAAGTCATTGGTCGTGGTGGAACCGCCGTTGGATGTCAGAATATTGAAAAAGTCAAAGACAAAGACGTTTTTCTGGGTGTAGTTCTTGAGCCAGTCGTTCACAAGCCAGTTGCTGAGTACGCGGGCGTTCGCGCCTGTTTCCGTGCTCGTTTCGTTCGGAACGAGGGGCGGGGAAACGATAAGAACAAACAGCTTGTCGGGCCGTGTGGCGAAATAGTCGAGAAGGGAGATGTAAATTCCCTTCGCATTGGAGATCGTGTGGTCGTCCCAGCCGGAATCCCGCCCCCTCAATGGGTTGGCGGAAATAGCGGGGATCGGGTCATTGATCGAGCCTCGCAAATTCGAATTTGGGAAGCAGGATTTGAACATGATGATCTGGTTCTCGCCACCGGGATTCGCCCCCAGGCGGCTGTAATCAGAGCGCTGCTCGTTCTCCGCATAGAGGGCTGACAGATAACCCGCGCGGTTTGGGCCGGAAAACCAGTTGTACCAGTGGCCGATGTCCGTGTGGTCACCAATCGTACCGTCTGGAGTATCGACATCCGCAGGGCCCCAGCCGTAATTTGTGTCTGACGCAAAGTAATTGTTGTCGCGAAGCGCAAGCCCAAGGCCGCCGTTGTAGTCACTCAGCCAGTTCTCTCCGGTTGAATGGTGGATGAAGATGAGCTTGACCGGACTTGTGGGTGGTGATGGGTTGAGGGATTGAGCTTCGGCCTGGTGAAGCCCAAAAAGAAGGAAAAGGAGAACAGGCAACAACCCCAACAGCCTCGAACGAAATCGAGGATCCATACTCGCCTCCTTTGCCACGTGACACCACATGGCTTGAGAGCTGCGGACTCGAGGCCGTTTACCGGTACAAATCTAGTCCTCTTTGCGCAAAGGCTCAAGGGCTCAATGGGCGTTCGTGCCGAAAAGTGCAGCAGCCGGGAAGTGTGTTCCTGACCCGTGCTCAGGGGCCGCCAGGAGGACACGTTAGGGTGTGCACTCGGAAAGCAGGATTTCCTCCATTTCGGCCCGGGTAAGGCGAACGGGGTTCGCTTTGCTGCTGCTGGCCTGTTCCGCCCCCTCGATCAGGGGAGGAATCAGGGACGGCGAGACGCCCAGTGCTCCGAGACGAGGGATCTCGAGGGTTTGCCGCAGGCGGTGGAGCCACTGGGAGCCTTCGGCAACCGTGGCTGCCGGGTTACCCGTCAGGAGGCGCGCAGCCTCCTCGAAGCGGGCGAGCAGCGGGGTCCCGGGATCTCTCGCAGTCAGGGCACGGGCATTGACCTCAAACACTTTCGGCAGGAGAGCGGCGCAGATCGTTCCATGCGGCGCCGAAAGGCGGCCCCCGATGACAGCGGCGAATCCGTGCACGAAACCGAGACCCGAATTGGCGAGGGCGAGGCCTCCAAAGAGACTGGCGAGAGCCAGGTCCTCGCGAACTTGAAGATCGGTGCCTTCAGAGAGTGCTTTTTCCAGAGAGCGAGATGACCGGAGCATCCCTTCCCGGCAGATCGCATCCGTCAAGGGGTTGGAGCGTGAACAGACAAAGGGCTCAACGAGCTGTGTGAGGGCATCCATACCGGTGGAAGCGGTAACGAGTGGGGGAAGGCCGATGGTGAGTTCTGGATCCACGATGGCCGCTCGGGGCAGCATGAGGGGGCTGCGGAGGCTCGCCTTGACGCCATGTTCTGGCGAAGCGAGCACGGCGTTTCGGGTGACCTCCGCGCCCGTACCTGCCGTGGTCGGGATTGCGATGAAGGGGACGGGAGCTTTCAGAATTGGCTGTCCGCGCCCGACCACCTCGAGGTAATCGAGCGGATCGCCGCCGTTAGCGAGGAGCATGGCGATCGCTTTCGCCGCGTCCAGCACGCTGCCTCCCCCCAGTCCGATCACGACATCGCAGGCGTGAGAGCGTGCAATGTCTGTCCCTGTACGGGTAATGGGAATGGTGGGCTCTTTGGCCACATCGAAGAGTACGGTGGAGAGGGACTCTCTTTTGAGAGCCGCGATCATTTCGGGCGCAAAACGCCGGGCCTGACCAGTGACGAGGAGGACCGAAGTCCCGAACTGGCGGGCAAGAGGCGCGGCCTCGGCGATCGTGCCGGCTCCGAAGATGATCCGGGTCGCGGTGGCGAATTCAAAACGAGGGACCAGGGTCACAGGACTTCATCCCTGGTGAAAACCGTCGTGTAGCGAATGCCGTGCCGGGGTTCGGCCATCATGCTCTCAACACGTTCTCGCCAGGTCTTGTAGTGCGCCGTCTCCTTGTGGCGCGCCGGAGCCTCGGGCGATCGGTAGACCTCCACCAGGACAAAACGGCACGGATCATCTTCCTGCTGTAGAACGTCAAACCGGGCAATCCCCAATTCCAGAATGCTGTTCTTGGCGTTCTCGAGGCTCTCTTCCCGGAAAGCCTCCACGCATTCTTTCTTGACTCTTATATGAACGAGCACGGTCAACATGTGACTCACTCCTCGGCGGAGGAGTTTACAGGCCTTCAAGCCTCCTTACTGCGAAGGCGACCCCGCCTGGATGTCGAACGCCCGTGGGGCTCCCCCATGTCATTTTCCAGATACCTACTGGGACTTCATCAAGCCGAGGCCGAGAAAGAAGACTGCCACGGCGATGACTCTCCTCGGGACGGCGGACCTCGATGCTGGTGGAGCGCCTTTCCCATCGACCACCTGGCTCATGACGCTATCAAGTCCGCGGTCGATCTCCTTTCCCGAAGGATCGAACAGGACGAAGTAAGGGATGGAGCGGATTCCGTACTGGTCCGCAACAGGGGTTCCCCATTTTTTGATGTCGACGATGCGCAAGGCGTACTTTGTGGACCTTCTGACGGATGCCTCTACCAGAGGCACGGCCTGCCGGCAACCGGGTCACCAGTCCGCGGAGAAGGCGAATACGGTGTACCGGCCCGTTGCAAGGTGGTCCGTCAGTTCGACCCGTTCCCCCTCGCTGATCTTTTTCACGATTTCCACGTTTGCCGTGGACGGCGTGAGAGGTGGTTCTGGCAGGTGCTTCTTTGGAGGGCCCAGGAAGATGAAAAGCGCGGCGATCATCAATGCTGCACCAACAAGCTGTTTCATGGCTCTCTCTTTCCGCGGCCGTCAGGCCTCTCCGAGTTTTCGTTTCAGGTCAGTGAGGGCCTCTTCGAGAATGCGCACTCGGTTTTCGAGCGCCGTGACCCGTTCCGAAAGAGGGGGGCCGCTAGCCGCTGGCAGTGAAACGGCGGCGGGCGCTCGCGGTGTCTCCCGGAAAGGTCCCGAAACGAGATGCATGAATCGAATCACAACTTGCCCAGGGGATCGGGGCACCTCGCAAACGAGCGCGTCTGGCCCGCGAGACAGCTTCTTGAGTGTGTCTTCTGCTTCAGGTAATGACTTGAAGTCGTGGAGTCTCTCGGAGCGAGTCCGGAGTTCGCCGGAAGTCTGGGGCCCGCGCAGGAAGAGGAGGGTCAGAATCGCTTTCTCGGGGGCGTCGAGGCTGAGTTTTGCATCGAGGTTGTGTTCCCATCGTTCGGCCCTTCCGCCCGTTATTTTCCAGACGAGAACGTACTCACGAAGCCGTTCCAGAGCAGCGAAGACCTCCTTTTCCGCAAGTTCCATGACAGGTTCACGGCTCGATTTCTGGTTGCAAGCCGCAACGAGCGCGTTAAGGGTCATCGGGTAATACTCTGGGGTTGCGAGCTGTTTTTCCATGAGGCACCCAAGCACGCGAACCTCGATGGAATCGAGTTCTCGGGGAAGAGCGTCAATCACTCTGAAACCTTCTCTCTACCCAGAATGCGGGCCAGGACATCCATTCCGCGCATCACATTATCAGGAGGGGTGGCCGTGAAGCAGACGCGAATATGGTGCGGGTAGGGGCCGAAGCTGGGGCCGGGAGCCGCAAAGAGGCCGTGGTCCGCGCACGTTTCCAAGAAGCCACCCAGCCCGTTCTCGCCGAGGGCCGATGAAACGTCAACGAAGAGGAAGGTGCTCCCCTCGGGAGCGGCGGCACCGATGCGGCGGGCCGCCCGTTCACCCGTTTCCTGGTAGACGGCGCGCGCTTTTTCGATCCATCGCCCGGCGGCTCCCGTGGAGAGCGCCATCTCGACCGCGGCCTGCGCCGGAGTCGATGCGCTGTAAACCGTGTGGGTGTGGATTTTTCGGGCGTTGTGCATGGGTTCTTTGGGACCCGCCGTGAAACCGCACCGGTACCCGGCCATTCCGAGAGCCTTCGAGAACGAGTGGATGGAGAACGTCCTCTCCGGGGCGAGCGGGAAGGCAAGAGTGTGATCTCCCGCGAACTGGTAGTCCTCGTAAACCTCGTCGGACAGAATCCAGATGTTCTCGCGGCGAGACCACTCGGCCAGAGCCTCGACGACAGAATGCGGAATGACCCTGCCGGTCGGGTTATTTGGGGTGTTGAAGTAAAGCGCCACCGTTCTGTCAGAGGCTTTTTCGCTGACGATCTCGATGGCAGATTCGGGGGAGTCCGCAAGACCCATGAAGGGGACAGCAACGGGAACGCCGCCAAACGACCGGACGATTCCGTCGATGAGGGGCCAATGGGGTGCGAGGATCAAAACCTCGTCTCCCGGCGAGACGATGGCCCCCGCGACGTTCGCGAGCCCAGACGTCGCGCCCCCCGTGACCAGGAGATTCTCACGTCCCAGGGGCAGCCCGGTTCTCTTGCGGAATCGCTCGAGCAAGAGTTCGAGAAGACTGGGGAGTCCGTGGGGAGGCGTGTAGCGATTGAGTTCCCTGAACCGTTCTGGGGCCAGATCCTGAACGCGAAAGGGAGGTTCGAGCCATGTGTCGCCGACGTGAAAAGGGAACGTCTCGCCTGAGAACGAAGCAAGCTTGTGCCCCAGTGAAGAGTAGACCGAGCCCTTGATCGATTCCGTCGAGGGGGTGTTCCTGGGGGGACGTGGCATCAGAACCTCCGGCTGCATGTCCTCGATTTTCGCTTTCTGACCATTCAGAGGAAGACACGAAAACTACTATCATCGCAGAGAGGGAGCATTCCGTGACGCTGGAAACGAGAGAGGAACTTCTGGCTGAAGTGTCGAGGCTGCGGCTTGTCGAGGCCGAAATGGCAAATCTGCGCGCCGCCGCGGAGGCCGCTATTCAGGCCAAGGCTGGTTTTCTGGCGAACATTAGCCACGAGCTGCGAACCCCCCTCAACGCCATCATTGGATACGCGGAGATGCTTCGCGAAGAGATGGCTGAAGATGGCTTTGACAGTTACCTGCAGGACTTGACCCGGATTCTGACCGCGGGGCGGAATCTCCTGGGTCTCATCAACGACGTGCTCGACTTGTCGCGGATCGAGGCGGGACGCATCGAACTCCTGCTTGAAGAGTTCGACCCGGCCGTGCTCGTCGAAGAGATAACGGGGGCCCACCGGCCGCTGATCGAGGCGAACAAGAACCTCCTGGCCGTCGATTACGAGGGCGCACGCGGAAAGATGAAGTCCGACGTGGGGCGCGTTCGCCAGATCCTCTCGAACCTCTTGAGCAACGCCGCCAAGTTCACAAAAGAGGGATCGGTGAGCGTGAAGGCCCGCCGCCAGACGGTTAACTCCATTCCCTTCGTCGATTTCGAGGTGACGGATACGGGTATCGGAATCTCGGAAGAGCAACTGGCCATCCTGTTCCACCCGTTTGCTCAGGGGAACCGGGAGATCCGCAAGAAGTACGGCGGGACTGGGGTTGGCCTCATTCTCACGCATCGGATTTGCCAGATTCTCGGGGGCGAAATCTCCGTTGAGAGCAAAGTGGGCGCCGGAACCACCTTCGGCGTCCGGCTGCCGGCCCAGTTCTCGGGGCCAGGGGTCGTGAGGACGCCTTCTCTCCACACCATTGGGTCTCTTGCCGCCGTGCGCCCATCCGGTCCCGATTCAGCCCGGGAGCCAAAACCAAATTCTGGGCTCATTCTGGTTGTGGATGACGATCCGGTCATGCGGGACCTCATGGTACGGCACCTTGGAAAAGACGGCTTCCAGGTGGTCACGGCCTGGTCGGGGATCGAGGGGCTCCGGCTCGCGCGCATTCTGCTCCCCAAGTGCATCATTTTGGACGTCCTGATGCCTCAGCTGGATGGTTGGGGCGTCCTCTCTCAGATACAAAGAGACCAGAAGCTCTGTTCTATTCCCGTGATCATGACAACGGTCATGGATGGTCGAAGCCACAGCCTCTCGGTGGGCGCCGCGGCTTTTGTACGTAAGCCCGTGGATTGGTCTGAGCTGGTGAAGGAACTCAGGCGGCTCGAGGCCGAAGGTACAAACCCCGGCTCACACCCGGCAAACCCTGTTCCGGCCTGATTTCTTGGCGTTGTAGAGTCGCTGGTCGGCAATCTGGACGAGAGCCTCGTCTTCCGTCGTGTCATCAGGGAAGGTGGCGACCCCGCCACTGACGGTGACTTTCCCCATGGGCTGGGTCTCTTCGCCCGAGAACCGTTCTGCCTCGATCCTTGCCCGGATATTCTCGGCCAGCACCCACGAGTCGTGTGAAGCCGCCCCGTAGAGAAGGAGGACAAATTCTTCCCCTCCGTACCGGGCAACGATGTCTCCTCTGCGGCTCGAAGCCTTCAAAATCTCGGCTGTTCTCACGAGAACCCGGTTTCCCTCGGGGTGGCCATGGCGATCGTTGTAGTGCTTGAAATGATCGATATCCAGAATGATGATGGAAATCGGGTCGCCGGTTGCCCGGGCCCGCTGAACCTCCATCACCAGGCGCTCCCGGAAGAAACCAAAGTTGTAAAGACCTGTGAGGGAATCGGTGATGGCTTTCCGGTGGGTTCCGCTGACCTGTTTCGTGAGACTGCGCACGCGCGCGACCTGCTCCCAGAACAGGTTGTCGAGTAGGTCCTTGCTGCGTCTGACCAGGGCCTTTAATGTGGCCTCGTGGATCCTGGAGATCCGGCAGCGGGTGATGGCTCTCGCGGAAGCAGACCTCGCAAGCCCTTCCAGGCATCCGAGTTCGCCGATCAAGGCCCCCTCTTCCTCGGTGCGGATCGTGACGGGTGCTTGCCCGTCTACAGGTTCATTCAAGATCTCGATCGAGCCCTCCAAGACGAGGGCCGCGAAATCCCCCGCATCGCCTTCTCGCCACAGAAATTCGTTGGCTTCGAAGGTCCTCTCTTCTCCAAGTGACTTCAGCTCGTCGATCAGCGGGGTGGGAAGTCTCATACCCGTAACCTGAGCCAGGAGTATCCCAGTTTTTGCGGTCCTTGTCTCTCCCCGGGCAGCACCCATCTCTCAGGGCTGGTGCTCGGGCCGCAGGAGATCAAACACGGTCTTGACCGGGGCAAATGTCTCGAGGGGCACCTCCACGAACATCGTATTCCAGAAAGCCATCGCTCCATTCCATAACCCGGGCCTTTCGAGCGCCTTCAGTTGCCGGCCGTCCCTCGATTTCCTCGAAATGAAGACCGCGGAAGGGTCGACGAACTTTGATAGATCGAAGGGCCGGCCATGGGAGTTTCTGAGCGAGCAAACGAGGTCAACGGGGTTGAAGTGCGAGGAGGAGTTCCAGATAGTCTTTTGGTCCGCATCCCCCATGTCAACCTGCGATGATTCCACGATCTGAAGGGAAATCTCGCCCGAGGTGTTCGTAACCCAGAAGGGGCCCCCGCCAGGCTCACCAGCGTTTTTGACCACCCCGCAGACGCGGACCGGCCGGCGCAGGCGGTCGAGGGCCCATGTCCGGCGCTCCGGTTCCGCGCTCCGTTCCCGAGGAGGCTCGGCTCCAAACGAGACTCTCAGAAACTCGAGAGCTTCTGTGACAGGGGCAGCGCTTTCCGAAGTCTCCAGATCCACGAGGAACGAATCGATTTGCTCCTCGAGAGAGGCAAGCATCCCGCCGATCAAGCGCTTCCACAGGATCACGAGATCCGAGCGAGATTCCGGCAGCACATTATCGATATTTTTCAGGTAAACGAGATCGCCCTCGGTCTCGGCGAGATTCACGAGCAACGCGCCGTGTCCTCCGGGTCTGAAAAGGAGAGAGCCATCGGCGAGCCGGAAAGGCCGGTTCTCCATGTCGACCGCGATCGTGTCTGTTGACGCATGCTGGATGGAGAACGTGACCTCATACCGGACCCCGAAACGAGGTTCCAGGCGTTTGCCCGCATCCTCGGCGAGCCGCTTGAACTCACCGAGGAAGTCCTCTGGCACAGTGAAGTGGACGCGGCACCGGCCATCCTTGCCAGCCACGGTGTTGGCCGCTTCGACAAGGTGCTCCTCGTAAGGCGTTCGACCTTCCTGCCCGTAGCGGTGGAAGGGAATAAGTCCCTTCGGGAGCCGGGCGTACCCGAGCCCCTTTTCCGTCAACAGCGTCTCGATGGTGGTTAGAAGGCTGCTCGAGTCCAGGTTTTTCTCGAGCATGGTGTTCTTGATGTGCCCGCCGAATGCAAACCGGTCGAGATTCTCGACGAGTTGACGGGCCTCGGCCGCGTGCGGGGAACCAGGTTCCGCAAGAAATGCCGAAAGGGATTGAAACATGCGGCTCGCGGCACCTGACGCCGGCACGAACCTCGAGAAGCGTCCCGCGTTGACGGCTTTTTCCCATTTGGCAAGAGCGGATGTGCGTTCGCTCTCTTTGAGCACGTGAACGCCGTCCCCAGGATGACAGGGACGTACCAGTCTCAACCCCTGATGCGGGGAAGCAAAAACCTCGAGTTGCCGGTCGACCTCTGCCGGGTCGCGTCCACAGGCAGCCATTTCCACAAGGTCTCGATCAGTGAAGGCGATTCTCACAACGGACCATGCTAGCACCGGGCTGGCGCGAGGAAACCCGCCTGGGGGAAACCGTGGTTCAATCCCACCGATGTGTCTTGCGGTGATTGCTCTGGGGTGTCACCCGGAATTTGATCTCGTTCTTGCGGCGAACCGCGATGAGTTCTACAAGAGGCCCGCGGCACAAGCCAGCTTCTGGCCTGGCGTTCCAGAAGTTCTTGCGGGCCGCGACCTCGAGAAAGGCGGAACCTGGCTAGGAGTGACACGGCACGGCCGGTTCGCGCTCCTCACGAATTTCAGGGATCCGAAATCCCTCGTCCGTTCGGGCCCGTCCCGGGGGCTTCTCGTGAGCGGGTACTTGACCTCAACCGAAACTCCCGAGGCCTACCTCGACCGGATCACCAAGAGTTCTTCAGAATTCACTGCTTTCAATCTCGTCTTGGGTTCTCGAAACAGGCTCGTCTGGTTCTCGAACCGAACGATGGGGAGAAAAGAACTGGGAACGGGAATTCATGGACTAAGTAATGCTCTGCTCGATACCCCCTGGCCCAAGACCGTCAGAACGAAGGAACGGGTGGCTGCCGCCCTGACGAGCGGGACGCTGAACGCTGAACAGCTCTTTGAGGCCCTCAGAAATGAGGAACGGCCGCAAGACGGGGACTTGCCCGAGACAGGCGTCGGCCTCGAGTGGGAGCGTGTATTGTCATCGCCTTTCATTCGAAGCAAGGAATACGGGACCCGGAACTCCACCGTTGTCTTGTTCTCGAGAGATGGCCTTTGCCGGTTCGAGGAAAGGACCTTCGACCCGGAGTCTTCACGGGTCACGAGCGTGGTGGAGGAGTTCCGTCTCTTGCGGTCTGGCGGGTCTGAAGCATGAAGGCGGTCCTTTTTCCGTTTCTGTTCTGGGCCATGGTGGCGAAAGGCCAGGAAAACGGCCTTCCACGCGTTCAAGCACGTGCGATAGTGGAGAGAGTCGAGATTGATGCCTTCATCCTTGATTCGAAGGGGGTGCCCATCCCAGGTCTCGGTAAGGCTGATTTGAAGTTACTAGTCGATGGCCTCACCGTGCCGGTCGAATCCGTGGAGTGGATTCCCGCAAAGGAGCCTGAGAAGGTGCTGCCGCCCCCCGGGATCGAGAACCCTGCCGCCAAAATCTACGCGGGCAGGCTCTTTGTGGTGTTCTGCCAAACGGATTTCGGCCGGGTGCGCGCAAAAGGTCAGATGCGGCTCGCCAACGAGGCGCAGCCGTTTCTCGACAGCCTGTTGCCTTCGGATCGCGTCGCCGTAGCCTCCTTCGATTCACACCTCAAGCTCCGGCTAGACTTCACGAACGATAAGGAAGCCATCCTGGCGGCTATCCACCGTTCTCTCCATATAGAGTTCGTGGACCCCTTGCCTTCAGGCCCGTTCCCGTCCCTGGCGGGCGCGATTAGCATCGAGGAAGCGCGCGGAGCGGCCACCGTGGAGCGAGGTCTCGAATTGCTTGCACGGGCACTGAAGCCGTACGCTGGCCCCAAAGCCATTCTTTACCTCGGCTGGGGGCTGAGGGTGAATCACAGCCCGGCCGAGGCGACCGCGTTCGGCCGCGCCCTCAACGCTCTACTCGATGCGCGCGTACACGTGTTTACGCTCGACGTGACTGATGCCGACTTCCACGGGCTGGAAACGACGTTGAAGGCGCTCTCGGAGGCAACGGGCGGCACTTACCAGAAGACAAACCAGTTCCGCGGGACGCTGGAGAGAGTGCAGAAGCATCTCGAGGGCCGGTATGTCATCGTGTTCGAAAAACCAAGGTTCGAGTGGACGGGTTTCCACAAGATCGAACTACAGCTTTCGGGCCGGAAGGGGAAAATCCTCGTCAGACCGGGTTACGAGGACTGAGGACATTTCCCCCGGGCGGTCTTGGCTGGGACAGCAGGCGACTTGCCCGCCCCGGTTGTCCCCAGGGCTGACTATCTGGAGAGGCAGCGGATCTCGTCACGCTTGACCAGGCCAGCCGTTGCGGATGTCTTCCCCTTGAATCGCGCGAGGACCCACGCTTCGTAACCCTCGTTTTTCAGTTCAATTGTCTCGAGCGTGTCGCCCTGGAGCACGAAGCCCTTCCTCGGCTCGGGGGGGAAGACTCCAACTGCGTAAAAGAGGGCCTTTTCGGCGCTGACCGTGCATTTGTCCGGGGCCTCGTAGCCATCGAGATCGAACGCGTCTCCTGGCCAGTTGGCTCCGCAGAAAGAAGCGACTCCCGTCCCCGGCTCCAACGAAATGGCACCCTTTTTGAGAGTGAAGACGACGCTTCCCGATGAATCGGTGTACTCGAAACGGTTATCGCCAGCCCGGACGGCAACGCCGATCCCATCGCAGGTGTGGGCCGTCGCGCCGAAAACCGCGGTGTAGGAGAAGGAAAGCGAATCGCCCGCCTGGACGGCCGAGAGCGTTCCGGTCTTGCTTGTCCATGTGCCCGTTGCATCAAGCAGTTCCCTGGGCTTTCTTTTCTGAGCCGGGGCGGGAGACGCGAGGACGAGAGTCATGAAGAGGAGGACAGCGTGATGCTTCTTCATGGGGCTCCTCAGGCTTTCAATTCTCTTTGCGTGATGAGGAATTCCGTGACGGGCCGGCCGCCCACGAGATGCTCCTCGATGATTCGGTCGAGAACCGGCGGATCGCAGTGCCCATACCAGGTCCCTTCCGGGTAAACCACGGCGATGGGCCCATCCACGCAAATCCTCAAACAATCGACTTTCGATCTCAGAATCCCGCCCTGCTCCGAGAGCCCGCGTTTTTTTAGTTCCGATTTCAAGTGCTCCCAGGCGGCCACGGTACGGTCGCGATCGGCGCACTTTGCTTTTTTGGGATCCGTGCAGAGAAAGATGTGCCGGGACGCCCCAGAGACGCCCGCCGCTTCTGCCTTTTCTCTTGCCTTCTCGAATGCGCTGGCTTCGTCTTCCATGGGGCGCATCTTCGCATGTGAAAGAAGAAGCGGCGAGCCGAAGCTCGCCGCGACCGGATTCTTTGGGAGTGAAAAGGTTCAGCCGGCCAGCTGTCTCAAGACGAACTGCAGAATGCCGCCGTGCCGGTAGTAATCGACTTCGTTGGGGGTGTCGAGGCGGACCGTGGCCGTGAAGCTCTTCGCGGTGCCATCTTCCGCCTTGGCTGTCACGGTCACTTTCTTCATGGGGACGAGTCCTTCGGCGACGCCGCCGATTTCGAACGTTTCCCGTCCTGTCAACCCGAGGGTCTGAGCGTCTTCGCCAGGGGCAAACTGAAGCGGTAAGACCCCCATTCCCGCAAGGTTAGAGCGGTGGATACGCTCGAAGCTCTTGGCGATGACGGCCTTGATTCCGAGAAGCATGGTTCCCTTGGCGGCCCAGTCGCGGGAAGAGCCCGTCCCGTACTCGGCGCCCGCCAGGACGACGAGAGGGGTCCCCTCGGCCTGGTACTTCATGGAGACGTCGTAGATCGACGCCTGTTCGCCAGACGGGATGTGGATGGAAATGCCGCCTTCGGTGCCCGGGAGCATCAGATTCTTGAGCCGAATGTTGGCGAAAGTGCCGCGCATCATCACTTCGTGGTTCCCGCGGCGCGCACCGTACTGGTTGAAATCCTTGGGCTCCACGCCATGCTCGATGAGGTACTTGGCGGCCGGACTCGTCTTGGCGATATTGCCCGCGGGGGAAATGTGGTCCGTTGTAATCGAATCGCCCAGAACCGCCAGGCAGCGGGCCCCGTTAATGTCTGAAAGGGGTTTGGGTTCCTTTGCCAGGTTCTCGAAGAACGTCGGCTTGCGCACGTAGGTCGAGGCAAGGTCCCACTCGAAGACCTGTCCTGTGGGAGCCGGGAGGGCTTGCCAGATTTCGTCACCGGAAAAAACGGAGCCATAGGCCTGTTTGAAGTGCTCGGGCTTGATGCTCCTGGCAATTGCCTCCTTGATTTCGCTGGTCGTGGGCCAGATGTCGGCCAGGAAGACGGGCTGACCATTTTTGTCATGGCCAATCGGGTCCCTGGTGAGATTGATGTCCATCTCGCCGGCAAGAGCGTAGGCCACAACCAGGGGTGGAGAGGCGAGGAAGTTCATTTTGACCTGCGGGTTCACCCGGCCTTCGAAATTCCGGTTCCCTGAAAGAACGGCCGCCACGACAAGATCGCCGGCCCGAACGGCTTCAGAGACCTTGTCTGGCAGGGGACCGGAGTTCCCGATGCACGTCGTGCAGCCGTAGCCGGTCAGGTGGAAACCGAGCGCTTCCAGGTACGGCATGAGCCCCGCTTCCTTAAGGTAGTCCGTGACGACCTTGGAGCCCGGGGCGAGAGAGGTCTTGACCCACGGTTTCGCGCTGAGTCCGCGCTCAACCGCTTTCTTAGCCAGGATGCCAGCGCCAATGAGGACAGACGGGTTGGACGTGTTCGTGCAGGAAGTGATGGCCGTGATCACGACGGCACCCTGAGGGAGCTGATAGTTGACGCGGCCCTCGGCGACGGGAACGGTAGCGGCCAGGCGGCCCAGTTTTTCCGGGGCGGGGCTATCCTCAGCCTGGAGCCACTTTGCGAGAGTGTCTGCTTCGATCGCCGCAGCCTCTTTCTCGAGCATTCCCTTGAGGGAAGAGCGGTAGACCTTCTTGGCGTCCGCCAAGGTGAGCCTGTCCTGGGGACGGCGAGGACCAGCGAGAGAGGGAACGACGTCCTTGAGATCGAGTTCGAGGGTGGACGAGAAACGCGGCTCGGGCGAGTCCGCGGTGAGGAAGAGGCCCTGGTGGCGGCAGTACTCTTCAACGAGTTCGGCCAGCTCACTGCGTCCCGTGAACTTCAGGTAGTTGATCGTCTCGGCGTCCACCGGGAAAAAGCCCATCGTTGCGCCGTATTCAGGGGCCATGTTTGCAATGGTGGCGCGGTCCGTGAGCGCGAGGGCGCCTACACCCGGACCATAGAACTCCACGAATTTGCCGACCACGCCTTTTTTGCGCAATATCTGGGTGACAGTCAGGACGAGGTCTGTTGCCGTGGCGCCTTCTGGCAGGGTGCCAAAGAGTCTGAAGCCGACGACTTCGGGGATGAGCATGGAGACGGGCTGACCGAGAAGGGCGGCCTCGGCCTCGATGCCGCCGACGCCCCATCCGAGGACCCCGAGCCCGTTGATCATGGTTGTGTGTGAGTCCGTCCCGACGAGGGTGTCCGGGTAAGCCACGCCTTCGTCGTTTGTAAAGACGACCTTGGCGAGATATTCGAGGTTGACCTGGTGGCAGATTCCGGTTCCGGGCGGGACGACGCGGAAGTTCTGGAATGCGTTCTGGCCCCAGCGGAGGAAGGCGTAACGCTCTTTGTTGCGCTCGTACTCCAGGGCGACGTTCATGCCAAACGCGAGTGAAGAGGCGAAGTTGTCGATCTGGACCGAGTGGTCGATGACGAGGTCCGCGGGGGAGAGCGGGTTGATTTTTTTGGGGTCGCCACCCATGGCCACGACGGCCTCTCGCATGGCCGCGAGATCCACGACGGCGGGAACGCCGGTGAAGTCCTGCATCAAGACCCGGGCCGGGTGGTACGCAATCTCCTTGTCCGGGGCGGCCTTCGGATCCCAGTTGACGAGCGCTTCGACGTCGGCGCTTCTGACGACACGCCCATCCTCGTACCGGAGCAAGTTCTCGAGGAGAATCTTCAACGAGAAGGGGAGAGTCGCAACGCTGTCATGGTCCTTTGCCAGTGCTGCAAGGCTGAAGATCGTATAGGACGCCCCTCCTGCCGAGAGTTGCGTCTTGGTCTTGAAACTGTCGAGCATGAATCCTCCACAGGCTTGGGGGAAGCCCGGTGAACGATTCTAGAGGGAATCCGGCTCGAAAACTCAGTTTCCGAGCACGGTGAAGGTGCTAAAAATCCGAGTCGCCGTAACCGCAGGCTCCCGTTCCGCACATTTCGGGGGCTTCGCACTCGTCCGCGCCGCATGGCATCTTGTCGAGGCCATCGAAGTTCTCTTCAGACTTGTGGGTGCCGTGAGCGGCAAAGCGGGAGAGCAGGCGGTTCATTTTTGCTGATCCGCAAGCAGGGCAGGCGGGGTCGAACTTGTCGTCTCCCGCGAGGATCATGAGTTCGGTTCTCTTACCGCAGTCAGAGCAGCGGTACTCGAAAAGGGGCATGAGTCACCTCCTGAGTTGATCGCGTCTCGCGCGCGATTTTAATACGTGTTGACATTGAGAGACTTTCCAAAACCCGGTGAAGGGAGCTACCCGCGAAGGCGCTCGGCTTCCTCGATGGCGTGCCGGGCGTTGACGACTCCCCAGCCTTGACGGTCGGAATCGACATGAGGAATCCGCCGCGAGGTGGTCATCAGGATTCGTTTCGCCTGCTGCGGGGTGAGCTTGGGGTTCGCCTCGTACATCTGGGCCGCAATCGAAGAGACGATCGGGGCGGCGAAGCTGGTGCCATCGACGTGTTTGTACGCACCGGAGATGACGTTGTTGTCTTTCAGCTTGGCGCCCACGAGTTGCCGGATCATGGGAGGTTCCAGGTGAAGGGCGGCGTCGAGGGCGCCGTCGACACCAGCATTTGCCGTGATGGCGCCGCGCAACTGGTCGTCGGGCGTTTCGGCGAGCCGGGAGAGTAACTCCGCCTGTGATGCAGTCGGGGTGCCGGGCAGGATGGGCGCGGCAATCCAGATACCCGGGGCGATGACCTCGGGTTTTTGCAGCCCGTCGATCGTGGGGCCGTAGCTGGAGTGGTACATGTCGTACCCGGTGAAAAGGAGCCTGTTCTTGTCATCAAGCCCGCCTACGGTCAAGACCGAGGGTGCGGATGCCGGGGGCAAAACGGGATGTCCCGGGTGGTTTCCGAGGTTTCCTGCGGCGCAACAGACGAAGATTCCGGCGCGGGTTGCCTTGTCCGCGCTCTGGGACAGCCCGTCGTTGAGGTAGGTGGCCTCGTAGTCGCCGCCACAGCTGATGTTGATGATCCGGATACCGTACCGCTCCCGGTTCTTGACGGCCCAGTCGATGCCGCGCCGGATATCGTCGTGCCGGATTCTTCGCGCGGAACCGCATTTGATGAGGACGAGGTAGGCATCAGAGGCCATTCCCCGGTAGTACCCGCCCGACAGGCTGCCGTTTCCGCAGGCCACCACGGAAGTCATCATCCCGTGCCAGGAAGAGTCGTCGGGACGGTCGAGATCTCGGCGCCTTGCGTCAGGCCGCGTTATATCGACGTACCTGAGGATGCGGTCATCGGGGTTGGTCAGGTCGGAGTGCGCGTAAAAGCCAGAATCGAGGAAAGCGATCGTGACTCCGCGGCCCGTATAACGCCCCGGGTCGCCGAGCCTGACAGGGGTGGGGAGGATGGGGCCAATTTCGTGCATTTGTTACGGAGAGCGGGAGGCTAAGTCTTCCGTTCTCGAAGGTCAACCGGGTGATAATCCCGCGGCATGACGCAAACGGCAAAAAAGGGTCTTCTTTCCACTTTCCCCCGGGTTTTCTGGGTGGCGAACGTAATGGAGTTATTCGAGCGGGCCGCCTACTACGGAATGAACTCGGTTCTGGCCGTCTACCTCACGAATTCCGCCGAAAAGGGGGGGCTCGGCTTTTCGGAGAACTCGGTGGGGTTTCTGCAGAGTTTGGTTTACGCCTGTACGTACGTGGTTCCGATTCTCGGCGGGGCGCTGGCGGACCGGTACGGCTATCGCCGCATGCTGATTTTTGCGTTTTCCTTGATGTCCGCCGGGTACTTCGTGACGGGCGAGATGTCTGTTTACGGCGCGGTTTTCGCGTCGCTCCTTCTCATGGCCGTCGGATCAGGGCTCTTCAAGCCGATCATCTCGGGGACCATCGCCCGCACGACAACGGAAGAGAATTCCGGTTTCGGGTTTGGGGTTTATTACTGGATGATCAACCTCGGGGCCTTCGCCGCTCCGCTCGTCGTGAGCCAGCTCAAGGGGTTCAAGTGGAGTTACGTGTTCGTCGCGTCGTCTCTCTACTGCGCCCTGATGCTGCTCCCCACGCTCTTCCTCTTCCAGGATCCGCCAAAACCCAAGAGCACGAAGAGCTTCAAGGACGTTCTGGCCGGCGCGGCCCTTGTTCTGAGTGATGCCCGGTTCATGTTGATGATCGTGGTCTACTCGGGATTCTGGATTCTCTACTTCCAGAATTTTGGCTCCGTCCTCTGGTACCTGCGTGATTTCGTCGATCCCCGCCCACTCAACGATTTCTTCGGCTCTGTGCTCCATATTCCGCTCAAGTTCGACGCCGAACATGTCACGGTGGTGAACGCAGGCACCATCATCCTCTTGCAGGTTCTCGTGAGCCGGATCGTGAAGAACTGGAAGCCGTTGCCCACGATGGTAACGGGAATCGCGATCGGGGCTCTGGGCTTTTTGTGCCTGGCCTCATCTCGCAGCATCTGGGTTTTTGTTCTGGGAATCGCTGTCTTCTCGGTCGGAGAGATGACGGCTCACCCCAAGTACTACAGCTATGTTGGCCTCGTGGCTCCCAAGGAGAAGACAGCCGTTTACATGGGTTACGCGTTTCTTTACGGCGTTATCGGGAGTCTTGCGGGCTCGAGCTTCGGCGGGGCCATGTATGAGGCACTTCTCAAGCCGCTCGCCGGGAAAGAGGGCATCGACGGACAACTGCGGATGTTCTGGCTGATCTTCGTTGCACTTGATGTCGTTGCCTTGCTCGGGCTTCTCGCTTACAACAAGTTCTTCGCTGAAGACACACCACGGACCAACGAATGGGCTCGAAAAGTAATGCTGGTGGGCTATTCGGTCATCTTGGCCGGCGGGTGCCTTTTCTTCTACAGAGGCGTTTCGGGAGCGGAGATCTCATACAAGACCGTCGTGCAGTCCGTCATCATGGTGGTCCTGGGCGGCGGGGGAATAGGCGTGAGCCTTGGGCGGAAGCACGAAAACATTCCAGGGCAGGCGTGACCTGAAAAAGCCCCCTCCCCCGTCACCTGGAAAGCCGTGGAGAGGGGGCGCGATTGTTACGGTCTTCAGCCTTCCTTGGCCGGAGAATCGCTTGCCTTCGCTTTGAGGACTTCTTCGTTGTCCTTGATGAACGCACGAATGTCATCGGCGATGTCCATGAGCCGCATCCACTGCTCTTTGTAAAGGGTGACTGGGAACCGCCCGAGGCCGTAGACAGAGAGCGCACCTTTTTCACTGACCTTCATGGAAATGCCCTTGCTGCGGGCGCGCTTCAGGTTTTCGTTCTCCGCCTTGAGCCGTTCGAGTTCTGCTCTCAGTTCTTCTTCTGACATGAGATGACTCCTTTGATTTTCCTTTTCAATCAATCGTACCAGCCGAAAACAAGATTTGGTATAGGCAAGTCTTAGTTTCGCGTCCAAGACTTGGCCTAGACTTGGCTGGGTTTCACGGGCTCTGGTGCCCCGCGGCACGCGCGCGAGGTCGCTGGATTTCCGTTTGCCGGCTTTTTCAAACACAGAAAGGCCCTTCGAACCAGCATGACAGAACGCCCTCGAAAGTACCGCCGCGCCTCGCTCCTCTTCCCGGCTGCCATTGGACTGGGCGCGTTCTTGCTTTTCCAGATTCAGTTCATTCTGGGCAAACTGATCCTCCCCTGGTTTGGAGGTGCACCGGCTGTCTGGACGACGTGTATGCTGTTCTTCCAGGCCGCGCTGCTGGCCGGGTATGCCTACGCCCACGGGGCGGTCCGGTTTCTTTCGCCTCGGCGGCAGCGTGCCGCTCATCTCGCGTTCCTGGGTGGAACCGCACTCCTCCTTGCCATCAGGGCGTTTTCTTGGCCTTCTCCCATTACTCCGGGAGCCTCATGGAAGCCGGGAGGGACAACGGATCCAGCGGGAGAAATCCTGTGGCTTCTGACAGCCGCCTCTGGAGCGGTCTTCGCTCTGGTCGCCTCCACAAGCCCTCTCTTGCAAGCATGGTTCTCCCGAGTGGCGCCCGGAATTTCCCCGTATCGACTTTATGGTCTGTCAAACCTGGGTTCTCTCCTGGGACTCCTCACGTATCCGGTGTTGGTAGAGCCGTTCCTGAGCGTTCCCGGGCAAGGCTGGGTGTGGACGGCTCTGTTTCTTGTTTACGCGGCCCTTTGCGCGATTTGTGCCTGGTGGGCCGGACGGACATCCGAGTCAGGGAGCTGGGCAGGAGAGAGTGGAGAGAACCGTTTCGAGCTGAAATGGCGGGAAGCCGCCGTCTGGTTTTCCCTCTCTGCCATCCCCTCTGTTCTCCTTCTCGCCATTACGAGCCAGTTGACCCAGGAGGTCGCCGTCATCCCGTTTTTGTGGGTGCTTCCCCTGACGCTCTACCTCGTCACCTTCATTCTCTGTTTCGAGTTTGAGAGAAGCTATCACCGCGGAGTCTTTCTCCCCCTTTTCGCGGCCGCGGCCCTGGGGGCGGCCGTGCTCCTGCATGTGGGGGTGGGGCTGAAGGTCTATCTTCAGATTCTCATCCTTAACGCGGTTCTCTTCGTTTTCAGCATGGTCTGCCACGGAGAACTCGTCAGGCGAAAGCCGGCCGTGGGGGGGCTGACGGCGTTTTATTTGGCGATTGCGGCGGGGGGGGTTGCCGGCGGACTCTTCAACGGGGTCCTGGCTCCATGGCTTTTTCTGGGTCTCTGGGAGCTTCCGGCCGGGCTTGTTCTTGGGGCTGCGGTTGTTCTCGGGGTGCTTTTCACCGGGAGGGAGTCGTGGCTGCGAGAAGGGCCCGTTTGGCCATTTTTTGCGTGCGCCGTGCTCTCTGTTTTCGTGTTTGCTCTGACGCACTACACGGTGGTGCCCCAGTGGTTTCCCCGATCGCCTGGGAAAGTGGCCTCCATCGTGGCCGGAATCAGCGGTGTCTGCTGTCTCCTCTGGTACCAGATCCGCAAGAGGGTGGCGCTGGGACGGCTGCATCCCGCGTGGGGATTGGCGGCTGGAATCGTTGCAATTGCCTGTCTTGGAGGCGTATTCGTAAGGCAGGCGTTTCGTGATTTGGGAGAGGCGATGCACGTCTCGCGAAACTTCTTCGGGGTGCTGCGCGTGATTGGGAACACAGCCGGGACCTCCGACACGGCGTACCTGTCGCTGCGTCACGGCCGCATCACGCATGGAATACAGCCGCTGCACCCGTTACGCCGTCGGGAGCCCTCGAGCTACTACGGGCCCAGGAGTGGCGCCGGGCTGGCAATGCGATATCACGAACGCCATGGGCAACCCGGCTTCAAAGCTGGATTGGTTGGGCTCGGAGTGGGAACCCTGGCTTCTTATTCAGAGACCGGGCAGAGCTTCCGCTTTTACGAGATCAACCCGGATGTCCTTGCGCTTTCCGAATCGCCTTTTGGGCTCTTTACTTACGTCTCGGGGGCGAAGGGAAATGTCAAGCTCATTCTTGGTGACGCGCGCCTCTCCCTCGAGCGCGAGCCAGCCCAGAACTTCGATGTGCTCGCCCTGGACGCCTTTTCGAGCGACTCGATTCCCGTACACCTCCTGACAACGGAGGCGTTCGACATCTACATACGGCACCTGAGGAACCCCGAGGGGATTCTGGCGGTACACATCTCGAATCGCTATCTCGATCTCGAGCCCGTTTTGGCGGCTCAGGCGAAGAGGCTGAACTTGAAGATGCTGAAAATCGAAGCTCCCGCGGAGGGGGACTTCGTTTGGTCGACGGACTGGGTGCTGATCGCAAGACCCAGAGCTTTGTCAGCGGCTGTATTTGATGCCGCGGCGTTTGGCTGGACGCCGAAGGGGAAAGAAATCGAATTTACAGACCAGTACAGCAACCTGTTCCGTCTTTTGAAGTAGGGGGCGGCGCCGGGGTGCTACGCGGCGCTGTGGGCGCCGCTCGTACCCGGGAAGTACCTCTCCCAGCGGCCGTAGCGGTCCGAGAGTTCCGCGTCGACGGCGCAGTGGGCGCAGAGAGCGCCGTCTTCTTCCCAGGGTTCCGAGACGATGTGCGTGCACCCCGGGGTCCGGCACAGGTGAGGTTCAAACGGTGTGGTGTCGAGGTCGCCGAAGATCATCTTTTCTAGTCTAGCGTTCATGGGATCCTCCGATAAAAGATCGAACGGTCGTTCTAATTGCGTTAACGCGTTTTCTGTAACAGGGATCGAGTGGAGACGATGAGAGGGACGGCGAATAGGGGAGTCAGGGGCGCGGGGCGATGGCGGAGTTGAGAAGGCGGTCGAAGGCTCTACGGGCGCGGGTTTCGGCTGCGGGGTCGGCGAGGAGGCGGGCGGCGTGGTGGTAGGCGAGCATGATCCCGTACAGGTCGTGGGCAAACTGTTCAGGATCAACCTTTTCATGGAAGTGCTTTTCGTTGATGGCGGTTCTTACGGTATTGGCGAGAAGGTCGAGCCAGTCTTTTTGCATTCCGACGAGCCGGTCTCTGAGGGGTCCCGGACGGTCGTCGAGTTCGGTGGCCGCTGCGACGAAGAAGCAGCCTCCTTGCAGGGGATCGCGGTTGGGCCAGTCGAGCCACGACTCGAAAATCGCGCGGACGCGTGGTATTCCGCGCGGCGCCGTCAGGGCCGGGCGCACCACGAGGTCGATAAAGCTCGTCGCTGCGTACGCAAGCGTCTCCGTTTGAAGGCTTTCCTTGGACTGGAAGTGCGCAAAGAGGCCGCTTTTTGAGAGTTCCAGATCCTCGGCGAGAGTCCCGATGGTCAGCCCCTCGAGCCCGACATGGCTCGCCAGCTGGACCGCTCGCTGGAGTATTGCCTGCCGTGTAACCTCGCCTTTCCTCATCCACATAAAGATTAGAACGATCGGTCGTTCTGTCAAGGGGGAAGGAGGACCCCAAAGCCAGTTTTCTCCAAATATGAGAAACTGACGTCTCAAGAGATCAGGTGGAGAGTGGTCGAAGAGAGCCTTCCTAAAAACAGGGCCAGTTCGGCAGCCGGAATGGCTGGGGTCGCAGGCAAGTCCAGTGCCGTTCAGGCTCAGGCTCATCTTCTGGTCGTCGATGACGTCGAAATGAATCGCGACATGCTCTCCCGCCGGTTACGGAATCGCGGGTACCTGGTCTCGGTGGCCGAGAACGGGATGGTCGCGCTTGAGCGGATCGCGGCTGGTGGAATCGACTGCGTGCTTCTAGACGTGATGATGCCTGGGTTGACGGGGCTGGATGTGTTGCGAGAGGTCCGCAAAACCCTGTCTCGCGGTGAGTTTCCGATTATCATGGCGACCGCGAAGGACCAAAGCGAGGACATTGTCGAGGCCCTTCGGCTTGGTGCGAATGACTACGTCACCAAGCCGCTCGATTTCCCGGTTGTTCTGGCCCGGCTGGAGACGCAGCTTCAGCTGAAGCGCTCGCGCGAGGAGATCAAGCTCCTGGCCGAGCAGCTGGAAGTGAGAAACCGGTTCATTCAGAAGACGTTCGGCCGGTACCTGAGTGATGACGTCGTGTCCCGGATTCTGGAAACGCCGGACGGACTTCAGCTCGGGGGAGAACGCCGGCGGATCACGATCCTGATGGCGGACTTGAGGGGATTCACCGCGATGAGCGAGGGGACTCCGCCGGAGACGGTTGTTCACATCTTGAATCGCTACCTGGGGAAGATGGCGGCAATCATTGCGCGGCACAGGGGCACGATTGATGAGTTCATTGGTGACGCCATCCTGGCCCTCTTCGGCGCCCCGTTCCAGGGGCCTGATGACGAACTCAAGGCCGCCCTTTGCGCTCTGGAGATGCAACTCGCCATGGAAGAGGTGAATTGCGAGAATCTCGCCGAGAACCTCCCGGAACTCCAGATGGGGATCGCCCTCAACACCGGAGAAGTAGTTGTGGGCAATATCGGTTCGGAGATGCGCGCCAAGTATGGAGTCGTCGGCAGCCATGTGAATCTGACTGGCAGAATCGAGTCCATGACGGTCGGCGGGCAGGTGCTCATCTCGGAGTCGACCAGATCGGCGCTCTCGGGCCTGGCCGAGATCGGCCAGACGCACCAGGTTGAGGCAAAAGGATTCCGCGAGCCCATCACGGTCCATGAACTCCTGGGTCTCGGGCCGCCGCACGGCTTGAGACTCCGGCGGCAGCAGGCTGTCCTCAAGCCACTCCCCGTTCCCTTGCCCGTGAACGTTCTCGTGCTCCTCGACAAGCATGGAAACGGCCAGGCGGCACCGGGCCGGATCGTGGCCCTTTCCGCTGACTCCGCTGAGATTGATACGGGCGCCTCTCTGAAACCGATGACCGATCTGAGGGTCCAGCCAGCTGGTCCTCCGTGGAAAACGCTTGATGCGGACCTTTACGGGAAAGTCATCGTCGAATCTCCAGAATGCGGCGGCCGCATCCGGATTCGTTTCACGTCGGTTCCCGCCATCCTGGCCCGGGAGATGAGAGAACTTGCGAGCTAAAGCCGCGTAGGAGATTCCGGGGTCCTTTTTTCAGGCCGAGCAAGTATCATTCCCCAAATTCACGAATTCATGACCACAAAGGAGTTTCAAAATGGACAGCGCTCTTGAAGTCGAACTGAACGAAGCTCAGGCGTCCGCCATCGCTCGCATCATGCTGGCCGTCGCTCGGAGCGACGGAGAGATCGACCCCAGGGAACTGTCCCTGATCGAGGAGTTCTCCGCGGCTGATCCGGAAGGGGCCGATCCCGAACCGGGTGAAGTTGCTGCACTTTTCCCTGACGCTGCCCAGAAGGAACTCGTGGTGCGTAGCGCCCTCCTCGTTGCACTCGTCGATCGGGGCTTTAGCGAACACGAAAAAGAGACCATCAATAAGTACGCCCTCGCGGTGGGAATTGGCGAGGAGGAACTGGAGCGCCTGACATCAGAAGTCAAGGCTTTTCTCCTCTCCCCGCTGATTCGGCTCAGCAACACGGACTCCGTCGTCGAGATCTCCAAGAATCTGAGCTGAACCTGAACTGATTCAGGTCATCCCGCCAGGACATCCCATGCGCCCCGGCCTTGACAGACTCCGGCCGTGGGCGCATTCTATTTGGCGGGATGCGACTTCGTCTCAGAAAGCATCGAAACCACCAATCTCACCGAATTCACCGATCCACTTCGCTTGCTGAACTTCGCGAGGGCGAAGAAGGAATCCTTCTTCAGATTGCTCTGCCCGAGGACATCGCGCAGCGCCTGATGGAGTTGGGGTTTGTGCCTGGGTTTCGCGTTCAGGCGTCCCATCTGGCACCGGGAGGAGGGGCCCGGGTTTTTCGTGTGGACGGGGCCGAGATCGCTTTGCGAAAGGAAACCGCTGCCCGGTTGCGGATCGAGGATGTCACCGCCGTCGAGCCCTCCGCCGGGGAGAGGTCTTGACGAGTCCGGCTCCGGGAAATGGCCATGGGCCTCGGCCCGCCCCTGAAGCGATCCCTGCCGGGTGGCCGGAGTCAATAGGAGGCCGGACTGTTGCGCTTGTCGGGCCCCCAAACTCTGGGAAGTCAACGCTTTTCAATCGTTTGACGGGTCTTCGCCAGAAGGTTGCGAATTACCCGGGGGTGACCGTCGAGCACCATATCGGGGTGGTCCATCTCCCGGGCGGAGCACGTGTGACGCTGGTTGACTTGCCAGGAATCTACAGCCTGAGTCCCCGTTCTGAAGACGAGAAGGTGACTCACGATGTCCTGATGGGGCAGCATCCGACGGTTCCCCTGCCAGACGCGGTGATCTTGATTCTGGATTCGACGAATCTGGGGCGGCATCTCGTCTTGGCTGCACCGGTCCTGGCACTCGGGCATCCAACAATTGTCGTTCTCAACATGGCCGATGATCTGAAGAGCCGCGGGGGAGACCTTGACACCGCGGCCCTCGCGGAACAGTTGGGTGTTCCCGTCGCGCTCGTGAGCGCGGCCCGTGGCGAGGGTCTCGAGATGCTTGAGGAGTTTCTGACGGGCGCGGTGGCAGTGCCGCGTCCGCTGACCCTCCCGGTCCTTCAGGATGTACCGAAATGCCGGGAATGGGCAGCCCGCATGGGGGCCGAGGCTGCCTACCGGTCTCCGGCGCCACCCGTCTGGACGCGCAAACTCGACGCCGTGTTCCTGCATCCCGTTCTGGGTCCTCTCATCTTCACGGCCGTCGTCATTGGAGTCTTCCAGAGTATCTTTACCGCGGCCAAGCCGTTGATGGAGGGGCTGGACGGGGCCGTTTCATGGTCTGGCCGGCTTCTGGCCGGCTCCTTGCCAGAAGGCCTCTTCAGGAGTCTTCTCGTTGATGCAATCTGGAGTGGCGTGGGGTCTGTCGTGGTGTTTCTGCCTCAAATCCTGCTTCTCTTTCTGTTCTTGGGCATCCTCGAAGACTCGGGATATCTCTCTCGCGCGGCCCTGATTGCTGACAGAACGATGGCCCGCGCGGGGCTTCAGGGCAAGAGCTTCATCCCTCTCCTTTCGGCCTACGCGTGTGCGGTTCCAGCCATCATGGCCACCCGAACGATCGAGAACAAGAGGGACCGCATTGCCACGATCTTGATCGCGCCGTTCATGACGTGCTCGGCGAGGCTTCCGGTCTACACGCTGATCATTGCGGCGTTCATTCCGGAGAGACCCCTCGCCGGCCCGTTCCTGGGAACGCGGGCTGCTGTTCTTCTGGGGCTTTATGCTCTTGGGTTCGTGGCGGCGTTCGCAACGGCACGGGTGTTGAAGTCCTCGATACTGAAGAGCGACCGGGCTCCGTTTGTCCTCGAGATGCCCCCGTACCGCTGGCCATCCGCGCGCCAGCTGGGGTTGCGGCTCGTGGACCGTACCAAGATCTTCTTGCGCCGCGCGGGCACCATCATCATGTCGGTCACGATCCTCTTGTGGGTTTTCGCCAATGTCCCAATGAGGAACGGGGCGCCCCCGCCGATTTCCGAAAGTGTGGCCGGGACGGTCGGGAGAGCGATTGAACCTCTCATCGAACCGCTGGGCTTCAATTGGAAGATCGGGATTGGTCTTCTTACCTCCCTCGCGGCCCGGGAGGTCATCGTCGGGACTCTCGGTACAATTTACGGAATCGAGGGAGACGAAACGTCCCAGGGATTGCATGCCGCTCTCCGCCACGATTTGACGCCGGCCGGGGCCCTTGCCCTTCTCGTGTTCTTTGCGTTTGCGATGCAGTGCATCTCCACGATTGCCGTCGTGCGCCGGGAAACGGGCGGATGGCGGTGGCCGGTGATTCAGTTCCTCTTCATGGGTTCACTGGCGTACGTTTCGGCCTTTTTTACGTACCGCACCTTCTCCCTGTTCTGGTCCTGAACTGGGTGCGTCCCGTTCCGGGTTTGTGGGATGAACTGCTATTTTTGGTCCGCCGCGGGGGGCGCGGGTGGAGGAGCCGGCTCACCTTTCGGGTGGGTTTCTTTCCCGCAAAAGTAGCACTTGACTTTTGGATGCTCATTCCCTTCGAGGATCCAGTAGGTGAAGATCTTCGAACATGCCGTGCAAGTGAATTTCTCTCGTGCGCCTGTCATCGGAAGCGGAGAATACCGCCAACAGGGTCCCGGTTGAAAAACAAAACTCCTGACGAGAAGGGAGAAAGAGCGTGAAACAACTGTCAGCGTGGTCCGTGATCTTTTTGCTCACGCCGTTTGCGGCGCAGGCCGCGGAGCCCGTGAAAAAGCAGGAATTGCCGGGGGCAAGCACATCGATGCAGGCCGAGATCGAGCCCGCGCCGGGGAAAATGGTATCGCGCCCGTCGCGAGAGAGCGCCCGGACTCCCTTTCCTGCGACCGAACCCTCCCAGCCACGCCTTTACAAGGAAGAACTTTCAACTGTACCGGGCGGAGGACGCCTGGTTGATCTTTCGGGAAATTTCATGTTCGCCATCGTGGCGGTCGTGGAACCGGGAGGAACGGTAACCACGATGTGCGAACCAGCGGCCGCGAGTCCCGGGAAAGCCCAGGCACATCCCAAGAAGAAGGAGGCGAATCGTGTCAAATAGGGCCGTTCTTCTCCTTCCCGTCCTGACGGCTGCGGTCTTCCTGCTTCCGGCGCATGATGCCCATGCCCAGGCAACTTTCCGGATTGTAAACGTTGATGGCCCGGGGGAGGGGCTCAACGACTTGACACCCGTCGAGCCTGCCGGGGGGAATACTGAAAGAACACGCGGCGCCCAGCGGCTGGCCGCTCTCAATTACGCGCTCGGGATTTGGGCCAAGCGTATTGCAAGCTCTGTTCCCATCACGATCGAGGCCGGGTTTGATACCGCTGATCCCTTTGTTTGCTCGCCAACAAAAGCAATCCTGGCCCTCGCTGGCGCCAACAGACTGGCGGCAGACTTCGACAACGCCCCAGTCAAAGGGACGTGGTACATCACCGCGCTGGCTTCCAAATTGGCAGGCAAGGACGTGGATCCCCAGAACCAGATGATCAAGGCGATCTTCAACGGCAGCATCGATGAACAGGGCTGCAGCTTTCCCCGGCGCTGGTACTACGGGTTTGATCAGAATCCGCCCGGGCAGTCCCTCGATTTCGTGACCGTCGTGAACCACGAGCTGACGCACGGGTTAGGCTTTGCGACGTTTGTCGACCTGAAGACCGGAGCCAGAGTGAACGACCGGGATGACATCTTCATGACCCAGCTCTTTGATCGTGCCCTGGGAAAGAAGTGGCATCAGATGTCAGACCAAGAGCGCGCAGGGTCTTCCATCGCTCCACAGAACCTGACGTGGGCGGGGCCAGCCGTTTCGAATTGGGCCTTATCGTACACGTCAGGGAAGGACTCTGAGGGCCGCTTCCTGATGTACACGCCTTCCGAACTTGCAGTTGGGGCCTCCGTCGTTCACTGGGATACGAGCCTCGTGCCCCCTGAAACCCTCAAACCGTTCTACGAAAACGCCGATCACAGGAGTACGCTCTCCCGGGATGCACTCACGGACATCGGCTGGGGGCCATCGGGCGTCGCCGACACCGATCTGTTGCTCTCAAACGAGAGGGTTTCCGTCTCGCTCACATGGAGAAATCAGTACGATGGCCGGACTGGCCGCGGAACTGGAGTGCGGCAGCTCGATCAGTACGGTTATTTCTGGTTCGACTCGCCTGGGAATCCCGAGGTTTTTGTAAAAGTCCTTGATTTTGGCGGGCCCTCGTTCCTGGTTTTCCACTCGGCTCTTTCAGATCTCGAATATGAGGTCGTGTTCACGGTTCTCAGAACCGGAATCGCGTACAGGTACAAGCGAACCGCAGGCTCTGTCTGCGGAGGGGTTGACGGAGAGACGGTGAAGAAATGAAGGGTTTGGAGTTTCTACGGGTGCTGCCGATCCTCGTCCTCGTGTTGCCGCTGTTCTCTTGTAAAGACAAGGGAGACCCGGTAAGAGCGGCGCTCTTCGAGGTTGCCGATGCCACCGAGAGAACGGATGCGGACGCTGTCCTTGCACATATCTCGGATTCATTCACTGGCCCTGGCGGGGAAGGCAAGGAGCAGGTGGCAGCGGAGCTAAAGCGCTACTTCTTCGCATACGAGAGTCTGGGTGTAACCCTCTCTGACATCGTGCTTGAAAAGGGCCGCGATCGCGCGCGGGCCTTCTTCAACGCTGAACTCACGGGGAATCCACGCCAGATCGGCGGCCTTGATGGGCTGTTGCCTCGCTCATCCAAATGGAAGTTTGAAGTGACCCTCGTTCTCGAAGGGAAGGCTTGGAGGATTTCGACAGGAAAGTGGGAGCGGCTGAAGTAGTCGGGGAGCCGCGTGGGTGTGAGGGATCGGGACAGAGAGACAGGGACAGACAATTCTATGGTAGGCTAACGTTGTGCGAACGGCGCGAGCGTTTCCGGTAGAAGGGTCCCAGGCAGGGTTCTTTCACTGTATTTCCAGGGTCGTCGACCGGAGATTCATCATGGGCGAGCCGGAAAAGGAGACCTTCCGGAAGATCCTCCGTCAGTGCGAGACCTTCTATGGTCTCAAGGTCTTCACTTACTGCATCATGTCAAACCACTTCCACGTTTTGGTGGAGGTTCCTGAGGCGCGGGAATTGACCGAGGAAGAGGTTATTTCCCGCGTTGCGGCCCTTTACCCGGCGAAGTTCGTCATCGGTCTGTGCCGCGAACTCGAAGCCTTTCGGCAGGCTGGCGTGGAAGAGCGTGCTCAAGCTCTGATCGCCTCCTTTACTCGCCGGATGTGGAGCCTCTCGAATTTCATGAAGTCGCTCAAACAGCGCTTCAGCAGCTACTACAACCGGACTCACCAGCGATCGGGCACCCTGTGGGAAGAGCGTTTCAGAAGCGTCATCGTCGAGGGAGAAGAGGCCACCCTCATGACCATGGCGCTTTATATCGATTTGAACCCGGTTCGAGCCGGCATGACGAGCGATCCGGCGGACTACCGGTTCTGCGGGTACGCTGAAGCGGTGAATGGAGGAGAACGCGCCCGGGAAGGGATTCGATCCTTGATGCCGCAAAGATCCAACTCATGGCGGGTCGTGCAGGCGGAGTACCGGCGTCTTCTCTACGCGACGGGGGAAAAAACCTCTGTCCGCCAGGGTCTTACGAGAGATGAAGTGTCTGACGTGGAGGCCCAAAAGGGCGAGCTTCCAGCCGGGGCCGCTCTGCGGAAGCGCATCCGGTATCTTTCTGAAGGAGTCATCGTGGGAACTCGAGCCTTCATTAATGGGTGGCTCACGGGAAACCGCTGGCGCTTCGGCGACCGGTCCCTTTCCGGGGGCTCGGAGAAGCGGCTACCAGACATTGAAGCGTTGGGTCTCCACTCGGTTCGCGCCTGAGCAGGGAAGTGCTGAAAGCGAATTCGTATCAGACCACACGGTTCCGCACATTTTCTCCTGCGAAAAAACGAGCGATCTCGCTGCAAGCTGTCCGTGCCATCTCGAGCCGGGTCTCCTCCGTTGCCGAGCCGACGTGCGGCAGCAGAACGACATCGTCTCTTTCAAGCAGGCGGGGATCGATCTTCGGCTCCTCGGGGTAGACATCGAGTCCAGCTCCACGCAGCTTTTTCGAGTCCAGTGCGCGGAGGAGGGCCTCGGTGTTCACAACGGGACCTCGCGCGGTATTGATGAGGATCGCGCCGGCCTTCATCAGAGAAAATTCGTGGTCTGTAAAGGCGTTTCGAGTCGATTCCGACAGCGGACAGTGAATGGAGATGATGTGCGATCCAGAGAGGAGATCCTCCACCTCCTTTCGAGAGTGCGTCGTGGTAACGCCCGCAACCTCCATCCCAAAAGCTTCGGCGCGCCGTGCGACGGCTTTTCCTATACGGCCCATTCCGAAGATCCCGAGCGTTTTCCCTTGAAGCGAGACGCCGAGCAGCTGCACGGGTTCCCAGCCTTTCCATTTCCCGGACCGGGCCAGATTCTCGGCTTCTCGAAGCCTTCGAGTGACTGCCAGGATCAGGGCCCATGTGAGGTCCGCCGTGGTCTCGGTGAGGACGCCCGGAGTATTGGTCACCGTGATCCCGCGGCGCCTGCAGGCCGCAAGGTCTATGTTGTCCGTGCCGACCGCGCAGTTGGCGATGACCTCAAGGCGCGGCGCGGACGCAATCACTCGCTCGGAGAGACGAACGGGCGGAGTTCCCAGGATGGCTTCAGCGTCCCGTATACACGCGATGAGGTGCTCCTCGGAGTCCTGCGCGCTTCCGGTGCTTATCTCGAACCCGGCGAGGAGATCCGAGACTGATGGCTCTGGAAGAGCCTGACAAATGTGAATGCGCATAAAGCCCCTCCCTCTCGCTTCTTCACAGCTTCCCTTTCGGAGTCTATTCTTGGCCGTGTGTTTATGAGAGCCGCCTCTCGAACAGCAGCCGTTGCCGTCCTTTTGGCCCTTCTCGCCTGCGGCAGCGCGTGTTCCATCAAAACGATCGCGGTCAACTCCCTCGGGAAGGCACTCGCTTCCGGAGGAGATATCTACGCCCGAGACGACGACCCGGAACTCGTGGCCGGAGCGATTCCGTTTGGACTCAAAACAATCGAGTCGCTTCTCGAAACATCACCGCGGAACGCGGATCTCCTCATCGCTGCCGCCAGCGGGTTCACTCAGTACTCCTATGCGTTTGTTCAGCTGGAGGCCGACTACACCGAGGCCCGTGACTTCGAACGGGCGATGCTCCTGCGCGCCCGGGCCTTGAAGCTCTACAAACGAGCGCTTGCTTATGGGCTCCGGGGTCTCGAGGTCCGGCATCCGGGGTTCTTGGAGAAGCTCAGAGATGAGCCAGAGAATTCCTTGAGGACGATGACGAGGGCCGACGTGCCCCTCCTGTACTGGACTGCCGCGGCCTGGGGCGCCGCCATGTCAAATGCCAAGGACGACTCCGAGCTTGTGGCAGATCAGGGGCTCGTCTTTCAAATGGTCCGGAGGGTCTCCGAACTCGACGAGGGCTTTGGCGGGGGGGCGGCCCATGACCTTCTGATTTCGTTTGAGGCCCGTCCCGCGTCAGCTGGAGGATCGCCCGGCCGTGCAAGAGAACACTTTTTACGCGCCGTCACGCTCTCAAAGGGAGAGCGTGCGGCCCCCTATGTCTCCTTTGCGGAATCGGTTCTCCTCCCGGCCCAAAACAAGGCGGAGTTTGAGTCCGTATTGAAAGAGGCGATCGCCATCGACGTGGAGAAGGCTCCTGGCTATCGCCTGGCTAACCTCATCGCTCAGAAGAGAGCCCGCTGGCTGCTCGGCCGAGCAGGCGAACTCTTCCTGGATTGAGTTCTTTTTCAGGTTTTAGGAGTGAATCACCCGTGAAAACCCGGATTCTCCCGGTTCTTCTGTTTGCGTTTCTTCAGGCGTCTTTCCCGGCGGCCGCCCAGACGGTCATCAAAATGGCCACCATCGTCCCGGACGGATCGAAGTACTCTCAAATCCTCAAGGAAATGGCGCTGGCCTGGAAGACGGCATCCAACGGGGCTGTTGAAGTCAGGCTCTATCAAGGAAGTGTTGCGGGCGATGACATAGACGTCATTCGCAAGATGCGTCTTGGAACCCTGAACGCAGCCCTTCTGACGAGCGTTGGAGTGGCTTCCGTTGACAAGTCTGTCTTCGCCCTTCAGACGCCCATGATGTACCGCTCTTATGATGAAGTGGACTACGTTCTCGAGAAGATGGGACCGAAGCTCGAGGCCACGCTGGCTGGCAAGGGGTTCATTGTTCTCAATTGGGTGGACGGAGGTTGGGTACGTTTCTTCACGAAGGTCCCGGCTCCGTCTCCGGAAGAACTCAAGCCGCAGAAATTGTTCTCCTGGGCAGCGGATCCCCAGGCCACGGAAATCTGGAAGAACGCTGGCTTCAACCCCGTGCCGCTCCCTTCAACCGAGATTTCAACGGCTCTGCAAACAGGGCTCGTCTCCGCCCTTCCGACCACGCCTCAAGCCGCGGTCCTCTTGCAGTGGTACAACCAGGCAAAGAACATGACCGATGTGAAGTGGGCCTTGCTTCTCGGGGCAACGATCATTTCGAAGCAGACGTGGGAGAAGATTCCGCCAGACTTGCGGCCGCAGCTGCTGGCAGCCGCGAAAGAGGCCGGGGCCAAACTGCGCGCGGAAACACGTGCGGCGGGAGAGAGAGACATCGAGGCCATGAAGAAGCGGGGTCTCAACGTCGTCGCTGTTGATGCCAGGGGAGAAGGGCTGTGGCGCTCGGCGGCTGAAGCAGCCTACCCTCGCATCAGAGGGAACATCATCCCGGCTGAAATGTTTGACGAAGCCGCCCGGCACCTGGCCGACTATAGAAAGCAGAAGGGGGCGCCAGCACCGCGTTGAGAGCCCTTCGATTTCTCGAGGCATCGGAGAAGGGGCTGTTCATCCTGGCCCTCCTTGCGGCCACGGCCCTTCCTCTCATAGATGCCTTTGGCCGTCCCCTCGGCGGGTTTCATGTCCCGGGATCGGCCGCTTGGGTTCAGCAAGCGACCCTCTGGATGGCCTTCCTTGGTGCTCTCATCGCGGCCCGAGCGGGGCAGCACCTGAGGCTCTCGACCGCGGAGTTTCTGGGCGAAGGCCAGCGGCAGGCGATCGCGCGCGTTTTTGCGTATGCGGTCGCGGCCTCGGTCACTGCCGTCCTGGCGTGGGGCAGCATCCAACTCGTGCGCGCGGAAAAAGAGGCCGCCGAGGTTCTTCCAGGGGGAATCCCGGAGTGGGTGAGCGAGTGCATCATGCCGGTCGCTTTGGGCATGCTTGCCCTCTGGTTCATCTGGTCTGCATCCAGCCACGCTTGGTTGCGGGGGGCGGCCTTTCTGGCGGCCACCGCTACTCTCTGCCTTGGATTTGCTCCGCAAATAGGGACAAAGCTCACGCTCCTTCTGGGAGTTCTGATCATCGCCGCCGTGCTTCTGGGAGCGCCCGTTTTTGTGGCAATGGGCGGACTGGCGGTCCTTCTTTTCTTCAAGGACGCAACCCCCGTCTCCGCCGTCTCCGCCGAAATTTACCGCCTCATCGGATCTCCAGCGATCCCGGCAATCCCGCTCCTTACGGCAGCTGGTTACGTGTTGGCCGAGGGGCAGGCCTCGGCTCGCCTGGTGCGGTTCTTCCGGGCCCTTTTCGGCTGGATGCCCGGCGGCCTCGCCGTGATGGTTGCTGCCGTCTGCGCGGTTTTCACTACTTTCACCGGCGGCTCGGGCGTCACGATCATCGCGCTCGGCGGCCTCGTCTTGCCGATCCTCCTCGATGACAAGTATCCGGAGGGGTTCTCTCTCGGCCTCGTGACCGCGTCCGGGAGTCTGGGACTCCTCTTTCCCCCGAGCTTGCCCGTCATCCTGTACAGCATCGTGGCCTCCGTGCCCGCGGACTCGCTCTATCTCGCGGGCCTCGTTCCGGGAGCCCTCCTGGTTGTCATCGTCGCCGCGTATGGCATTTATGTGGGACGCTCCCTCACCGCGGCTGGAAAGGAGAAACCGGCTTTCTCTTTGCGAGAACTGGGAGTCTCCGGGTGGCACGCAAAATGGGAATTGGGCCTTCCCATCTTTGTGATCGTCCTCTTCGCGTCAGGTTTTGCTTCGATGGTTGAAGCATCCGCCGCCGCGTGTGCCTACGCCATCATCGTCTCGTGCCTGGTCGAGCGAGATATCCCCATAAAGGATCTCCCGCGAGTCCTCATCAAGGCGGGTGCCCTGATGGGAGCCGTGCTCCTTCTCTTGAGCGTGGCGATGGGCCTTACGAGCTGGCTTGTCGACGCTCAGATTCCGGCCAAACTCCTGGAAGCCGTCAAGGAGAACATTCATTCTCCACTCGTTTTCTTGCTAGTTCTGAACCTGATTCTCCTCGTCTTGGGCAGTGTTCTCGAGATCTATTCGGCCATCGTGATTCTGGCTCCACTGGTCGCCCCCATCGGCGCCGCGTTCGGGATTGACCCCATTCACCTGGGCATCATCTTCCTGGCGAACCTGGAACTGGGGTTCTTGTTTCCGCCCGTCGGTCTGAACCTCTTCCTGTCATCCTCACGGTTCGGAAAACCGCTCACGAGCCTCTACCGGCACGTCGTGCCTTTCCTCATCATTCTTGGCGCCGGAGTCCTTCTCATTACCTATGTCCCGGCCATCTCGACGGGAACCCTGAAGTTCTTTGGCAAGTGATTTCCCTTGACAACGGACCTTCTCGGTTGTCTGATGCTCGGGAAAACAGACCGGTGATTCGGTTTTTGGCTGGAGGATCTGATGCACAGGTTACTTTCTCGCGCGGTCCTGGCCCTCGTCATTCTGTGTTCCCCCGCATTCGCGGCAGAGCGGCCCGAGCGCGAATTGGACGCCTCGCTGAGCGCGGGTCTGACACCTCACTTTCAGACGTGGCTCCAGGCCAACGGGTATGCGGCCTACAATTTCAACCGTTCCGATGTCGCTGGGGGCAGCTACGGCGGCAAGACGAGTGGAACCGACACGGTCGTGAACCAGCCGGTGATCTTCATTCATGGGAATTCCGACAGCGCCCTGGGTGCGGGCGTTGGAGCCACAGGCTGGACGGCCTCCGTCAACTATTTCATTTCCAAGGGCTACAAGTCGTCAGAACTCTATGCAACGACGTGGGGGCCAGCGGACGTGATGCAGTCTTCGCTTCAATACCACTCGAAGGCGCATTTGACGCGGTTACGCAAGTTCATTGAAGCTGTCAAGGCCTATACCGGTGCCGCGAAGGTGGACGTCATCGCGCATTCAATGGGCGTCACGCTTGCGCGAAAGGCGATCAAGGGAGGAAGCGGCTATGACATGCTGGATGGTGGCAGCTACAACTTGGGCCCGGCCTTGACGAGTTCCATCGATACGTTCGCCGGTATCGCTGGCGGAAACCAGGGTCTGGTCAATTGTTATTACTCCGGACCCAGCACGCCGACATGTGGCTCCACGAACGGGCTTTACCCGGGATACATGGTGGGGTTTTACGGACCCTATGGTGTTTCAGAGGTTCTGACGGACATCAACTCCTCAACCCGTTACGAAGGTTCTTACATCTACAGCATCTGGTCGACGGTGGACGAGGTGATCGGGTATGGGGACGTCGTCTGGGGGCGCTACACGAGTCAGATTCCGGGCCAGAATGGCGAAAAACGATTCACCGTCGTCCCCTACGGGCACATCAATAGCAAGGACCTGACAGGCTATTACCAGTGGCGAATGGTGAAGGCCCACGCCACGAATTGATCGCTCTCGAACCTGGGAACCCTGACCAGAACCTCGCCCGCTAATACGCCGTACCACCTCCAGGGCTTCAAACTGGAAGGGGCAGATGAAAGTGCGGGGTTTCTTGACGAGGATAGCGGCCGGCCTACTCGTGGTACTTGCCACGGGAAGTCTGGCCGTTCCAGAAGAGCCGCTACCTGTTTTTCGCCAGGTTTCCCTCGAAGAAGGCCTTTCTCAGGCGGCAATTCGTGCAATCGCCCAAGACGAAAACGGGTTTCTATGGATTGGGACCGAGGATGGCCTCAACCGTTATGACGGATACGGTTTCACGGTTTTTCGAAACGATCCGAATGATCCGGGAAGTCTGCCGGATAACGGAATCAACGCGATTGCTCCAGGCAAGGGGTCTGTTTTGTGGGTCGGAACCACCGACCGCGGGGTTGCCAAACTCGATCTGAGAACGTACCGCTTTGAGCGCTTCCTGCCGGGTGGTCCGGGCGGGCTTCCGGCTGGACCCATCGGCTGTATTCTGGAAGATCGCGCCGGCAGGCTCTGGGCTGGGGTCCGTGGACGCGGCCTGGCGTTTCTCGAGCCCGGGGCGGGGAGTTTCCACTTGCTCGAGCCGAACCGGGAAGACGGGCCCGGTTTCCCATCAGCCAATGTTCTGACGCTCGTCGAGGACGGGGCGGGCATCTTGTGGGCCGGCACACAGGGTCAGGGAGTGCTCAAGATCGATCCTGCAAAGAAGATGGTCCTTGCACGGTTCGATCACGATCCGGCGAACCCGGATGTGCCCGCCAATGCCGTTGTGCCGAGCCTTGCTTTCGATCAACACGGGCGGCTCTGGGGAGGGGGTGGAAGTCTCGCCGTTCTGGACCCCAAGACCAACGAGATCCGCGTGTTTCGGCATGATCCTGATAACCCGGCATCATTCCCCTCGCGCCAGGTTCGGAGCTTGGCCCTTGATGCCCATGGGCGCGTCTTCATGGCCACGGATAATGGTGTGGTCCGCTTTGATCCCGAGACCGCGCATTTCGAGGTGTTCAGGAACCGGCTGGAGGATTCTGGCAGCCTCCCTTCAAATCGCACGAACGCGGTCCTCATTGAGCGGTCGGGGATGTTGTGGGTTGGACTGGATGGGGCGGGGCTTGCCGTGATGGATCTTTCGGGATCGGCCTTCCGCTCATACCGTTTCGATGCCGCGCGCCGCAACGGCCTGACGGCAAAGGTCGTTCGGGGAGTTCATGAAGCCCCTGACGGCACCGTGTGGCTCGGGCTTTCTGGTGGCGGTCTGAATGCTCTCGATCCGGCCACGGGGGACGTGCGTGCGTTTCGAGCGGGACCTTCAGGCCTTTCTCTCGATGACGTCTGGAACGTGACGGTAGACGGCGATGGAGCCGTCTGGGCGGCGACCCTTGGGGCCGGGTTGAACCGGATCGATCCAAAATCCGGCCAAATAGAGGTTTTTCGTGCTTCCCGTTCGGACGCGTCCGCCCTGACCTCGGACCGCTTGCGTATCGTCATCACGGGCCGTGACGGTTACCTCTGGATCGGGACCGAGGGGGGCGGACTTTGCTGCTTCGACAGAAAGGTAAAGGAGGCCCTCTGCTACCGTTTCAAGGAAGGGGACTCTTCTTCTCTCTCGAACAACGTTGTCCGGGCCGTGCATGAAGGAGCCTCGGGGGCTCTGTGGGTGGGAACCGATCAGGGGATCAACCGCCTCGACCGGTCAACCGGGAAATTCACCCGTTTCCTCAATGATCTGGCTGATCCTAGAAGTCTCGGTATTGCACGCGTTTATGGTCTCCTGGAGGGGGAGGACGGAATCCTCTGGGCAGGGACCCCCCGAGGGCTCGTGCGTCTGGATCCCCGTACGGGCGCAGTGGAGAGATACCGGGAGAGAGACGGTCTTCCGAACGAGAGTGTCTACTCGGTCTTGGCGGACCAGTTTGGGTCGCTCTGGCTTTCGACGAATCGCGGTCTGGCGCGAATGTGGCCTGCCGGGTCCGGGGGAAAGCCGAGATTTGAACTCTTTGACCGGATGGACGGGCTGCAAGGTGATGAATTTAATGGCGGCGCCTTCCACAGCGGTCCGGCTGGGACTCTCTGGTTCGGCGGGATTCAAGGGGTGACGGGGATTCGGCCCGAAGCGGTCAAGAAAGATGAGTTTGCTCCACCGGTCGCTCTTCTCTCCTTCTCAAAACTGGGAAGGCAGCTTCCGCCAGCGGACTGGCTGGCGCCGGGCAGGATTGTCCTGGGGCCGAAGGAGGGGTTTTTCAGTATCGAGTTCACGGCCCTGGCCTTCCGTGCCGCGGCCAAGAACCGCTACTCGTGGAAACTCGAGGGCCTCGACGAAGACTGGATTCCCGCTTCTGCGCGCAGAAGGGCGGACTACACGTCCGTTCCCCCGGGAGAGTACGTCTTTCGCGTGAAGGCCGCGAACAAGGATGGCGTCTGGAATCAGGAGGGGCGTTCACTGCGGATCATTGTCCGGCCGCCGTGGTGGCGAACCTCCGCGGCAACTGGAGGGTGGATCCTTATCCTTGCTGCGTCGATTGCGGTCGTGTCGCGTCTCGAAAAGCGGCGGGTCCTTGGAAAGGAGCGTGAGCGCACGCAACTTGTCGAGGCTGAGTTGAGAGCCAAGGCAGCCGAAGCGCAAGCGCGAGCCGTTCAGGCCGAGGCTTTTCGCAAGGCGGCTGAACTCGAGGAAGCGCGACAGATGCAGCTCTCTCTCCTGCCGCGTGACATGCCGAGAGTGCCGGGTCTGACGGTGGCCGCCACCGCGTTAACAGCCACGGAGGTGGGTGGCGACACATGGGATTGGGCAGTTGATTCCCGGGGCGGCCTGGCCCTCGTCATCGGTGACGCCACCGGGCACGGCGTGCGCGCGGGAACCGTCGTCTCCGTGATGAAGGGGCTTTTTCGGGGGGATCCCTTCCCCGAGGATCTGGGGCGGTTTCTCGACAGGTGTGGCCGCGTGCTCCGGGATCTGGGGCTCCCGCGGTTGCACATGGCCCTCGCTGTCTTGACGATTCGCGGGGAACTTGCGGCCCTGGCTTCTGCTGGAATGCCGCCAGCTCTGGTTTACCGGGCGCGTACAGGGGACGTTGAGGAGTACTTGGTTCCTGGCGCGCCTCTCGGGGCGCTCGTGGACCGGCCGCATGAATGTATCTCGTTCCTGCTTTCCAAGGGCGATGCCGTCTTGCTCTCTTCTGATGGACTGGCGGAAAGTCCGGGGACCGGCGGCGAGCCGCTTGGCTATCCAAGGGTACGGGAACTCTTTCGCGAAGTGGCTCCCCTTCCTCCCAGGGAGGCTCTTCTGAGAATCACCCAGCGGGAATCCGAGTGGCGCTCGAGCGAGTCTCGTGAAGATGATCTGACGCTCGTGTTGGTTCGCCGCGACTCCTAACATCAGCGGCCGGAAACCAGGGCAAGTTTAATCAGTTGTCGTTCCCGCGTCATGAAAAGGAACTGGTGCGCCCGATAATTCATTTGAGGTCAAAGCAAAAGTCCTCTACACTAAGCGGAAGGGGGCTCGGGACAAGCATACCGGGGAAGAGTGGATGCAGAGCACGGACAACAGGCTGGTCACCCTCCTGCGGATGATGCGGGCGGCGCTGGAGGCAGTCGAGCCGTCGGGGGCTGTCCGCCGGTTCCTGATGTGTGATGGCGAACAGCTCCAGATTGGCGACGAAGTCTGGACTCTCCCGTTCAAGGGGCTCGAGGGGGCGGTTCGCCTGATCGCGGCGGGGAAAGCCTCCATCCCCATGGCTCGATCCGCCGCCGGGATTCTCGGTTCCGCCCTGCGCGAGGGGGTCGTGGTCACGCGGAAGGGGAGTGTCATGGGGGGCGCTCTCCCGGAACACCTGGCTCTTTACGAGGCTGGCCACCCCATTCCGGATGAGTATGGAGTCGAGGCCGTGCGGGCCATCGAGCAACTCGCCGAGGGCGTTCCGGAGGATGAAATCGTGCTCGCGCTTCTTTCCGGAGGGGCATCAGCCTTGCTCGCCGACCCGGCACCCGGGTTGAACCTCATCGACATTCAGAAGACCACGGAACTCCTCCTCGCGTCGGGTGCCCCGATTGGCGAGATCAACGCCGTTCGAAAGCATCTCTCCCGGCTGAAGGGCGGGCAGCTGGCACGGCTCGTCTTTCCAGCGAGGCTGGGTGTGCTGATTCTCTCGGACGTCGTCGGCGATCCGCTGGATGTCATTGCCTCGGGTCCCACGGCACCGGACTGTTCCACGTACGAGCACGCATGGAGAATCCTGGAGCACCGTGATTTGATCGAGAGGATTCCGGAGGGTGTTCTTCACCACCTCCGGGAAGGCCTCGGCGGAAGACGGCCCGAGACACCGAAGCCCGGGGATGCCGTCTTTTCTCGAGTGAAGAACGTGATCGTGGGGTCGTGCCTGCTCGCCGCCGAGGAAGCGGCACGAACGGCCGTCGAACTCGGCTACCAGACACTCGTCTTGACGACCTTCGTCGAGGGCGAGGCGCGCGAGGCCGGGAAGGTCGCCGCGGCGCTCGTGAAAGGCGTGCGGGCTCACGGTCATCCGGTTCGTCCTCCCGCTTGCCTCATATGGGGTGGTGAAACGACGGTCACCTTGCGTGGAAAGGGCAAGGGCGGAAGGAACCAGGAACTGGCTCTTTCGGCAGCTCTCGCGCTGGAGGGAGCGGGCGATGTGAGCATCATGGCGCTGGCAACCGACGGATCAGATGGCCCGACAGACGCGGCCGGTGCCGTCGTCGACGGTCACACGGCAAGCATCATTCGGGAACGCGGCATCGACCCGCTTTCCGCGCTTCTCAACAATGATTCCCATACGGCCCTCGACGCGGCAGGGGCGCTCATCCGGATTGGTCCCACGGGAACGAACGTCAACGATTTGCTCGTGGCCCTGGTCGATTGAGGATCGAGGCAGGCCTTCCGGCTGAACGGGTTTTGCCAGAGTTCCAAGTTCCAGGTCCGATGCGCGGCGGACGGGGCGGCGTCTCGCCCCAAAATCGAGTCCGCCAGGGGGAGGAAAGTTTGGACACGGTTGAAAAAGAGCCAACCAGGGACGGAGGACGGACGAGGCCAATCGTGACCGCGGAGACTCCGCTCGGCGATGTTCTCGACTTCATGAAACTGCTGTGGGGCATGGACCACGGCCTCCAGCAGGCTTCCAGACGGATGGCGTCCAGGTTGGGCGTGACGGGCCCCCAGCGGCTCGTTCTCAGGCTCGTCGCTCTTTTCCCTGGCATGGCGGCGGGCGGGCTCGCCGCTGCTCTGAGGCTCCATCCGAGCAGCGTGACGATCCTGTTGAACAGGCTCGAGAAGAATGGCTTGCTGGAACGAACCAGGGACCCCGAGGACGGCAGACGCGTGAACCTCCGTTTGACGGCCCGGGGCGAGCGCGTGGCATCACACACGGAGGGGACCGTCGAGAACGCCATGAAGGCCGCCCTGCGTGGAATCTCCAGCGAAAAACTGGCCGCCGCCTCGGAGGTCCTCACCGCCATTTCTCGAGAACTCGGCCGGACTCTGCCAGAGAAGCGCGAAAACTCCGGCGGGGACTGACGGCTGACGGGTCTTGGTGGAACTCGAGCTTCCACCCGGCCCCGGATTTGGTTTCACTTCAAATTAATTTTCGTCGATACTCATGCTGGCGTCCTTCCGGGCATCGCGAAGGGGAGATCCCTGGGAGGGCCTCGAGGATGAGAGATGACCGAAAAGGGTGGCGGTTGCCGGCGTTCAGCGCGGGATGTTCTTGGCATGAAGGGGCGCCGGCGCCCTCTTGTGAAGCGCCCCGCGCCCCCTGCCTGGACGTTCAGGCATTTTCTGGAACTGCTGGCAATCCTGTCCGTGGTTGCGGCCCTGGATTTGGCGAGCGGCCCCGAGCAACCGTTCTCTCTCGTTTACCTCTTCCCAGCCGCGATCGCGAGTTGGCGAGGGGGATCTCGCCTGGGTCTGATGGCGGCACTGCTCACGACAGCGGTCTGGACGGTTGTGGAGACGACCTGGGCTTCGGATATGTCTTCCTCGAACGACCTGGCCAACTTGTTCCGAAGGGGGACAGTTCTTGCCGTCACGGCCGTCCTGGTATCCCGCTTGAAGGTCCGGCTGGAAACCGAGGCCAGAAACGCCCGCACGGATCCGCTGACTGGTCTGGCGAACCGCCTGACTTTTGAAGAAGCTCTCTCCGTGGAGATCGCCCGCGTGGAGAGGAGTGGCCGCCCATTCTCTCTCGTGCTTCTCGACATCGACGATTTCAAGGAGGTCAACGACCGGCTGGGACACCCGGCCGGGGACGGGATTCTTCAGGAAGTGGCGCGCGTTCTCGAAGCCTGCACACGGCGCTCCGATGTCGTCTCTCGCCTCGGCGGCGACGAGTTCGCTCTCCTCCTGTGTGAATCCGGGGCAGACGATGCGCGGGCAGCGGCGGAGAGGGTTTTCCGTGATCTGGGAAGGATCGAAGTGTTCCCGGGACGAGGGGTTTCGGTTTCGGCTGGCGTCGCGGTGTTTCCCGGGGCGCCCGCAAGTCCCGCGGAGGCCTACGCCGCGGCTGATTCTCTGCTCCTGCGGGCAAAGGAAGCAGGTAAGGCCCGGCTGATTGTCGATCAGCTTCCGAGGGGAACCGATGAAGATCGAAGGAGCCGCTCCATCGGACTCGAGAACCCGGCCGGACCCTGCGGCGAAAACCCGAATAAAATGATTTGAAGTCAAATCATATTCCGGCTAGCATGGTTTCGCCATGACGAGCGACCTCTTCTCCGGCTGGCGCGATCGCAGGGGCGGCCTTCTCCTCGTGGCCGTCGCCTGCGCCGGCCTGGCCGCGCCCGAACAAGTGAGATCGCAGCCCGCCCCGGCGGAGCCTTTCCTCCCCACTCCGGTCTCCGGGGAGCCTTCGGCGCCGGACTCGCCGAGGAACTCGGTGGTGTCGTTCCTCGATTTCTCGCGAGGCGGTGAATGGGAGAAGGCGGCCCAGTTCCTCGAATTGCCAGCGGGCTCCAGGCGAGGTCCCGAACTCGCCCGAAGGTTGAAGGCGGTTCTGGATGCACACTTCTGGATCGATCCGGACCAGATCTCCGCCCTGGCCTCTGGGCGCCAGGATGACGGACTGCCGCCCGACGTGGAGGAACTGACGCGAATACCGTCCGCCCGGGGCGGCCTCACGCCGGTGCGGCTCGTCAGGCGCAAGAGTCCCGAGGGGGAAAGGTGGCTGTTTTCCGTTGCGACGGTGAGCCGCGTCGATGACCAGTACGCGAGGTTGAGGAACCGGTGGGTACTGGACAACCTCCCCTCATTCCTCCTGACTCCCGGGCCGGGTGATCTCCTCTGGTGGCAATGGCTCGCCCTGCCGTTCGTCCTGCTCCTGAGCCATGGCGCCGGCCTTCTCCTGGGCCGGTTGACCGAGGCCATTCTGGGCCGTGCCGCCGCTCGAACTCGAACCACGCTCGACAACGAAATCTTGCTCCGTTTGCGGAAGCCGCTGGCCTGGGCCTGGACGCTGGCCGTCGTGGCGGCTCCCATTTCCATGCTTCAGTTGTACGCGCCAGCCGGACAACTCGCTGGAAACCTCAGGCGGGCGGCTCTTCTCGTCGTGGCCTTCTGGGCGGCGCTGAGGATCCTGGACCTCGCCGGAAAGGCCCTTGCGAGTTCTTCCTGGGCAGGGGAGCGGTCGTCGCTTCGAGCCCTGATACCTCTCGTGACGCGCTTGGGCAAGGTGATGCTCTTCGGACTGGCGGCGGTCACTGCCCTGGCCACGCTCGGCTATCCGGTGGCGAGTCTCCTGGCGGGCCTTGGCATCGGCGGCCTTGCCCTGGCGCTCGCGGCACAGAAAACGGTCGAGAACCTATTCGGCTCATTTTCGATTGGAGTCGACCAGCCGTTCCGGGAGGGGGATCTCATCAAGGTTGATGATGTCTTCGGCTTCGTCGAGCGCATCGGTCTCCGGTCCTCGAGAATCCGGACGCTCGATCGAACTCTCGTCTCGATACCCAATGGCCGGCTGGCCGACCAGCGGGTCGAGTCCTTCGCGGTGCGCGACCGGCTCAGGCTTGCCGTGGACATCGGGCTCACCTACGACACCAAGTCGAATCAGATAGAGAGGATTCTCGAGAGGATGGAGGACGTTTTGAGGGCACACCCGAAAATCTGGCCGGACGCCGTGACCGTCGTCTTTCAGGGATTCGGGGAATCCTCGTTGAACGTTCTGGTCATGGCCTGGTTCCAGACGGAGGACTGGGGTGAATTCCTGCGGATTCGCCAGAAGATGCTCTTCGAGTTCATGCGAATCGTCGAATCAGAAGGGAGTTCCTTCGCCTTCCCGACCCGCACGGTCCACATCACGCACGAGGACCGGCTTCCGCTGGGATGAGACTCCCATCGTCATGGAGGGACGGCCCGGTCTTCTTCCCGCCTCGGGCCGCCTCTTTTGACGGACATCCCACGGCCGCGTCGCGTTCAGCCCGTCAGGGCTCTCTCAGCGGGGCGATGTTCCAGATTTCCCTTGCGTACTCACCGATCGTGCGGTCGCTCGAGAACGGCCCCATGCGAGCGGAATTCAGGATTGCCTTCCTCGTCCACGTGCTCGTCTCGAGGTAATCCGTGGAGGCCCGGCGTTGAGCGCTCGCGTAGGCCTCGAAGTCGGCGAGGAGGAAATAGCGGTCTCCCTCTTCAGTCAGCGTTCGACGGACCCAATCGAACAGGCCGGGCTCCTCGGGAGAGAAGAGCCCCGAGTCAAGGCCACCCAGGACCCGGAGCATGTTCTCGTTCCGGGACAGTTCCTGGAAGGCGTTGTAGCTCTTCTCGCGCTTCATCCGCGCCAGTTCCGCGGCCGTCTTGCCGAAGATGTAGAGATTCTCGGCGCCGGCGGCCTCGGCGATCTCGATGTTGGCGCCGTCCAGCGTGCCCATCGTCAGCGCCCCGTTCATGGCGAACTTCATGTTGCCTGTTCCCGACGCCTCGGTGCCGGCCGTCGAGATCTGCTCCGAGAGGTCGGCGGCGGGGATGATCAACTCGGCGAGGGACACGCGGTAGTCCGGGAGGAACACGGCCTTGATCTTGCCGTGGAGCCGCCTGTCACCGTTGACGACATCCGCGACACAGTGGATGAGTTTGATGATCTGCTTCGCCAGCCAGTAGCTCGGGGCGGCCTTTCCCGCAAAGACGTAGGTCTTCGGCACGGGCGGCTCGATTCCTCTCTCCACCGCCGCGAGATAGGTGTGAGCGACGTGCAGGATGTTCATTAGCTGACGCTTGTATTCGTGGATTCTTTTGGCGTGAACATCGAAGAGGGAATCGGGATCCACGCCGACGTTCACCGTCCTCTTGATGTGGTTCGCCAGTCGCTCCTTGTTCGCGCGTTTCACTTTTCGGAACTCACTCTGGAAGGCGAGATCCCCGGCCATGGGCTCCATGTCCCTGAGTCTGTCGAGGTCCGTGATCCACCGTTCCCCAACGGCGCTGGTGAAAAGCCTCGAGAGTGCGGGATTCGCCTTCAGAAGCCAGCGGCGCGGCGTCACCCCGTTCGTCTTGTTGTTGAACTTTTCTGGCCACAGCGCGAACAGGTCTGGAACGAGAGATGTCTTGATCAGCTCCGAGTGAAGGGCGGCCACCCCGTTGACCGAATGACTTCCCACGATGGCGAGGTGCGCCATCCGGACTTCCTTGACGTCCCCTTCCTGGAAGAGCGATATCCGCCGGGGAAGGTCCTGATCCCAGGGGGAAATCACCGAGGCTTCCTCGAGGAAGCGGCGGTTGATCTCGTAGATGATCTGCAGGTGCCGGGGAACCAGATGCTCCAGAAGCGGCACGGACCAGCGCTCGAGTGCTTCCGGCAGAAGAGTGTGATTCGTGTAGCCGAAGGTCCGGATCGTGATCTTCCAGGCGTCTTCCCATGGCACGTCGTTTTCGTCGACGAGGATTCGCATCAGCTCGGGCACCGCCAACGCGGGATGGGTGTCGTTCAGCTGGATGGCGACCTTTTCCGGGAGGAGAGCCAGATTCTCGTGCCTCTCTCGAAAATCCCTCACGATGTCCCGCAGGGCGCAGGCCACGAAGAAGAACTCCTGCGTGAGCCTCAGTTCCTTTCCGCTCCTCACCGTGTCCGCCGGATAGAGCACCTTGGATATCGTTTCGGTGCGGATCTTCTGCTCCACGGCCCGCAGGTAGTCACCGCTGTTGAAAATCCGCATGTCGAAGTCGCTGGAGGGCTCAGCCGAATACAGTCTCAGTGTGTTGACGGTGCGCCCGCCGTAACCCGCCACCATGATGTCGTGCGGGACCCCGATCACGACCTTCCAGTCGAGCCACATGGGGTTGTAGCGCCCCTCGCGGTCGACACCTTCCTCGACCCGGCCATACAGGGGAACGACGAGGCACCGGTCTCGCGACCTCTCGACGACCCACGGCATCACCGGGCTCTGCCACCGGTCCGGCCTCTCACGCTGGTATCCGTTGTCGATCTCTTGCTTGAATAGGCCGAATTCGTAGTAAAGCCCGTACCCGAAACCGGGGTATCCGAGAGTGGCCATCGTGTCGAGGAAGCACGCGGCCAGCCGGCCGAGCCCGCCGTTCCCGAGCGCGGCGTCGGGTTCGCGCTCGATGATGTCCTCGATCCGAAAGCCGAGTCGAGCAATCGCTTCTTCCATGGGCTCCGCGATTCCCAGATTGAACAGCGTATTGCTCAGTAGCCTTCCGATGAGGTACTCCATGGAGAGATAGCAGACGATCTTCGGGTCTTGCCGCCTGATTCTCTCCCGTGTCGCCATGAAACCGTCGAGAGCAAGTTCCCTCGCCGTGAAGGCCGCGGCGAGATAGACATCGTCCACCGTTGCTTCTCGCCATGCCTTCCCGAGGAAGAGCTTGAGGTTTCTCTCGAGTGAAGCCGTCAGCGTTCCGGGATCCACGGAAATCATGGCCCGCACCTCCCTCTTTTCCGGAATCCTAGCTCCCCCGGCCGTTTCTTTTGAACTGAAAATTTGAATTCAAAGTAATTTTTCGGTAGACTGGGGCCGTGAAGGCACTCGAACACGAACCGGGTTCCTCCCGGCACACCCTCGCGAGATCGAGTGCTTCCGAAGGAGGTGGCCCTTGACCACTGGTGGCGGACTCCACATTCTCATGCTCTCGTTGCACGGTCTCGTCAGGGGCAGCAGACCCGAACTCGGCAGGAACGCGGACACGGGAGGGCAGGTCGGGTACGTCCTCGATCTGGCACGGGCGCTCGGACGGCATCCCGGTGTCTCTCGTGTCGAACTCGTCACGAGGCTGATTGACGACCCTGGCGCCGGCCCAGACTATGCCGTGCCCAGGGAAAACCTCGGACTGGGGGCCGAACTCGCGAGAATCGCCTTCGGGCCGCGCCGGTACATCCGGAAGGAACTTCTCTGGCCCCATCTCGACCAATTCGTCGACCGGTGTGCAAGCGACCTGCGAAAACGGGACAGGCTTCCGGATGTCATTCACAGCCACTATGCCGACGCCGGCGCCGCGGGAGCACGGCTGTCCCAGCTTCTCGGGATCCCCCTCGTTCACACCGGCCACTCTCTCGGAAGAACCAAGAAGAGCAGGCTTCTCGCGAGCGGGAAATCCGAGGCCGCCCTCGAAAGGCAGTTCAATTTCCGGCTGCGGATCGGAGCGGAAGAAGAGACGCTCGACGAGGCCAAGCTCATCATCGCGAGTACCCACCAGGAGGTCTCGAACCAGTGGGGAGCCTACGAGCACTTCAGGGCCTCGAGAAGCCTCGTGTTGCCTCCCGGAGTGGACACGTCCAGGTTCTCTCCCCCGGAACCCGGAACGCGAAATGCCCCCTGTGCTCTCGTGGACCGCTTCTTCACCGAGGCCCGAAAACCGCTTGTCCTCGCGATCGCCAGGCCCGCTCCCAAGAAGAACATCAGCGGACTCATCGAGGCCTTCGGCCGGGACCCGGCCCTCAGGAGCATGGCGAACCTGGCCATCGCAGCGGGGTGCCGCGATGACATTCAGGGGCAAGAGGACCCGGTGCGCGAGGTTCTCACGCAGATCCTGCTCGCCATCGACCGGAACGACCTCTGGGGGCACGTCGCGATTCCCAAGAAGCACTCTTCCGAGGACGTACCGGTGCTGTACCGGACAGCCGCCGCGCGTGGCGGGCTTTTCGTGAACCCGGCCCTGACGGAACCCTTTGGCCTGACCTTGCTCGAGGCCGCCGCGAGCGGTCTCCCCGTCGTCGCGACCTCTGACGGCGGGCCCCAGGACATCGTCATGAATTGCCGGAACGGCCTGCTCGTGGATCCTCGAAATCCCGAGGAGATCGGCGGCGCGATTCGAACTGGTCTCTCCGACCCGCACCGCTGGAAGAACTGGGCGCGCAACGGTCTCCGATGCGTGCACGAGAAATACACATGGGATTTCCACGCGCGCAAGTACGTTGACTCGATCGAAAAGCTCCTGAATCGAGGCAGGAAAGCCGGGCGCAAATCACGATTCTTCTCGCCGCCGGTGTTCCCAGAGCGTTTGCGGCACCTTTCCCGGATTCTCGTGAGCGACATCGACGACACGCTCCTGGGAGACCGGGACTCGCTGAGGGAACTGATGTCGTGGCTGGACCAGGAAGCGGAACGAACGGCCTTTGCCGTGGCGACGGGGAGAAATCTCGTGCGGGCCCTCGAGATTCTGAGGGAGTGGGACGTTCGAGTTCCCGACATCATCATCAGTTCGGTGGGCACCGAAATCCATTACGGACCGGGCCTCGTTCCCGACACGGCGTGGGAGCGTCAGATCCGGGACGGGTGGAGGCGGAAGGCCCTCGAGGCGGCGTTTCAGGAAATTCCGGGTTTACGGCCCCAAGCTCCAGAGAAGCAGGGCCTGTACAAGCTGAGTTTCGATGTTTCACCGCGCGTCATGCCCGGCATCGAGACCCTGAAGAACCATCTCCGGACCCTCGGACTTCAGGCAAGGCTGGTCTACTCGCAGAACGCCTTTCTCGACGTCCTTCCCGCCCGGGCTTCGAAAGGCCTGGCCGTCCGCTTCCTTGGTCACCGGCTGGGAGTCCCCCTCGACTCCATCCTCGTGGCCGGGGATTCCGGCAACGACGTCGAAATGCTGCTGGGCGACACGCTCGGCGTGGTCGTCGCCAACCACAAGCCGGAACTCGACGATTTGCGGGGACTGGACCGCATTCTGTTCTCTTCGCGCCCTTATGCCGGAGGAATCATGGAAGGTATCGCGCACTACCGGTTTGGTTGCGCGGTCCCTTCACTCGAGCAGGAGGTGATGGTCCCATGACTGCTGTTCTTTCCATGCTGTCCACGGCCGAGAACGAAGCCTTGCTCCTCGTTCTCGACCGGTACCTCGCGGATGGGCGCTCGATTCTCTTGCATTCGGACCTGACCCGCGGTTTCTACGAGGTTTCGCGTGATTACTCACGAGCGGACTTGCGGACCTCGGCTCTCCGTGGCTTCTTCACGAGCGCTCAGGAGTGCGTCGTGAGGAAACCGTGGTTTGCGTTCGCCCTTCGCGAAGCCCCCGGCGAGTGGAAATACGTGAGGATTCACGCGGAGCGCCTCGTCCCCGAGGAAATCCCGGTGCGGGAGTTCTTGCGGTTCAAGGAGCGGCTCGTGGTTTCAGGGGAAGAGGAAGCTGACGACATCCCCGAGATCGATCTGGCTCCCTTCATGAGGGAGTTTCCTCGCCTGACAGAGCCCCGTTCCATCGGGCAGGGCCTCTCTTTTCTCAACCGCCAGCTCGCCGGCCATCTCTTTTCCGAGGGCGACGCTGGCATGGAACGCCTTCACGATTTCCTGGCCGTTCATCAAATCGAGGGCCGCCCGCTCCTTCTGAGATCGCGGTTCAAGGACGTCAGTGTTCTGCGAAAGGCCCTTCGAAGTGCGATCAGAATCCTGGAAATCGGTGATCCCGCTTCGCCGTGGAGCGAATCTGCCGAGGGCCTTGCTGCCCTGGGTTTCGAGCCCGGCTGGGGTGATACCTCACGGCGTGCCGTCGAGACGATGGAACTCCTGGCCGACGTTCTGGAAGCGCCGTCTGGCGACACGCTCGAGGCCTTCCTGGCTCGCATTCCCATGATCTCGCGCCTTCTCATCGTTTCACCTCACGGGTACTTCGGGCAGGCCAACGTCCTGGGGTTGCCGGATACCGGCGGGCAGGTGATCTACATCCTCGATCAGGTGCGCGCCCTGGAGAGCGAAATGAGGGGGCGGCTGGCGCGGCAGGGGGTCTGTGTCGAACCGAGAATCATCGTCGCGACACGCCTGATTCCGGACGCGGGCGACACGTCCTGCAACCAACGGATGGAGAGTATCGAGGGGACGAAGGGGGCGAGAATCCTCAGGGTTCCGTTCAGATATCCAGGCGGGGAGATCGTCAGGCCCTGGGTCTCGCGATTCGAGGTTTGGCCTTTTCTCGAGCGGTTTGCCCGGGAATTGGAGCACGAGGCACAGGCCGAACTCGGTGGCAGGCCCGATCTCATTCTCGGGAACTACTCGGACGGGAACCTCGTGGCCTCGCTTCTCGGGCAGAGGCTCGGGGTCACCACGGCGACGATCGCTCACGCTCTCGAAAAGACGAAGTACTTGCTTTCCGCGCTGTATTGGCGTGACAACGAAGCCCAGTATCACTTCTCTTGCCAATACACGGCCGATCTGATCGCGATGAACAGCGCCGACTTCATCATCACGAGCACCTATCAGGAAATCGCGGGCACGTCCGAGGCCGTCGGTCAATACGAGAGTTATTCAGCATTCACCATGCCTGGACTCTACAGAGTCACCGCGGGAACCGACATTTTCGACCCCCGCTACAACATCGTTTCCCCGGGCGCGGACGCCGAAGTCTTTTTTCCCTACACGGAAGAGGGACGGCGTCTCTCCTCGCTCTGGCCACGTCTCGAGGACATGGTGTTCGGGCCATCCGGAGGGGACTCCCGGGGATCCTTGAGAGACCCCGGCAAGACCCTCCTGTTCACCATGGCTCGCCTCGACCGGATCAAGAACGTCACCGGTCTCGTCGAGCTGTACGCGTCATCCGAGAGGTTGAGGAGCCTGTCGAACCTGCTCGTCGTCGCGGGGCAAGTGAATCCCGAACTGTGTTCCGATCGCGAGGAGGCCTCTCAAGCCTGCCGCATGCACGACCTCATGAATGCTCACGGCCTCGACTCGGAAGTCCGGTGGGTGGGACGCCGCCTCGAGAGGCAGCTCGCGGGAGAACTCTTCAGATTCGTCGCGGATCGAAAAGGAGTCTTTGTTCAGCCCGCCCTCTTCGAGGCTTTTGGGCTGACCGTGGTCGAGGCAATGACATGCGGACTCCCGGTCTTCGCGACGTGTCACGGCGGTCCGGCGGAAGTGATCGAGCACGGGCGTTCGGGGTTTCACATCGACCCGGTGGATGGGCCGGCTGCCGCGAGTGTGATGGCCTCGTTCCTGGAACGGTGCGTGGAGGATCCCTCCATGTGGGACGGGGTTTCGGCGGCGGCTCTCGCGCGAGTCGATGCGCGTTACACGTGGAAACGGTATGCGGAACAAATAATGACCTTCGCCCGGATGTACGGGTTTCTGAAGTTCGTGCAGGGCCTCGAACGGGAAGAGACGAACAAGTATCTCCATCTGCTCTACCACCTGCTCCTGCGGCCGCGCGCGGCCGCGGTCCAGCCGAACATTTGAGAGGTTCACGATGAAACACATTCTGTGTGCCACTGACTTCGGCCCGGGGGCTACTGAAGCCATCTGGCAAGCGACGAGCATCGCTCGAGCCCATGGCTCCACGCTCTCGATTCTGCATGTTCATCCGAGCCCGCTTCGAACCTATCCCCTCTTCCCGCAGCTTCACCAGAGGGAACTCGAGGAGTTGCCCGTTCTTCTTCAGCGCGTCCGCGATTCCATGGCCGAGAGAATCGTAGAAGCGGATGGATCCACACAACCTGCCGTGAATGTCGAGGTTGCAGCTGGAGTCCCTTACGCGGAGATCGTCAAGTTCGCTGGCAACAGGGAAGCAGACCTCGTCGTTCTCGGTGCAACGAGCATTCCTTTCCCAGGGGAACAGCGCCTCGGGAGTGTTGCCGCAAAGGTCTTGCGTTACGCGCCGTGCCCCGTTCTTCTGGCCCGGACTAGCCCTGCCACGCTCAAAGTCTTGGCCGCGACGGACCTCTCGGATCCGTCCTATCCGGCCATCGTCACGGCTTACCAGGAAGCACGGAGTCGTGACGGGAAACTCATCGTGATTCACAATGTGGATAGCCCAGACTCAGCCGTTCCGTGGGGTAGCTTGGGAAAAGCGGATTCCGAGCAAACCAGGCAACTGAGGTCCTCGGCCCATGACCACCTCCTGGCGGTCATGCGACAGCTAGAGATCGACGCCATTCACGAGGTCACATTCGGACCGGCGGCGAATTCGATCGTCCGGCTCGCGGACGAGCTGCCGGCAGAACTGATCGTGATCGGAGCCGCTGGACGATCGGGCCTCAAGGGTGCGTTTCTGGGATCCGTGGCCGAAGACGTGGCGCGTCTGGCCATCTGTTCGGTTCTGGCCGTAAGACTCAACCCTCGAGGAGAGGTGTGACATCCGGCGCCCCCGACGGACCTGGATGGACGTGGGGGGCGCCCTTCATGGTTCACGGAAGACCGGACCAACCGGCCCGGAAAGGCTCATAGAACTCGTTCCTGTCAGGAACGGCGCCTCTGATTTCGCAAACCGCCCGAGCCAGCTCGTGCGCCCGGAGAATGGCCGTGATGGGAGCCCAGCCCATCACGGCTCCCGCCGAGAGCACGGCAGTGAAGGCGTCTCCCGCCCCCACCGCATCGACGACTTCCACGGGGGGGCACGGTGAAGATACGCACATCTGGGTGATTTCACTCCCCGTGGCGCTCGTGAACAGGATATCCCCGGAGCCCTGGGTCACGGCTATGTACCGGAGCCCGAACCCCCTCACGATGAACTCGGCTATTCGCACGGGCGTGTCCACGGGGAAACCGAGAAGCGCCCCCGCCCTGATGAGTTCGCTGATGCTCAGCTTGGCGATTTGCGCGGCCCTCAGGGAGGAATTGATCGCTCCCAAGCCGTGCCAGGGTTCCCTCAGGTTCAAGTCGACGATCCTGGTCCCTGTCGAAACGTCCAGGACTCCCTCTAGCGCACGCTCTGATTGCCCGGAACGCCGAACGAGCGTTCCAAAGACCGTGGCTTCAGAGTTCCAGCTGGAGGCTGCCAGGCTCGCGGCTTCCCCGTCGATGTGGTCCCAGGCCGCTCCTTCGGAGATGTCGAAGGCCGGATGCTCGGGCGTCCCCCGGACGAAAACCCGGCCCGTGGGGAAGTGATCGTCCCGCTGAATTCCCTCCGTCGGAACCCCCCAGCGAACGAGCGCGTCGATGATGAGTTCCCCCTCCACGTCTCCGCCGATCCGTGAGATCAAGAGCGGCGCGAAACCCAGACCCGCCAGATGCCGCGCGACGTTGAGGGGTGCTCCTCCCGGTTTCGGCCCCGACGGGAAGATGTCGACGAGCGCCTCCCCGAAGACCGTGACCCTGCGCGGCCGGGGCCTCCTGTCTGGCGTCGAGTCATCCGTCTGGGGAAAGCGCCCGGAAACCATGAGCCAAATGTAGCCCCCTATTGATTTGAAGTCAAATTATTCTTCCTGACGCGGGATGACTTCCTGGCCGCCGCGGCAGGCCAGGTCACCCCCGGCTCCCTCTTCGAATTTACTTTGACTTCAAAGTAAATTCCGGTAGACTGGCCTCCTCCTGGTCGCTACCGCGAGGATGCGGACCTTCGACCGTTCGGCAGGAGCGTTGGCCGCCCGCTCGAGAGAAAGGAGGCGCATCATGAACCTTCCACCCCTCGACGCCGCCGTTTCCGCGCGGCTCAGGGAAGTGAAACGGGCCGACTTGCTCGTCGGCATTCCCTCTTTCAACAACGAGAGGACGATCGGACACGTCGTCAGGGCGGTCGTGGCCGGGATCGCTCGCCATTTCCCTGATGTCCGGGCTGTGCTGGTCAACGCTGACGGCGGCTCGGCGGACCGCACGCGCGAGATCGTCGAGCAGACCAGCGTGGGGGATCTGACGGAGATTCTCGTGGACGCGATTCCCTCCCGGCCGGCCACTCGGATCGTCACGCCCTACTCGGGCGTTCCGGGCAAGGGGAGCGCTCTCAGAACCGTGTTCCGGATCGCGGCGGAACTCGAAGTGTCCGCCGCGTGCGTGGTCGATAGCGATCTCAGGAGCATCACGCCCGAGTGGCTGGAGTTGCTGGTGGAGCCCGTTCTCAAGCACGGGTATGCGTTCGTCGCGCCGCTGTACGCCCGGCACCGGTACGATGGCACCATCACGAACACGATCGTCTACCCCATGACGCGCGCCCTCTACGGCCAGAGGGTTCGGCAGCCCATCGGCGGGGACTTCGGTTTCTCCGGCGAACTGGCTGGGCGCTTCCTCGACCATGGCCAGTGGGACGGACCGGTGGCCCGTTACGGCATCGACATCTTCATGACGACAACGGCTCTGGCCGAACAGCACCGCGTGGCGCAGGCGTTCCTCGGGGCCAAGATCCACGACCCGAAGGACCCCGGCGCCGACCTGCAACCCATGATGGTCCAGGTGGTCTCGACCGTCTTCGAGTTGATGGAGCGGCACGAAGCCGTCTGGAGCCCGATCGAGGGGTCCGTGCCTTCCAAGGTCTTTGGTTTTCCCTACACGGTTGGGCTGGAACCCGTCTCGGTGAAGCTCGAGCGGCTCGCCGCGATCTTCTCGCAAGCCGTGGCGGATCTTCCCCCAGTTTGGCGCGTCTTTCTTTCGAGCCAATCACTCGTCTCCATCGAGAAGGCGGGAGAAAGCCGGACTCACCCGAGTCTTCCCGACGAGGCGTGGGTGCGCATCGTCTACGAGGCTGCCGCGGGTTGCCACCACGGCGTTCTGCCCACCGAGGTGCTCATCAAGTCGCTGGTTCCCCTGTACCTCGGCAAGGTGGCGACCTTCGTTCAAGAGACCTGTGGGGGCAGCGACGAGGATGCGGAGGCCCGGCTCGAGGAACTCGCCCTGGCGTACGAAAGAAACAAGGACTATCTCCGGTCGGTCTGGCGTGGCCCGGCCGGAAACTGACAGGAAAGGAGCAAGACCATGCTGCAAGATCTCGGCCGGAACATCGTTGATGCTTTCCTCAGACTCGGTGATGCTTTCCTCTCCATCATCCCGGCGCTCCTCGTCCTCGTCGCGTCACTCATCACCGGAGTGCTCGTCGGGTTCGTCCTCAGGGCGCTCATCCGTCTCGTCCTCCGTCTCGGGCACGTCGACGAGACAGGACTCTCGACGGCCTCGAGGCAGATGCTCGTGGCGGCGGGCGTCAAAGCGACTCCCGTCCAGATCGCGGGAGCAGTCTCCTTCTGGGCCGCGGTCGTCGTCGCGCTGGTCGTCGGGATCAACGCCCTCGAGCCAGGCAGCCTCAAGACCGCGCTCAGCGGGGCCGTTGCCTTTCTCCCGCGGCTGTTCACCGCTGTCCTCCTGGTCCTGGCCGGCATGGGGCTGGCCGCTCTCGCCAGGCGAAGCCTGCTCATCGCCGCGGTCAATGCAGGGCTGCCGTGGGCCAGCCTGGGTTCGCGCCTCGTGGCCGCGGTGATTCTCGTGTTCTTCGCCGCGAACGCGCTCGAACACCTGGGTCTTGGACGCTCGATCCTGGTCGCCGCTTTCTCGATCGCGGGGGGTGGTTTCGTGTTCGCGCTCTCGCTGGCGTTCGGCCTCGGAGGGCGGCATCTCGCCAGGGCGTACCTCGAGAAGAAGTTCAGCGCGGAGCGAGAGGATCTGGGTATTCGGCACGTGTGACGAATGAGAAGCGGCAGGAGTTCCATGAACCTTCGTCCAGGCCGCCGCGCGGGCGACCCAGGAGTCAGACACGCATGAGATGGAGCCGAGTCATCCCCCTGCTCGTCATCGTCCTTGGCGGGTGCCGGGGCGTCGAGCATCGCCGGGAGAATGGACCGCCAACGATCTCCTTCCTCGTGCTGGCCGGCGAACGTGAGGTCTGGAACGAGATCTGCCAGGAGTTCTCTTCCAGACACCCGGGGACCCGGGTCAGTATCGTCGAGGGACCGAATTCGACGGATCTGCGCGAGAGCATCTACTCGGCGTCGCTTTTGGCAAACGACGTCTCCCTTGATCTTGTCTACATGGATGTGACCTGGACATCCAAGTTCGCCGGCGCCGGGTGGCTCCTGCCCCTGGACGCCGACTTCCCGGAATCCGTGCAACTACAGCTCGTGAAGGCAGCTGTCGATGCCGGGCGCTATCGAGGACACCTCTTTCGAATTCCCGTTCGCACGGATACGGGCGTTCTTTACTACCGGAAGGACCTTCTCGCGTCCGCCGGGATCCAACCGCCCCGAACGTTCCACGATCTCGAGGATGCCGCCCGCACTCTTCAGCGCCCTCCGGAACTCTGGGGCTTCCTGTGGCAGGGAAGCCAGTACGAGGGACTCGTCTGTTTCTTCCTCGAGGTTCTCAGCGGGTTCGGAGGGTTCTGGATCGACCCGGATACTCTCCAGGTGGGCCTCGACCGGCCCGAAGCGCTCGGGGCGCTCCAGTTCTTGAAAAGCTGCCGTTCCGGCCGGGAGGCGATCAGCCCACCCGGCGTGACCGCCTTCAAGGAGGACGAGAGCCGGCGCATGTTCCAGGACGGCCGCGCCGTGTTTCTCAGGAACTGGCCTTATGTGTGGAGACTCGCCCAGGAGACGGGTTCGCCCGTCGCGGGAAGGATTGGGGTCGTGCCCATGGTTCATGCCCCTGGCAAAAGGCCGGCGGGCACACTCGGAGGCTGGGGTTTCGGAGTCTCGCGTTTCAGCCGGCATCCCGAAATCGCGAAGAAGTTCATTCACTTCGCCATATCTGGGGATGGGCAGCGGATTCTCTGCGGGAAGACGGGCTACGCTCCGGCCCTCCTCTCTGCTTACAAGGACCCCGAGCTGCTCCGCGCGAACCCGTTCCTTTCCGAACTCGAACGGCTCCAAGAACTGGCCATCGCCAGGCCTGTCGTGCCAAGGTATGCCCTCGTCTCGGATGTTCTGCAGCGAGCACTCTCCTCGGCTCTCTCGGGTCTGAAGGACCCTGGCCCCGCGCTCTCTCGGGCCGCGAGGGAAACAAGGCTGATTCTCAGAGGTGAGAACCCATGAAAAGAGGACTTCGCGAACGGATCATTCTTCTGCTTCCAGCGACGATCTTGACGGCCGTTGTCGTCGTCGTCCCCTTGACTCGCGTCGTCTATCTGTCCTTCACGAGAGTGGATGCCTCCGATGGGCTGAGGATCCAGTGGGCAGGCGCGGAGCCCTACTTCCGCTCGTGGCAGGACGGGCGCTTCTTGTCGTCTCTCACGAACACGGTTCTCTTTTCGGGTGCATCCGTCTCTCTGGAATTGCTTCTCGGGACTTCATTCGCGCTCCTCCTGAACCGGCGGTTCAGAGCACGGAGCTTCGTTCGGGCCGCCGTGTTGCTTCCGTGGGCCCTTCCCACGGCTGTCATGGGTCTCGGGTGGGCCTGGATTTTCAATGATCAATTTGGTGTCGCGAATGACCTCCTGATGAAGGCCAGGCTGATCCCGACGCCGATCGCATGGCTCGCCGAACCAGGACCGGCTCTTGTGGCGATCACCATCGCCGATGTGTGGAAAACGACGCCGTTCGTCACTCTCGTCGTCCTGGCAGGGCTTCAGGGGATCCCGGCCGAGGTTCTCGAGGCTGCCGAAATCGACGGAGCCGGACCCTTTCAGAGGTTTCGGCTCATCGTCTTGCCCCTTTTGGTCCCCTCTCTTCTCGTGGCTGCTCTCTTCCGCGGCATCCAGGCGTTCAGCGCCTTCGACATCGTCTACGTCATGACCGGAGGCGGCCCGGGAGGATCGACGGAAACCCTCTCCCTCTATTCCTTCCAGAACTATTTTCGTTACCTCGACTTCGGCTATGGCTCGACGATCGCGGTACAGGGAGCGCTCTTGCTCCTTCTGGCCGCCAGCGTGGTCAAGCTCATGACCAGGCGATGGGAGGGCGGATGAGCCACGAATTCAGTGGAAAACGTTTCCGTCCCGGGCTTTTCCTCGCTATCTCCGTCCTTCTTCTCTGGAGTCTCGGCCCGGCGGTGTGGCAGTTCCTCACTTCCATCAAGCCAGACGCCCAGATCACGAGGACACCTCTGGTCTATCTCCCGAACCCGCCCACACTCGATCACTACAAGGGTCTCTTCCAGCGGAAACCTTTCGCGACCTACCTCGCCAACAGCGCCCTGATCTCCGCGGGAGCGACGGTGGTCTCGGTGTTCATCGGAGGTCTCGCGGCCATCGCCCTGCGCCCGCTGGCCGCGCGGAGCCGGGAACGCTGGCTGCTCGCCTTCCTGGGTGTCGCCGTCTTCCCTCCCACGGTCTTCTTGTTCCCGATTTACGAGGGAGTCCGGCTCCTGGGACTCATCAATCAGCCGATCGGATTGGTCATCTGTTATGCCGCATTCAATCTGCCGCTTGCGATCTGGATATTGGACAGCGGTTTTGCCCAGATCCCGGAATCGATTGACGAGGCCGCGAGGCTGGACGGCCTGGGAGCCCTGGGCCGTCTCATCCGGATTCACCTTCCGCTCGCCGCCCCTTCTGTCGCCGCCGCGGCGCTGCTCGTCTTCATCTTCTCCTGGAACGAATTCATGCTCGCGTTAACGCTACTCACCAGGGAGGACAGGAAGACGGTGACATCCGGGATCGCGAGCGTCAGTGGCAGTTCGATGTTCGAGATTCCATGGGGTCAGCTGACGGCAGCTGTCGTGGTCGCCACTCTTCCTCTCGCCGTGCTTGTCTTTGCTTTCGAAAGGCGGATAACAGCCGGTTTGACCCGGGGGGCGGTGAGAGGATGAACCCAGGGCAGCGGCTCCTGGTGAACAGCGCGGGGGAGACGCCCCGGCATGAGAAACCAGAGTGATTCGTTTCGCCAGGCCCGGGAACACCTCGACTTCCCGCTCCATCGTCGACGGCGAGCCGGGCGCATTCGAGCGGGATGACGTCCCTCTCTCCCTTGTGGCCGCTGATCCGGGGCCGGCCGGCTCAGGAAACGGAGCCGCCCGGGGCCGCTTCCCCATCACCCGAACCGTCTTATGTTCAGATGAGGCCAATGGGGAGGATCACTCGTCAGCACCCCGCCGAGGAGAAAGGTGAGGAGGAACCAGGCACCGAGAGTCAGCAGGCTGATCTCGCGCCATCGACTCAACCAGAGTTTGAGGCCGAGGGTGAAAAACACGGCGACGAGTCCGCCAACCATGGGCTTGGGCAGCCAGAAGTGCGGACTCTGGTCGCCGTAACGGTACAGGGTCAGGAATGAGCGGCTCAATTGCTCGACGATGATGGCGGACTCGGAGGTCGTCCCATGCTTTGCCTGTGAGTGCCTCATGACCTCGGGCGTCTGGATCATCACGTCGTTCGCGCGGCCGGCATACGACTTTGGGTCCCGAAGAGCAAAGCCCGTCACGGGACCGAGCGCAATAAAACCTCCGGGGGCGGAAGCGAGAAAACAGGCCGCTTTTCGAGAACGAGAGGTCTTTTTTCAAGCATCCAGCTTGAAAATGCAGGCAGAAACAGGAGAGGCGCGAGCCGTGACGAGTAGTAGGTCAACATCCCGAAACCGGCACCAAAACCCGCCAGCGCCGTCCAGAAGGCCTTGGCCTCCAGGAGTCCGCGAAGTAGGAAGTACACCGACAGACACAGGAAGAACGTAGCCACGGGTCCAAACAGGATGCGGCTGAAGGGAATGTGTGAATAGCTCCCGGCCAGGAAGCACATGGCGATGAGCCCAGCCACCCTGCCAAACAACAGCCTCCCCAGGAGGAAGGTGAGGGGAATCGTCAGCGTCCCGGTGGCGAAAGAAGAAACCCAGCACAGTGGCCAGGATCGTGAGCCCCCACTTCCATCTCTCGATACCAACCGGCCAAAAGGCCACCCGCTCACGGAGGTAGAGCGGAACGAGCAGGGAGGGGACGGCCAGGACCCAGAGCCATCGGACCAGATTCACTTGCCCCGTCGAACACCGGCTCTGCCTCCATTCCACCTCCTCTCGCGCCGCTCACTCCCTGGTTTCAGGGTCACCGGCGACGGCGCGCAGTTCAACGCGGAATCCTTTTGTTTTCAAACGTGTTGACCATGGGGCCAGGCCGCCCTGGGAGTGTTTTGCCGAGTTCACCAGGGCCAGGCTATGGTGCCGCGGGCGGTCATTCGGGCTTCTCCACCGAGGAGATTGGAATCGAGTCGTAGAATCGGTTCCGGATGGACGCTGCCATTTTCGTAGCACTCCTGGGAGGACTCCTGATCCTCTCATACGTCGCAGACATCTTCTTTGCGACCACGCGGGTTCCAGGAGTTGTCATTCTGATCGGCATCGGAGTCCTGCTTGGGCCGTTGCTCCGTTTCCTCCCCGGGGCGGATCTCTTGAAAATGGCTCCGTACTTCGGTGCGGTTGCTCTCGTAGTGATCCTCTTCGAAGCCGGCCTCGGCCTCGATTTGGATGAATCAGCCCATGGTCTCCTTGCAGCAGCGGTTCTCGCGTTTGTTTCATTCCTGCTGACCGCGGGTCTACTGACAGCAATAGCGCGGTTTTTTCTGGGATTGCCGTGGGCATCCGCGGCAGCGCTGGGATCGTTGCTTGGTGTTCCCTCGAGCGCTGTCGTCGTTCCACTTGCCGCCCGGCTGAACCTCAGACCAGACCTCAAGACGGTCATCGTGCTCGAGGCGGCCATCGCCGACGTTCTTGGGATCCTCGGCGCCGAAATCGCGATGGAGGCCTCTGGAACCACTCCAGTTGTCGTCCTTATCCTGCGCCGCACTTTCGTGGGATTCACAATTGGAGCCCTGGTGGCTTTTGGCGTGGGACTCTTCTGGAATCGACTCCTCAGACGCCTTCAGGAAGGCGGTGCTTCCCACCTGGGCGAGGTCCTGACTTTTGGGGTCGCCCTCCTCCTCGATGGAATCGTCCAGACACTCGGGGGAGCTTCTGCCATCTCGATCGTGGCGTTCGGGCTGGTTCTGGCGAATGAACCCACGATCATGGAGAGAATCCTCCGCCGGCCACTTCTTCCGGAGAACGAGGTTCTCTTTCATCAACTCAAGCATGGCGTCGAGCGCTTCGCGGGACAACTGACGTTTCTCGTCAGAACATTCTTCTTCGTTTTCTTGGGAGCCGTCGTCAGCTGGCAAGGCATAGGCCTCAAACCTGCGCTGGCCGCGATCCTATTCCTGCTCACCGTTCTTCTCGTGCGGCCGCTATGCGTGCTCGGTGCCAGCCGCACCCAGCTTCTTACGCTCGGGAGACAAGAGACTTTCGAGGTCTCATCGTTGTTTCCGCGGGGTCTGGTGACAGCCGTCCTTGCTTTCGAGGCAGTAGAGGCAAAACTGCCGGGAGCTGAGATTTTTCCCTTTTACGCATTCTTGCTTCTGGTCGCCACCAATCTGTTGATGGTTGTCAGCCTCCGCGCCGCTCGGCCCCGGGATCAGGAAAAAGCATCGTGAGTCAGGCAAGTCTTGAGTCACTGAAAGCAGAAGGACCCGCGAGTCCGCGGGTCCTTTTGTCTAAGTAGGCCCAAGAAAATCTTGCTTCTAACTCAATCTCGCTTCCCCAAGAACC